>Ga0080006_1146024_pt1 | contig 78009 bp, 65 predicted proteins | sample RS3BMetagenome_FD_69209 | JGI IMG/M metagenome (GOLD analysis project Ga0080006, IMG submission 69209) | Ferric oxide microbial mat and aquatic microbial communities from Rainbow Spring, Yellowstone National Park, USA - RS3B (SPADES... ... | reverse complement strand
CAAGCGACGGCCACGGCGCCGACCCGGCGGCGGCGGTTTCGGTGCCGGCGGTGACGGTGCCGGCGGTGATGTGGTGCGACCCGCACAGTCATCCCACGACCGAGGCGACCACCAGGTTGTGGGGTCGGACCCCGAAGGCGGGCAGAATCCGGTTGTGCCCGAGGATCGACACCAGGGTGGGCCCGAGGATCGACACCCGGGTGGGCCCGAGGAGACCCCGGCGGCCTACATCCCGCTGCCGGCGGCCCACCACCACCCCGGCAGCGCCGCCGGGAGGGTCTTCGACGAGGTGGCCGCCGACTACGACGCCGCCCGTCCCGGTTACCCGGCGGCCGCCATCGAACGGTTGGCGGCGGCGTGCGAGCTCTCCGGGTCGAGCCGGGTGCTCGAGATCGGGTGCGGCACCGGCCAGGCCACCCGGGCGCTGGCCGACCTCGGGTGCGCCATCCGCTGTCTCGAGCCCGGCCGGCGCCTGGCGGCCATCGCCCGGCGCAACCTGGCCACCTGGCCGAAGGTGGAGGTGGTGGAGACCGCCTTCGAGACGGCCGACGAGCCCGCCGGGGCCTACGACGCCGTGGTGTCGGCTACCGCCTTCCACTGGATCGACCCTCGGCGCTCCTACGCCGGGGCGGCCCGGCTGCTGCGACCCAGCGGGCACCTGGCGTTGCTCACCAACACCCACAGCGCCGGCGGGTCGGAGGACGACATCGCCGAGGAATTGCAGGCGGTGCATGCCCGGTTGGCGCCCGAGCTCGGCGGCTGGCGGTTCCCCACCGTCGAGCGGATCGTGGCCTCGGCCCACGCCGGTGGGGACATCGCCGCCCTCTGGACACGGATCGACCGCCGGCTGGCCGACCCCCCGGCGGTCGGGCGCCTGTTCGAGCCGCCGCTGGTCACCACCGAGCCGTGGCTCGCCCGCTACGACACCGCCGCCTATCGGGCGATGCTCGGGACCCAGTCCTCCTACGCCCTCATGGACCCGGACCGACGGCGGGCACTCCTCGACGCCGTCGGCCGACTCGTCGACCGGCGACTCGGCGGCACCGTCACCAAGCAATACGTCTGCGTGCTGGCGATCGCCCAGCGACGGCACTGAACTGGTCCAACGTCTGTTCTCGGCGCCCATTAGCCTGAGTCAGCCGACCAGGACGACGGGAGGGACGGGAGGGGGCGTGGAGTACCCATTCGAGCCGGAGCTGCTCGTCGAGCAGGACGGGGCGGTGCGGGTCGTCACCCTGCACCGGCCGGCGGTCCGCAACGCCGTCGACCCGGCGATGCACACCGCCCTCGCCAGGGTCTGGGGGCGGCTGGCCGACGACGTCGACGCCCGGGCGGTGGTGCTGCGGGGCAGCGACGGCGCCTTCTGCGCCGGTGGCGACCTCGACCTGGTGGCCCGGCTCCACGACGACGTGCCCGAGCGGCGGACCCAGCTGCGGGAGGCATCCGAGATCGTCGACGGCATGATCGGCTGCCGGTTGCCGGTGGTGGCGGCGGTGGCCGGCCCGGCGGTCGGGCTCGGGTGCAGCCTGGCCCTCCTCGCCGACGTCGTCTACCTGGCCGAGTCGGCCTACCTGGCCGACCCGCACGTCGCCATCGGGCTCACCGCCGGCGACGGCGGCGCCGCCGTCTGGCCGGTGCTGGCCAGCATGGTCCAGGCCAAGGAGTACCTGCTCACCGGCGACCGGATCCCGGCCGCCGAGGCGGTGCGGCTGGGGCTGGCGACCCGGGCGGTGCCCGACGACCAGCTCGACGAGACGGCGCTCGCCATGGCCCGTCGCCTGGCCGCCCTGCCCGCCCAGGCGGTGCAGTCCACCAAGCGGGCGCTGAACCTCCACCTCGAGCGGGCGGTGCGCGGGGTGCTCGAGTACGCCCTGGCGCGCGAGTACGAGTCGTTCGACGACCCCGAGCACCGGGCGGCGGTCGCCCGGCTCCGCCGGCAGTGACCGCCCCCGGCGCCCCGCTCAGCGCCGCCGGGGTGCTCGACGCGCCCCTGGCCGCTCACCCAGACCACGAGGCGGTGGTCGGCCGCAGCGGCCGGCTCACCTACCGCCAGCTCGACGAGCTGGCCACCCGGAGCGCCGGCGCCCTCCTCGCCCTCGGGATCGGCTCGGGCGACCGGCTGGCGGTGTCACTTCCGAACGACCTGCCGCTGGTGGCCGCCTTCCACGGCGCGATGCGGATCGGCGCCGTCTGGGTCGGCGTCAACCGGCAGCTGGCACCGCCGGAGAAGCGGTACCTGCTCGACGACGCCGGCGCCTCGGTGGTGCTGGCCGACGCCGACACCGCCGGGCAGCTCGAGGCGGCCGGGGCCGGCACGCACGCCGGACGCCGTCTCGTGGTGGTCGGCGCCGGTGACGGTGACGAGTGGAGCGGGCTCCTCGAAGCGGTCGACCCGGCGGCAACGGCGGCGACGGTCGCCGGCGTGCAGGTCGACCCGCTGGCGCCAGCGGCCATCGCCTACACCAGCGGGACCACCGGGCACCCCAAGGGAGCGGTGCACTCCCAGCACAACCTGATGCTGCCCGGCGCCGTCCTCGTGGCCACCCGAGGCTACGGCCCGTCGCTGCGCAAGGCCGACTGCTTCCCGCTCACCATCCTCAATCTGCAGGTGCTCTCGACCCTGCTCGTCGCCCAGGCCGGCGGCACCGCGGTGGTGATGGACCGGGTCGATCCGGTGGGGATCGCCGAGTGGATCGAAGGCGAACGGGCCACCGTCTTCAACGGCGCCCCGGCCATGCTCTACTCCCTGACCGAGCACCCCGACGTCCGGCCCGAGGCCCTGGCCTCGCTCGACGACGTGTGGAGCGGGGGCAGCCCGTGCCCCGAGCCGACCCGGCGGCGGTTCACCGCCAAGTTCGGTCTCAACGTCCACACCACCTACGGGTTGACCGAGGCGCCCTCGATGGTGGCCATCCTGGCGCCCGGCGACCCTCGCAACGACACCAGCGGGCGCCCGCTCCCCCACCTCGAGGTGGCGGTGGTCGGGCCCGACGGCCGGCCGGTCGAGGCCGGGGCCGAGGGTGAGCTGGTGGTCGGACCGGCGCTCGGGGGTGCCTGGGCCGGCGCCTGGCGCCCGATGCTCGGCTACTTCGGCAACGAGGCGGCGACCCGGCGGGCGGTGCAGGACGGTCGTCTGCACACCGGCGACCTCGGGCACCTCGACGAGGACGGCTACCTCCACCTGATCGACCGGCGCAGCTCGCTGATCCTGCGCGGCGGGGCCAACGTCTACCCGGCGGAGGTGGAACGGGTGATCGACCGGTTCCCCGGGGTGGCGGCCAGCTGCGTGGTGGGAACGGCCGACGACCGTCTCGGCGAGCGGGTGGTGGCGATGGTCGAGCCGGCGGCCGGCTGCAGCCTCGACGCCGACGAGCTGCGCCGGCACTGCGAGGCCAACCTCGCCCGCTACAAGGTCCCCGAGCGGTTCGTGCCCGGCGTCCTCCCGCGCAACTCCATGGGCAAGGTGGTCCGCCCCGACGTCCAACGGGCGCTCGAAGGTGAGGGGGTGCCGGGATGACGGCGAGCGGGGGTGCCCGGGGGGCGAGCGGCGGCGCGGGCGGGCAGGCTCGGGGCGGACGGCGCCGGGCGGTGATCACCGGAGGCAGCGGCGGCATCGGCCGGGCCTGCGCCGAGACTCTGGCCGCCCGCGGCTACGAGCTGCTGCTGGTCGCTCGACGGCCGGAGCCACTCGAGCAGGCGGCCGCGGCGCTCGGCGCCCGGTGGGTGGCCGCCGACTGCCGGCGAGCCGACGACCTGGCCAAGGTGGCCGAGGCCGCTGGGCCGGTCGACCTCTTGATCCAGGCTGCCGGCGTGCTCGAGGGCACCTTCGTGACCGACCAGCCGATAGAGACCTTCGACCGGGTGATCGACGCCAACCTGCGCTCGGCCTACCTCGTCACCCGGGCGCTGCTGCCATCGATGGGCGCCGGCGGCCGGATCGTGTTCGTCTCCTCGACCGCCGGCATCACCGGCATGAAGGGGCTGTCGGCCTACTCGGCCTCGAAGGCCGCCTTGGGCGAGCTGGCACACTCGCTGTCGCTCGAGCTCGAGCGCGACGGGATCGCCGTCCACGTGGTGGCGCCCGCACCGGTGCGCACCGAGATGATCGACCTCGGCACGAAACGCAAGATGTGGCTGCTCGAGCCCGAGGACGTGGCCAGCGCGGTGGCGTGGCTCGACACCCTCCATCCGAGGGTGCGGGTGCGCGAGGTGGTGCTGCGCTCGGTCACCGGCGGCCCGTACGCCCCCGAGCCGATCGGGGAGCGAGGCGGGGCCGAGGGTGAGGAGTGAGCCTCCGCAGGGCGCGGCTCAGCCGGCCGAGCCTCCGGCGGCCGCCGGCTGGGTGGCGTCGTCCTCGGGGCCCTCGCGCTCGGCCACCAGCTGGGCGCGGTTGATCTTCATCGCCTCGCTCCTCGGGATGACCTCGACGAACTCGACCGACTTCGGGATCTTGTAGGCGGCCAGCCGCTGGCGGGCGAAGGCGATCACGTCGTCGGCGTCGAGGCCGTCGGCGTCGGGCTTGGGGACCACCACGGCGTGCACCCGGCGTCCCCACTTCGGGTCACGAAGACCGATCACCACCACGTCTTCGATCCCGGGGTGCTCGCTCAGCGCCGCCTCGACCTCGGCCGGGAAGACGTTGGCCGCCCCGCTCACGATCATGTCGGTCCGCCGGTCGGCCATGAAGAGGTAGCCGTCGGCGTCGAGCCAGCCGAGGTCGCCGACGGTGTAGAACCCGTCGGGAGTCGACGGCATCGGCGGCACGTCGCCGACGTACATCGCACCCGGGCCGCCGGGGATCCGCATGTAGATCCCACCGACCTCGCCCGGTGCCAGCTCCTCCCCGTCGGCCCCGAGGATCTTCACCTCGGTCGGCGGCAGCCCGCGCCCGAGGGTCCCGGGACGGGCCATCCACTCGTCGCCCCGGCACACCACCAGCCCGGCGTTCTCCGACGAGCCGTAGGAGAGGTAGAAGCGCTCGGGCCCGAGGAGCTCGGCCCAGAGGCGGCCGAGCCAGAGCGGCAGCAGCGAGGCCCCCTGCTGGACCCAGTCGAGGCTCGAGAAGTCCCGGTGCTCGAAGCCGGGCACCTGGGCGAGGCGCTGGAGCATCGGGGTGGCGGCGATGAACCCTGTCACCGCGAACTCCTCGACCAGGTCGTAGATGCGGGCGGCGTTGAACCGCTCGAGCAGCACCACCTGGTCGCCGGCCATCAGGTTGCGCACGGCGGTGAAGCCGTTGGTGTGGTAGAGCGGCGCCGGCACGAGCACCCGCTGCGGCTTGGGCAACGGGTTGAAGTGCTCGACGACGGTGTTGCTCGGCTGGGACGGGAAGTAGAGGGCCGGCGACTTCTGGACGATCACCTTCGGCGATCCCGTCGAGCCGGAGCTGCACACCCCCCAGCCGTGCTCGGGCACCACCTCGGGCAGCCGCTCGGTCGACGCCCGGCCGCTCTCGTCGAGCAGGTGGAGCGTCTCCTGGTCGATCGACAGCTTCGGGCCGAGCACCGCCCGGAGCCGCTGCAGCTCCCACTCCGGCAGGTCCCAGCGCATCGGCACCACCCCCGCTCCGGCCTTCCAGCCGGCGAAGCAGGCGATCAGGTGCTCGGGCGAGTTCCGGAGGCAGACCGCCAGGAAGTCGCCGACGCCGAGCCCACGGTCCACCAGCAGGTGGGCCAGCTGGGTCGAGCGGACGTCGATCTCCTCGTAGGTGAGCCGCCGGATCGAGCCGTCCTCGCCGGCGAACACCAGCCCTACCTCGCCCGGCCGCTCGTCCGCCACCTGCTGGATCCGGGTGCCGTGGGGGATGCCCTCCTCCTCGGGTGCCAGCATTCGTCGCTCACCTCCCCTCGGGCTGGTTCGTCTCCGCCGCCGGGCCGCCCGACCGTTCCTCCTGCAGCTGGTGCTTGCGCACCTTACCGGTGGGCTCCCGGGGGAGCTCGTCGACGAACTCGAACGTCTTCGGTCGCTTGTAGTCGGCCAGTCGCTCGGCCATCCGGCCGAGCAGCGCCTCGGCGTCGCCGGCTGCACCCGGCCGGAGCTGGACGATGGCGTGGACGCGCTGGCCCATCCGGTCGTCGGGCAGTCCGATCACCGCCGAGTCGACGACGTCGGGGTCGGCCGACAGCGCCTCTTCGACCTCGGCCGGATAGATGTTGACGCCGCCGCTCAGGATCAGGTCGGTCCGCCGGTCGGCCAGGTAGAGGTAGCCGTCGGCGTCGACCCAGCCGAGGTCGCCGACGGTGAAGAAGTCCTCCTGGTACGCCCGGGCCGTCTTCTCGGGGTCGCCACGGTAGGCGAAGGCGAACCCCGACATCGAGCTGAGGTAGATCCCACCGACCTCGCCGGGGGGCACGTCGTGGCCGGCCTCGTCGAGGATCCGCACCCGGATGCCCGGGAACGGCCGGCCGACGCTGCCCGGCTTGAAGAGCCACTCGCCCGGCGAGATCACCGTGCCCATCCCCTCGGTGGCGCCGTAGAACTCCCAGACCGTGCCCGGCGGGAACACCTCCATGATCCGCCACTTGACCGGTGCCGGGCACGGGGCGGCGGCGTGCATCACCAAACGGATGCTGGACCGGTCGTGGGACTGCCAGTCGCTCTCGAGGATGCGGACGAAGTGCGCCGGCACCATCGTGGCCCGGGTGACCCGGTGCTGCTCGATCAACGCCAGGCACTGCTCGCCGACGAACCGGTCCTGGAGCACCGCCCGGCCACCCTCCCAGAGCGCGTACTCGGCGTAGGCGCTCGGGGCGGTGTGGTACAGCGGTCCGGAGACGAGCTGGACGGTGTCGGGCCCGTACCCCCAGAAGGCGGCGACCGCCGAGGTCGTCGCCTCGTCCGCCGGCCGCGGCGCCGGGCGCTCCACCGCCTTGGGTCGACCGGTGGTGCCCGACGTGTAGCCCATGATCGTCGGGCCGGTGTTGAGGTAGTCGTCGCGCGGTGGCCGGTCGCACGGCGGCGCGAACCCCGGGTCGTCGACGTCGAAGGCGGCGACGCCGTCGACCTCGACGCCGCCCTCGCACACCAGCGCCTTCATCCCCGAGTCGTGCACCATGTAGGCGACCTCGGGCGGCGTCAACCGCCACGACACCGGCACGAACATCGCCCCGAGGCGGGCGAGCCCGTGGCTGGCCACGAACCACTCCGCCCGGTTGTGCATCATGATGCCCACCGCGTCGCCGGGCCCGACGCCGAGCCCGGCCAGCTCGAGGGCCAGTCCGTTGGCACGTTGATCGAGCTCGCCGAACGTCATCGTCCGGTCGCCGTCGACCACCGCCACCCGGTCGGGGTCGGCGGCGGCGGTGCCGGCCACCCCGCGGCGGTGCCTCCCGAGCTGCGGGCTCACCGGGGCGACCTCACGCCGGTGTGCGAGCGCTCCTTTGCCCCCGCATCCTCCTCAGCCGGCACCGACCTCGATCCCAAGGTAGCGCTCGAACACCTCTTCGCCCTGCAGCTCGTCGGACGGCCCGGAGAAGACGATCTGCCCGCGGTTCATCAGGTAGACGTGGTCGGCCAGTTCGAGCGCCCGGTTGACGTACTGCTCGACGAGGAGCAGCGCCGCCCCGGTGGCGACGATCCGCTGCAGGGTCTCGAAGATCTGGTCGACCACCAGCGGGGCCAACCCGAGCGAGGCCTCGTCCACCACGACCAGCTTCGGGCTGGTGACGAAGGCCCGCACGAGCGCCAGCATCTGCTGCTCGCCGCCGCTCAGGCTGCCGGCCAACTGGCGCAGACGGGTGCCGAGCACCGGGAACGCCTCGACCGCCCGAGTGATCGATTCGGACTCGCGCCCCTTCGGCGATTCGAGCACGAGGTTGTCGCGGACGCTGAGCGAGGGAAAGATCCCGCGGCCTTCGGGGAGGTGGCAGAGGCCCCGGCGCGCCATGTGGTGCGCCTTCTTGCCGGTCACGTCCTCACCGGCGAGGACGATCTTGCCGCCGAACGGGCGGATGAGGCCCGAGGCGGTCCGCAGCAGGGTGGTCTTGCCGGCCCCGTTCGGCCCCAGCAGGGCGACCACCGCCGAGTCGGGCACCTCGAGGGTGACGTTCCGCAAGACGACGGCGTCGCCGTAGCCGGCGGTGATGTCGTGCAGCTCGAGCATCAGCTGGTCAACTCCTCGGCCACCGCCCCGGCGGTCATCGCCTCCTCGGCCACCGCCTCCTCGACCCGCCCGGTGCCGAGGTAGGCCGACCGGACGACGTCGCTCGCCAGCATCTCGTCCGGACCGCCCTCGAAGATGAGGCGCCCGAAGTCGAGCACGTAGATCACCTCGCAGACCTGCCGGACCAGCTCCATGTCGTGCTCGACCAGGAGGATCCCGAGGCCCCGCTCGCCGACCACCTCCCCGAGGATCTCGCCGAAGCGGTGGGTCTCGGTGCCGTCGAGACCGGCAGAGGGCTCGTCGAGCAGCAGGAGGTCGAAGGGACCGGCCAGCACCCGGGCCAGCTCGACTACCCGGCGCTGCCCGGTCGGGAGCAGACCGGCCTGCAGCTTGGCCAGCGGGCCGATGCCGGTGAGCTCGATGGCGTCGTCGACCGCCCGGCGCACCAGCGCCTTCTCGCCCCGCCGCGCCATCAGCTGGGCGACCGGGTTGCCGCCGGCCAGCGAGGCCTCACGCCCGAGCTCGACGTTCTCGCGGACGCTGAGCGAGTTGAACAGCTCGGCCCGCTGGAAGGTGCGGCCGAGCCCGAGGCGGGCGCGACCGGCGGGGCCCAGACGGGTCACGTCGGTCCCGTGGAGGACGATCCGGCCACTGGTCGGCCGGACGAGGCCGGAGCAGGCGTTGAACGTGGTCGTCTTGCCGGCGCCGTTCGGGCCCACCAGCCCGGTGATCCGGCCGGTCGGCGCCCGAAGGCTGACGTCCTGGACCGCACGGACGCCGCCGAAGTGGACCGCCAGCTGGCGCACCTCCAGCCCGCTCCGCCCGGCCGGCGTGCCGGCCGCCGTCCGGCCGGCTCCCGCCGTCGCCGTCGGGATCTGGCGCTGCCCGGCAGCGGCCACCCGCGCCGGGGCTGCACCGTCGCCGCCTCGCCGGCCGTCTCCTTGCGGCGTGCCCACGGGTGCGGCAACCCCGGCTCCGGCTCCGGCTCCGGCCAGGGCGAGGGCGGCCGGTGCCACCGCTTCGGGGGCTCGCCCGCCGATCCAGTCGAGCACCGCCCGAACCCGGGCCGGCACCTCGGGAACCTTGCCGCCGGTCATGGCGTAGATGGTGGCGAAGACGCCGAAGAGGATCTCGAGGTAGGTGCTGATGTTGCTGACCGTCACGTACCCGGGGACGATGGCGAAACCGGCGGCGGCGATCACCGCGTACCACGGGTCGCCGCCGATCGAGATGATCACGAGGGCGACCAGGGTCAAGGACTCGAACGAGGCGTAGTTGCTCCCGACCCCGTAGTGGAACACCGTGGCCAGCAGGGCGCCGGCGACGCTGGCGATGGCGGCCGAGATGCAGAAGAGGAGGATCCGGACCACGTTGGTGGTGGCGCCGTGGGTCTCGAGCGCCATCGGCGAGTCGGCCAGCCCCCCGAGGAGGCGTCCCAGCCGCCCTCGCTGGATCGCCATCACCACCGCCACCGTGGCCACGGCGAACAGCAGCAGCACGTAGTAGAAACCGGTATCGGTGCTCAGGTGCCAGCCCCACAGGCTGACGTCGGGCCGGGGCGCCGGGATCCCCGACGACGTCGGGCCGAACATCAGGTTGGTGGTGTAGATCATCTGCTCGAGCAGGACACCGAAACCGAGGGTCGCCAGGGCGAGGAACACCCCGGAGAGCCGGATGGCCGGGATGGCGATCAGCGCCCCGACCGGCACGGCGATCAGCCCGGCGAGCAGGATCGCCAACAGCCACGGGATGTGCCAGTCGTCGGTGAAGTGGCCGAACGCCGCCGCCCCGACGGCGGCGAACGCCAGGTGGCAGAGCGAGAGCTGGCCGGAGGTGCGCACCAACAGGCCGAGCGACAGGAAGATGATCACGTAGACCAGCGCCTCGGACCAGACCGAGAGGTTGAACCCGACCATCTTCGGCAAGAAGAGGAGCACGACGGTGATCACCACCGCCGTCGCCAGGCGCACCCGCGTCGGCGCGTACCACGGCCGGTGCACCTGGAGGGCCCGCGTGACCCGGCGCTCGACCAGCCGGGCTCGCGGGGTCACGACGAGGACGATGAAGAGGAGGATGAACGGCAGGCCCTCGGCCAGCCCGCTCAGCCACGTCACCGAGGCGGTGTACTTCGTGGCGACGGCGGCGGCGACGCCGACCACGAGGCCGCCGATGAAGGTGAGCGGGAGGCTCGAGAAGTAGCCGATGGCGGCAGCACCGAAGGCCTGGACGACGAGCATCGTGATGATGAGCGCGTCGAGCGGCAGGCTCGGCGCCAGCAGCAGCCCGGCCATGGCGGCGAACACCGTCCCGATGATCCAGGCCCACCGCCGGACGCGGGCCGGGCTCTCGCCGGTCATCGAGACGAGGTCGGGGTTGTCGACCACGCCACGCATGGCGACGCCCATCCGGACGAACCGGAAGAACCAGAACAGGATGCCGCTGGCCACCACCGCCACGATGACGACGATGATCTGCTGCCACTGGACGTTCACGCCGAGCATCCGCACCGTCGACGTCGGGAGGAACGCCGGGAACGACGACGTGTTGTTCCCGTACCACAGGGTGCCGGCGCCGAGCACGATCAGCAGCAGGCCGACGGTGGCGACCACCTTCAACATGGCGCCCACCGGCTCGAGGGCGCGGGCCAGCAACTCGAGCAGCAGCCCCTCGATCGGTGCCAGCACCAGCACGCACAGCACCGCCGCCAGCGGCCACGCCATGCCGTGCTCGTCGTGGAGCCAGTAGAAGACGAAGACGCTGATCGCAGCGATCGAGCCGTAGGCGAAGTTGAAGATGCCCGACGTCTTGTAGGTGAGCACCAGCCCGGTGCCGGCCAGGCCGTACACCGCACCGGTGGCGATGCCGATCACGATGAAGGGCAGCAGGCTACTCATCGTTCACTCCGCCTCCCCCACGTCGTGCCCGTGGGTCGGCTCGGGACGCCCGGGACCCACGTGGTCATTGCTCGCGCAGTGTACATCAGCTGTTCTTTCCATCATTAGCAAAACAGCGGTGCCGGGTGCCGGTCACCCTTCGACGAAGCCGACTTCCTCCCCCACCTGGTACGTCCCGCCGGCCGGCCCGACGATCCGGAGCTCGCCGTCGGCCGGGCACTCGACCTCGATCTCGATCTTGTCGGTCTCGAGCACGTAGAGCGGCCGGCCGGCCTCGACCCGGGCGCCGTCGGCCACCAGCCACTCGACGATCGTCCCCTCGGTGATCGCCGCACCGGGCTGGGGGATGCGGATCGGCACCCGCTCGCCGTTGGCCACCGGTCGACAGCGCCGGCTCAGGCCATCGCCCGGATGGCGTCGGCGATCCGGTGCCGGTCCGGGAAGAGGCGGGACTCGAGCTCGGCGGCGTAGGGGACGGGAGCGTAGCCGGCGCCGAGGCGGGCGACCGGCGCCGCCAGCTCGCCGAAGAGCTCTTCGCCGATGACGGCGGCGACCTCCGCCCCCGGTCCGGCGAACCGGGTGGCGGCATGGACGACCACCGCCCGCCGGGTCCTCCCGACGCTCTCGAGCACCGTCGTCCGGTCGAGCGGCACCAGGGTCCGGAGGTCGATCACCTCGACGCTGGTCCCCTCGCCGGCCAGCTCCTCGGCCGCCGCCAGCGCCTCGGGCACCTGCCACCCCCAGGTGACCACGGTCACGTCGTCGCCGGGGCGCTTCACCTCGGCCGAGCCGAGCGGGATGGCGAAGCGTCCCTCCGGCACCGGCCCGCGGGTGAAGAGCAGCGCCATCGTCTCCATGTGGACGCACGGGTCGTCGTCGAGGATGCACGAGGCGAGCAGGCCCTTGGCGTCGCGCGGGGTGCTCGGCACGGCCACCTTGAGCCCGGGGACGTGCATCAGCCAGGCCTCGAGCGACTGCGAGTGCTGGGCGGCGAACTGGCGGCCGCCGCCGACCGAGGTGCGAATGGTGATCGGCACGTTGGTCCGGCCGCCGGACATGTAGCGGAGCTTGGCCGCGTGGTTGGCCACCTGGTCCATCGCGACGGCGAAGAAGTCCATCAGCATGATCTCGGCGACCGGTCGCATGCCGGCCAACGACGCGCCGATGGCGGCGCCGACGATCGCCTGCTCGGAGATCGGGGTGTTGCGCACCCGGTGGCGCCCGTACTTGGTCGACAGGCCCAAGGTCGCCTTCATCACCCCGCCGATCGGGTCCTCGATGTCCTCGCCGAGGCAGAAGACGCTCGGATCCTCGGCCATCGCCAGGTCGAGGGCCTGGTTGACCGCCTCGGCCAGGGTGTGGACGCCTTCAGCGGTCGCCGACTCCGCCCGTCGCTCGGTCGTGCTCATCGGGGGGAGTCCGCCAGGTCCGAGAAGACGTCGCGCAGGAGCTCGTCCTCGCCCGGCGGCGGGCTGGCCAGAGCGGCGTCGACCGCCGCCGCCACCGCCGCGGCGACCTCGTGCTCGATGGCCGCCACCGTGGTCTCGGCCACCGACCCCGGCCCGGTGAGCCAGTTCCGGAAGCGGCCGACCGGCTCGGCCGCCCGGGCCCCGGCGAGCTCGGCGGCGTCCATGTAGTCGGTCGGGGTGCCGAAAGCGTGGCCATCGAGCCGGTAGGTGAGGCACTCGAGGAACGTCGGACCGCCGCCGTCCCGGGCCCGGGCCACCGCCTCGCCGGCTGCCCGGTACATCTCGAGGACGTCGTTGCCGTCGACCGTCTCGGCGGCCATGCCGTAGGTGGCGAAGCGGTCGGCCAGTCGGGCAGTCCGCGTGTAGTCGCCGAAGCGGGTGTGCTCACCGTACTGGTTGTGCTGGCAGACGAAGACCACCGGCAGCCCCCAGAGCGCCGCCAGGTTGGCCGCCTCGTGGCTGGCCCCGATGCTCGTCGCCCCGTCGCCGAAGTTGACCACCGCCACCCGGTCGGTACCGCCCAGCTGGGCCGCCAGCCCGAGACCGACTGCGATCGGGAGGCCGCCGCCGACGACGCCGGTCGTCACCATGAGGCCCGACGAGGGGTCCGACAGGTGCATCGGGCCGCCCTTTCCCTTCGAGGTCCCCGTCGAGCGGCCGCACATCTCGGCCACCATCTCGTCGAGCGGCACGCCCTTGGCGATGCAGTCGTGCATGCCGCGGTAGGTGGTCACCATGGCGTCGTCGGGTCGGAGGTGGGCACAGACGGCGGCGGGGATCGCCTCCTGCCCGGTCACCGGGTAGTAGGTCATCCGGAGCTCGCCCGAACGCAGCCCGGCGGTGATCCGGTCCTCCATCGCCCGGATGGTGGCCATCGTCCGGAAGATCGCCATCGCCGTCTCGACCGGCAACGAGCGCTCGACCGGCGATCGTTGCTGACTGGCCATCCCCATCCCTCCCCTCCCCCCTTCGGCAGGCGCCCATCCACGGCGTGGCCGTGGGATCCCGGACGATCCGGTGACGACAGACTGCACCGTTGATCGGTCACTTGACAACAACTGTTTTCGCGACGACTGTGGCCTGGGCCGGGGGAGGGCGTGACGCGACCGCAACCCCGACGAGGAGGTCGATGACGGTGGACGACTGGGCGGCTGGAGCCACCGTCGGCGGGCGCCCGCTGCCGGCGGCCCCCGACCTCGCCCGGATGCGGGTCGAGCGTCGGCGGCGGCTTCAGCACCAGCTCGACGCGCAGGGGCTCGACGGGCTGGTGCTCCTCGGCTCGAGCGGGGTGTCGTACGCCACCGGCGCGACGGCGCCGGGGGAAGACAGCCCACGGGCGGGCCTCTTCCGGGCGGTGGCGGTGGTCGTCAGAGGCGACGAGACGCCCCACCTCTTCACCCCGTTCGACGACGGTGCCCCGCCGGACGTGCCGGCCGACCACCTGCACCCCCCGCTCCTGCCGGAGCTCGACGACGGGATCGAGGTCATGGCGACTGCTCTCGGCGAGCTGCTCCCGCCGGGCTGCCGCGTCGCCGTCGACGAGCTGACGCACCCGATGAAGAGGGCGCTGACCGGTTACGACTGGTGCGACGCCGCGTCGGTGACCGGGCCGTGCAAGGTGGCCAAGACCCCCGACGAGCTGGCGTGCCTCCGCGCCGCCCAGCGGATCAACGAGCTGGCGATGCAAGACGCTCAGGCGGCGCTGCACCCAGGCGCGCGACAGAGCGACCTCAGCGCCGTCTACCTCCGGCGGATCTTCGAGCTCGGCGCCACCACCAACGGGATCGATCCGATCTGGCAGGTGATGGCGCCGACCCGCGACGCCAACCCGTGGACGCTCCACGGCGACCTCGCTTACCCGACGCCGACGACCGACCGGTTCCTGCGCGAGGGGGACGTGATCTGGGTCGACGCCGGCATCTCGTTCCACGGGTACGCCTCCGACTACGGCCGCACCTGGCTCACCGCAAACCGCCCGGTCCCGACCGCACGCCAGCAGGCGCAGTTCACCCGGTGGCGAGCGGTCGTCGACGCCGCCCTCGCCGCCTGCAGACCGGGCGCCACCGCCCTCGAGCTGTGCCGTGCGGCGATCGCTGCCAACGGCGGCGACCGCCCATGGATCGAGCACTTCTACCTTGCCCACGGCGTCGGCACCGACAGTGCCGAGATGCCGCTCGTCGGCACCGACCTCGGCGAGTCCTTCGACGAGGCACTCGTGCTCGCCCCGGGCATGGTGCTGGTGTTCGAGCCGGTCATCTGGGACGAGGGGGCTGCCGGCTACCGGTCGGAGGACATCGTGGCGGTGACCGACGACGGCTGGGTGGCGCTCAGCGGCGACCGCTACGACCCCTTCGGGTTGGCGGCGTGACCGGGCGCGATGCCGGTGTGCGGACCGGCACGATGGCGCTCGAGGATGGCGGCCGCGTCGACTTCACCCGGCTGCGCGCCGAGCGCCGGCAACGGCTGGCCGACGCCATGGCCTCGGCCGGGCTCGACGCCCTGGTGCTCGGGCGCTCGGCCGACGTCCGCTACGCCGCCGGGGCCCGCCAGCTGTGGCGGGCCGGCACCGCGCCCTTCGCCCCGATGTGCGTCGTCGTGGCCGCCACCGGCCGCGTCCACCTGCTCTCGGTCTGGGACGAGGGGGTGCCGCCGGAGATCACCCGCGAGCAGCTCTACGGCCTGTACTGGGACCCGGGCAACCTGATGCAGGCCCTGGCGGCCATCCCCGGCTTGCCCGAGGCCGCACTCGTGGGGACCGACTCGCTCACTCCGCTGTTCGGTCAGCTCCTGCCAGCGGTCGTGCCCTCCGCCGAGATCGTCGACGCCGGGCCGGTGGTGGCGGCGGCCCGCTCCCGCAAGACCCCCGACGAGATCGCCTGCCTCACGGTGGCCGCCGCCCTCGCCGAGGCCGGCCTGGCCGCGCTCGAGCTGGCGCTGGCGCCGGGCGTGACCGAGCGGCAGCTGGTCGGCGTCTACCACGAGGCGATGTCCCGCCTCGGCACACCGGCCGTGCCGAGCGATTCGGTGGCCTTCGCCACCCCGCGCCGCGGGCCGGTGCACTTCCTCCACCTGGCGACCGAGCGGCCGGTCGGCATCGGCGAAATGGTCGTCCTCTCCCCCGGCGCCCTCTACGCCGGCTACGAGGCCGGGTTGGCCCGGACCCGGGTCGCCGGCGGTTCGGCCCCGAAGGGCGCGGGCGCACTCGCCGAGCGGGCGGAACGAGCCATCGAGGCGCTGGTCGCCGCCTGCCGACCGGGGTCCACCGGCGCCAACCTGCGCCGGGCGTGGGAGGCCACCGGTGAACCGATGCCACCGGTGCCGCTGGCCCACGGGACCGGCATCGGCCCCGAGCCGCCGGTGATCGGCTGGGGGAGAGGCGACCAGGCCGTCCTCGACGAGGGCAACGTGCTCACCGTCCAGGCGTGGGTCTCGGCCGAGGGCACCGGTGGGCACTTCGAGCGCGACCTCGTGCTCGTCACCGCCGACGGGCCCGAGGTGCTCACCCGGGGCCGGCGAACGCTTCGGTGAGCACCCGACCGCTGCGGGCCGCCGTCGCCGGCACGTCGTTCGGCGCACGGATCCACGTCCCGGCGCTCCGGGCGGCCGGCATGGAGGTCGTGGCGCTGGTCGGCACCGATCGGGAGCGCACCACCCGCCGCGCCGCCCGGCTGGGCGTCCCTGCGGCCTGCGGCTCGCTCGACGAGGCCCTCGCCCTCGGACCGGACGTCGTGTCGCTGGCCACCCCCCCGGCCACCCACGCGCCGCTGGCCCGGGCGGCGGTGGCGGCCGGCTGCCATGTGCTGTGCGAGAAGCCGTTCACCCTCGACGCCGCCGAAGCGGCCGACCTGGTGGTGGCGGCCGCCGAGGCCGGCGTGATCGGCGTCGTGGGGCACGAGTTCCGCTTCTCGCACCCCCAGTCGCTCGTCTGGTGGGCGCTGCGCCGACAGGTCGTCGGCAACCCCCGGTTGGTGCTCGACCTGGCGTTCCTGCCGATGCTGCGGCATTTCGCGATGCCCGACTGGTGGTTCGACCCAGCGGCCGGCGGGGGGTGGCTCGGCGCCGCCGGGTCGCACCGGGTCGACCGTCTCCGCCAGTGGTTCGGCGAGATCGAGGCGGTGAGCGCCAGCGCGCTGAGCCTGGCTGATCCGCCATTGGGGGCCGACGACGGGTTCCACCTCCGCTGCCGGCTGCGCGGCGGCGCCGAGGCGGTCCTTGTGCAGAGCGCAGCCGCCGTCGGCCCGGCCTGGTCGGCCAGTCGCGTGCTCGGCACCGCCGGTGCCCTCTGGCAGGAGGGCGACGACGTGCTGATCGCCGGCCATGACGACCCTGCCGGCACGCCGCTGCCGCTGCCAGCCGAGCTGGCGCTGCCCGAGCTCGGGCCGGTAGACGGACCGCTGGCCGCCATGACCCGGACCGAGCTCCCACCGTACGTGGCGCTCGCCAGCGCGATGAGGCGCTCCATCGACGGCGAGCCGGGCGGCGACGGTCCGAGGCCGGCCACGTTCGCCGACGGCCTGGCGTGCATGGAGGTCCTGGCGGCTGCCCGGCGGTCGGCCGGCGACGGCGGGCGCTGGGTCGAGCTCGCGGCGGCCTCAGGGCCCTAGGTTCTGAGGGCCCTCCGGGCCCGGAGCCTCAGGCCACCTTCTGGTCGCTGTCGAAGCCCATCAGGCGCGACAGGTTGCCGCCCATCACCTTGGCGATCGTGTCGTGCGGCAGGCCCTCGAGCTCGTCGACGAAGCTGATCGGGTCCGACATCCCCTCGGGGTGCGGGTAGTCCGAGCCGAAGAGCACCCGGTCGGCGCCGAGCAGCTCGATCAGTCCCCGGGGATCCTCCTCGTGGAACGGGTGGACGTAGATGTTCCGCTTGAACACCTCGACCGGGTTCTCGTCGAAGGCGTGGGGGTTGTGCTCCCAGGCGTGCTCCATGTCGGCGACCAGCGGCCGCACCCAGTTGCTGCCGTTCTCGACCGGGGTGAACCGGATATCGGGGAACCGGGTGCACAGCCCGTGGCCGATCAGGGAGGCGACGGTGTCGATGATCGCCCGACCCTGGTGCTGGGTGATCACGGCGTAGCCCGAGAGCTTGCCCTTGAACGGCAGCATCTCGCCGTCCCGGACGCCCTCCCACTCGTTGGAGTAGCGCTGGTACCCGCTGTCGGAGGCGTGCATCCCGACCAGCAGGCCGGCCTCCTGCACCTTCTTCCAGAACGGGTCGAACTCCTCGAGCGCCATCGAGCGCGGGCCCATGAAGCCCGGCACCGGCGCCGGGCGGACGAGGATGATCTTCGCCCCGCGCTCGACCACCCACTCGAGCTCCTCGATCGCCCGCTCCACGATCGGCAGCGTGATCACCGGGGTCGGGAAGATCCGGTTCTCGTAGTTGAACGTCCAGTGCTCGTGCATCCACTGGTTGAGGGCGTGGATCACCGCGTGGGTGGCCGGCGGGTCGTCGCGCAGGCGCTCCTCGAGCAGGCTGGCCAGCGTCGGCCACATCAGCGCCCGGTCGATGCCGAGCTCGTCCATCAGCTTGAGCCGCGGCTCGGGCTCACGGAACCCCGGGAGGGCCCGGATCCCCTTGCCCATGATCTCCCGGCGCGACTTGCCCTCGGGGTTGCCGCGCTTGAAGAACTCCTCTTGGGCGCCCGGAGCGGCCACCACCTCGAAGGTCGGGTTGGGGATGTAGTCGCTGATCCGGTTCTTGACGGCGATCTTGGTGCGTCCCTCGACCTGGACATACTTGATGAGACCCGAGTACTCCTCGGGGAGGAACTGAGTGAAGGCCTCCGTGGTCTCGTACATGTGGTTGTCGGCGTCGAAGACCGGGAAGTCGAGCACTCGAGATGGCATGGTCGGTGTCCTCCTTGGTGTGTCAGCCCCCGCCGGACGTTGTGAGAATGGTACTACCAGCGGACGATGCACCCGTTCTCTTTCATCTACAGAATACCAGCGCCCGGCCGGTAGCGAAAGGTCAGCGGGCCGCTCAGAACGATCGGTCGAGCATCCCGCCGACCCAGGTGGCGCCCTCGACGGCCACCGGCTGCTCGAGGCGGTGGGCGATCCGCCAGCCGCCGTCCGTCCTCCGGTAGCGGACCCTGTAGTGGCCGGTCACCAACTGGTGGCGGACCTCGGGCGGCGAGCCCGGCGACCGCATCGTCCCGCGGAAGTCGAAGTAGACGAGGGACCGGGCCTCGTCGGCGTCGACCTCCAGCTCGTTCAGGTGGAGGAAGTGCAGGCCGGTGACCCGGCCGGCGCATCCGTTGCAGAACGCCTCGAGCTCGGCGCGTCCGCGGACGAGGTTCGCCGGGGTCTGGCTGCCGCCCGCCAACGCCTGCCAGACGCCGTCGGGAGTGAACAGCGCCGCCCACCCGGCGCCGTCGCCGGCGTCCCACGTGCGGGCGTAGCGACCCTCCAGGTTCCGGATCTCCTCGCGGTCCTCGAGCGCCCGGAGCCGCTCGTCGAGCGAGCCTCCCGTCCTCGTTGCGCTCTCGTCGCCGGCCATGTCCCCTCCCCTGCCTCCCCCGTCTCGCGTCCCCCGGGCGGGCCCGCCCGTCCTGTCGGTATCGCCGCCCCCGACAGTACAGTCGCTCCCGGGCGGCCGAGCCGGGAAAGGGGCGACGCCATGACAGCGACGTGGATCATCGACGCCGACACCCACATCACCGAACCCGCCGACGTCTGGACGTCGCGAGTGCCGCGCCGGTTCGTCGAGCTGATGCCGACGCTCGAGAGGGACGAGCAGGGGGTCGACGTCTGGACACTGGGCGGCCGGCCGATCTACCGGGCCGGCGTCACCGCGCCGGCCGGCTGGCCGGCCTGGCCCCCGGAGTTCCCGGCCACCATCGAGCAGTGCCACCCCGCCGCCTACGACTCGGCGGCGCGGGTGCGCTACATGGACGAGAACTCGATCTGGGCTTGCGCCCTCTACCCCAACATCGCCGGCTTCGGCAGCCAGCAGTTCCTGGCGATCGCCGACGACGACGCCAAGCTGGCGGCGGTGAGGGCCTACAACGACTTCCTCTACGACTGGACCGAAGTCGACCGGCGCCGCTTCGTCACGATCATGTCGCTGCCGTTCTGGGACGTCGAGGCGACCGTCGCCGAGGTGCGACGCTGCGCCGGTCTCGGTTTCGGCGGCGTGCTCTTCACCGGCGAGCCGCAGCGGTTCGGCCTGCCGTTCCTGGCCGACCGCCACTGGGACCCGCTCTGGGCGACCGCCGAGGATGCCGGCCTGCCGGTGCACTTCCACATCGGCGGCGGCGAGGGTGAGTCCACCGAGATGACCGACCGGATCCCGGTCCAGGGGCACCCCGGGGCCACCGCCCACGCGGCGGTCAACCTGTTCATGAAGAACGGGATCCAGTGCGCCGACCTCATCCTGTCGGGCGTGCTCGCCCGCTTCCCTGAGCTCAAGGTCGTGTCGGTCGAGAGCGGGATCGGCTGGATCCCGTTCATGCTCGAGACCGCCGACTACAGCTACCTCGGCGCCTTCCGCCCCGGCCGGGCCCGCACCGACGAGCTCCTCCCTTCCGAGCTGTTCCGGCGCCAGGTGTACTGCACCTACTGGTTCGAGAAGGTGGCGCCGCGTCGCCTGCTCGACGAGCTGCCGGTCGACCGGATCCTCTTCGAGACCGACTTCCCCCACACCGCCTGCCTGTTCGGCAACATCGCCGAGACGATCGACGCCGGGCTCGCCGAGGCGACCGAGGAGGTGCGGCGCAAGATCCTCTGGGAGAACGCCGCTGCTCTCTACCGGATCGCCGAGCCCGCCGCCCGGCCGGGCAGCGGCTCGCAGGCCGGCACCCCGGCCGGATGAAGATCGCCCGGGCCCTCGTCGGCGGCCGCCCCACCTACGGCGAGGTGACCGCCGACCGGTTCCGTCCGCTGGCCGGCGACCCCTTCGTCCACCGGGACGGCGGCCCGGCCCTCGGCGGCGACGACCTTCCCCTCTCCGAGCTTCCGCTCCTCTGCCCCGTCGAGCCGCGCACGATGCTGGCGGTGATGGGCGGCTTCTTGGAGCCCGGGCAGACCCGGGACGCTGAGCGTCCCCCGATGGTGCTGTGCCCGAAGATCGTCCCCGAGCCGAGCGGGCAGGGCGGCACGGTGGTCCGGCCGCCGTCCGTCGACAGCCTGGTGATGGAGGCCGAGATGGCGGTGGTCGTGGGCGCCACGCTGCGGCACGCAAGTGCCGAGGAGGCGGCCGAGGCGATCTGGGGCTACACCTGCTGCAACGACGCCACCGCCACCCAGTTCTTCCCGCAGTTCTACCTGGCCAAGGGCTTCGACACCTTCTGCTCGCTCGGCCCGTGGGTCGTCACCGATCTCACCCCGGACCAGGTCGAGGCCGGCCTCGCCATCGTCGGGCGCCGCAACGGCGAGGAGGTCCAGCGGGCGAGCACCGCCGACTACAAGTACCTGCCGTGGGAGTGGCTGGCCTACGTCTCGACGGTCCTCACCCTGGTGCCCGGCGACGTCGTCACCCTCGGCACGCCGCCGCCACCGCCCCCGGTGGTACCCGGCGACGTGGTCGAGATCGACGTGGAGGGGATCGGGGTTCTCAGCAACCACATCGCCTGAGGCTGAGGGAGGGTCACGAGTGCTGCTCGGCGGCGGCGGCTGCTGCTTGGGCGACGGCGTGTGCGGCCGCCTGCCGTGCCGCCTGGCTCGCCGCCCCTTCCTCGGCCCTCCTGGCAGCAGCCGAGACGCCGGTCTGCGGTCCGCCCCGATGGCCGGAGAGCCACGCCTGCTGCGCCTGCTGGAGCACCGTCGTGCTCAGGCCGCTGGTATCGAACGGGCACGCAGCCTGGGCCACCTGGAACGTCGCGCTCGCCGGATCGGCGCTCGAGCCAGGAGACCCCGAGACGAGCGGTGGCGGAGTACGACCATCGCCGAAGGTCGACGGAGCCACGGGGAACCCCGGCTCCCCGTGGCTGTGCATACAAGACGCCATGGTGTTCCATGCCGTGATCCATGCCACCCGCTGGTCGGCGGGGAGCAGTGGCTCCGGCAGCTGCGACTCACCCTGGCGTGCGAGCTCCGGCTCGAGCGCGCGCAAGTCACGCAGGGCCTGCGAATGGGACATCGGCGGACTCGAAGCGGTAGCGCTCGGTCCACCGGCCATGATGTCTCCATCACCAGAAGGCCCCAGGCTGGCTGAGGGAGAATTTGGCCCGTTACCCTGGTACGGCGTCGCCATCACGGGCTGTCCATTCTGGTCATAGACCACGGCCGTCTCCCCGTAATTGCAAGAGCTGTACGAGTTCGCGTAGTCGTACATCGTCGAATCGGGATAGCCGATGTACGAACCGTTCGACGTCTGGACGTCGCAACCGCTCAGATAAGAGCCCGGAGGCGGCCCATGGCGCATCGAGCAATGACGCGAGTCATCGATCCCCCTCCGTGTCCCGACTCCACGCATCTACCAGTTGGGAACCTATTGGCAATCTTGCGCTAACCATCGATGATTGTCAAGGCCCGGAGCGCGGGACCACCAGGGGCGCGTCCAGTCTGTTGATCTGATCCGCTTGGGCTACTTCGGGTGACGAAAGGGCGCCAGAGCGCCCGCGCACGGTCGACGGGTTCGCGCCTCACCAGCGCACGTTGTGGCCCATGTCGAGCGGCAGCGTCGCACCGGTCAGGTACCACGCCTGGTCCGAGACCAGCCAAGCGACGAAGTTGCTCACGTCGCGCGGGGCGACCCAGGGCTCGGGGATCGGGTTGCGCCCGGCGAACACCTCGGCGATGTCGTCGCGACCGGGGTGCTCGAGGTCGGGGCGGACCAGCCGGAACATCGCATCGTTGTCGAGGATGGTGGTGTCGACCGCCGCCGGGCAGATGGCGTTCACCCGGATCCGATGGGGACCGAGCTCGACCGCCAGGGTCTCCATGAGGCCGATCACCCCGTGCTTGGAGGCGGCGTAGTCGGCCATGTTCGGGGGCGACTTCATGGCGGCGCTCGACGACGTGATGACGATCGCACCGCCACGGCCGGCCTCGAGCATCGGCGGCACCGTCACCGACACCGTGTTGAAGACGCCGGTCAGGTTGACCGCCAGCACGGCCGACCACTGGGCCTCGGGGATCTCCCACGTCGGCGCACCCGGCGGGCAGACGCCGGCATTGGCGAGGACGACGTCGAGGCGGCCGAAGACCGCCAGCGCCTCGTCGACCACCGCCTGCAGGGCGGCCCGGTCACGGACGTCGGCCCGCCGGGCGATCGCCTTGCGCCCGCACCCCTCGACGAGGCGGGCGGTCTCGGCCAGCTCTGCCTCGTCGGGGCCGGGGTAGGCGGCGACCTCCGGGACGTCGGCTGCCACGTCGACCACCACGACGTCGGCCCCCTCCTCGGCGAGCCGGACGGCGTGCGAGCGGCCCTGGCCGCGGGCCCCGCCGGTGACGAGGGCCACCTTGCCGTCGAGCAGGCCCACGTCGATCAGTCCGACGAGGGCAGCGGGCGGGCCTCCTTGGTCGGTATCGGCTGGTCGCCGAGCGAGAGCGAGCCGGCACCGGCCTTGGTGCAGAGCAGCTCGAGCGCCGGCTCGTCGAGGGCGTAGCGCTTCCCGAGCAGGGTGCCGCCGTCGAACGGGCTCTCCGGCTTGCCGGTCGGCTCCCCTGCCTCCTCCAGCGGCACCATCGCCGCCCCGCCGCAGCGCACGTCGAGCTCCCCGTCGGGGGCGCGGATCACGATCACCTCGGCCTCGCACACGGTGCTGCGGAGCCGCAGCCCGGGACGCAACGTCGCCATGCCAACCTCCTGCGACCGCCCCCGGGGAGGGGCGGAGGGCCTTTTGCGACCGCCCCGGGGAGGGGCGGAGGCCTCAGCATAGAGTGCCCCGGTGGGCCGGCCCGACGGCGACCGGCCGGAACGACGACGATGCGGAGGACCATGAGCGAGCGGCACCGGGCCCTGGTGGCCACCGAGGAGGACGGCAGGTCACGCGCCGATTTCGAGGAGCTGGGCGAGGGCGACCTGCCCGACGGCGACGTGACCGTCCGCGTCCGCTACTCGAGCCTCAATTACAAAGACGGGCTGGCGGTGACGGGTCGGGGCAAGATCGTCCGTTCCTTCCCGATGGTCCTCGGCATCGACCTGGCCGGCGAGGTCGAGCGGTCCGACTCGCCCGACTGGCACCCCGGGGACCAGGTGGTGGTCACCGGCTGGGGCCTGTCCGAGACCCACCCGGGCGGCTTCACGCAACGCCAGCGGCTCCGGTCGGAGTGGTTGGTGCCGCTGCCCGACACCATGAGCGCCGAGCAGGCGATGGTGGTCGGCACCGCCGGGTTCACGGCGATGCTCTGCGTGATGGCGCTCGAGGACGGCGGCGTCACCCCGGAGCGAGGCCCGGTGGTGGTGAGCGGGGCGGCCGGCGGGGTCGGCTCGGTCGCCTGCACGCTGCTGGCCGCCCTCGGCTACGAGGTGACCGCTTCCACCGGCCGCCCGGCCGCCCACGACTTCCTGTCCGGGCTCGGCGTGGCCGGCTTCGTCGACCGGGCCGAGCTGGCGCAGTCCGGCGGCCCGCCGCTCGGCAAGGCGACGTGGGCCGGTGCGGTCGACACCGTCGGCAGCACCACCCTGGCGACCATCCTCTCGCGGACGTCGCCCCGAGGGACGGTGGCGGCCTGCGGGCTGGCCGGGGGGTCGGACCTGCCGACGACCGTGCTGCCGTTCATCCTGCGCAACGTCCGCCTGCAGGGGGTCGACTCGGTCAACTGCCCGGCCGACGTCCGCCGGGGGGCCTGGCGACGGCTGGCCGGGGTGCTCACCGACGAGCGCCTCGCCGCCGTCGGGAGGACCGAGCCGCTCTCGGCGGTTCCCGAACTGGCCGAGCAGATCCTGGCCGGCCAGGTCCTCGGTCGGGTGGCGATCGACGTCGACGACTGAAGATAGCGTTTCGGCGATGCGCTCCTACGATCCCGAGGCAGTTCGCGCCAGGTACCTCGCCGAGCGCGACAAGCGGCTCGTCCCCGGCCGAGCCGAGATCCGCGACCTGCGGAGCGACGAGCGCTTTTCCCACTACCGCGACGACCCGTTCACCCCGTTGGTCGATCGCGACCCGGTGGCCGACGAGGTCGACGTCGTGATCGTCGGGGGTGGCATCGCCGGGCTCGTCGCCGGGGCACGCCTCCGCGAGGCCGGCGTCGAGCGGATCCGCATCGTCGACCAGGCCGGCGGCGTCGGTGGCACCTGGTACTGGAACCGCTATCCGGGGGTGATGTGCGACGTCGAGTCGTACATCTACATGCCGATGCTCGAGGAGCTGGGATACCTCCCGACGAGGCGCTACGCCTTCGGCGACGAGATCCGGGGCCACCTCGAGACGATCGCCGAGAAGTTCGACCTCGTCGCCGACGCGCTCTTCCACACCGAGGTGACCCGGGCCGAGTGGGACGAGGACGCTGCCCGCTGGCGCATCGACACCGACCGCGGCGACGAGCTCACGGCCCGCTGGTACGTGCTGGCCGTCGGGATCCTCAACCTCATGAAGCTGCCGACGATCCCCGGGATGGAGGACTTCGCCGGCCGGTCGTTCCACACCGCCCGATGGGACTACGGGTACACCGGGGGTGGGCCGGAGGAGCCCCTCACCGGCCTGGCCGGCAAGGCGGTCGCCCTGATCGGCGTCGGGGCGAGCGGGATCCAGTGCGTGCCGCCGCTCGCCGAGTCGGCTCGGCATCTCTACGTGTTCCAGCGCACGCCGTCGGCCATCGGCGTACGCGGCAACCGGCCCACGTCGCCCGAGCTCGCCCGGAGCCTCGAACCCGGGTGGCAGCGGGCCCGGATGGACAACTTCCAGGCGATCATGATGGGCCGGCCGGTCGAAGCCGACCTGGTCGACGACGGGTGGACCCACCACTACGCCGCCGTCCGCGTCCCGCCGCGAGAGCCCGGCATGACGCCGGAGGAGATCCTGCGAAGGGTCGAGGAGGTGGACTACTCGATCATGGAGGAGCACCGGCGCCGGATCGACGAGCTGGTGTCCGACCCGGCAAAAGCCGAGATCTTGAAGCCGTACTACCGGTACATCTGCAAGCGGCCGTGCTTCCACGACGAGTACCTGCCGGCCCTCGACAACCCCAACGTGACGCTGATCGACTGCCCCGGCGGGGTCGAACGGATAACGGAGCGGGGACCAGTCGTCGGAGGCACCGAGTACGAGGTCGACTGCATCATCTACGGCACCGGCTTCGAGGCCGAGCTCACCCCCCTCTACCGGCGTGCCGGCCACGAGATCGTCGGGCGCGGCGGCGTCACCCTGGCGCAGAAGTGGGCCGACGGGGCGGCCAGCCTGTTCGGCATGATGAGCCGCGGCTTCCCGAACCTCTTCGTCATGCCGGCACCCGGGCAGCAAGCGGTGGTGACGGTCAACTACACGCAGCTGGCGGTGCTCGGTGCCGAGTTCGTCGGCCGGACCGTCGGTCAGCTCCGCCGACGGGGCGTGGCGGCGTTCGACGTGAGCGCCGAGGCCGAGGCGTCCTGGACCCAGAAGATCCTCGACTCCTACGTCGACGGCAGCGCCGTCATGTCCGCCTGCACCCCGTCCCGGCTCAACAACGAGGGCCACCCCGAGCTGCTCAACCCCCGCAACGGCAACTACGGCCGGGGGTTCGGCGACTGGTTCGGCTACCGCGAGCGGCTCGAGGCGTGGCTGGACGCCGACGAGCTCGAGGGCCTGGATCTCGAGGTCCGGCCGGGGTGAGCGCTCGACAGCCGGTCGCCGTCGTCACCGGCGGCGGGGCCGGGATCGGCGCGGCGATCGCCGAGGAGCTCGGACGCGGCGGCTGGTTCGTCGTCACCGTCGATCCGCTGGTTACCCTCGACGGTTCGGCGCCGCTCCCCGAGCCCGAGGCGACGACCGCCGGCCGCATCGTGGCCGCCGGCGGCTCGGCCCGAGCGTCGTCGCTGTCGGTGACCGACCGTGACGCCGTCCGGGCGCTCTTCACCGAGCTGGTCGACGAGCGCGGCGGTCTCGACGCAGTCATCAACGTCGCCGGCATCACCCGGCAGACCGGCTTCGCCCACGGCACCGAGGAGGACTGGCAGGCGGTGCTCGCCGTGCACCTCGGGGGCTACCTCAACGTCCTCGGGGCCGCCCTGCCGCTGATGGCCGCCGCCGGGCACGGCCACGTGCTGGGCGTCACCTCCGGCTCGGGCTGGCGGCCCGCCGACGCCGGCGCCTACAGCTGCGCCAAGCGGGCGGTCGCCGCCCTCACCTGGGAGCTCGGCCGCCGGGTACCGCCGGGGGTGACCGTCAACGCCATGTCGCCGATCGCCGCCACCCGGATGGTCGCCGCCGCCGTCGAGCGCGCCCGGAAGGAGCGCCGGGCCGCCGGGGGTGGCGGGCTGTCGCTCACCTCGATGCCGGGCCCCGAGGCGCTCGCCCCGCTCGGCGCCTACCTGCTCGGTGACGAGTTCGGGTGGTCCAACGGCCGGGTGGTCTTCGCCGGCGGGTCGGAGGTGGCGCTCGTCGACGAGCCCCGTCTCCTCGAGGTGGTGCGGACCGACGGCGTGGCCTCGCTCCCCCGGGTGCTCGACGCGGTCGTCCCCCGGGCCTTCGCCAGGGCCGAGACCGCCCAGGCGACCGACGGCGCCAGCAACCCGCGGTTCGGGCCGGTCTTCGACGAGCCCGACCCGGCCGGGCCGACCTCCGCTTCGAGGCGAAGCTGTCTGGTCGCCACCGACCGCCCGCGGCTGGCGGCGTCGCTGACCGCTGCCCTCGAGGCCCGGTCCTTCCCCTGCCGGTGCATCGACGTGGGGACCGGCTTCTCGGGGGCCGGCGAGGCCCTGGCAGCCGCCGTGGCCGCCAGTGGTCCAGTCGACGCCGTCGTGGTCGCGCCCTCCGGCCGGCCGCCGGCTGCTCCGGCAGGCGGTGGGTCGGCCGAGGGCTGGGAGCGGGTGCTGTCCGAGCACCGGGACCTCGCCAGCCAGATCCTCGCCGACGCCGGGTGGGCCCGGGCGGTGGCCGACCACGCCGCCGGCACCGGCCGGCCGATCCAGCTCGTGATGCTCACCGACGCCCGCACCTCCGGAGGATGCAGTCGGGCACAGGCGTCGGCCCAGCTGGCGCGGGTGGGCGCCGCCACGACCGAGGGAAGGGTCACCGCCTTCGCGGCGGGCCTCGAGGCGTCAGAAGAGGCGGTCGCCGATCCGGCGGGTGCGCTCGTGGCGCACCTGCTCGGTCATCCCGACGCCACGGCGCTCGCCGGAGCGGAGCTGGTGGTCGGCGGCGGATGGCTCGGGCTCCGCAGCCACCCCCGGCCGATCGGCAGCATCACCTACGGCGGTCCGGCCGTACCCGGCTGGCTGGACGCCACGCTCCGCCAGATGGCCGGTGCCACCGGCCGTCAGGCGAACGAGGAGGACCGATGAGCAACCGGCCGGCCCGCGTGGTCGACGCCCACGTGCACCTCTGGGACCCGGCACGCACCGAGTGGTACCCGTACCTCTCGCGCGTGCAGGCGCACGGGTCGGGCGACCCGTCGAGGATGGCCCGCCGCTTCGACGTCGCCAGCTACCGGTCCGAGTCCGCCGCCTGGCACGTCGAGAAGTTCGTCAACGTCGCCGCGGCGACCGGTCGTCACTCGGTCGACGAGACGATCGAGCTCGACGGCGGCACCGGCGGCCTGGGCCGTCCCGACGCCATCGTCGGCGGCCTGCCGCCGAGCGACTCGACCGCCGAGGTCATCGAGCTGATCGACCGGCAGATGACGGCAAGCCGGTTCCGCGGCGTCCGGCCGATGGGCGGGCTCGACCGGCCGGTCCCCGACGCCGACGTCCTCGATGCGCTGGCCGAGCGGGACCTGGTGTTCGAGCTGATGACCCATCCCGACCAGCTCGGCGCGGCGGCGACTCGGCTCGACGGCTACGAGGGCGTAGTGGTCATCGAGCACACCGGCTGGCCCCGCTCGGACGCCGCCGAAGAGCGCGCCCTGTGGCGGGCCGGCATCGACGCCCTCGCCGGTCTCGGCGACAACGTGCTGTGCAAGCTCTCGGGGCTCTCCATGTCGCTCGGGTCGGTGCACTTCGACGCCCTCGCCCCCTGGCTCGAGTACGCCCTCGAGGCCTTCGGGGTCGACCGGTGCATGTTCGCCAGCAATTTCCCGGTCGACTCGGTCTACGGCACCTTCGACGAGCTCTACGACACCTTCAGCGCCGTCGCCGCCGGGCTCGACGACGAATCCCGCGACAAGCTGTTCGCCGCCAACGCCGAGCGCGTCTACCGCTGCTGACCGGGACGGCCCCGGGTTCGCTCAGCCGGAGCGCAGCTCGCGCTTCAAGACCTTGCCAGACGGGTTGCGGGGAAGGGCGTCGAGGAAGACGAGGTCCTTGGGCACCTTGAAGCCGGCCAGCTGGCTCCGGCAGTGCTCGAGCAGCTCGTCGGCGGTCACCGCCTCGCCTCGGCGGAGCACGACGAAGGCCACCGGGACCTCTCCCCAGCGCTCGTCGGGGCGCCCGACGACCGCCGCCTCGAGCACCGCCGGGTGCTCGTAGAGGACCCGCTCGACCTCCGAGCCGGCGATGTTCTCCCCGCCGGAGACGATCATGTCCTTCAACCGGTCGACGACGAACAGGTAGCCGTCGGCGTCGCGAACCCCGACGTCACCGGTGTGGAACCAGCCGCCGGCGAAGGCGGCGGCGGTCGCCTCGGGGTCCCGCCAGTATCCCTTGAAGACCTTCGGTCCCCGCAGCACGATCTCGCCCCGCTCCCCCGCCGGCACCGACCGTCCCCCCTCGTCCCAGATGTCGACCTCGAGGTAGAGGCACGGCCGGCCGACGCTGCCGCGCTTGGTCAAGATGCTGTCGCGGTCGAGGAAGGTGTCGCCCGACACCGTCTCGGTGAGGCCGTAGGCGTCGGCGAACCAGGCCGAGGGGAACGTGCGACCGATCCGCTCGATCAAGGGCACCGGCATCTTCTCGCCGCCGTTCACCACCAACCGGACCGACGACAGGTCGCGTCGGTCGATGTCGGGCAGCGCCATGATGGCGTTGACCATCGCCGGCGCCAGCCAGACGGTGGTCACCCGCGAGCGCTCGAGCTCGTCGACGACGGCAGCGGCGTCGAAGCTGCGGTGGAGGATGGTGGTGGCGCCGACGGCGACGAGCGAGGTGGTCGTCAGGTCGAGCGCACCGACGTGGTAGAGCGGCCCGCAGGCGAGGCCGACGTCGGCGGCGGTGAAGCCGAGCTCGACGACGTGGGCCAGGTTCTTCCACGCCAGGTTGGCGTGGGTGATCATGACGCCCTTCGGCCGCCCGGTCGTCCCCGAGGTGTACATCAGGCGGTGCAGGTCGTCGGGTGCCGCCGGCACCGGGGTCACCCGCCCGCCGCCGGCCCGCAGCTGGTCGAGGGAGGTCCACCCGGCACCGGCCACCGGCCCGATCCCGGCCCGCACGACGATCCCGTCGAGGTCCCCGGCGGCGGCGGCCAGGTCGGCGAGCGGCCGGTCGCAGACGAGGGCGCGGGCGCCGGAGTGCTCGAGGATGTAACGGACCTCGGGGGCCGCCAACCGCCAGTTGATCGGCATGGCGACCGCGCCGAGGTAGTTGGCGGCGAAGACCGTCTCGAGGAACTCGGGGCAGTTGTAGGAGAGCAGGGCCACGACGTCGCCGGCACCGACGCCGGCGGCGGCCAGCCCGGCGGCGGTCGACGCCACCCGCGCCGCCATCTCGCCGTAGGTGACCGTCTCAGCGTCGAAGACGGTGATCGGCTTGTCCGGCACCCGGGCCGCCTGGTGCGCCAGGACGGAGAACCAGTTCATGTCCGCCTGCATTAGCGTCCCTCCCCATGTCCGAGGTGCCAGCAACCGGGGAGTCCCGACGCCGGGCGAACTGGCAGGTCCGCCGGCAGGCGATCGTCGACACCTCCGCCCGGATCTTCGCCCGGCAGGGCTACCACGCCACCGGCATCACCGAGCTGTGCGCCGCCAACGACCTCGGCAAGGGAGCCCTCTACCACTACATCGGCTCCAAGGAGGAGCTGCTGGCCGCCATCCACGACCGGGTGATGGACGAGGTGATGGCCGGGGCCGAGCGGGTCGCCGAGGCCGGCGGCACGCCGCCGGCGCAGCTCGCCATGCTCGGCGACGAGCTGCTCGACGTCATCCACCGCTACCCGGACCACGTCTGGGTGTTCCTCCACGAGTTCCCGGCGCTCACCGGCGAGCGGGCCGAGCAGTTCCGCCAGCGGCGCCGCCAGTACGAGGAGCGGGTCGAAGCGGTGCTCCAAGCCGGCGTCGACTCGGGCGAGTTCCGGCCGCTCGAGCCGCGCCTGACCGCCCTGGCGTGGCTGGGGATGCACAACTACACCTACCTGTGGCTGAAGGCCGGTGGCCGCCTGACCGCCCGCGACGTGGCGGCACCGTTCGCCGAGATCTTCATGCGCGGCATCCTCGCCGAGCCCGGGCACCGGTAGCTCGGAGGGGCCGCCGGGATCGTCGGGCGCCGTCGCTCACGGCGCCGAGTACCCGCCGTCGACCACCAGGGCGCTCCCGGTGGTCCAGCGGGAGGCGTCGCCGGCCAGGTACGAGTAGGCGCCGACGAGGTCGCCGGCCGTCCCGAGCCCGAGCGGGTGCCGGGCGCCGATGGCCTCGAGCGCCTCCTCGGGGAGCCCGTCGTGGATGGCGGAGCGGAAGGTGCCGGGGCAGACGCAGTTGACGCGGATCCCGTCGCAGGCGTACTCGACGGCCGCCACCTTGGCCAGCTGGATCACCGCCGCCTTGGTGGCGCAGTACGGGGCGGCGTGCGACCACGCCGTCATCCCGGCGACCGACGCCGTGAGGACGATCGACCCCGAGCGCTGCGTGCGCATGACCGGGATCGCCGCCCGGATCCCGTTGACCGCCCCCATCACGTTGACCTGGAAGGCCCGTTCCCACTCGTCGGTCTCCAGGTTGTGGATCCGGCCGTTGGACGACAGCACGCCGGCATTGGAGACGAGCACGTCGAGCCGGCCGAACCGCTCCAGCGCCCGGGCGACGACCGCCTCGACCTGGTCGACGTCGCGCACGTCGGCCAGGATCGTCTCGACCGAGCACCCGGGGTCTCCGATGGCGGCCACCGTGGCTTCCAGGGAGTCGGGGCTGAGGTCGCTCACCACGAGGTCGGTGTCGGGCTCGGCGGCGAGTCGCGCCGCGATCGCGCCGCCGAGCGCCCCACCGGCCCCGGTGACGACGATGACCCGGCGCACGCCGTTCATTCGGGCGGTCCCGTCATACGAGGAGCCGTCATACGAGGAGGTAGCCGCCGTCGACGGTCACGACCGACCCGGTGACGAAGGCCGAGGCGTCGGATGCCAGGAACTGGTAGGCCCCGGCCAGGTCGGTCGGCGCCCCCCAGCGGCCGAGGGCGGTGTGGCCCGTGATGGCGGTCGACAGGACCGGGTCGCGCTTCCAGGCTTCGGACAGCGGCGAGTCGAACCAGCCCGGCGCCACCACGTTGACGGTGATCCCGGCTGGGGCGAGGTCGAGCGCCAGGCCCTTGGCCAAGCCGGCGAGCCCGGCCTTCGACGCGCTGTAGGCCGCCAGCCCCTCTCTCGGGCGCTCGCCGAGCACCGAGCCGGTGAAGATCAGCCGACCACCACGACCCATCACCCTGGCCGCCGCCCGGGCGCCGAGGAAGGCGCCGGTCAGGTTCACCTCGAGCACCTTGCGCCAGATCGAGGCGGTGGTCTCTCGAGGCCCGGCGACGATCGGCGAGATCCCGGCGTTGCAGATCCAGACGTCGACCCCGCCCCACTCCTCCACCACGGCGTCGGCCACCGCCTCGTTGAAATCCTCGTCGACGACGTCCCCGCTCAGCACGAGAGAGGGGCCGGGCAGGCCGTCGGCCACCGCCTTCAGATCCTTCTCGGTGCGGGCCACCAAGGCCACCGACGCGCCGACCTGCGAGAAGGCGTGGGCGAGCAGTTCGCCGAGGCCCCGGCTGGCCCCGGTGACGACCACCCGCTTGCCCGCGACCGCGCCGGGGACCGGGAACGCCTCGGGGATCTCGATCTGGGAGGCCATTCGCTCTTCCATGGTTGTACCGACCAGTACAATACACATTCCGTGCCCGCCGACCGGTTCCCCATGCCCGAGCTCACCCTGGCCGATCTGCTCGAGATGCATCGTCGGATGCTGCTCATCCGGGGCTTCGAGCAGCGGGTGGCCGGCCTCTACCGCGACGGCGAGGTCCCCGGGTTCGTGCACCTCTCGATCGGGCAGGAGGCGGCGGCGGTGGGCGCCTGCTGGCCGCTGCGCTCCGCCGACGTGATCACCTCGACCCACCGGGGCCACGGCCACTGCCTGGCCAAGGGTCTCGACCCGCTCGGGATGTTCGCCGAGCTGATGGCCCGTGACGGCGGCACCAACCGCGGGCGGGGAGGGTCGATGCACATCGCCGACCCGGCGCTCGGGATCTTCGGCGCCAACGGCATCGTGGCGGCCGGCCTCCCGATCGCCGTCGGTGCCGCCACCGCCGCCCAGCTCCGGGCCGACGGCGCCGTGGCGATCGCCTTCTTCGGCGACGGCGCCGCCGCCCAGGGTGCGTTCCACGAGGCGCTGAACCTGGCCGCCGTCTGGAGGCTCCCGGTGGTCTTCTTCTGCGAGAACAACGGCTACGCCGAGTTCTCGCCGGCCGCCGGGCAGCACGGCGCCTCGCTGGCGCAGCGGGCGGCCGGCGAAGGGCTCGCCTACGTGGCGGTCGACGGCAACGACGTCGTCGCCACCGCGACCGTCATGGACGGCCTGGTGGCCACCGCCCGAGCCGGGGGCGGCCCGGCCGTCGTCGAGGCGGCGACCTACCGCCGCCACGGGCACTACGAAGGCGACCCGCAGCGCTACCGGTCGCCCGAGGAGATCGGGGACTGGGAGGCCCGCGACCCGCTCCGGGTGCACGAGGGCCGGCTGCGGGAGGCCGGCGCCTCCGACGGGCAGCTCGAGGCGCTCGGGACGGCGGTGGATGCCGCGCTCGACGGGGCCGTCGAGGCCGCCCGCCGGATGCCGAGCCCGGCCGTCACCAGCTTGGGCGACTTCGTGGTGCGCGCCCGTCCGGCCCGGCCCGAGCCCCCGACCCCGCCGGACGACGCCCCGGTCTTCCGCACCATGGACGCCGTCCGCACCGGCTTGGAGGCCGAGCTCGAGAGTGACGACCGGGTCTTCGTGGCCGGCATCGACGTCGGGGCGGGCGGCAACGTCTTCGGCCTCACCCGCGGCCTGGCCGAGCGGTACGGCCACCGGGTCCGCGACACACCGATCTCCGAGACCGCCGTCATCGGGCTGGCCGTCGGCGCCGCCATGGCCGGGATGCGGCCGGTGGTCGAGCTGATGTACCTCGACTTCCTCGGGGTGTGCTTCGACCAGCTCCTCAACCAGGCGGCGAAGCTCCCGTACATGACCGGCGGGGCGGCCGAGATGGCGCTGACCGTCCGCACCCAGTTCGGCGCCGGGCGCTCGTCGGGCAGCCAGCACTCCCAGAGCCTCGAGGCGCTACTGGCCCACATCCCTGGGTTGAGCGTCGTCATGCCGTCGACCCCGGCCGACACCTACGGGCTGCTGCGGGCGGCGATCCAGGACCCGAACCCGGTGGTCTTCATCGAGAACCGGCTCCTCTACGGCATGAAGGGCCCGCAGCCGCCGGCCGACCACGTCCTCCCGATCGGCAGGGCGGCCGTCGTCCGCCCCGGCACCGACGTCACCGTCGTGTCGGTCTCGCGCATGGTCCACGAGGCGCTGGCCGCCGCCGAGGAGCTGGCCGGCGACGGCGTCTCGGTCGAGGTGGTCGACCTGCGGACGGTCGCCCCGCTCGACACCGCCACCGTCCTCGGCTCGGTGCGCAGGACCGGCCGGCTGCTCGTCGCCCACGAGGCGGTGGTGCCGTTCGGCATCGGGGCGGAGATCGCCGCCACCGTCGCCCGAGAGGCCTTCTGGGACCTCGACGCCCCGATCGAGCGGCTCGGCGCCGCCGCCACCCCGCCCCCCTACGCCCCCGACCTCGAACGGGCATGGCTGCCCGACCGCGCCGACATCGCCGCCGCCCTCCGCCGGCTCGCCGCCGTGTGACCCGCCGACGCGCCGACGCGCCGAGGCTGCCGGCATCCGCCGGTCAGCAGCCGAGGGTCCGGGCGATCACCAGGTGCTGGATCTCGTTGGTGCCCTCGCCGATCTCGAGCACCTTGGCGTCGCAGTAGAAGCGGGCGACCGGCGTCTCGAGCATGTAGCCGACCCCGCCGTGGACCTGCACCGCCTCGGAGGCCGCCCAGGTGGCCACCCGGCTGGCCTTCAGCTTGGCCATCGCCGCCTCCTTGCGGAAAGGCTGACCGGCGTCTCGCAGGTACGCCGCCCGGTAGGTGAGCCAGCGCGCCGCCTCGAGCTCGGTGGCGATATCGGCCAGCTTGAACTGCACCGCCTGGAATTTTGAGATCGGCTGGCCGAACTGCACCCGCTGGCGGGCGTAGTCGGTCGCCAGGTCGAGCACCGCCTGGGTCAGGCTGAGCGCCAGGGCGGCGATCGAGATCCGCCCGACCTCGAGGGTGCGCAGGAACTGGCTGAGGCCCATGCCCGGGTCCCCGACCAGGTGACCGTCGTCGACCCAGACGTCGTCGAAGAACAGCTCGCGGGTGTCGAGCCCGCGCCAGCCGATGCCCCGCAGCTTCGGCCCCATCGTGAAGCCGGCGGTGTCCTTCTCCACGACGAAGCTGGCAAACCTCGGCTCCTCGCCCTCGACCGGGTCCACCCGCGCCAGCAGCGTGACGCCGAACGACATGTCGGTCCCGGCGTTGGAGATGAAGGCCTTGCGGCCGTTGAGCAGCCAGCCGCCGTCCTGGCGACGCGCCGTCGTTCGGATCGCCCGGGCGTCGGAACCGGCGTCGGGCTCGGTGAGCCCGAACGCCCCGAGGGCTCGTCCTTCGGCCAGCGGCCGCAGCCAACGTTCTCGCTGGGCGTCGTTGCCGAACAGGTACAGCGGGAGCGAGCCGATGGTCACGTGGGCCTGCAGGGCGGCCGCCACCGACTGGTCGGCCCGCCCGATCTCCTCCATCGCCGCCACGAAGCCGACGGTCGACATGCCGATCCCGCCCCAGCGCTCGGGGACGAGCATCCCGAGGAGCCCGAGCTCGCCCATCTCGGCGAGCAGGTCGGCCGGGCAGCGACCCTCGTTCCAGGCTTGCGGGGCGCGCAACGCGATCTCCCGCCGGGCGAAGTCTCGGCAGATGTCGACCAGGCCCTGCTCGGCCTCGGTCAGCGCCAGGTCCACCTCCGTCCTCCTACGCGCCGGCGCCGGCGGCCGGTGCGGCGCCGGGCCCCTGCCCGGGGGGGAGGTGGGAGAGGAAGGCGGCCGACCACCCCGGGAGGTCGGAGGGGACCTGGTAGCCCTCCTCGTCGTTGACCGCCTCCCAGTGCTCGGCGACGTCCTCGGGGGTGACCGACGTCGTCGGCGCGACGTAGCCCGGGGTCGACGCCAGGAAGATCCTGGCGAAGCGTCCGGCGCCGGCGGCGTAGATCTCGCCGTTGACCGGGCAGCTCTCGTGGGCGAGCACCGCCACCATCGGTGCGACGAGGTCGGCCGACAGGCGCTTGGCCATCGGGTCGGCGCCACGTCCCACCTCTCCCTCGGGCTCCCCTGCCATGCGGGTGAACGCCGCCGGTGCGATCAGGTTGACTTTGATGCCGTGGGCCGCCCCGGCGGTGGCCAGGCTCCGCGCCATTCCGACGACGGCGCCCTTGGCGGTGGCGTAGCCGAGATTGTCGGGCAGGCCGAAGAGGCCGCTCGAGGTCGTCATGACGATCCTCCCGTACGCCTGGGCCGCCATGTGCGGCCAGGCGGCGGCGGCGGTGTGGAAGGAGCCACCGACGTGGACCGCAAGGTGCCGCGCCAAGTTGTCGGCGTCGGCCTTGGGGAACCCGGCCCACCGGATGATGCCGGCGTTGTTGACGAGCACGTCGACCCGCCCGAAGTGCTCGAGCGCCGACTCGACCACCGTCCGTCCCCCCTCCGGGGTCGACACGTCGCTCCCGTCGGCCACCGCGGCGCCGCCGGCGTCGACGATCTCCGACACCACGGCGGCGGCGACGGCGGCGTCGGTCCCCTCCCCCCGCATCGACGCGCCGAGGTCGTTGACCACCACCCGGGCGCCGCGCTCGGCCAGCAGGCGGGCGTAGGCGCGGCCGACCCCGCGCCCGGCGCCGGTGACGACGGCGACCCGTCCCTCGAAGCGGAGCTCGCTCAGCTGGCGGACCTCGCGGCCGGCACGGGGTCGAAGCCGAGCAACCCGGCCAGCGTCCCGCCCACCATCGCCGCCCGCTCCTCGGCCGGGACGCCGGCGAACAGCTCGGCCATGAGCTGCCGGCTCCCGCGGAAGGTGCCCTCGGCGTGCGGGTAGTCGTTGCCCCAGACGATCGACGACACGCCGGTGAGGTGCCGGCAGGCCACCGCCACCGGGTCGTCCTGGAACGAGACGTGGAACTGGCGGCGGACGTACTCGCTCGGCATCAGCGGGTACGGCCACTTCTCGTTCAGCCGGAACAGCTGGGCCATGCTGGTCTGCTCCCGCGGCGGCCGGCCGTCATCCCAGTACCCGAGCCACCAGTCGGCGTCCTGGCCGATGCCGGTCACCCAGCATTTGTCCATCGCCCCCACGAGCGAGCCGAGCCAGTGGGCGTTGAACTCGATCAGGGCGAAGTGGAGGTCGGGGTAGCGCTCGGGGACGCCGCCGCCGATGAGCTCGCAGATCACCTGCTGGGGGACGATCGTGCTGTAGATCGACTGGGTGACCATCCGCTTGGCGGCCGACTTGGCGGTCATCGGCTGGTTGACCTGTCTGGCCGACTCCATGACGACCTTGAGGGTCGTCGACGCCGGGTCGTTGACCTTCACCCCGCCGGTCTGGGTGTGGACGAACACGTGCACCCCGCTGGCCTGGGCGGCGGCCCACACCGGGTCGAGCTCCGGCGAGTAGTACGGCGTCGGCGGGACCGCCGGCAGCAGGATCGCACGGAAGCCGGCGGCGGCCACCCGCTCGATCTCGGCGACGGCGTCGTCGACGTCGGTCAGCGGGACCGGCGCCGTCGGCACGAGCCGTCCGAAATACGGGCTGAACCGCTCGACGACGTAGTCGCTGTAGACGCGGGCGTGCGCCATCGAGAGCTCGTGGTCGTCCGAGTAGAGCCCGAAGAGCGAGAGGTTGGGGTGCATGACGCCGACGTCGACCCCGTCGAGCTCGAGGTCCTCGATGATCGTCTCGGGGTCGCCCTCGGGCATCCTCCCCTGGGTCTGGCGGTAGCGGGAGATCGTCCACCCTTCGAACCCCGGCGTATGGAGTCGGCGGAAGATCCGCGCCCCGCCCTCCACCAGCGGCTCGATCTCGAAGTCCTCCTCCCACACCGCCCGGTCCCGCAGGTGACGGGGCAGCCGGGTCCGGAAGAGGTCGACCGGTTCGAGGATGTGGCCGTCGGCCGAGACGACGAGCTGGTTCCCTGTCATCGCTGACCTTCCTGCGCCGTGCCGGCGCCGCGCGACGGCGCGCGCCGGGGGTACCCTTCCGAGCGAACGCTAGACCAACCGGTCGGTACACGCAACGACGGCAGCCGTCCGGCGGCCGGACGTCGGGCCGAGGGAAGGAGAGGGGTCGTGACGAAGCGGTGGACAAGGCGTCCGGAGAAGTCGACGTGGGGCGACTGGGGGGACGACGACGAGCTCGGCCGGATCAACCTGCTCACCCCCCAAAAGGTCCTCCAGGGCGTGGCCGAGGTCCAGGCCGGTCGCAGCTTCTGCCTGAGCCTCCCGCTCGACTTCCCCGGGGGCACGGCGCTCAACCAGCGCCGGCACCCGCCGGTGCTGGCGCCGACCGAGGACATGGCCGGCACCGCCGCCACCTTCTACAACGTCCACATGAGCCAGATGGACGAGGGCGACGCCCGCTACGTCGACGTCTGGGCCGATGACGTCGTCACGCTGTCGCTGCAGTACTCGACCCAGTGGGACAGCCTTGCCCACGTCGGCGCCGAGTTCGACGCCGACGGCGACGGGGTGGAGGAAGCCGTCTACTACAACGGCTACCGAGCCGGCGTCGACCTGGTGGGGCCCGAGCCCGACGCGGCCGGTGACGGCGTCGGGCACCGCTGCTTCGCCAAGCACCTCGGCCTCGAGCACATGGCCGCCACCGGCGTCCAGGGCCGGGGCGTCCTCGTCGACCTGGCGCACCACTTGGGACACGACTGGCGGGGAGTCGGCCTGGCGACGTTGCAGGAGATCATGGCGGCCGACCGGGTCGTGGTCGAGCCCGGCGACATGCTCCTCCTGCACACCGGGTTCGCCACCAAGGTGCTCGAGTGGGACCGCCAGCCCGACCCGAAGCAGATCCACACGATGTGCACCTATCTCGACGCCCGTGACGAATCCCTGCGGGAGTGGATCGCCGACTCCCAGATCTCGGCGCTGGTGGCCGACAACTACGCCGTCGAAGGGCTGGTGGGCCGCGACCGCGACCCGAGCCGCCATTCCTTCCTCCCGATCCACCACCTCTGCCTGTTCCGCCTCGGCGTGCCGCTCGGCGAGATGTGGTACCTCCACGAGCTGGCGTCGTGGCTGCGAGAGCACGGACGGAGCCGGTTCCTCCTGACCGCTCCCCCGCTGCGGCTGCCCGGCGCCGTTGGCTCACCGCTCACCCCGGTGGCGACCGTCTGACCCGCCGGTCAGCTCGCCGGGGCCGCCCCGCCGGCCGCCGCCGGCCCGGGCACCCGATCGGCCCGGGCGCCCAACCGGAAGTCGCGGTAGTCGTTCTCGCGCACCTCGGCGATCATCGCCAGCAGCTTCGGCCGGCCGCCTGAGTTGAGGAGGTAGCGGCGCGGCTTGCCGGGGATGTTGGCGCCGAAGAAGTAGCTGCTCGGACCGAACGAGGGCGGCCGGGCGGCCCACCGGTCGATCATCGCCGTCCAGCGATCCTCGGCCGCCGGCTCGACCTCGATCACGTCGTCGCCTCGCTGGCGAAGGTGGGCAAGTGTGTCGGTGACGAAGTCGACCTGGTCGCCGTTGTAGCGCGGGTTGTTCCCGGCGGCGGCGTGGGGACCGCCGGGGAAGAAGAGGTTCGGGAAGCCGGTGCTCATGATGCCGAGGAACGTCCTCGGCCCGTCGGCCCAGTGCTGCTCGAGGGTCTCGCCGTCCCGGCCGCGGATCTGGATCCGCCGCAGCGCCCCGGTGCCGTAGTCGAAGCCGGTGGCCCAGACGACGACGTCGAAGCGCCGCTCGCCGTCGGTCGTCTCGATCCCGCCGGCGGTCATCTCGACGATCGGCGTCGCCCTGAGGTCGACCAGCTCGACGTTCGGCCGGTTGAACGACTCGTAGTACCCGACGACGAACGGCGGCCGCTTCTCGCCGTAGCGGTGGTCGTCGGGGATCAGCCTCTCAGCCGTCGCCGGGTCGTCGACGAGGCTGCGGATCTTCCCGGCCAGGAACCGGCACCACTCGGCGTTGGCCGCCTCGTCGAAGAGCAGGTCGGTGTAGTTGCTGGTGAGCTTCGAGAACCCCGGGCTGGCCCACATCCCCTCGTAGAACGCTCGCCGCTCGGCCTCGGCGTCGTCGAAGGTGGCGCGCTCCCCGGGAGGGTGGAGGAACCCCGAGGGTGAGCTGGCCAGCATCTCGCAGATCGCCTCGAAGTCCGCCCGAAGCTGCGCCTGCTCGTCGTCGGTGATCGGCCGGTTGTTGAGCGGGGTGCACCAGTTCGCCGTTCGCTGGTAGACGGTGAGGGCGGCGACCTCCTCGGCGATGGCGGGCACGATCTGGACGCCGCTCGACCCGGTGCCGACGACCGCCACCCGCCTGCCGGCCAGCTCCACCCCTTCGGCCGGCCAACGGCCGGTGTGGTACTGCTCACCGCAGAATGCCTCGCGCCCCGGGACGTCCGGGTGGTACGGAACCGAGAGGTTGCCGGTGGCGGCCACCAGGAAGCGCCCACGGACGCCGTCGCCCCCGGCGACCGACACCGACCACGTCGCCGACCCCTCGTCCCACACCGCCGAGGTCACCGTGGCCCCGAAGCGGATGTGGCGTCGGAGGTCGAACCGGTCGACGACGTGGTTGAGGTAGCGCTCGATCTCCTCCTGGCCGGCGAAGTGCTCCCGCCACTCCCACTCGCAGAACAGCTCTTTCGAGAACAGGTAGCCGTAGGTGTAGCTCTCGGAGTCGAACCGTGCACCGGGGTAGCGGTTCCAGAACCACGTCCCCCCGACGCCGTCGCCGGCCTCGAGCAGCTGGGCCGAGAAACCGGCCCGGAGGGCGCGGTGGAGCTGGTAGATCCCGGTGATCCCGGCGCCGATCACCACGACGTCGACGTCGGTGCCCCCGGCGGGCGGCGCTGTCTCGCCGGCGGGCGGCGCTGTCTCGCCGGCGGGCTGCGGCCGGCCGGCGGCGTCGTGAGCGGGTTCGGTGGTTGTCATGGCCTCCGCCGCGGACACGCCCGTCGGGGTGCCCACTGTCGCGCGCGCCACCCGGAGGGACCGGCTGGGCGGTTTTTGTACCGACCGGTTAGTCTATATTTGGCGAGCGGGGCCCGCAGACCGTGTGGCGCCCGGCCCGCCACGACGACGGCCCGCCGGCCGTCGTCGACCCATCCGGCGTCCGAGACCAGGAGGAAGGCATGGCGATCGACGACCGGCAGCTGTCGGCGCTCCCGGTGCCCTACGCCATCGAGCTGCCCGACCGGGCGCCGAAGCAGCGCTACTACGACCCGGACTTCTACCAGATGGAGGCCGAGCTGCTGTGGCCCCGGGTCTGGCAGATGGCCTGCCGGTTGGAGGAGATCCCGTCGCCCGGCGACTACGTCGAGTACGAGTTCCTCGACCAGTCGGTGGTGGTCGTGCGCACCGACGATCTCGGGGTGACCGCCTTCCAGAACGCCTGCCGTCACCGCGGGGTGAAGGTGGTCGAGGGCGCCGGCAGCACCGAGAGCGGCTTCACCTGCCCGTTCCATGGGTGGTGCTACGGCAACGACGGCACCAACCGCGCCGTGACCCGACGCAAGTCGTTCAGCGACCACAACCTCGCCCCGGGCGAGCTCGACCTGACCCCGGTGCGCTGCGACGTCTGGGGCGGGTGCGCCTGGATCAACCTCGACGGCGCCGCCCCGCCGCTGCGGGACTGCCTCGAGCCGGTGGCCGGCGTGCTCGATGCATGGAGGGTCGAGTCGCTCCGGACCGAGTGGTGGTACGCCTGCCGGCTCCCGGTGAACTGGAAGCTGGCGCAGGAGGCGTTCGTCGAGCAGTACCACGTCGTCCAGACCCATCCCCAGCTCGCCATCCCCGAGCGCTACCCGCCCCGCGACGGGCGGCCGGTCGATCCCCGCACCCTGGTCGAAGGTGACCTGCACTACCTGCGGGTGATGAGCGAGGGGATGGCCGGCATGGTCCACGCCAGCGACGTGGCGATCGCCGAGAGCCTCGCCGGCCTCGAGCTCCCAGAAGACCCGGCCGAGGCGATGGCCACGTGGCAGCGGACGCTCAACGACGAGGTGGTGCGCCGGCACCGCAGCGCCGGCCACGACGTTCCCGACCTCAACGGGCTCGAGGCCGCCGGTCTCAACGAGCCGATGGGCTACTGCTTCCCGCACTACTTCGTCCTGCCGATGTACAGCAGCGCCTCCTCCTACCGGTTCCGACCACTCGGCCCGGAGGAGACGCTGATGGAGATCTGGTCGCTCACCCGCTACCCCGAGGGCGAGGAACGCCCCCGGCCGAAGGCGCCCGGGTGGTGGGACTGCGACGACCCACGGTGGCCGCCGATCCCGGCCCAGGACTTCTCCAACCTGCCGAGACAGCAGAAGGGCCTCCACAACCGCGGCTTCGAGCACATGCGCCTGTCGGGCCCGATGGAGGGGCACATCTCGAACTTCGAGCGGACAGTCGACGGCTTCCTCGCCGGCCTCCCCTACGCCCGGTTGCTGCCGGCCCTGCGCGAGGTCAACGTCAACCCACTCGAGCGACCGATCGTGGACCTCGGCCTGTGACGACCGAACCGTCCGACCGCGACGCCGTCGACTACGACACCGTCGACTTCTTCCGCGGGAACGAGCTCGTCGACGACCCCTACCCCTACTTCGACTGGCTCCGGTCCCGCTGCCCGGTCCGCCCGGAGTCCCAGCACGGGGTCTACATGGTGACCGGGTACGACGAGGCGGCGGCCGTCTACGTCGACACCGCCACGTTCTCCTCGTGCAACTCGGTCACCGGCCCGTTCCCCGGTTTCCCGGTGCCGCTCGAGGGCGACGACGTGAGCGAGCAGATCGAGGCCCACCGGGAGCGGCTCCCGTTCAGCGACCAGATCATCACCATGGACCCGCCGAAGCACCGGGACCACCGCCATCTCCTCATGCGCCAGCTGACGCCGAAACGGATGAAGGAGAACGAGGCGTTCGTCTGGCGCGTCGCCGACCGGCAGATCGACGACCTCGCCGCCGGCGGCGAGTGCGAGCTGATCGGCGACTACGCCAACCCGTTCACCCTCTTCGTCATCGCCGACCTCCTCGGCGTGCCCGAGGAGGAGCACGAGGAGTTCCGCGCCGCTCTCGCCCGCCGCCCCGGCGGCGACGCCGTCGGCAGCACCCGCGACACGATGTCGCACAACCCCCTCGAGTGGCTCTACGACCGCTTCGGCCGCTACGTCGACGACCGCCGGCGCCACCCCCGCGACGACGTGCTGACCGCACTGGCCACCACCACCTTCCCCGACGGCACGCTGCCGGAGGTCATCGACGTCGTGCGGGTCGCCGCCAACGTGTTCGCCGCCGGGCAGGAGACGACCGTGCGGCTCCTCGGCACCTCGCTGCAGTTCCTTGGCGAGCACCCCGACGTCCAGCAGCGCCTGCGCCAGCGCCCTGAGCTCGTCGCCGACTTCGTCGAGGAGATGCTCCGGCTGGAGGCGCCGGTCAAAGGCGACTTCCGGCTCGCCCGCCGGGCGACCAGCGTCGGGGGGGCGACGGTCCCTGCCGGAGCGACGGTCATGGTGCTGAACGGTGCCGCCAACCGCGACCCGCGGCACTTCGACGACGCGGCGGCGTTCCGGTTGGACCGGGCCAACTCCCGGGAGCACCTCGCCTTCGGGCGCGGCCCCCACAGCTGCCCCGGCGGCCCGCTGGCCCGCCTCGAGGCCCGGGTGAGCATCGAGCGCTTCCTCGACCGCATGTCCGACATCCGGATCGCCGAGTCCCACCACGGGCCGAAGGGCGACCGTCGCTATCAGTACGTGCCGACCTACATCCTGCGGGGCCTCACCCGGCTCCACCTGGAGTTCGACCTGGCCGGCGCCGCCGGTTGAGCCGGCGCCGCCGGTTGAGCCGGCGCTCTGCGGCCCGGCCGGCTGGCCGGCCTCACCCGGCGAGCTCGCGCATCACCTCGTCGGCGAACCGCTCGACCTGGGCCCGGCCGGCCTCCGGCCAGCCGCAGACCAGGTAGGCGTACCCGGCGTCGCGCCACTTGGCGGTGTGCTTTCGCGCCGTCTCGAGGTCGTCGAGCGAGAGCGAGCCGGCCCGGGCGATCGCCGCCGGGTCACGTCCGGCCTCGACCGCCAGGCGGTCGAGGCGTTCGTTCGCCTCCCGCAACGAGCCCGGGGTCCCCCAGGCGTGCCAGACGTCGGCGAAACGGGCGACCAGCGGCAGCGTCCGCCGGGGCCCGGTGCCGCCGATCCAGATGGGCGGGTGTGGACGTTGGACCGGGAGCGGGCGGAGACGGGCCTCGTGGAGCGACACCACCCGCCCCTCGTAGGAGACGACCTCCCCGGAGAACAGGCGGGTGACGATCTCGAGGGCATCCTCGAGCAGGTCGAAGCGCTCGGCGGTGGGCGGGAACGGGATGCCGAGCTCGTGGTGCTCCTTGTCGAACCACGCCGCGCCGAGCGAGAGCTCGAGCCGGCCGTGCGAGGCGTGGTCGATCGTCAGCGCCTGGGCCGCCAGCACCGAAGGGTGCCGGTACGTCACCCCGGTCACGAGCAGGCCGAGCCGGATCCGCGAGGTCGCCGCCGCCAGGGCCGCCAGTGTCGTGATCCCCTCGAAGGTCTCGCCCGGCCCCTCGCCGTACATCGGCTGGAAGTGGTCGAACCCCCACGCGCCGTCGAAGCCGAGATCCTCGGCGAATTTCGCCCGGCTGACCACCTCGTCCCAATCGACGCGCTGCTGGGCGATGTCGAGGCCGAAGCGCATGCCGGTCACTCGTCCAGCAGGTCCGGCTGGATGCCGACGATCCACTGGTAGAGCGGCTGGAACGCCCTCCACCCCGCCATCGGCGGGCCGACCTGCGTCGCCGTCTTGGCCGCCTGCTCGGCATCGATCGGCACCGGCCGCCCCGCCGACTCGGCCAGCAGCTGCGCCTGGCAGGTGCGCTCCATCGTGATGAACCACCATGCCGCCTCGTCGACCGAGGTCGTCCCGACGGTGAGCAGCCCGTGGTTGGCCAGGATGACCGCCTTGTTGGCGCCGAGGGCGTGGGCGATCCGCTTGCCCTCCTCGAGGTCGAGGACGACGCCGGTGTAGTCGTCGAACAGCCCGTGGTCGCCGTAGAAAGCACAGCTGTCCTGGGTGAGCGGGTCGAGCGTCCGGCGGAGCGACGACCACGCCTTGCCGTGGACCGAATGAGCGTGGGCCGCGGCGACGACGTCGGGCCGGGCGGCATGGACCTGCGAGTGGATGGCGAAGGCGGCGGCGTTGACCGGCCAGTCGCCGTGGACCACCTCGCCCCGGTCGTTCACGAGGATCAGGTCCTTCACCCGGATGTGCTTGAAGTTCATCCCGAACGGGTTGACCCAGAAGTGGTCGAGGCGCTCGGGGTCCCGGGCGGTGATGTGGCCGGCGATGCCCTCGTCGAACCCGAAGTGCCCGAACAGACGGAAGGCAGCGGCCAACCGCTGCTTGCGGTGCCGGCGCTCGTCGTCGACGTCGTCGAACGTGGGGAACTTCACCGGGAGGCGATCGGGCGGCATCTCCCGATTGTACCGCGCGGTACAGAAACGGGACGGGGCCGCGCCGGCGGGGTGCCGGTCCGCGTGGCGGTCATCAGTCGGCGAGCGGTGGGCGCCACCCGGGCGAGACGGTGGTGGCGCCGCGGGCCAACGCCGACCCGATGTAGTTGCGCTGGGCCTCGACGGTGCCCGCCCCGATGCAGAGGCCGCGGATGTCGCGGTAGGCGCGCTCGAGGGGGTACTCCCGGCTGTAGCCGTAACCGCCGTGGATCTGGATCGCCTCGTCGCAGACGAGCTTGGCCGCCAGGTTGGCCGCCGTCTTGGCCATGGCGGTCTCCAGGGCCGGCGGCGTGCCGCCCGGCCCGGCCAACCGGACGGCACGGCCGAGGAGGAGCCGGGCACCCTCGAGCGCCGTCGCCATGTCGGCCAGCTTCCACTGCAGGCCCTGGAGCCGGCTGATCGGGCCGCCCCCGACGTCGCGTTCGCTCATGTAGCGCACCGCGTGCTCGAGCGCCCCCTGGGCGGCCCCGACGCACATCGCGGCGTTCCCGCACCGCTCGTGGTTCAGGTGGCTGAGGAGCACCTTGAAGGTCTCGGTGCTCGACGGATCGCCGGCCACGAGCACGTCGTCCTCGGTGATCGGGACCCCGTCGAAGGCGATCTCGGCCTCGGTGGAGGCGTGGATGCCCATGCCACGGTGCGTCCCGGCCAACGCCACCCCGGGCCGGTCCATCGGCACCACCACCGCACCGATGCCCTTGGCTCCTTCCCCGCCCGGCCACCGGCACCAGACGAGCACGCCGGTCGCAAGGTGTCCGAGGGTCGAGTAGTTCTTGTAGCCCTCGAGCCGGAAGCGTCCGGGCCCGTCGGCGACAAGATGCGTGCGCATCGACTGGACCGCCGACCCGGCGTCGGGCTCGGTGATGCCGATCGACACCAGGGCGTCGCCGTCGGCCGCAGCGCGCAGCCACCGCTCCTTCAGGGCGGCCGAGCCGAGATGCTCGATCCCACGTGGCGGCCCGTTGAAGATCAGCTGGCACCGGATCGCCATCGACACGTCGACCCGGGCGATCTCCTCGAGCACGATCGCCGCCTCGACGTCGCCCATCCCGAGGCCCCCCCACACCTCGCCGATGGTGACGCCGAAGAGGTCGGCGGCGGCCAGTGCCTTGACGGCGTCCACCGGCAGCTCGCCGGTCTCGTCGGCCTCGGCGGCCCTGGGGGCGATCTCGCGGACGGCCAGCTCGCGAGCGAGGGCCCGCAACGCCGCCTGGTCCTCGGTCTCGGCCATCGGGTCGGCACCGTGGGCACCGGTCATGCTCGCCACCTCACAGATGCCTCGGGGGGGTCTGGCGCCCGGCAATAGTATCGGTCGCCGGTCCAGGATCCGGGGCCGCCGACCAGGCAGGGGAGAGACGGCTGATGTTGCTCGAAGGACGGGTGGCGGTGGTGACCGGTGCCGGGCGCGGCATCGGACGCGAGCTCGCCCTGGCGCTCGCCCGAGAGGGGGCGGCGGTCGTCGTCAACGACCTCGGCGTCGGGCTCCGAGGCGAGGACACCGGCGAGGACCCGGCGACCGAGGTGTGCCGTGAGATCACCGACGCCGGCGGGCGGGCGGTACCGGCCCACGACTCGGTCGCCGACTACGAGGGGGCCGGCCGGATCGTCGGCGCCGCCCTCGAGCACTTCGGCAAGATCGACATCCTCGTGAACAACGCCGGCATCGTCCGCGACCGGACGCTGGTCAAGATGGAGCCCGACGACTTCGACGCCGTCGTCGCCACCCACCTCAAGGGCACGTTCAACTGCACCCGCCACGCCGTCGTCCCGATGCGGGAGGCCGGCTACGGGCGGATCGTCAACATCACCTCCTCGGCCGGCCTGCGCGGCAACTTCGGCCAGACGAACTACGCCGCCGCCAAGGCCGGGATCATGGGGATGACGTTCGTGTGGGCGCTCGAGCTCGGCCGCGCCGGGATCACCGTCAACGCCATGGCCCCCGCCGGCGCCACCCGGATGACCGCCTCGCTCTACCAGGAGGGCGAGGCCCCCCCGCCCAGCCTCGACCCGGCGCTCAACGCCCCGATGGTCGTCTTCTTGGCCTCCGAGCGGGCGGCCGGGGTGAACGGCCAGATCTTCGGCCGGACCGACTGGGCGTTCACCCTCTTCCAGCACCCAAAGCAGATCGCCTGGATGGACCGCGAGGGCGGCTGGGATCCGACGACGCTGGCCGACAACTTCGACGCAATGCTCGGCCAGCACCTCCAGCCGGTCGGCATGGTGATGCCGACCGGCCTCAGCCAGGAGACCGCCCGCACCTGAGGGGTCGATCCGCTCGACGCCCTTGACGGCGCCGGGGTGAACGGATATCGATAGATGCATTCGGGAACGCGACGCGTTCCGGCGCGCCGACCGGCAGGGGGAGGACGTGGGCGACGTGGCCGGCGGGGCGCCAGCCCGCCTCCGTCGGCTGCAGCCCTGGTGGCGGCGGCGTGCCTGGTGCCGTTCGTCTCGTAGCTGGCCCATCGCGTCAAAGCCGCCCCCGACACGCCCTCACCAGGGACTATCCACCGCCGAGCCCGGTGGTCGGGCCTAGCATCCCTCGTTGCCTTTCGGTGGGTCCTCGAGTGCGGGCTTCGAGCGAGGGGTGTTCGAGCGAGGGGTGTGTGTGATGGCCATGATCGACGTCGACGACGGTCGCCATTTCAACGGGTTCAACACCCGGGTCGTCGTCGAGTACCTGGTGGCCGAGCTGGGCCGCCCGGCGGTCGAGGCCATGCTCGCCGGCATCGGCGAAGACCGCCCCTTCGAGGTGCTGACCGACGACAACCTCTGGAGCTCCTACCGCCAGTTCCGGCCGCTGCTCGAGGCGGCCGCCGAGAGGTTGGGGGAACCGGGCGTCCGGGCGATGGGCTCGTCGATCCCGCTCCTCGGCGGCGACGCCGTCGAGGCGGCCGTGAGCTTCCAGCAGCTCCTCGGCTCGGTGTCGGCCCTGCTGCGAGAGGGTGCCGCCAGCGGCACGGCGATGGGCGTCGCCACCATCGTCGCCTTCGGGCTCTTCGACGAGCCAATGGAGGGCGTCATCCGCACGACCAGCCGCATGCGGGACGGGTTCGAGCCCTTCAAGGCGTGGTGCTGGTACCTCCAGGGCCTGATCGCCATGTCGCCCCGGCTCTTCGGTCAGCCGGCGGCGGCGGTGTCGGAAGAGGAGTGCCAGTGCGATGGCGCCCCGTGCTGCCGCCTGCGGATCGAGCTGCCCGACGTCACCGGTGCCGACCTCTCCCCCGAAGAGGAGCTGCAGAGCACCCGGGCCCACGTGGCGGCGCTCCAGTCCCAGCTCGGCTCCATCCAGGACACCCTCGGCGAGCTGGTCGCCGACGCCGACGTCGACAAGACCCTCGAGAAGATCGGCCGGCGGGCCGCCCAGATCGTGCGGGTGCCCGCCTACCTGCTGCACCTCCCCGGACAACGCGCCGCCTCGGCCGTGCTCTCCTCGGGCCTCGGGGCCACCCAGCTCGAGGCCCTGACCGCTCTCCTCGCCGGCGACGAGCAGCCCGAGGAGAGCCTCGGGCGCCTCCGCGTGCCGGTCCAGTCCGGTCGCACCGTCTACGGGTCGCTGGTGCTCGTCGAGCGCGGGCGCAACTTCAGACCCCACGAGCGGGCGGCGGTCGAGTCCTACGCCCGGCTGGCGGCGGCGGCGCTCGACTCGGCCGGGGCGCTCTCCGAGGCCCGCCGCCAGGCGAAGACGGCCAACGCCCTGCTCGAGCTGTCCGCCGCCCTCGGCGCCGCCGGGAGCGAGCGCGAGATGGCGGAGCGTCTGGCCCGGGCGGCACCTGCGGTCATCGACTGCGACCGGGCGCTGGTCAGCCTGGTGCTGCCCGACGGCTCGGGTCAGATCGCTGCCTGCCACGGCTACCCACCCAAGATCGCCCGGCAGCTGACGGGCACCCCGGTCTCTTTCATCCGGGACCGGGTGCCGCACCAGGCCGTCTACATCGGGCGGGAGACGCCGGGGCTCGACGCTTCGATGTCGGCCATCATGGACCAGACCGGCTCGGTCGGCGGGGTCAGCGCGCCGATCGAGATCGAGGGCCGAATCGTCGGCTTCCTGGTGGCCACGGTCACCGAACGGCCCGAGCGGCTCGTCCCGAGCCCGGCGCTCGAGGAGCGCCTGCGCGGGCTGGTCGGCCAGGCCCAGGCGGCCATCCACAACAGCCGGCTGCTCGACGCCGTCCGGCACCAGGCCCTCCACGACGCACTGACCGGCCTGCCCAACCGGATGCTGATCCTCGACCGGGCACAGCACCTCTTGGAGCGCTCCCGGCGCGACGCCTCCGACGTGGCTGTCATGTTCGTCGACCTCGACGGGTTCAAGGACGTGAACGACGAGTTCGGCCACCGTGCCGGCGACGACCTGCTGCGGGACGCCGCCGAGCGTCTCTCGGGGGCGGTGCGCGAGGGGGACACCGTGGGGCGGATCGGTGGGGACGAGTTCGTCGTCCTGCTCGAAGGCGCCGACCTGCCCGAGGGAGGACGCCACGTCGGCGTCCGCATCCTCGAGGCCTTCCGACAGCCGTTCGACCTGCCGGGCCATCCCGACCGGCAGGTCGAGGTGACGGCCAGCCTCGGGGTCGCCTCCGGGAGCCCGATGGACGTCAACGACCTCTTGCGCGACGCCGACCTCGCCCTCTACCAGGCCAAGGCCGAGGGGAAGAACCAGATGGTCGTCTTCGACCCCGAGCTCGGCAGCATCGCCGAGGAGCGCCGGGCGCTCGAGGCCGACCTGCAGGTGGCGATCGGGCGGGAGGAGTTCTTCCTCCTCTACCAGCCGCTGTTCGACCTCAAGCACCTCGAGATGACCGGCGTGGAGGCCCTGTTGCGCTGGGGACACCCGACCCGCGGCGTCCTCGCTCCGGGGCTTTTCCTGGCGCTGCTCGAGCAGAGCGGTCTCATCGTGCCAGTCGGCCGGTTCGTCCTCGAGCAGGCCTGCGCACAGGCCGCCGCCTGGCGGGCCGGTGGCCACCTGCTCGACATGTCGGTCAACGTCTCGTGGCGCCAGCTCGACGCCACCAGCTTCGTCGGCGACCTCGAGGCTGCCCTCGAGCGCACCGGGTTGCCCCCGGGCTCCCTCATCCTCGACGTCGCCGAGTCGGTGGTGATGCGCGACTCGGCCAGGGCGGCCGAACGGCTCCGCGACGTCCGGGCCCTCGGCGTGCGGGTGGCCATCGACGACTTCGGTGCCGCCTACTCGTCGATCGCCGCCCTGAGCTCGCTGCCGGTCGACGCCCTCAAGATCGACCGGCGGTTCGTCGCCGAGCTCGCCGGGTCGGCCGAGTCCCAGGCACTCGTGCGCAACTTCGTCGAGCTGGCCCGCGCGTTCCGTCTCGAGACCTTCGCCGAGGGCATCGAGGAGCTCGGCCAGCTGGCCCAGCTCGTCGACGAGGAGTGCCAATCCGGCCAGGGCTTCCTGCTCGCCCGGCCGACCGACGTGGCCGGGATCGAGCAGCTGTTCCGCCGCCGGGCCCCGATGCCGGCCACCGAGGCGCTCAGCGATCCCTGAACGACGGCGCTCGACCTGAACGACGGCGCTCGAGGGGCCCTCAGGCCGAGGGCTCGGAGCCGACGATGCCGACGAAGCTGACGCACTCCCCGGGCCCGCCGCCGAGGTTGTGGGTGAGCCCGAGCGTCCGGCCGCCCTCGGTGACGCTGCGTATCTGGCGGTCCTCGGGCGCCCGGCGGCGCAGCTGGAGCCAGCACTCGAACAGCATCCGGAGCCCCGACGCCCCGATCGGGTGACCGAAGCTCTTGAGGCCGCCGTCGGGGTTGACCGGGAGCTCGCCGTCGAGGTCGAACGTGCCGGCCAGGACCTCCTTCCAGGCGCTGCCACGCTCGGCGAACCCGAGGTCCTCCATGAGGACCAGCTCGGTCGGCGTGAAGCAGTCGTGGACCTCGGCCATCGCCAGCTGGGAGCGCGGGTCGGTCACCCCGGCCTGACGGTAGGCGTCCTCGCCCGACCGGACCACCTCCTCGAAGGTCGTGTAGTCGTAGTCGGGGTCCGACGGCCCACCGGCGGGCCCGGCAACGAAGCTGAGCCCCTTCACGTACAGCGGGGCGTCGGTGTAGCGGTGGGCGTCCTCGGCCCGGCAGATCACGGCGGCAGCCGAACCGTCGGCCACCCCGCTGCAGTCGAACACCCCGAGCTCGCCGGCCACCCGTGGCGAGCGCGAGATCGTCTCCATCGGCACCTCCTTGCGGAACTGTGCCAGGGGGTTGCGGGCGCCGTTGTGGTGGTTCTTCCAGGCGATGCGGGTCAGGACCTCCTTCATCTCGTCCTGGTCCACTCCGTACTTGTGGCAGTAGGACGGCGCGAGGAACGAGAAGGTGGCCGGGGCGGTGATGGCAGCCCGCGTCCCGTCGCCGACCGCGTGGATGCCGGTCAGCCCCGAGTAGCCCGAGTCCTTCAGCTTCTCGACGCCGATCGCCATCGCCAGGTCGTAGGCGCCGGAGGCGACGGCGTAGCAGGCGTTGCGGAAGGCCTCCGAGCCGGTGGCGCAGAAGTTCTCGACCCGGGTCACCGGCTTGTAGTCGAGCTTGAGCGGCCGCGAGAGCGTGAGCCCCGACTGGCCGGAGCCCATCGTCCCGAGCCAATAGGCGTCGATCTCGTCGAAGGTCACCCCCGCCGACTCGATCGCCTCCTTGGCGGCGTCGGTCAGCAGGTCGTCGGCGCCCTTGTCCCAGCGCTCGCCGAACTTCGTGCAGCCCATGCCCACGATCGCCACCCGGTCACGGATGCCCTTGCTGGCCATGGCTATGCCTCCTTGCTCGCCGGCACCGTCGCGTCGCCGGTGCCCTGTCGGGCCTCGCCGGCCGGTGCGCCGTCGGCCACCGGTCGGGCCTTCCAGAAGTAATTGTGGATCCCCTCGGCGGTGTACAGGCGCCGGAACGTCATCTCCACCCGGTCGCCGATGTGCAGGGCAGCGGCGTCGGCGTCGGTGAGCTCGCAGCGGAACCGGCCGCCACCGTCGAAGTCGACCACCACGGCGATGATCGGCGGCGAGAGGCTGTAGGCGAGGTGGTCGATGGTGAAGGTGGCGACCGTCCCCAGGGCGTCGGCCAGCCGCTCCGGCTCCATCTGGTCGACGCTGTGGCAGCGCAGGCAGACCCGGGTCGGCGGCAGGTGGCGGAAGCCGCACGACAGGCACCGGCTGGCGTCGAAGCCGTACTTCCACCCCTCGGAGCGCCGCACCGCCGGGGCGTCGGGCCGGCCGGGCTCGGGCCGCCGCGGCGGCTCCCGCACCAGCTGACCGCGCCAGGTGAGGAAGTCGGCGTACGAGAGGTCACGGCGTCCGGCGTCGAGCTGCTCGACGACCGGCGCCAGCCCGGCGGCCGAGCGGGCCTGGCGGGCCGCCGGCAGGGCCTCGGTGGTGCGCCAGACCAGCACGTCGGCCCCGTCGGCCAAAAGGGCCGTGAGCACCAGCTGCCCTGGCTCGGCCCGCTCGAGCACCTCGGCCAGGCCGAGCCCGAGGTGGGCGGCCCCGAGGTTGCCGACCTTCGAGGCGACGTCGGGCCCCGTCGTCGCCGAGCCGGCGCCGAGGCCGGCGGTGAACGAGCGCAGCGCCCGGCTGTGAAGCCCGGCCACCACCACGTGGTCGAGCGCGTCGGCGGTGACGCCGGCGTCCTTCAAGGCAGCGGTCAGGGCGGCGTTGGCCAGCGGCAGGTACGCCTCCTCGCCGAACCGCTCCTCCCATTGCCGGGAGTAGGCGTCACCCGGGGTCCGCCACCGGTCGAGGAACTCCTCGGTGGCCGACGCCCGGCCCACCAGCTCGAGCACGACGCCTTCGGTCCCGCAGGCGAAGGCCACCGCCCCGTCGCCCGAGCCACGCTCGTCGGCGCCGCCGGCGAGCCCGGTGCGGATCTCGCTGACGACGGCCAGAGTCGGCCGGCGCTCGCCGACCGCCAGTCCGGCCAGCAGCGTGGCCAGGCCGGAGCGGACCGACCCCACGAGGTCGTAGGCGGCCGTCGACGGCGGGAGCCCGAGCGCAGCGTGCACGGTGGTGGCGTTCGTCTTGTCCTGGTAGGCCGGTTCGGGGGTGGAGAACAGCAGCTCCTCGGGGACCGGCACGCCGTGGGGGGCCAGCGCCCTGCGGGCCGCCTCGACCCCGAGGGTGGTGGTGTCCTCGTCGTAGGAGGCCACCGCCCGGGCCCCCCGACCGGCCGGGGCCCCGAGGGCCTTGGCGATGGTGGCCCGCTCGAGCCGCCAGAACGGGAGGTAGACGCCCCACGAGACGATCCCGGCAGTCATCGTTCTCCCACCCGCTCCCTTCGGTCGCCGGCGCCCCGAACCCGGGGTCCCGACGACGACCACCCTTGCACGGCCGCCGGCCGGCGCGCCCGTCGACCGGACGTCGGACTCTCAATGATGGCAATGTTAGGGCAACCGGGCGACGGTCCGGCCATCGGCGGTCAGTAGCGCGAGCGCTCACCGGCAGCCGGCTGCTGGCCCTCGGGGAAGGAGCGGATCATGTTGTCCTGGACGAAGGAGGCCACCAGCCGCCCGTCCTCGGCGAACACGTGGGCCCTGCCGTACGAGCGGCCCCGACCGGCGTACGGGCTCTCGTGGGCGAGCAGGTACCAGGCGTCGGGCACCACCGGCTCGTGGAAGGCCAGGGTCTGGGTCAGCACGCTGGTCGAGAAGGCGACGTGGGCCAGCGACTGCCCGACGCCCTCGTGGGGCCGCATGGCGGTGCCGATGAGGAACCCGTCCGAGCTGTACGCCAGGACCGCCCGTCCGACCGTGTCCCCGCCGGCAGCGCCGGGGAAGCGCACCCAGACGTCGAGGGTGGCCGGCCCGACCGCCGCCGGGTCGGCGATGTCGACCCCACCGACCACCCGGATCTCCCAGAAGCCCGACTCCCCGCCCATCGGCGCTGCGTCCTCGGGACGGCCGACGTCGGGCATCTCGGGCTGGTGCCGGATGAGGTCGGGCTCGGCGGCGCTCAGGAGCACGAGCGAGCGAGCGCACAGACGCTCGCCCTGGCGGATCGTGACCGTGGCGCTGCCGAGCGCCCGTCCGAGGTGCATCGGCTCGACCTCGATCTCGAGGTCCTGGTCGAGCGCCCCGCCGCGGGCGAAGACGGTGTGGACCGACTTCACCTCCTTCGACGGGTCGGCGGTGGCAGCGGCCACCACCGTCTGGGCCAGCAGCTGGCCGCCGAACACGACCGACCCCGGAGTCGACGTCAGGTTGTGGGCGACAAACCGTCCGTCGCCGGCCGGCTCGAGCTCGAGTGCGTCCATCAACTCCGACTGCCCAGCCATGTCGCCTCCTTGTCGCGCTGGCACACCGCCGGCGCACCCGGTCGGTCCGCCGGCGGACGCTACCGCCTCGAGGGTTCCATGAGCGCCCGCCGGACCCGACGGCTGCGCACGACGAGAGCCGGCCGGCAGCTGTTCGGACCAGCCGGCACGCCCGAGGTGGCGATCGTCGGCGCTGGGTTCGGCGGCATCGCAGCCGGCGTCAAGCTGAAGCGGGCCGGCATCCACACGTTCACGATCTTCGAGAAGTCCGACGGACCCGGGGGCACCTGGTGGGACAACCGCTATCCCGGGTGCGAGGTCGACGTCTGGTCGCATCTCTACTCGTTCTCGTTCAAGAGCTACGACTGGACCCGCACCCACGCCCGCCAAGAGGAGCTCCAGCGCTACCTCGAGGAGGTGGTCGACGAGTTCGACCTGCGCCGCCACATCCGCTTCGCCACGACGGTCGAGGACGCCGTGTGGGACGAGCCCACCCATCGCTACACGATCCGCCTCGCCAGCGGGGAGTCGCTCGAGGCCGACGTCCTCGTGAGTGCTCTCGGGCTGCTCAACTACCCGCGCTATCCCGATTGGCCGGGGCTCGACGACTTCGAGGGTCCCAAGTTCCACACCTTCCGTTGGGAGCACCACCACGACCTGACCGGCAAGCGGGTCGCCGTCGTCGGCACCGGGTCGACGGCCACCCAGGTCGTCCCCGAGCTGGCGCCGGTGGTCGGGCGCCTCTACCTCTTCCAGCGCGAACCGGGGTGGGTGATCCCGAAGGGCGAGCGCGACTTCACCCCCGAGGAGCGGGCGCGCTTCGGATCGCCCCTCGAGCGACGGCGGGCTCGTTGGCGGATGGCGGTCATGCTCGAGCGCAACCAGCTCCGGGGGGCGATCCACCGACCCGGCACCAAGGTGAACCGGGCACGCGAGCAGATGTGCCGCGACTTCATCGACCGGGTCTTCGCCGATCGTCCCGACCTGAAGGAGGCGGTGACGCCCACGTACCCCTACCCGGGCAAGCGGCCGATCCTGAACTCGACGTTCTACCCGGCCCTCAAGCTGGCGAACGTCGAGCTCGTGGCGAAGGCGGTCGCCTCGGTCACCCGGCACGGTGTCGTCACCGCCGACGGCGACGAGTACCCCGTCGACGTCCTCGTGATGGCCACCGGGTTCCAACCGGCCAACTACCTGGCCAGCCTCGAGGTGACCGGCCGGCGCGGCCGGACGATCCACGAGTACTGGGACGGCGAGCCGCAGGCCTTCCTCGGCATCACCGTGCCGGAGTTCCCGAACTTCTACATGCTCTACGGTCCCAACACCAACGGTGGTGAGATCGTCTCGTGCCTCGAGCGCCAAGCCGAGTACATGCGGCGGGCGGTCAAGCGGATGGCGCGCCAAGGCGTCACCGCGATCGAGGTCCGCCCGCTCTTCTACAAGGTCTACAACTGGTGGCTGCAGCGGAAGATGGCCGGCACCGCCTGGACGGTCAGCAACAACTACTACAAGTCGGCCTCCGGGCGGATCGTGACCCAGTGGCCCTTCGGGTTCGTCTTCTACGGCTTGCTCACCAAGACGCTCGGTCGCGTCTCGGAGTCCACCCGGGTCTCGCCGCTCCGGCGCCACGGCGCACCGGCGTCCGGCGGCGACGGCCACTCGGCGCTCGCGCCGCCCTCGCCGGTGGCGTCGTCGGGCAACGGCGGCCGCCCGCCGGTGGCCGATGCCGCCGTGGCCGATGCCGCCGTGGCCGCCGCCGACCCGGCCGGCTGGCCAGACTGATGGCGGCGCCCGGGGGGACCGGGCACGGCGGTCCCGGGCCGGCGGTCCCGGAGCGCTTCGAGATCGCCGTGCCCGACGACGTGCTGGACGACCTCCACCAGCGCCTCGCCGGCACCCGCTGGCCCGACGATCCGGGCAACGACGACTGGCGCTACGGCACCAACCGACGGTGGCTCGAGGAGCTGGTCGCCTACTGGCTCGACGGGTACGACTGGCGGGCGCAGGAGGCGGCGATGAACCGCTTCGAGCACTTCCGGGTCGTCCTCGACGACGTGCCGGTCCACTACCTCCGCCGGCGAGGCGTCGGCCCCGACCCGATGCCGCTCGTCCTCACCCACGGCTGGCCGTGGACGTTCTGGGACTTCGGCGACGTCGTCGACGCCCTCGCCGACCCGGGCGCCCACGGCGGCGACCCGCTCGACGCCTTCGAGGTCGTCGTCCCGTCGCTTCCCGGCTACGGCTTCTCGACGCCGCTGCAGCGCACCGGGGTGACGGTGAAAGAGACCGCCGCCCTCTGGGTCCGGCTGATGACCGACGTGCTCGGCCACCGGCGGTTCGGCGCCCACGGCGGCGACTGGGGAGCGAGCGTCAGCGCCCAGCTCGGCCACGAGTTCCCCGAGCACCTCGTCGGCGTCCACCTCAGCCTCCCGGTGCTGATGAAGGTCTCCTACTACTCGGGGCTCTCCGCCGCCGACTACGGGCCCGGCGAGGACGGGTGGTTCGACAAGATGCAGCGGCGGATGGCCACGGCGGCGAGCCACGTGGCGGTGCAGTCCCAGGACCCCCAGACCCTGGCGTACGCCCTGCAGGACTCGCCGGTCGGGTTGGCCTCGTGGATCCTCGAGCGCCGGCGCCTCTGGAGCGACCACGGCGGCGACGTCTACGACGCGCTCTCGCGCGACTTCCTCCTGACCGGGGTGATGCTGTACTGGGTCACCGGGTCGATCGGCTCGACGATGCGCTACTACTGGGAGAACTGGCGCCAGCCGACCCGTCTCGTCCACGACCGCGCACCGTCGATCGAGGTGCCGACCGGCATCGCCGTCTTCCCCAACGACCTCGTCTTCGTGCCCCGCCGGCTCGCCGAGGAGCACACCAACCTCACCCGCTGGACCGAGATGCCCCGCGGCGGCCACTTCGCCGCCGCCGAGGAGCCCGACCTGGTGGTCGACGACCTGCGGGCCTTCTTCAGGCCACTGCGAGGCGGGTGAGGAGCATGGGTGGACCGATCCGGTTCGACGGGCAGGTGGCGGTCGTGACCGGCGCCGGCCGCGGGCTCGGACGGGCGCACGCCCTCGAGCTCGCCCGGCGCGGCGCGGCCGTGGTGGTGAACGACGTCGACGGCGACGCCGCCGGCCGGGTGGCGGCCGAGGCGGTGGCCGGCGGTGGGCGGGCGGTGGCGTCCCAGCACTCGGTGGCCGACCCCGACGAGGCGCCGGCTGTGACGACGACCGCCCTCGAGGCCTTCGGTCGGCTCGACGTGCTCGTCCACAACGCCGGGATCGTCGCCCACGGGTGGTTCGAGGACCTCACCCTCGAGAAGATCGACCGGGTGCTCGACACCGACCTGCGGTCGGCGTTCCTGGTCGCCCAGCCGGCGTGGCGCACGATGAAGGCGCAGGGCTACGGGCGGGTGGTGCTGACCGGCTCGGGCTCGGGGATGCTCGGCCACCAGGGCACCGCCAACTATGCCGCCGCCAAGGCCGGGCTGTTCGGGCTCATGCGCGCCCTCGCCTTCGAGGGGGAGCCCCACGGCATCGGGGTCAACATGGTCCTGCCGATGGCCAGGACGACCATCGCCGACGGCGACCCGATCCCCGACTTCGGCCAGCACCGGTCGGCCGCCGTGCCCGAGCGCGCAGCCGCCGCCGTCGCCGCCCGGTCGGGCGTCGACGCCAACGCCGCGGTCGTCGCCTTCCTGGCCAGCCGGCACTGCCAGCTCAGCGGAGAAGCGGTCGACGTGTGCTTCGGCCGGTGCGCCCGGCTCTTCGTCGGCCTCACCGACGGCTGGCTCCCCGCCGAACCGGCCGGGGTGACGGCCGAGGAGGTCGCCGCCCACCTCGACGTCGTCCGCCGCACCGATCGCTACCGGATCCCGACCTCCCTCTTCGACGAGATGGGTGCGGTGGCAGCCCGCCTGGCGCCGTGACCGCCGGCACCGCCGGCACCTCCGGCACCTCCGGCGGCGACCATCCGCCGACGCGCCCGACGGTCGACCTCGACCACCACGCGCCCGCCTTCTCGGCCGATCCGCTGACTGCGCTCCGTCGGCTGCAGGCCGAATGCCCGATCGCCTGGTCGGAGTCCCACGGCGGGTTCTGGGTGCTCACCCGCTACCGCGACGTCCGCGACGCCCTGACCGACCACGGTCGTTTCTCGTCGCGCCACGACCTCGAACCGGGGAGCCCGTTCCAGGGGGTGACGATCCCGCCCCCGCCGATGCGGTTCGTCCCGGTCGAGGTCGATCCGCCCGAGTTCTTCGCCTACCGGCGTCTGCTCAACCCCCTCTTCTCGCCCGCCGCCGTCGCCGCCGTCCGCCACCGCATCGTCGCCTACACCGACTGGTGCCTCGACCAGGTGTCGGCGGCCGGCCGGCTCGACTTCGTCCACGACCTGGCCAGCCCGGTGCCGGCAATGGTCACCCTCGAGATCATGGGCCTGCCGGTCGCCGAGTGGCGGCGCTTCGCCACCACCTTCCACGACCTCGCCGCCTCGCCGCCGGGCAGCGCCGGGTTCGAGGCGGCGGTGGCGTCGGCGACGGCCATCGCCGACGACCTGCACCAGCTGGTGGCCGACCGGCGGTCACGACCCGGACGCGAACGCCGCGGGGGGATCGACGCCCTGGTCGACGCCGAGATCGGCGGCCGACCGCTCCCGGTGGACCTGGTCGTCGACATCGTGCGGTTGGTGCTGGCCGGGGGCATCGACACGACCACCGGGGCGGCGGCCGGCGCCTTCGCCTACCTGGGCGACCATCACGAGACCCGCCAGCGGCTGGCCGGCGACCCGTCGCTGCTCGCCACGGCGGTCGACGAGGTGATCCGCTGGACGACGCCGACCCCGCTGCTCGGCCGCACCACCACCTGCCCGGTCGGATGGCCGGCGGGCGACGGCGCGTCGGCGACCGTCGACGCCGGGGCCCACGAGCGGGTGATGCTGAACCTGTTCGCCGCCAACCGCGACCCGGCCGCCTTCTCGGACCCCGACGGCCTGGTGCTCGACCGCTACCCCAACCGCCACGTCGCCTTCGGCGCCGGCATCCACCGGTGCGTCGGCGCCAACCTCGCCCGGGCCGAGCTCCAGGTGATGATCGAGCGCGTGCTCGCCCGGATGCCCGACTACCGCCTCGAGCCCGGGGTCACCGGCTACGCCAGCGCCGGGGTCCAGAACGGCTACGCCGCTGTGCCCGCCAGCTTCGCCGCCGTCGCCCCTGTCGGCGCCGATCCCGGCTTCCCGGAATGAGCAGCACCCGACGGCGGGATCCGACGGCTCAACCGGCGGCCGACACCGACCGGACCAGCTCGGCCGCCGCCCGGCCGACCCAGCCGTCGCCCACCGCCGGGACCGGGACCTCGTCGGCCACCCGGTAGACCCGCCGGGCGTTGTCGCCGAGGATCATCTCCTTCACCTCCGGCGTGAGCGCCGGGTAGCCGAACCGCTCCCGGAGGGGCTCGGGGATGGTGAACGCCCGGAAGGCGTCGATCAGCGGTTGCGGCGACCCGTACCAGGTCGAGTCGGTGCCCCACAGGATGTTGCGGGGGCCGAGCGCCACCAGGAGCTTGCCGAGCACGTGGGCCGCCTCGGCCGGACGGCGCAGCATCAGGAACCAGGTGCTGCCGAGCTCGGCGTAGACGTTGGCGCCGGGGCCGAGGCCGGACGTCTCGAGGGTGGCCACCAGCCGATCGACCCCGCGGGCTCCCTCCGGCCCGGCGTAGGGGCCTTCCTGGCCACCGGGGTCGCGCTCGTAGCCGGAGTGGTAGACGACGAAGTCGATGTCGGGGAACGCCCGGGCGGCCGGCCCGACGTCCCGGGGCGACGCCGCCGCCACCGACGCTTCGGGGACCGGACCGCCGAGGCCCTTGTGGGCGGCCACCACCCGCGGGCCGACCGACCGCACCTGCTCGAGGAAGGGGAAGCCGACCTCGTCGTCGTCGAGGAACCAGCCGCCGGTCGGCGAGGCGGCGGTCGGCGGCCCGTAGAGCGTGTACACCTTCCAGCCGGAGGGCGACAGCGCCGACCGCCAGCCCGGCATCCGTTCGATCTCGTCGGGCCCGAGGTTGGGGTGGACGATCGTGTGCGTCAGGACCCGGCCGGTCCCGGCGTAGCGGTCGACGACCTGCCGGGCGGCGTCGATCTGCGGGTTCGTGAGCACGTTCTCCTCGGCGCTCCCCGGGGTCGACGTGAGGAGCGCCACCGCCGTCTCGCTCGTGCCGAAGACCAGGCTCGCCCACCGGGCGGCGTCGATCTCGTGGGGATCGACCCCGCCGCCCCAGCGCCCGGCGTCGACCGTCGACAGGAAGCCGGCGAGCGCCGCCGCACTGCGGCGGCCCCAGCGGCCGGGGTCGACCAGGTGGGTCTGGACGTCGACCACCTGGTGGCGACCGGCGAAGGCCTCGGCGGCTGCCTCGAGGTCCCACTCGGCCGCCTCCGGCACGTCGAAGTAGCCGCCACCGTGGGCGGCGTCGATCGCCCGCAGCGTGGTGGCCGTGCCGCGCCGGTCGTGGAGGTGGGCCGCAAGGTCGGTCCGGAGCCGCCGGGCGATCTCGTGGGCCCGGGCGGCCACGTCGGCCGCCGCCCGCCGCTCGGCCGGTCCGGGCGGCAGCGGCCGGTACTCGTCGCTCGAACGGGCGGCGAGGAGCGGGATCGCGCCCGCCGTGCCCGTCGCCGGCGTGGTCACCGTCCGGGCCGACCATCGGCCATGATGGCCGCTCAGCTCTCGAGCCGGTCGAGCGGCACCCCGCAGCTCACGCCCACACCTTCCATCGCCTGCTCGAGCGGCACGTCGAGGGCGCTGGCCACCGTGGTCGTGTACCGCATGAGGGCCACGGACGCCACGATCTCGACGATCTCGGCATCGGTCCAGCCCAGGGCGCGCAACTTCTCGGTCATGTCGTCGGTGACACCGGCCGGGCGACGGCCGACGGCACGTGCGAACTCCACCGCCGCGTTCTCCTTGGCGGTCAGGCGGGGGGACGGCTTGCCCTCGATGAGCTCGACGCACTCCTGGCGGCTCCACGTCTTGCCCATCAGGGCCAGCATGTGGGCGGCGGTGCAGTACTCGCACTCGACCTCGTAGGCAGTCACCGCGAAGAACACCCGCTTGAGCTCCTCGCGGATGGTCCCCTCCCGTGCCGTGCTCAGGCTCAGAGTCCACAGTGCGTCGGTGGTCTCGGGCAGGTAGTTCAGCGCTCGCTGCAGCCCCGGGACCATCTTGTAGCCGGGACCATCTTGTAGTAAGCCTTCACCCTCTCGAAGACCTCGTGGGCCCGCCCTTCGGCCTGATCGGGATCGACCAATTTCACTCGTGCCATCTCTGCCTCCTCGGCGCTGCCGGTTGCTCGTTGTCGTGACGCGCTCCAGCCGGCCCCAACTCCACTGGCCGAGCGGGATCGGCGCCCCATTCCATCCACGACGCGTCGTAGAGGGCGGCACGCTCGTGCCCCATGAGGTGGAGCACGAACAGCGCGAAGGCACCGAAGACACCTCCGCCGCAGTAGGTGATGACCTGGCGAGAGGGTTGCAATCCGACCGGTTCCCACAGCCGGGCGAGCTCCGCCGGGGGCAACAGGGTCTGGGTGTACGGATCGAGGTTGGCGGGAGCCGGGACGTTGTGGGCGGTCGGGATGTGCCCCGCCCGATGGCTCGGGTACAGCCGGGCCGACCCGGTGAAGAAGACCTCCGGCAAGGCGTCCACGATACGGACGTCCTCGCAGCCGATCGCCTCCATCACCTCGTCGGCATCGACCTTCAGGTCATGGCGGACCCGCGCCGTGAACACCGCCGGCGAAAAGGCCGGCACCCGGCGCTCCACGGGCCTCCCCTCCACCACCCAGCGGGGGAAGCCACCGTCGAGCAGCTTCACCGCATCGTGGCCGTAGTGCCGCAGCACCCACCACAGCCGCGCCGCCCACGTCCCGCCTCTGTCGTCGTAGACGACGACGGTACTGTCGTCGCCGATCCCCAGCCGGCTCATCAGAGCCTCGAAACGGCCGGGTGGCACCACGACCACCGGGTTGTCCGGATCCGACAGATCGCCCATGACGTCGATGAACACCGCCCCGGGGATGTGACCTTCGCCATAGGCCTGTCGCTCGGCCACACCTTCCAATCCCCCCTCGGGGGTGGCTCGGAGGTTGAAGCGGGCGTCCACCACCCGGACCGACGGGTCATCGAGATGCTCCGCCAGCCACGGTGGCGAGGCAAGGGCCTCAGGATGGGCGTAGGCGCGCGATGCGCTCGGGGTGCCGACCTCGGGGGTGAGCCGAGCGGCTGAGTTCACCGGGTCGCTCCAGCCAGCGCTTCGACGGTGGTCACCCCGTCCGGGAGGCTGGCCAGCGAGGCGACCACCGATCGGACCTGCCCGTAGCCGGTCTGCAGGAGGAAGGAGGGTGCCCGCCCGTAGCTCTTCATCCCCACCACGTAGAACCCTGCTTCGGGGTGGGAGAGCACCTCGGCTCCGTGCGGTGGCACATAGAGGCAGCTCCGGGTGTTCGGGTCGATGAGGGCTGCCAGCCGGCGCGGGCTCTCGGTCGCCGGGTCGAGATCGAGGCGGAGCTCGGCGAGCATGCCCATGTCAGGGCGGAACCCGGCGCAGGCGACGATCTCCTCGAACGGCCCGGCGCGCCGGTCGCCGTCGTGGACGGTGACGCCGCTCGCATCCCTGGTCACGGCGTCGATCCGGAAGCCCGCCTCGAGGTGCACCGCCCCCGAGAGCACCAATCCCGTGACCGCCGCCCCCAGGTCCTGCCGATCGGGCAGCTGATCGGGATGGCCGCCCTGCAGCAGTCGATGAAGGCCCTCCCCGCGCACCAGCCACGTCACCTCGGTCGCCGGCTCGGCTGCCGCCAGCGACACCAGGTCGGTGAGCACGGTCGCGGCGGAGTGCCCGCTGCCGACCACCAAGACGCTCCGCCCGGCGTAACGCTCCCGCTCGGCGCCCATGACGTCGGGGATGCCATAGCGGACCCGCCCCCGGGCTCCCGGTTCGCCCCGCGCCACGAGGCCGGAGGCTCCAAGGGGGCCCGGCCGGTCCCAGGTGCCAGTGGCGTCGATCACCGCCGACGCAAGGAGATCATGGTCGGCACCACCGCTCATGTACCGGACGAGGAACGGCTGGCTTGCCCGTCGGTCGCCGTCCACCACGTTGTGCCCCCGCCGCGACACCCCGGTGACGCGGGCACCGAGATGCAGGTTCACCGAGAGCTCCTCGAGCTCGGCCAGCGGATCGAGGTAGCGAGCCACCAGCTGGCGTCCGGTGGGGACCTCTTCGGCCGGCGGTGGTTCCCAACCCGTGGAGGTGAGCAGCTCGGTGGCAATCGGATCGAGGTTCATCGACCACGGAGAGAACATCCGGACGTGCCCCCAGGCGCGCACGGCCGACGCGGGAGCCTCCCCGGCCTCGAGAACGGTGAAGGGAACGCCGGCACGGGCGAGGTGGGCTGCGCAGGCCAGGCCGATGGGACCAGCACCGAGGACGGCCACCGGGGCGGCGGCGACCGGGGAAAGAGCAGGATCGGTCACGCTGGGCTCCGATCAGATTTGGCGGCGGGACGCTGCCAGGGTTGCATAGTTATTCGATAGATGTCAATATCTCGAAATGTCGAGTCTCCACCGGACGACGGCGCCACCTTCCCGGAAGCCCTCGGGTGGGGAGACGAGGGCCTGTCCCACGCTCGACGAAGCGATCTCACGAGACGAGGCCGAGCGGATCGCCAAGCTGTTCAAGGCCCTGGCCGACCCGACCAGGGTCCAGCTCCTGGGACTGCTCAGGGCCAGGCCCGGCGGAGAATGCGGCTACGACCTCACCGGTCCGCTCGGCATCTCCCAGCCGAGCGTGAGCTACCACGTGCGCATCCTCCATGAGGCGGGGCTGGTCACCAGGGAACGGCGCGGGAGCTGGGTCATCTACCGGATCTGCGAGGAGCGGCTGGCCGACATCCGACGCGCCGCCGGGCCAGCGTCGTCGAAGGCCGGGTGAGGGTCCAGGACGGCCACCGGGACCATCGACGCCGACGGCCACGTGTGGGAGCCGTTCGACCTCTAGCCCGGGGGTTAGCGTGGAATCGGCTTCGCCGCCTCACCGGGCGGCTCCCAGCCACGGGGAGGGACCGCAGGATGCAGCGAGGGACCCCAAAGTGAAGCTGCCGATCATCGACGCCGACGGCCACGTGATGGAGCCGTTCGACCTCTGGACGACCCGGCTGCCCGAGAAGTACCGGGACGTCGCCTGGCAGCGTCACGTCGGGCCCGACGGCGAGACCGTCACCTTCGCCGGGCGGGCGACCAACTTCGAGTGGACGGTCGGCTCGCTCTGCACCCCCGGCAGCCTCAGCCAGCACGGCCGCCTCGACGTCGACCTCGACACCGAGGTGGACGCCGGGGTCCATGACCCCCACCGGCGGCTCGAGCTGATGGACCAGCAGGGGATCGCCGTCAGCGTTCTCTTCCCGACGATGACCCTCGGGCTCGACGACCTCCCCGACCAGGGCTTCGCCAACGCCTCGGCCCACGCCTACAACGAGTGGATCGCCGAGTTCTGCAGCGAAGACCCGCGGCGCCTGCGGTGGGCGGCCGTCCTGCCGCTCGGTGACCTCGACTGGGCGGCTGCCGAGCTCGACTGGGCGGTCGGCGCCGGGGCGGCCACCGTCATGCTCTCTCCGATCCCCACCCCCGACCGCCGGTCGCTCGGCAGCCCCGCCGTCGACCGGATCTGGTCGTCGCTGGTGGCGGCGGACCTGCCGGCCGTCGTCCACGCCGCCAACCCGGCGAGCCCCACCCTCGGGATCGTCCGTCACCTCTTCAACCGGGTCCAGTGGCAGATGGCAGTCCCGTTCCAGCTCCAGCTGGCGGTGATGCACGTCGTCGACGGCGGCGTCCTCGAGCGCTTCGGCGACCTGCGGGTCGGGTTCTTCGAGGGTGACGTCGGGTGGCTGGCGCACTGGCTCGGCCGGCTCGATGAGACCTACGACAAGATGGCGCTCGTGTCGGCGCCCCACCGGCGATCGGCCCTCGAGCAGTTCCGCCAGCAGTGCGTGATCTCCGGTGAGCCGGCGGACCCGGGGCTCCCGTTGACGGTCGCCACCGTCGGTGCCGACCGGGTCCTGTGGGCGAGCGACTGGCCGCACCAGGACGGCGCCTGGCCCGACCCGATCGAGGTCCTGCGCGACCGGGACGACCTCGCCGCCGCCGACAAGCGCGCCCTCTTCGTCGACGGCGCCGCCCGGTTCTTCGGCATCGACGTCGACGAGCTGCTCGGCCAGCTCGGGCCCGGCTGGTCGCTCGACGCCCCGATCGACGGCCTCGGCGGGATGCTGGCCGCCACCCGGCGCGCCGTCCACGCCTGACCCCGATGCCGGCGCCCGAGTTCGACCTGGTGCTTCGGAACGCCGTCGTCATCGACGGCACCGGCGGGCCGCCGCGCCAGGCCGACGTGGCGGTGGCCGACGGTCTGATCGCCGCTGTCGACCGCCGGGTCGCCGGCTCCGGTGCCGAGGAGGTCGACTGCCGCGACCTCGTCCTCTCGCCCGGGTTCATCGACCCCCACACCCATCTCGACGCCAACCTGTTCTGGGACCCCGACCTCACCCCGTCGTCGACCTTCGGGGTCACCACCGTCGTCACCGCCAACTGCGGCTACGCCCTGGCGCCACTCTGCGGCGAGGACCAGCGGGCGTACGTCGTGGCCGCCCTCAGCACCGTCGAGCAGATCCCTGAGAGCTCGATCCTGGCCGGCGTGCCGTTCGACTGGGACGACCTCCCTTCCTACGCCGCCCGCCTCGACCGGCTGCCGGTGGCGCTCAACCACGCCTTCCTCGTCGGCCACGTGCCGTTGCGCTCGGCCGTCATGGGCGTGCCCGACGCCTACCGCCGGCCGGCGACCGACGACGAGGTGGCGGCGATGGGCCGGCTGCTCGCCCAAGGTCTGGGGCTTGGCGCGCTCGGGTTCTCCACCGACCAGGTGATCGGCAACCCCGGGCCCGGCGGCACCGCACTGCCAGGCCAGATCTGCGGGGAACCCGAGCTCCTGGCCCTGGGGCGCGTCCTCGGCAATGGCCCGGGCCCGGGACTGCTCACCATGGCCAACGCCGCCCTCCTGCAGGGCAGGGCCGAGCGCCAGGCCGACCTGGCGTGGCACGAGCGGCTGGCCGCCGCCTCGGGCCGGCCGGTGGTGGTCGGACCGGTGTTCGACGCCCACGACGACCCCGGCGGCGGGCTGGCGGTGATGGACGAGGTGCTCGCCGGTCGCCGGCCCGGCGTCACGGTGGTGCCGCAGGTCTCGACCCGGCCCTTCGAGCTGTGGACCCGGCTCGACAGCCCCGGCCTGCTGGTGCGGGCGCTGCCGACCTGGCACCGGGCGGTGGCCGAGGCCGGCGCCGACGGCGTGCGCCGCCTGGCCGCCGACGACGAGCGGCGTCGCCGGCTCCGGGAGGAGAGCGCGACGATCGCCCCGACGTCGGTGTTCTCCGGCCGCTGGGAGCACGTCGTCGTCCGCTACTCGCCGACCACCGGGACCGCCGGACGCACGCTGGCCGACCTGGCGGCCGAGCGACGCACCGACCCGGTCGACGTGCTGGTGGACCTCGCCCTGGCCGACGGGTTCGAGACCCAGGTGGCCACCGTGATGCGCAACGGTGACGACGAACAGGTCGGCCGGCTGGTCGCCCACCCGGCGGCGATGATCGGCGCCTCCGACGCCGGCGCTCACGTCCTGGCGAACACCGACAGCTGCTACGCCGTGTGGACCCTCGAGCACTGGGTCCGAGAGCGCCGGGTGTTGAGCCTCGAACGGGCGGTCGCCATGCTGACCGGCGAGCAGGCCCGGCTCCTCGGGCTGGCCGACCGTGGGACGGTGGCGCCCGGGCTGGCCGCCGACCTGGTCGTGTTCGACCCGGACCGGATCGCCACCACCGGGGTCCGCTTCGTCGACGACCAGCCCGCCCACGGCCGCCGGCTCGTGACCGACGCCACCGGCGTCGAGTTGAGCGTGGTCAACGGCACCGTCACCACCCGACTGGGGCGCCTCACCGGGGCCCGCGCCGGACGCCGGCTGCGGCCGGCCGCCTGAGCGATGTACCTCCCCGACGCCGCCGGTCCCGCCGACCCGGTCAGCCGGAGCCCGTCCCGGCACCCCGGCTCGGTGCGGCGCACCAGCACCATCGACGTCACCCGGCCCGACGGCATGGAGGGCGACCTGCGGATCGACGCCCGCGCCCGGGACCTCGCCACGGCGATCGACGGGAGCGGCGCCGTCCTCGACGAGATCGCCCTGCGAGCCCGGGTCGACGGCGGGCGCCACGTGCTGGAAGAGCTCGCCGGTCTCGATGGACGGCCGCTCGATCCAGCCGAGCTGGTCGGCGCCCGTGTCGGGAGCGGCTTCCGGGGCCGCCTCGACCAGGTGCTGCCCGACGACCTCGGCGGCACCGTCCTCCACCTGCTGCTCGACGACCTCCCCGGCGCCGTCCTCATCTCGGGCTACGCCCGCCAGCGGGCGGCCTTCGCCGCCGGGCACCCGCTCCCGGTCCGCTACGAGCTGATGGCCGGGCGAGCCGACATCTGCGCCGGATGGGCGGCCGACGCCACCATCCTCACCACGATCCACGACCACGAGGTCGTACCGGTGCCGATGGGCCCGCCCGCCCCCGTCCTCGAGCCACCCGACGACCCGCTGGCGTGGCACGCCACCGATCCCCTTGCGCCCCGGTCGACCCGGCGGCGCCGGCTGCTCGACCTGTGGCCGGACGGCTCGGGCGCCGTGTCGCTCTGGTGCCACTTCCGCGACAGCCACGTCGACGGCGACGGGGCCGAGACGGTGCTCCACGAGTACTCGGTCACCGGCACCGTCGACGCCGAGGGCGGGCGGTTGCTCGAGTGCTCGGCCAACGTCCAGGTGCTCCCGTGGGTCGAGTGCCCCGCCGCCGCCGCCAGCGCCGGGCGGCTGGTCGGGGCCGACGTCGCCGACCTCCGGCAGTGGGTCCGGCGCGAGCTGACCGGCGTCTCGACCTGCACCCACCTCAACGACACCCTCCGCTCGCTCGCCGACGTCAGCGTGCTGGCGCCGCTCGTCGGTGCCGGGGTCTGAGGCCGACCCGGTGACCGCTCCCGCAGCCGGCCCTCCCTTCTTCGATGTCGTCCTGTCCCAGCGCGCCTGCCGGTCGTTCTCGGCCGATCCGGTCGACGACGAGCTCGTCGGCCGGTGCCTCGAGGCGGCCACGCATGCCCCGAGCGCCGAGAACCGCCAGCCGTGGGTCTTCGTGGTCGTGCGCGACCCGGCGCTGCGGTCGGCGGTGGCCGAGTTGACGCGGCGCGCCTGGCGCCAGGGCGGCCGGCAGCACTCGGAGGGACGGCTCCCGCCGGCGATGCTCGCCGAGGTCGACCGGGGGGCGGAGCACGGGATCGCCGGCGCCCCGGTGCTGGTGGTGGTGTGCGGCGACACCGAGCTCGGCCTCGAGTCGACGCTGCCGGCCTCGGTGTTCCCGGCGACCCAGAACCTGCTGCTGGCCGCCACGGCCCTCGGGCTCGGCTCGGCCATGACCACCCTGGCGACCCTGTACCCCGACGAGCTGTCCGCCGCCCTCGGGCTGCCCGCTTCGGTCCGCCCCATGGCGGTGGTGCCCCTCGGATGGCCGGCCCGCCCGCTTCGGCGGCCCCGCCGCCTCCCGCTCTCCGAGCGGGTGCACCGCGACCGTTACGGCGTGGAATGGTAGGAGCGGGGTTCGTCGGCCTCGGCCGGCCCGGATGCCGGCGCCGTCGGTCAGGTCAGGCGCCGCTCCCGTAGAACGGAGCCACGCCGAAGTCGAAGATCCCGCCGTCGCCCGCCGCCAACCGGTAGCCGGCCCCGTTGACGGTGGCGGTCATCCCGACCACCGGGGCCTCGAGCACCCGACCTCCCATCGACCCGTCGAACGGGGCACCGAAGGCGAACACCCCCCCGTCGGCCGCCACCAGCCAGTAGCCCCCCGTGGCGGGATCGGTCGCCATGCCCATCACCGGCTGGTCGAGCCGACGGCCGCCCATCGACCCGTAGAACGCCGCGTCCCCGAAGGCGAACACCCCACCGTCGGCCGCCACCAGGAAGTAGCCGCCGCCGTCGGGGGTGGGCGCCATGCCGACGACGGGGGCAGCGAGCCGACTGCCGCCCATCGACCCGTAGAACGCCGCGTCCCCGAAGGCGAACACCCCACCGTCGGCCGCCACCAGCCAGTACCCGCCGCCGTCGGGGGTGGGCGCCATGCCGACGACGGGGGCAGCGAGTGGACGGCCGCCCATCGACCCGTCGCTCCCCGCATTCCCGAAGGAGTCCACCGCCCCGTTCGAGGCGACCAGCCAGTAGCCGCCGCCGTCGGGGGTGGGCGCCATGCCGACGACGGGCGTCCCGGCGCTCGGCGCGGTCTCTTGCCGGGGCGACGTCACCACCGTCGGAGGCTGCCCGGACCAACTGCACGTGTCGAGGTCACCGGCCTCGCACGCCGGCAGGAAGGGCAGCTCGCTCGACCACGAGACGTCGAGCCCGACTGGCTGGTAGCCGTAGCCCTCGTCGAGCTCGGCGGTGTAGGAGCCGTCGGCCCATCCGGTCCCCATCACGCACGGCGCCATGCACGCCTCGGAGGTGCCCAGGACGATGTCGCGGTGGTCCCAGCAGCCCGTGGCGCCGGGTCCGGTGCAGTCCACGTTCCCCGACGGGTAGCCGTCGTCGTACACCCAGGCGAACACCGCCAGGAGGGAGTTGGCGTAACCACCGGCCCAGACGCCCCCCCAGCTGAACGACCCCCCCGGTCCCGAAGGATCCGGGGACAGCCAGCCGGACGGCAGGTCCGAGCCGTCGGGGTCCCGGGCCTGCACCGCCGCCACCTGAGCCGCCTGATCGGCCCCGGTCGCCATGCCGGCGAGCGGCTGCTCCCCCCTGGCCGTGCGTTCGAGGTCGAGCAGCACGAACAGCTGCTCGGGCACCGACAGGGTCGACCAGTTGGTCGGGAGGACGAGCGGTCCCAGCCCCTCGGCGCGACGGCCGGTGTCGATGGCGGCGATCGAGCCGTCGAGGCAGGGGGCCGAGCTGTCGGTGGCGGAGGTGCAGGGAGGGGAGGGGACCGGCGCCGTCACGTCGGCCGGCGGGTTGGCGGGGGGCAGCACACCGCTCACCTCACCGGTCACCGACACCGTCTTCGAGTCGGTCGCCCCGTTTGAACCGCCGGAGGTGGCGGTCACCGTCAGCGTGCCGTCGGCCGGCCCGGCGACGAGCGGGGCGACCCGTGCCACCCCGCCGCCGTCGGTGACGGCGTAGGTCTTGGTGGAAGCCGAGCCGCCGAAGGTGGCGCTCGCCGTCCCGTCGATGATGGCGAAGGTGATGCCGGTGCTCGGCTCCGGCACCCCGGCGCACTCGAGGGTGGCGGCGGGGTACGACGCCATCGTCTGGTCGGCCGCCATGGTGGTCCCCACGTCGAGGCTCAGCGTGCAGGCGGGGGCCACCGACGGAGCAAGCGGGTCGGCACCGGCCGCCGGGACGCCGGCCGCCGCCCCGGCCGCCACCGACAGCCCCGACAGGAGGACGACGGCAGCCGGGCCAAGGGCGCGACGCGCCCTGCCCCGTGGTCGCCGCCCTACGCTGCCCACCGCCTGGGGCACTGACCCGGTTGCCGACGACGCCATCCACACACCTCTGAACGTCTGAGAGCACGCGGCGTGGGCGATTGATGCATCACCGATGCAGGGGTCCCCTGCATCCCCTGCCCACCGGGCAGGTTCAGCGGTCCTCCGGGACCTTGAGCTCGCCGATGCCGAAGGTGGCCGCCATCGTCTCTTCGAGGTAGTCCGGTCCGGCGGGGGTGGCCACGAACCAGCCGGTGGGGCACATGGTGAGCACCTCGACGAAGGTGAAGCCGGCACCGTCCATCTGCAGTTCGAGCGCCCGGCGGACCATCCGCTTGGTCCGGGCGACCATCCCGGGGGTGTTGACGGCGCCGCGGGCGACGTAGGCCGTCCCGTCGAGCTGGGCGAGGAGCCGGCCGACGTCGATCGGGTACCCGTGGGTCGCCGGGTCGCGTCCCTCGAGGCTCGTCTTCGTGCGCTGGCCGAGCACCGTCGTGGCCGTCAGGTGACCGCCGGTGTCGCCGAAGACGCCGTTGTTGAACAGCAGTGCGGTGATCCGCTCGCCTCGGGCGCCGGCGTGCAGCACCTCGTGGAGACCCTCGCTCACCATGTCGCCGTCGCCCTGGAGGGTCAGGACAGCGGTGTCGGGGAGCATCCGCTTGACGCCGGTCGCCACCGCCGGCGCCCGGCCGTGCAGGCACTGGAGCGAGTCGATGTCGCTCAACCGCATCATCTGCGTGTAGCACCCGTGCCCGCAGACGAGCACCGACCGGCTCGCCAGACCGAGCTCATCGATCGCCTCGAGCACCCCGCGCCAGGCCACCGGGTGCCCGCAGCCCGGGCACAGTTCGTGCTCGGGTGACTGCAGGAGCCGGGGCGAGAAGTCGACGACCGCCTCACCGCCCGAAACGCTGCTCATCGGTCGCTCACCTCGCTGGCACCTTCCACCCGACGACCCTCCCCCCGGCCGCTCACCGGCCGATCGCTTCTCGCACGCGGGCCCCCAGTGCATCGAGGTCCAGCAGGTCGCCCTGCCGCATCCCCGAGGCGTCCTGGGAGACCCCGCCGATCGAGCGTACGACCGAGCGGTCGGCGGCGTGCATCACGACGTCATCGACCATCTGTCCGGCGTTGAGCTCGTAGACGAGCACCGCCAGGCAGCCGGCACTCGCCTCGGCCAGCGCCGCCCCGGGGAACGGCCAGAGGGTGACCGGCCGGAACGACCCGATCCGGACCCCGTCGGCCCGCAGCTCGTCGACCACCCGGTCGACGAAGACGGCGGTCGTGCCGAACGAGACGAGGAGCACGTCGGCGTCGTCGGTCCACCGGGACTCGTGCCGCGCCTCGGCCCGCTCGATCTCGGCGTACTTGTCGGCGATCTCCTTCCAGGCGGCGTCGGGACCGGCGCCGGGGGTGTTCGGCTTGCCGCGGTTCCAGGTCCAGATCTGACGGGCACGACCGGTGCCGCTCATCGTCCCGTCGAGCGCCCAGTCCTTTGGCGGCAGCGGCGGGAACTCGACCGGCTCGACGTCGATCCCGACCGACGTGTGGGCGATCACGTAGTCGCCGTAGAGGAGGACCGGCGTCCGCCACCGGTCGGCGAGGTCGAAGAGCAACTGGGTGTGGGCCACCGCCTCGGGCACGTCCTTCGGGGCGAGGGCGATCGTCCGGTAGTCGCCCCACCCGCCGCCGCGGGTGGCCTGGAAGTAGTCCTGCTGGCCACGCGCCATGTTGAAGAGGACGAGCGGCAACTCGTTGAGGGCGAGCTCGGCCACCCCCTCCTGCATCAGTGCCAGGCCCTGCCCGCACGACCCCGTCGCCGCCCGGGCGCCGGTGGCAGCGGCCCCGAGGGCCATGTTGATCGCCTCGATCTCGCTGGCGGCGTTGACGCACACCCCACCGGCCGACGGCAGCCGGGCTGCCATGCACTCGAGCAGCTCGGTGAACGGGAGCATCGGGTAGCCGGTGAAGAAACGGCAGCCGGCGGCGATCGCCGCCTCGGCGACCGCCGCGCTCCCCTGCAGGAGGCGCCGGGTCATGCCGCCACCTTCGGCCACGCCGGCGAGCCGAGCGGTGGCACCGCCGCCGCCCCTGCCCGGATGGCGCGTTCGTTCGCCTCGAGATGCTGGGTGCGGTACGAGGGGACGAGCTGGCGCATCGCAGCCACGACCGACTCGGTGGCGACCAGCCCGGTGACGGCGGCGAACGCCCCGGCGAGCACGAAGCCTGCGGACATCGGGCTTTCGACCTCGACCGCCAACGCCGACGCCGGCACCTCCCACACCGTGGCGTCGCCCAGCTCGAGCGGACCCGTCACCAGCGAGGCGTTGACCACCACGACCGGCGCTACCCCGAGGCGGGGCCGGATGGTGTGCCAGTAGGACGGGTCCATGACGAACGCCGACCACGCCCCGGTGGCCACCGGCAGGGCCCGGATCGGCCCGTCGGCCACCGTGAGCTCGGCGTTGGTCATCCCCCCGCGCATCCCGCCGCCGTAGCGCGGCACCAGCATCACCTCGCGTCCTTCGTCCATCGCCGCCGTCGCCAGCGACTTCGAGGCGATCTGGACTCCCTGCCCGCCGATCCCGGTGAACAGCACCTCGCGCTCCACCGTCCTCACCCGCCCAGTCGGCGGGCCAGGGCCGCCCGCTGGACCTGTCCGGTGGCCGACGTGCGTGGCAGGCGGTCGACCGCCTCGACCCGCCGGGGGTGCTTGAACGGGGCCAGCCGGCCGCCGATGTGGGCGCGCAGCGCCGACGCCTCGGGTACCGCCACGCCGTCCTCCATCACCACCACCGCACACACGATCTCACCCCAGTGCTCGTCCGGCAGCCCGATCACCGCCACGTCGGCCAATCCTGGGAAACCTGCGAGGACCGCCTCGACCTCGGCCGGCGAGACCGTCTCGCCGCCGGTCCGGACGACCTCCTTCTTGCGCCCGACGACGTAGAGGTACCCCTCGCCGTCCTGCTCGGCCAGGTCGCCGGTGTGGTACCAACCGCCGGCCAGCGCGGCGGCGGTCTCGTCCGGCAGGTCGAAGTAGCCGGTCATCACCCGGTCGGTCCGCAGCAGCAGCTCGCCGTCGTCGGCGATCCGCCCCCGGACCCCGGGGATCGGCTTGCCGACGCTGCCCGGCCGGGTGAAGAGGTCCTCGTCGCCCAGCGCCACCGCCCGCGCCGTCTCGGTCGAGCCGTAGTTGACCGTCGTCCGCGCCGCCGGGAACCGCGCCTTCAATTCGTGCAACAGCTCGCTCGAGACCTGCGAGGTCCCGGTCAGGGCCCACCGGAGGCTCGGCGTCTCGACCGCCGGGGCCTCGAGGATCCGCCGCCACACCGCCGGGATGCAGTAGAGCGTCTCGGCACCGAAGCGCCGGACCGCCCCGAGGATCTCGTCGGCCTCGGCCCGGCGCACGAGATGGGCGGTGTGGTGCGCCGACCAGGCCATTCCGGCGAAGTTCCAGCCGGCCATGTGGAACAGCGGGAACATCACGACCTCGCCACGGCCGCCGCTCGTGGCGTGGGCCGCCGCCCCCGCATGCGTCCGGAGCCAGCTGGCCCGCTGCGAGATCATCACCCCCTTCGGGCGCCCTGTCGAGCCCGACGTGAGGAAGATCGTGGCGATGTCGTCCTCTCCCGGGAGGGCGACGTCCGGCTCCGACGGTGACGACGCCTTCGCCAGCGCACCGAGGTCGGCCCCCGGCACCCGGCCCGCCGTGCCGACCGGGTCGTCCCCACCACCGGCGGCGGCGCCGCCGAGGACGGCGAGCTCGACACCGAGGGTTCCGGCCAGCACCGACGCCGCTTCGGCGTGGGCGGCGTCGGCGACGAGCAGCCGCGGGGCGAGGTACTCGAGGATCGGCGCCAGCTCGGCGTCGGCGTAGGCCGGGTTGAGCGGCGCGAAGGCGGCGCCGAGCCGGTTGAGCCCGAAGTAGAGGGCGACGCCGGCCAGGTCGATCTCCGACCACCAGCAGACGCGGTCACCCGGCACCACCCCGAGCCCGACCAGGGCGTTGGCCAGCCGGTTGGCCGACCGGCGGAGCTCGCCGAAGGTGAGCAACCCGTCGCCGAGGGTGACCGCCGGGTGCGATGGCGAGCCGGCGGCGGCACACGCCAGGACGTCGTCGACGATCAGCGCCACGGCGACCACCCCGTCGGCATCTCGGCCCGGTCGACCCGTCTCAACGGGGCAACCCGAGGATGCGGTCGCCGATCACCGTGCGCTGGATCTCCGACGTCCCGCCGGCGATGCTCGCCGCCTTCGACCAGAGCCACTGCCGCTGCCACTTCGCGGCGTCGGGGTTGGCGGTCGCGCCGGCCCAGAGCGGCCCGGCAGGGCCGACCACCGCCAGGGCGGCGTCCGAGAGCGTCTGGGTCATGTCGGTCCACGTGAGCTTGGCCACGCTCGACTCCGGGCCCGGCTCGTGGCCCTTCTCGAGCCGGGTGAGCGTGCGCCAGTTGTGGAGCCGGAGCACCCTGAGCTTGACCACCGCCGACGCCAGCGCCTCGGCCACCGCCGGGTCGTCGAGCGTGCCGAGCTCGGCGGCCAGGCGGTAGAGCTGGTCGACGAAGACCTCGTGGACGACCTGCTCTTTGAACGGGAACGTGCCGCGCTCGTGAGTGAGGGTCGTGTTGGCCACCGCCCAGCCCTGGTTGAGACCGCCCACCAGCCGGTCGGACGGCACGAACACCTCGTCGAGGAAGACCTCGTTGAACTCCGACTCGCCGGTCAGCGTCGTGAGCGGCCGGATCTCGATCCCCGGCGAGTCCATGTCGACCACCATGTACGACAGCCCGCGGTGCTTCGGGGCGTCGGGGTCGGTGCGGACGAGGGCGATCCCCCATCGGGCGAACTGGGCGTAGCTCGTCCACACCTTCTGGCCCTGGAGCACCCAGCCGTCGTCGGCCGGGAGCGCCCGCGTCGTCAGCGACGCCAGGTCCGAGCCGGCCCCGGGCTCGCTGAACAGCTGGCACCAGATCTCCTCGGCGTCGAGGATGCGCGGCAGCCAGCGCGACTTCTGCTCCTCGGTCCCGTGCGCCAGCAGCGTCGGGCCGACGTGGTTGATCCCGTTGCGGTTGACCGGCTGCGGCGCCCGCGCCCGGGCGTACTCCATGTTGTAGATCGCCAGCTGCGTCGGCGACGCCCCGCGCCCGCCGTAGGCGACCGGCCAGTGGACGCCGATCCACCGCGCCGCCGCCAGTCGCCCCTGCCAGCGACGGCCCCAATCGAACTCTTCCTCGAGCGACGGGAAGTCCGGTACGGTGTCGAGGTTCTCGGCCAGCCAGTCGTGGAGCTCCGCCTGGAACGCACGATCCGCCTGGCCCATCGAAAGGTCCATCTCAGAGCTCCCCGCCGACGCCTGCCAGGTCGGCCGCCCGGGCTCGCAGGCTGGCCCGGTCGGGTTTCCCGGCGGCCAGCAGCGGGAGCTCGTCGATCGTCACCACCACCTCCGGCGTCTTGAAACGGGCCATCCCCTGGTCGGCGAACCACCGGCGGCACTCCTCGACGTCGATCCCCGACCCGGCGTCGCGACGCGGCACCACGAACGCCGCCACCCGTTCCCCCAGCCGCTCGTCGGGGCTCCCGACGACGACCGCCTGCGCGACCGAGGGATGCCGTTCCAGCACCTCCTCGACCTCGGCCGACGAGATGTTCTCGCCACCCCTGATGATCAGCTCCTTCAGCCGGCCGGTGATCGTCAGCCACCCGCCGCCGTCGAGCCGGCCGAGGTCGCCGGTACGGAACCAGCCGCTCTCCACCGCCGCCGCCGTGTCCGCCGCGTCGGCGTACCCGGAGAACAGCTCGGGCCCGCGGACCCAGACCTCACCGGTCTCACCCGCACGGCGCACTCTGCCGGTCGACGGGTCGACCACCCTCAGCTCTGCCTGGCCGACTGCACGGCCGTCGGTGTCGCGGCACCGCTCGAGCGGGTCGTCGTTGGTGCACGTCGAGACCGTCGGCGCCTCGGTCGACCCGTAGCTGCGCTTGACGATCGCCCCGAGCCCCTCGTGCGCCGCCTCGATGAACTCCGGGCGGACGCCCATCATCCCGGTCGACACCACCCGCATCCGCGCCACCTGCTCGCCGGTGAAGCCCGGCACCTCGAGCACGGCGGTGAACATCGCCGGCGGGCCGATCATGAAGCTCACGCCTTCGTCCGCCATCAGGCGCAGGCCCCGCTCGGGGTCCCACCGCTCCATCAGCACCGCCCGCATGCCGGCGGCGCCGGGGACGAGCACCGCGTTGAGCAGACCCGACACGTGCGCCAGCGGCGACGGCATCAGCACGACGTCGTCCCGGCTGAGACCGTGGACGGCGGTCATCGTCCTCGCCTTGTAGGCCAGCGCCCGGTGGCGGTGCAGCACCGCCTTCGGACGCCCCGTGGATCCGGAGGTGAAGACGACCACCGCCAGGTCGGCCGGACGTGCCGAGCCGGCAGTCACCGGGCGCCCCGACGCCAGCGCCTCGAACCTCCCGGTGCCGTCACGGACCCCGACCGCCTCGGTGGCGTCGGCCAGCGGGAGCGACGGCGACGACAGGACGAGGCGCGGTTCGACGACCTCGAGCATGTACGAGACCTCGCCGGCGCCGACCTGGTGGTGGACCGGCGCGGCCACCGCGCCCAGCCGCCAGCAGGCCCGGAACAGTGCCAGCGCCTCGAGCCAGTTCGGGAGCTGCCACGCCACCACGTCGCCGCGCCGGACGCCGGCCGACCGCAGGCCGCCGGCCAGGCCGGCCACCAGCCGTTCGAGCTCGTCGGCG
>Ga0080006_1136662_pt1 | contig 78191 bp, 69 predicted proteins | sample RS3BMetagenome_FD_69209 | JGI IMG/M metagenome (GOLD analysis project Ga0080006, IMG submission 69209) | Ferric oxide microbial mat and aquatic microbial communities from Rainbow Spring, Yellowstone National Park, USA - RS3B (SPADES... ... | reverse complement strand
CCTCGGGCGCGGGGGACGGTTGCCCCCTTTCGAGGTTGGTGCGTGTACCCCCTCATGTCCCCTCACTTCAGCGGCATGAACTTGGAGCTGCGCGTGGCTCCCACCCCCGGCCCGGAGTGCTTCTCGAACCGGCGGGTCAACGCGAACTCCCCCAGGTAATGGCCAATCATCTCGGGCCGAATCTCGATCTCCTTGAACTCCTTTCCCGAAAAGACCGCGACCTTCTTCCCCACGAAGGTGGGCAGGACGAGGACGTCTCGGCAGTGCGTACGGACCGGCCGGCCCTGCGTGTCTCCCGAGCTCAGCTTTTCGACCAGGATCCGCCCCTCGTTGTTGATCCCCCGTTGGAGACTGCGCCGCTGGCGGGCAGGCAGGAGCCGAGCCAGGTCAGAGAGGGACATCTTCTGGAGTTCGGCCAGGGTGTGACCCCGCAGCATGAACTCCTTCTTCCGACGGAGATCGACCCCTTTCTTGCGGCTCGCCCTCTTGGCCATCCCGTCGTTCCCCCCTCACTTCTTGCGGGCCTTCTTGCGGCGCGGCCCGAACCGGCCCACCTTCGCGCCCGGCCAGGTCCCTGAGGAGACGCTGCTGGGACGGCCCACGTGCTGGTGGGCGCCTCCGCCGAACGGATGGTTCACGGGGTTCATGGCGACTCCCCGGACCTTGAAGGCAGGCTTGGAGAGCGAGCGGTAGGCTAAGACCTTCTTTCCGGCCTTGGCGAAGGGTCTTTCAGATCGGCCCGCCCCCGCCACAACCCCTACTTGGGCGCGGCAGTCTGGCCGGAACGGGCGGAACGCTCCGCTCGGGAGCTGAACCGTCACTTCCGAGGCCTGGTGGGCGACCACCAGGGCCGAAGTGCCCGCGGCCCGGACCAGCTTTCCCCCGTCGTGGGGCTGGGCCTCCAGGTTGCAAACGAGGGTCCCATCGGGGATCTCCGACAAAGGCAGAACGCTTCCCCGGCGAAGCTCCCCGCCGGGTCCCACAGGGACCGGGTCCCCCGTGGCCGAACCGGCCGGGGCGAGCAGGCGTGCCGGCTCGCTCTCGCCCACCCGGACGATAGCCACGGGAGCAGTGTGCCCGGGCGCGTGTTCCAGGGACACGATCCGCCCGATCCCCCGGACCGACGGATCCGGGAGGCGCACGGGGCCGTGGTGGCGATGGCTCGGGGATCGATAGGGACCCGTGCCCGCCCCGCGTCGCCGGGAGATGATTCGCTTTCCCATCAGAACACCCCCGCACGGGAGCCGATATCCTCCGCCGAATACTCCTTGTCGAAGCGGACCGTCGCGATCTTCCCGTGGCGGGCGATGCGCGTATTGACCTTGACGACCTTGGCCTTGTAAAGCTCCTCGACGGCCGCTTTGATCTCCGCCCGAGTCGCCCGCCGATCCACGACGAATTGGAGCTTGTTCTGGTTCTCCATGCCGTCCATGGTCCTTTCCGTGACGTACGCATGGAGAAGGATGCGGTGACGCAGATTGGCGCTCATGGACCCCCTCAGGCCGGAACCGCGACGGGGCTCCCCGGCGCGGGCAGGGTCGGTATGAGAGTTTCCCGACCGGCCCAGGTCTCCAATCTCTTGAGGACCGTCGGGGTGTAGATCGTCAGGCGCCCCGGCTGACCTCCCGGGGCCAGGTGCTCCGTGCCTAACGAGTCCACGGGGACCACATCGACGCCGGGAAAGTTTCGGAACCCTCGGGCCCGCCCCGAGGTGCTCACGACGACCAGCACGCTCTTCGGATGGCGGCGGACGCGTCCCCGCATCTTGCCCTTCCCGGCCCGAAGGTGGACGCCCCGAGACGCCCGCTCCACGTCCGACCAGATCCCCAGAGCCTCGAGCACCTCTCGGGCCCGTTGGGCCGTCGTCACCTCTTCGAGCGGATCCTCTAGGACCAGCGGTAGTTTGAGGTGGTCGGGGATCTCGTGCCCTCGCTCCAGGGCCAGGCGGACCTCCCGGGTCGCGGCCAGGGCGGAGGCCAGGGCACGACGCCGTTCCTTGATGTTGATCTTCTTCGCGTAGATGGCGTCCGGCTTCGGGGGATGGGCCTCCCGCCCTCCGACGGTGTTCGGGGCTTGCGCCCCCCGGTTCGAGTTCATCAGTCGCGGCGTCCTGGCCATCCCTCGTCCCTTTCCCGGCCACTGAACGGAATGACGCAGGCCCGCTTTGGGATCTGGGCCGTACGGTTGACGGCGATTGGCCTGGGCCGCCACCACCGCTCGTCGGATGAGGTCCGGGCGAAGGGGAACCGAAAAGATCTCCGGAAGGATGACCGTCTCCCGAGGTTCCCCCTCCAGGGAGAGCACGTGGACGCGGTGTCGGCCCACAAGGGGGGAACGGCCCCGACCCGAGGCGGAGCGGGCCGGCGACGCAGGGGATGTCGGCGTGGGACTTTCCGGCACGGGACGTCACACTCCCTGCTTGCTATGGACCGAACGGTACCGGAATTCCACCTTTTCCTGGGGGCCACCCCGGAACCGCATGGGGAGGCGCAGGCGGACGAGGCGTTTGGCGGGTCCGGGGATGCTTCCGTGGAGAAGGGCATACCCGTTGCGGACCTCCCCGTAGTGGAGGAACCCTCCGGCCACCTGGATGGGGTCTGTCTTGGGATCCCGAACCACCTTCAGCAGTCTCTTGTTGAACTCCGTACGGCGATGGTAACCCATCTGTCCGGCCTGGGGAATCCGAAAGGTCACGTAGCTCGGGTTGTGGGGGCCCAACGTCCCGATCATTCGCCGGTGCTTGGAGTTCTTCCGGGGCTGCAACTTCACGTGAAAGCGGCGGATATGACCCTGGAAGCCCTTGCCCTTGGTCACGGCGACCACGTCGACCATCTCCCCCTCGCGGGCGAAGTCCTCGAAATGGACCTCTTTCCCCAGAAGGGCGAGGGCCCAATCCCGCCTCTCGGCGAAATCCTCTCCCGAGACGCGGACCTCAAACAGGTCCGGGGTCTTGGAAGGGACCCCACTGACCAAATGGGGTTGGGTCTGCACCAGGACGGTAACCTCCTCCCCCGGGGCCCGTTGGAAGGCCTCGCGTTCCGCCGTCCCCGGGGGGGTCTTGGGGAGGGGGATCCGTCGGCCCAGCTGGGGAAGGAGTTCCGAAGCCCAAAGTTCTCCGGAAACGCTTCGCGCGCCATTCGAGCTCGCGTAGAGTCGCACCGCGGCCACGCGAAGAGGGGGCGTCTCCAGGACGGTGACGGGGACCGCGACCTCCTGCCCGGCCGTCGTTGACCTCTTACGGAAATCCACGATGAACGCGTGGGTCATACCCACCTTGTAACCGGCAAAACCCTCCAGATGGGGCTTGGGAGGTCCCCGGGGCCATCGCCGGATCCGAGCCACGGGGCTCGCGGCGCGCCTGCGCGGCCAGTAGGCCAGACTGCCTCGGCGGGGTTTATGCCGTCGCGCCATCGAACGGGAACAGCTCCTTCTCGGGTGAGCGCTGGCCAAAAATGGAGTCTATATAAGCCTGTGGAATTCTCGAGAGGCGGAGAAGCCCTCGAGACCTTCTCGTTAATGGTCTCGAACGCGCGCGTTCGGGACCTGGTTCCGGGCTCGGGGGACGCGTCCGGGTCCCGCTCGGAGGGCCCTTCGAAAGAGTTTAGGGTCCCCCCGTGCTGGCGAGGAGGGCGGGGCCGGGGATTGAGCGAGCCGGGGGGTCTGGGAGACGGCGGAAGAGATTGGCCCCAGCTCCAGGACATCCGGGAGGCCCACGAGAGGATCCGGCCCCACATCCTCCAGACCCCCCTCGTGGAGGTTCCCTCCTCCCTGTTCCCGGAAGGCCCGGCGGTCTACCTCAAATTGGAGAACCTCCAGCGGACCGGCTCTTTCAAGGTCCGGGGGGCTTTGAACAAGGTCCTCTCCCTGGACCCCCGCCAGGCCGAACGGGGCCTCATCGCGGCCAGTGCCGGGAACCATGCGCAGGGGGTCTCTCTGGCCGCCCGGATCCGCGGGGTCCCGGCGACCATCGTGATGCCGGCGAACGCCTCCCCTTTCAAGGTCCGCGCCTGCGAGGAGCTGGGAGCCCGCGTGGTCCTCTATGGGGAGGACTTCCAGGAATCGCGGGCACGGGCCCTAAAGTTGGCCCGGGAAAAGTCGCTGACGTTCATCGAGCCCTTCAACGACCTTTCGGTGATCGCCGGTCAGGGGACGATCGCGCTCGAGGTCCTCGAACAGCTGCCCAACGTGGGCACAATCATCGCAGGCGTGGGAGGCGGAGGTCTCCTCTCCGGGATCGCTCTGGCCCTGAAGGCGCTACGCCCGACGACGAACCTCGTGGGGGTCCAACCGAGTGGTTGCGCGAGCCTGCGTCGTTCCTTGGAGTCGGGGCGCCTCCAAGAGCTAGACCGGGTCGACACCTTCGCCGACGGCCTCGCCACGCGGCGGATCGGAGAACTGCCCTTCGAGATCCTGAGATCCTGCGGGGTGCGGGCCGTGGAGGTCACAGATGAGGAGCTCGCCGTCGCAGTCCACACCCTTTTGGAAAAGTGTCATCTGGTAAGTGAGGGTGCTGGGGCGGCCCCTCTCGCCGCCCTGCTCTTTCGCCCGGAGGCCCGGCAGGGCCCGGGACCCTTGGTCGCCATCCTGAGCGGAGGGAACATTGATCCCTTCCTCCTGGACCGGATCCTCGGAGCTGGCCTTTCCCGAGAGGGACGGTTATTGCGCCTCTGGGTCCCCCTTCGGGACGTTCCCGGAGAGCTCGCGCGATTCCTCCGGAGCGTGGCGGCCGGCCAGGCCAACGTCCGGAGGATCCGGCACGATCGGGAGCTCGCCACCCTGCCCCCGGGAAAGGCGGCGGTGGAGATCGAGCTCGAGGTCCGGGGCTCTGGGCAGGGAGAGCAGGTGGTGCAGAGGCTTCGGGCCGAGGGTTGGGAGGTCCATCCCCTCGAACTCTCCGCCGAATAGAGGACCTTCCAACGGAGGGACCCCGGTCCCGGCCCAGACCCTTTCCGGGGAGGCAAGGCGTCCCCTTTCCGGAGCTGGGAAAACGGGATGAGGGGATCCCGCCTTCCCGGTCTCGGGAAGATCGGCCCGGGAGTCCCCATGACCGGAAAGTCCTCACGCCTACCGCCGACGGGGGAATGGCGGCCGGCCCGATTGTGGACGGTCGCGGAGGCCGAGGCGGAACTTCCTCGCCTCCGTCAGAGCTTGCGGGGGATCCAGCAGCGCCTGAAGGAACTGGGTGAGATTCAGGAGGAGCTGGCCCGTCTGGCCCGGTTCTGGGGGGCGGAATTTGAATCCGAGGACCATCCGGACGCGGCGAGCCGGGACCGGCTCCGGGAGCGCGTCCGTCGCCTCACCCTGGATCTCCAGCACGAGGTGGAAGCGCTTCATCGGGAAGGGATCGAGCTCAAGGACCCCGAGGTGGGTCTCGTCGACTTCTACGCGATGCGTCACGGGGAGCTCGTTTACCTCTGCTGGAAGATGGAAGAGGAGGGGATCCTCGCCTGGCACACCCTGGACGGGGGTTTCCGGGGGAGGAAGGCCCTGACGTGGGAAGAGCGCCAGCTCGGTCTGGAGAGATCCTGAGGGACCTCCTCGCTCCCGGGGGTCCCCTCAGGGAAGGGGAGGCCCCTCCTCCGTCGAAAGGGGCCTGTAGAGCCATAGGATACCGCTGAAGGTGATCGCCGAGAGGGTCCCGGCGAGTCCTAGGATCACGAGGGCCAGCTGGAGGGTCCCGACAAAAAGCGCGTTAAAACCTCCCTGCGAGGCCAAAAGGGGAGAGAGGACTCCCGCCCCCGCCCCCACAAGGGCCGAGACCGGGCTGCGACCCCTCCACAGCCACCAAGCTCCTCCCAGGGTGATGACCCCTCCCAGGATCTCAATGAGCGAGGCCGCCCACAGGTAGGAGAGGTACGTCTCCAAGTCGGGAAAGACGGAATAACTCACAAGGCGGGTGGAGGCGGTGCTCGGACCGAGGAGCTCGAGGACAAGGTTCGTCAGGTTCCCGCGAGGCTCGGACTCGAAGGGAGCGACGAAGATCACCAGGGTCTCGGTCTGGTAGCCGGGGGAGGAGGCCGTCACATCGTGGACCCCCGGCGGGACGTCGCGGAAGAGGAACCTGCCCGTGGCCCCCGTGATCCCGCGCGAGGTGGGCCCGGGTCCCCCGCTCAGGGTGACGGTGGCCCCTGTCACCGGGGTCCAGGTTCCTTCCGAGTAGTTGAACTCGAGGACGGTCCCGGCCACCGTTTGGCGGGAGGGGGAGAGCGTGATCCCCCCGATCCACCCCAGCCCTCCGCCCAGGCCCAGGAGAAGAACGGCCCCCGCCAGGAGAACAAGGGCCAGCGCCTGTCGTTGCGAACGGGAGGGTCTTCGGGGAAGGTGGGGGGATGGCCAGAGACCCGGATGGACCTCCCAGGAGAAGAGGGGGGGAATCCTTCGCCAGCCCACGCTGGGGACCGGACGGGCGCACTGGGCGCAGAGTATGTAGATGGTACCGTCCGGTCTCCAGGCGGGATGGAGAGCGTACTGCTCCAGGCCACAGTGGGGACACCGGACCCGGTTCGGAACGGAAGGGTTCAACGCGGTTCGGTTCATGGGTCCCCGGTCGATAACGATGACGAGGGGAACCAGGGGGGAGCTTAGCGGAAGAGCGCCAGGCCCCGGGAACCCCCGCGTCACTCCCAATCCCGCGAAACCCCACCCGCGAGTCTACGCCTTCGACGACGCTCCCTTCTCGTTCGCGGACCGGACCGTCCCGGTCGTAGGATTGGTCGTATCGCTCCCCGGTTACGTGGAGGCCGTTCTCAAGACCCGCGTGGAAGTGGACGGCTCGGACTCGACCGAGGTCCTGGCCCGGGTCGTGCAGGGCTCCCCGCACCGGGAAGCCTCCCAGGCGATCCTCCTCGGAGGCATCTCTCTCGGGGGTTTCAACATCGTCGACCTGAGCCGCCTTCACGAGGCCACCGGGCTGCCGGTGATCACCGTCACGAGGCGGCCCCCGGATTTCGGGGCGATGGAGCGCGCCCTGCAGAGGCACGCGCCTGGAAGACCGGAGCTCCTGACCCTTCTGCGACGGCACCCTCTCCATCCGTTCCCCGTCCGGCCAGAGCCCCTCTGGTTCGCGGCGGTGGGTTTGGGGGTGATGGAGGCCAAGGGGCTCCTTCGCAAGAGTCTCGTCCGGGGTTCCTTTCCGGAGCCCTTGAGACTGGCCCATCTCTTCGCCTCGGTCATTCCCCCGGGACCCCCCTCGCGGTCCCGGGCCTGAGCCAGAGGGATGGGTCGGCTCGCTGACGTTTGCACTATATCGCACAGCTTATACGCGGTGTCCCCCTAACCCCTCCTGGAGGCGGAGGCGGCATGTGTGACACCTGTGGTTGCAAGTCGAAGAAGAAGCCGTAGAGCGAGCTTCTGTCACCCGGGGGAAGGGAGTGTCACACACTCCCCCCCAAACCTTTGGAAAGTTTATTGTTAAGGACGTCCCGTGGGTACCTCGCGGGCCTGTAGCATAGTCCGGATAATGCACTGGCCTTCTAAGCCAGGGAACTGGGGTTCGAAAGGGGGGGGTCCGGATGATCCCCCCACCCGAAAATCCCCACAGGCCCGCCAATCAGTCCCGCGGCGCCGGTTCGCGGGTCTTTTCCTCGCAGTCCGGGCAGACCACGGCCCCGTACCTCTCCAGGGTCCGGCGCCCGCAGAGGGGGCATGTGGTCTCCACCGGGGAATCCGTCGCAGGTGTTCCCCCCGCGGAGTCCTCCGGGGGGCCGTCGGTACTGACGCTTCCGTCGTGCGAGTTCTCGGCGATCTCGACCGGGTCCCCGGAGCTCTCGAGGGTTTCGCGGACAGACGGCTCCTCCGGCGGCCGGGGACCCTTCGCGGTCTCTTCCATCTCCCGACGTGCCTCTTCTTCGGTGAGGACCGAGAAAGGGAGAGCCCGGTACATCTGCTCGTGCGGGTCCCAGGAGACATAGCCATGGGTGACGAGGGTCTGCAAGGACCCCCTCGCGAGATGGGGGGCGGCTCCGAGCACCACGCAGGCTTCGGTCTCGGTGAGCCCCTTGAGTTCGAAGAGGACCTCAAAGATACGCCGGGACAACAGGGGGAGCTCCGTTCGCGCCGTGATACGATCGAGGCCGTGGAGGAGACGAGGACTGCGCGCTTCGATCATGTCCAAGGGGATCTTGCCCCCGCGGGGGTCGGGGAGGAGAATCCCGTGGATGAGGTCCAGCTCGTAGCGGTAACGCGTCCCCGCCGTGTAGACCAGCAGGGCGAGCTGGAAGGGGACAATCCCTTCCTGGCGGACGAACTCCCAGAGGCGTCGGGGCGAGAAGAGCTCGGACGGGAGGTCCGGGTCGGCCGCAGACCCTTCGTCGAACTCCCGCTGTAGGGACCGGGGGATATAGCATTCCCGGAGCGCGAACCGGACGAGACAGGCCTCTTCCCGGACTTCACCCGAACGGGCCCACGGATCGAGGACCTTCGCGTCGAAGGTTCGGCCCAGGAACGTACCCGAACCCTCCGCATCGAAGGCCAGACCGGCCGGGGGGACGACGAACTCCCAGAGCTCCGGATCCGGATCGACCCCCTCGAAGGTGATGAGCAAATCCGCCGGCAGCCCGGGGATCTGGAAGAGGGAGGCCCAACACTCCAGGGGCTCTCCATTCGCCCAGAGGGCGAGGGTCGCCGCCGCCCGCCGGGACCGGATGGCGAACTCGGAGAGGCGCCGTCTCAGGAGCTGCTGGGAGTAGGCGTCATGCCGGCCCGGAGGGGCGAACCGTCCCAGAGCCGCGAATTCATCGAGGGGGAGCCCAGGCGGAGAGGCCCGTCGGGGTTCGGACACGATAACCTCCTGCGCGTTCTCTCAGCAGGTCCTGGTACACGTTAACGAAGTGGCGGGCGGTGCTATCAATGGAACAGAACCCCTCCACGTACTCCCGGGCCCGGGCGGCCAACCGGCGGGCCTCGTTGGGATCCCGGAGAAGGCCGGCGATGGTCTCGGAGAGATGGGGGATGTCCAGGGGGTCCACCAGACGGGCGAAGCGTCCGTTCCCCCCGAGAGTGCGGGGCCCCCCGCGGTTGGTGAGGATGCAGGCCGCCCCGCTGGCCATGGCCTCGAGGGCCGCCAGGGAGGAGGTGTCCGCCACGGACGGGAGGACAAACAGGGTACTCTGGGAGAGCAGGGCCGCCTTCTCCTCTTCGGAGACGGGTCCGGCGAACCGGACCCGGGAACGCAGCCGAGGATCTTCAGAGATCCTCCGCCGGACCCGTTCGTCTTCCAGGCCCGTGCCGGCCACGACGCCCAAAAACGGGAGGTCTTCCGGCAGAAGGGCCAGAGCGTCGAGGAAACGATAGACGCCCTTGTCCTGCGTCAATCGACCCAGGAAGGTGACGAGGGGGAGGTCTTTCGAACCCCATCGCGAGGACCAATCCGGTTCCCGGATCCCGGGCCGGAACCGGCTGGTCTCAATGCCGTTGGGGATAACCCGGGGGAGGACGCGGTAGGATTTTCGCGAGCCAGCCAGGAGGGCTTCCAGGGCCTCGGGTGTCGGGGCCGTGACGAGGTCGCACCGCCAGTAGAGACCGGTGTTGAACCACCACGCGACGCGGAAGAACAGTCCGGTGAGGGGGTCGGAGGGGAAGCTCTCGCGCATCTCCTTCATGTTCGTGTGGAAGGTTCCGATCAGGGGAAGGTTCCAGTGGCGGGCCGCGAGGAAGCCGGAGGCTCCCACGGTCCCGGGTGTGTGGATGTGCACGAGGTCGAACGTCCGGCCGAACCGCCGTCCGACCAGGGCCCACAGAGGCAGCAAGGCCCACCGGTACTGACCATAATGGGGCACCGGGGCGGAGACCGATCGAACGATCTCGGGACCTTCGGGCATCCTTTCGTGCCGGGGGGTGCCCGGGGTCTGCGCCGTGAAGATCGTCACCCGGTGCCCCAGGCGGTGGAGGGCCACAGCCAGGGAGCCCGTGATCCGGGCAACCCCATCATGGGTGGGCAGGAAGCTATCCGTGAAGAACGCAATCCTCATCGTCTGACCCACCCGGGGACTCAGGCGGCCACCTCGTGATTAAAGTCTCTTCTCAAAAGGCTGAGCTGACGCGGTTCCAGGCTCACCGGATCCAGGCTGACGATCAGCACCCCCCGACGCGCCTGGACCTCCCCGGTCAACCAATGGATGAACTTCAAGGCCTTTTCGAACCCCACTTCCGTCTCCAGGTACTCAAAGGCCTCGAGGTGGATGACAGGGGGGGAGGGGAACCCTTCCAGGGCCCGCTGGATCCGGCCCGTGAGGAGCCCCGGATCGGCGTCCTGGACAGACTCCACCCCCTCCTCCGACGCCTCCTGGCGCCCCAAGTACAGGATCTTGAGATTGGACCGGCCCATCGCCTCCTTGAGTTCCCGGGGGAACCGGGTCAGGGCCACGGCCGCCATTCCTCTCTCCAGGAGGGAGTGAAGAAACCCTCGGGCCTTCAGGCCGCGCGGGTCGACAAACAGGTAGCTGTGCCCCGGGAAGGCGATCAGGGGACTCGAAACCGGTTCCCCGCCCCCCAGGGCCCGGGGTCCCCGCAGGAGCGTCTCCAGGGGGATTCGATCGGGAGGGACCAATCGACTCCTCCTCTTAAGGGCAATCTCTTCGCCCAGCCGGGCCAGTCGGGTCTGGGCGAAGAGTCGGATCTCGCTGGCCGAATGCCCCTGGCTGGCCAGCCCGATGATGTCTCGCAGCGCGTTGCGGACCCCCTCCCCGTACCCGTCCGCGTAGGCGCGGGCCGCCTCCTCGTCCGGATCGGGCACCGGAACGGGGGAGGCCGGGGGGTCTTCTCGAAGGTTGGTAAAATCCCGAGACTGCCGACGTTCGCCCCCGTCCATGCGTGGAGGTCCCCGTCCTTCAAGCGGGGGCAGAGGGTTTGACCTTTCCGGCCGGACTCTCCACGGGGACCCCGGGGCTGTCCCGCCCCCCGGGTTCCGGGGCGGGGGCGAACTTGTAACCGTAGTGGATCACGCCGGCCGAGCCTTCGGCGCGGAGCTTCCTCAGCACCGCCCGGACCTTCATCCCGATGTGGACGTCCGAGGGACCGACGTCCACGATCTGCCCCGTCAAAACCGGGCCCTCGGTCATCTTGACCAGGGCGAGGACATAGGGGACCTCCATCTCGAAACCCTCGGCCGGATCGTGGACCACCGTGTAGGAAAAGACCTCCCCCTCTCCGGAGAGCGCAAAGGGCTCCATGCGTTCCAGGGATCCTCGGTGGGTCGTGCACGTGGGGCAGACGGGGCGGGGCGGGAAATAGACCGTCTGGCAGAGAACACAACGGTTCCCTCCCAAATTGTACCGCCGGGGCGTCTCTCTCCAGAACCGGGCCACCGTCATCGTCCCTTCCTCCCCCCTAGTTCGCCCTCTCCAGGACGTGCACCACCGCCGTCGCGCCCGTCCCTCCCACGTTATGCGTCATCCCGACCGTCGCCTTCGAGACCTGGCGCTCGGCGGCCTGCCCGCGGAGCTGACGGACGACCTCGACCACCTGCGCAATCCCCACGGCGCCGAAGGGTTGACCCTGGGCCTTGAGACCCCCTGAGCTATTGACGGTCAGGCGCGATCCGATCGCCCCCTCTCCGTCCCGAAGGGCGGCGGCCGCCCTTCCCTTGGGATAGAACCCGAGGTCCTCGAGGGCCATCAGGCCGCTGATGCTGTAGGCGTCGTGGACCTCCACAAGGGGGATCTCCGAGATCTCCCGGCGGGACCTCTTCAGGGCCTTCTGGCGGGCCACCACGGTAGCTTCCAGCGTTGTGATGTCCTTACGGTGCTGGAGGGCCATCGTGTCACAGGCCACCTCGCTCGCGGCGATCCGGATCGGAACATCGGTGTAACGGCGGGCCCCCTCTAGCGGGCCGAGGACGACGGCGGCCGCCCCGTCCGACGCGGGCGCGCAATCGAGCACCCCGAGGGGTTCCGCCACGGGGGTGCTTTCCAGGACCGCTTCCACCGAGATCGGGTTGCGGAACTGGGCGAGCGGGTTCTTGGAGGCGTGCGCGTGGGCCAGGACGCTGAGTCGCGCGAGGTCCTCCCGTCGCGTCCCGTGGTCCTGCATGTGGCGCCGCGCCATCAGGGCCCACAGCGCCGGCAGGGTTGCCCCGAAGACCGTCTCCCATTCCTGGTCGGCGGTGGCGGAGGTGATCGCTTGCGCCAGGGTGTCCGGGACGTCGGTCATCTTCTCGGCCCCTCCGACCACCACGAAATCGTGCAAACCGCTGGCGACGGCCAGATACGCCTGGTGAAGCGCCATCGCTCCCGAGGCGCTGCCGGCCTCCACGCGAATCGCAGGGATGTGGTGGCCGGCCAATCCCGCGTAGTCGAGGATCAGGGGAGCGATGTGCTCCTGGTCGATGAAGGCTCCACTGGCCATGTTCCCGAGGTAGAGGGCGGAGAGGTCCCGGGAGGTGAGGTGGGCTTCCTGCAGGGCCCCCAGACCCGCTTCGATCCCGATCTCCCGGAACGACCGGTCCCAGAGTTCCCCGAACCGGGTCTGGCCGACGCCGAGGATCGCCACATCCCTCATGCCGCTTCCCCTCCCAGACGGATCTTGCCCCGGAACTTTGCGTAGATCGCGTAACTGATCGGAGCCCCGTTGTCCAGGAACTCCTGGACGGGAGTCCCCAGGGTCCGATCGAAACGACCGATCTCCTCCGTGACGGTGAGGTCGAAGGCGTCGGATCCCGCCCCGCTGCCGTACCCGACGACGAGGATCCGGTCCCCCGGTTTCGCGTGGTCCAGGACGTTGGCCAGGCCGATCAGGGCCGCCCCCGAATAGGTGTTACCGATGTAGGGGGTGACGAGGCCCCACCGCATCTGGTCCTCCCGGAACCCGAGGGCCCGCCCAATGCGCTGCGGAAACTTTCCGTTGGGCTGGTGGAAGACCACGTGCTGGTAGTCCTTCGGCGTGGTCCCGACCTTCTCCATCAGGCGCCGGCCGCACTCCCCGACATGGCGGAAGAACGCGGGTTCCCCCGTGAAGCGGCCCGAGTGGCTGGGGTATCTCTGACCCTCCCGTCGCCAGAAGTCCGGGGTGTCCGTCGTGAAGCTCTGAGTGGCATTGATTTCCGCGATCAACCGCTCCCGGCCGATCACGAGGGCCGCCCCCCCGGCGCTCGCCGAGTATTCCAGGGCGTCGCCCGGAGCGCCCTGGGAGGTGTCGGCCCCGATCGCGACGCCGTAGCGGATCATGCGGCTGGCCACAAGACCCATGCAGGTCTGGATCGCGGCCGTCCCGGCCTTGCAGGCAAACTCAAAGTCCGCGGCGGTCAGATAGGGGGTCGCCCCGACCGCTTCGGCCACCACGGTCGCGGTGGGCTTGACCGCGTAGGGATGGCTCTCGCTGCCAACATAGATCGCCCCGAGGTCCTGAGGGTCGATACGGGCCCGGCGCAGGGCGATGCGCAGGGCCTCCGTCGAAATGGTGATGGTGTCCTCGTCGGGGGCCGGGACGGACTTGCGGTGGACTCCCAAACCCCGCCCCATCGCCGCCCCATCGGAACCCCAGACCCGGCCAATTTCCTCGGGCGTGATCCGGTACCGCGGCACGTAGGCTCCATAGCTCACGATCCCCACCGTTTCTGCGCTCATGTCCTTCCTCTCGACCTTGTCCCTCAGATGTTCTCCAGGCGGGTCAGGATGTCCTTCGGATTGAACGGCGTCACCAACAGGGGAATGTTCTCCACCTCGCTCAGGCGGACGGCCAGAGGGTCCACCCGAGCCCCGTCCGCATAGATGACGGCGGCGGGCTTCAACGGGTGCGCCCGGATGGCCACCATGGGCGATCGTCCATACTTGACCCCCGCGAAGATAAGCGACCGTTGCGTGGTCCACCCGTACACCTGAACGAATTCCTGGGAGCTCAAGGACAGGATCGCCCGCGGGGCGTCGATGAGCGTATACCCGTGGATATCACGGTGGAGGTCCACCCGGCTCGCAGGTCGGGCCTCCAGGGTCTCCGCCAGGCTCCTCAAGGGGACGGCGATGGCGAACTCTTTCATCCCCAGGATCCCTTCGGTGGGGGGCCGGACGCTGTACCGTTGCGCCACCTTGCCCCCGCGGTCTTTGTCCACACCGATCAACGCCTCCACGTAGCGTCGCACGAAGGCGGCTCCCGGGCTCGATCTTCTCTCGGATTCGTAATCGGAGATCACAGAGGGCACGGTGGAAAGATAGGCCGCGAGCTCCTTCTGGGAGATCCCGAAGTCCTCCCGCCACTTGCGGAGCGTCCGGCCGGGATGGGGGGAAAGAACCACTTCCCCCGCGATCTTCTCTTTGAGCTCGGTGACCACGGCCCCCGGGATTCTCTCTCCTCTATAAGGGTGTTGCCATTCTGTCGAATGAGTGCATCGACACTTGTCCCTCAGAGACCCGAAGGCCCCCGGGCTCTCCCTGGCTTGAAAAAGCGGAGCCCGCCCTCGCGAGAGAACCTCAGGAGGATGCGCCGGGGGAGTGGACTGGGCGAGATTTTCCGGTCCCGCCCCGGAGAGCAGGCCCCTTTGAACTCGCGACCTCTACCTTGCCAAGGTAGCGATCTTCCAACTGATCTACCAGCCCGTCTCCCCGGAAGGACCGAACAGGAGGAGAAAATAAGCTCTTCCGAAACGGGTCCGCGTGTCGGGCGCTCGGGGGGGTTGTGGTGATCGTCCCCTGGGTCGAGCCGGGAAGGGATTCCCAATTTGCACCCCTTAGGGTCTTGTGGGCTTGGAATTCTCCGCGAGGATTTTGGAACTTCTCTTGGCAGCGAGAGGCGGCTTCCGCGAACGCCCGAGCCAGAATCCAATCGCCCGTCCTCTTCCCGCGACGAGGGCCCGGATTCCGAAGAGTTCTGTTCGGGGAAACGACGGACCTATGGGCGGGAAGTTCTCGACGAAGGGGGAATGCCACCACGAAAGTGGCCGTCTCGTTGACGGGGCCGGTCAGGTTCAGGGGAACCGGGTCTCCTGGCCCCGTGCAATTTCCCGGTGGAGAAGCCCGATTGGACGCTAGTCACGTCAACCGTAAAGGGTCATCTTCGGCCGATCGGATTGGGGTGAGAAACCCGGCCTTCCCGAGGCGGTTCAAAGCCGAGATGACTAATCTCTCCTCGCAAAGGGGTCCCGGATTCAGACTCGGTTTCTTCGGCTGGGAGGGCCCGGGAGCCCCGCGGCGACACCTCGAAGTCACGGCGTCCGGTCTTCCCAGAGAGTCGCGATCCCGGGCCTTCTAAAGGCGAGATCGATGCATCCGGCTTTGATAGGCGGCTGGGGTTCCGGCGGATCGCGGACAGACTCCCCGGAGAGGCGGTCGGGTCATCGGGGACGCGGGAAAGGGTTTTTCCCCGCAAGGCGTCGGATATCTCCGGCGGCGTCTCATGCGCATCCTTCGGATCAACATGTGGGACGGTCCGGTCCTCGGTGGCGCCGAGGATTACATCCGGGAGGTCATGACCGAGCTGGATTCGCAGGGACACGAGAACCGCCTCCTCAACCTCAACGATGTCCCGCCTCCGAATCCGAAACCGGGCGAGCGGTACTTCCGGACGGTCCCCCGGTCCGCGGGAGGAGCGCGCCTTCGTCAGGACCTGTTCCTCGACACGGAATTGCTGGAGGTCCTTCGACAGGAGCTTCGTGACTTTCGGCCGGATCTGGTACAGCTCCACCATTTCCAGGCGGGGATCACCACCGTGGGGCGTTTCGTTAAGGACCTCGAAGTCCCCGTGGTGATGACCGCCCACGATGCGGGACTGGTCTGCCCGATCCAAAGGTTAGTCCTTCCCGACGGGCAGCATTGCGAAGGAGGGATCCGCTGGCGCTGCCAATTCACGGGCTGCCGCGTGGGTCAGGGCCTTCCCTACGCTCTCTGGTCGAAACATCTCTTTGACACGTGGGTCGCCCCCCACGTGCGGGCCTACCAGTGCCCCAGCCGGGCCGTCCAGGACTACCTTCGCGCCCACGGATACGAGCCCGCGGTCCACATTCCGTCGTTCGTTCGCCTCCCGCCGGAGGTGGAAGCGGGCCCGTCCGCCCCCTACCCGCCACCCGGGGGTCCCGTGGTAGGCTACATCGGCCGTCTCGAAGAGTACAAAGGGGTGGAAGACCTGCTACGGGCCTTCGTCACCGTGGCGGGGCGATTCCGCTCCAGCACCCTGGATATCGCGGGGGAAGGGTCCCAGGGGGAGGCGTTCCGGCGCCTCGCGGAGGACCTCGGGATCGCTCCCCGCGTTCGCTTCCTGGGCCGGCTCTCCGGGCGGGCCAAGTTCGACTGGTATGCCGGGATCCACGTCCTGGCCGTTCCCTCCCGAGGGTTCGAGAACCTCCCCCTCGTGGCCATGGAGGCCCAGGCCCAGGGACGTCCTGTCGTGGGCACCGATGTCGGGGGCATCCCCGAGATCGTCCAGAACGGCCGCACGGGAAGGGTGGTCCCCCTGGGGGATCCCCCGGCCCTTGCGACCGCGCTCGACGAAACCCTCCGGAACCCGGATCGGGCGGCCCAGTGGGGTCAGGCTGGTCGGCAGAGGGTCCTGGAGGAATTCCATCCCCGCCGCCACGTCCGTCGGCTTTTGGATCTGTACGCCCGCGTGCGAAACCGCGAGAGTTTCCCCGCGACGGCCGATTTTCCCTGACGTGTGTCCGGCGCCCCTAGGGTCTCCTTCGGAAGCCCGGAAGGAGGCTGAGGAGGCCAAAGGCTACATAGCCCTGTCCTCCCTACGAGCGGCCGTGCCGAAGGAGACGGAGGCCGATGGCCTCGTGGAGCTGGTCTTGCGGAGTTCCCGCGAGCTGCTCCACCCCGAAGAGATCGTCGCCGAAGCCACCCGGGACCTCGTGAAGGAGGAGATCCGCCGGCATCTGGAACGCAAACTCAAGGAGGACCCGGGACTTTCCCAGGAGCTCAAGGACGCGGTGAAGGAGCTCCTGGAGGCGAGGGCCCGGGAGTACTCGGCCCTCCTCCGGGTCACGGCGGCGGCCGCCCGCCTCGGGTTCGAAGCGATTCCCGAATCGGTGAGGGGACGGGTGGCCAAGGACCTGGCTGAGCTGGTCAATCGGGAGCTGGGGAATCTCGTGGAGAAGACCCTATGAGTCCCTCCCGTCCGGCCTACTCGGCCCCGCCCCCGGAAGATGTCCGGATCTACGAATTGAAACGGACGGACCTGGAGGGCTCGGTCGTCATCGATGGATTCCCGTCGGTAGGCCTGGTGTCCTCCATCGTGGCGAACTACCTCATCGATACCCTCAACATGGAGCAGATCGGGATCGTGGACAGCCCCAGTTTTCCGACGGTCTCTCTGGTCCGGGACGGAGAACCCCAGAACCCAGTGCGGATCTACGCGGGTTTTACGCCCACCCGGCGTAGCGGGCTCATCCCTGAGAAGCTCGTAGCCTTCGTGAGCGAGTTCCAACCAGCCCCCTCCGTGGTCAAGCCCCTTGCCCAGGTGATCATGGACTGGATCCAGGAGCAGCGGTGCTCCCTCCTCGTGAGCCCCGAAGGTCTTGTGGTCGAGAACGAGGGGGAGGAAGAGCACGGCGCCACCCCCCCTTTGGCCAATGTCCGGGTCTACGGGGTGGCCTCTACGAAGAAGGCCCGGGACCTGTATATCGAACCGAACGTGATCCCCTTTCAGGAGGGCGTGGTCACGGGTGTGGCGGGGGTCTTCCTCAACGAAGGTCGGCGCCGGGGCTTTGACGTGCTGACCTTCCTGGCCGAGGCTCACCCGGACTATCCCGACGCGCGGGCCGCCGCCAAAGTTATCGAGACGATCGATCGGATCCTCCTGCGGACAACGATCGACCCGGTCCCGCTCTACCACGAGGCCGAGCGGATCGAACAGCAGCTCCTGGCCATCCGACGTTCAGCCCAGGACCGGGCGGAGAGGGACCGCGGACAACGGCCTCCCTCAATGCCGATGTACGGGTGAGACTTTAGACCCGCGGGGTCCGCCACCGCCGCAACGAAGGGACCCCCGGGGTCCCCGAAGTTTTCCTCGGCGGGGCGGAGGGACCAAAGCCCGGTGCCCTGTTGAGCGATCGATTCCGGGGAGAACTCCCTTCGGACTCCAATGGGAGGGGGTCCAGGGCATCCGCTCCCTCAGCTCCCGAAGACCCTCGATCAGCCGGGTGACGTCTGCGGGGGAGGTGTAGAGATAGAAGGAGGCCCGCACGTTGCCTTCCAGGCCCCGGGCCCGGTACCAGGAGTGGACACAGTTCATCCCGGACCGGACCAGGACCCGATAGCCCTGATCGAGGAACAGGGCCGCATCGTGGGGGTCCACCCCCTCAAGGTTGAAGGAAAATATCCCCCCCCGGTCCTGGGACCGACGCAACCCGATCAGGGAAAAGCCCGGAATCCCTTGGAGTTCCCGGTACAGGGTCTCTTGGTAGGACCTTTCCTGGGCTCGAACCTCCGCCAGGTCCACCCGCGCCAGGTAATCCACGGCCGCCCCCGCCCCCAGGATGCCGGCATAGTTCTGGAGGCCCGCCTCGAATCTCTGGGGAGGAGGCAAGAGCTCGTGGCGGTCGTATTCGCTCCAGGCCACGGTTTCCCCTCCCAAAACGAGGGGCCTCAGGCCCTCCAGCCTTCCCGGAGCTCCGTAGAGGAGCCCCGTTCCCGTGGGGCCCAGCATCTTGTGGAAGGAAAGGGCGTAGTAATCCACACCAAGCCGGGCCAGGTCGACCCGTTCGTGGGGGGCCGCCTGGCATCCGTCAAGCAGGACCTGGGCCCCGGCATCATGGGACCTTTCGACGATCTCCCGGACCGGCAGCCGTCGCCCGTCGACGTTGGACGCGTGAAAGAAGCTCACCAGGCGGATCCCCCGTCGGAGGGCCTCCTCCAGAGCCTCCCCGTCGAAGGGTCTGTCGGGGGGCAGGGGAAGGACCTCCAGACGGAGTCCCCGGCGGCGAACCAGGTCCTGCCAGACGACGAGGTTGGAGTTGTGCTCCTGGTCGCTGATTAGGACACGGTCCCCGCGCCGGAAGGCCAAGCCCCGTGCCACGATGTTGATGGCTTCCGTCGCGTTGCGAACGCAAACGAGTTGGTTGGTTCCCACCGCCCCGAAGTATCGGGCCCACGTTTCGCGCGCCCGTTGGACCCGCGACGTGACCTCCTCGGACCAGCGGTGAACAGATCGTCCGGCGCAGGCCGGGAACTCCTCGTAGTACTGTTGCATCGCCCGCAGAACGGGGTGTGGGACCGGGGTGAGGCAAGCGCTATCCAGGTACGCCAGCTCCGGCTCGCGGACCAACGCGGGAAAGTCGGTCCGCCACTGCTTCCAACTCACCGCGGACCCCCGTCGGTCAGGTCGACCTGTTGAACGATGGAGACCGCCGCGAGGTGGGCGGCGGCCGCCGCGGTGATAACCCGAGGGCTTGGTAGATATTCGGCCGAGTGAAGAGGACGGGACCCGCCCGAACCGTCCCCCGTGCCCAGAAAGAGGAAGGTCCCCGGGACCCTCTGAAGGTAATACGCGAAGTCTTCCCCCCCCATCCAGGGGTGATCCAGCCGCTGGACCCGACAGGGTCCAAAGAGCCTCCGGAACCCCTCCTCCAGACGAAGGGTCAGGCCTTCAGTGTTCCTTAACACCGGGTATCCCAGGTCCCAGCGGACCTCCGCTCGGGCCCCGAAACTCCGCGCCGCCTCCGTCGCCAGATGACGAAGGTCCCGGTGGAAACGGGTCCGGGTGCGGGAGTGGAGGGTCCGGACCGTTCCCTCGAGCTCGACCTCGTCCGGTATGATGTTGTCCTTGTTACCGCCCGCGATCCGGCAGACCGAGACCACCGCCGGTTCCACCGGGTCGCGGCGACGGCTTACCAAGGTCTGGAGCCCCAGAACGACAGCGCTCGCCGCGACAATCGGATCGATGGCCGTGTGAGGATACGCCGCATGACCCCCACGACCGCGCACACGGATCTGGAAGCGGTCCGGGGAGGCCATCGCGACGCCGGGCCGAAAGGCGTACCGACCCAGCGGGAGGCTCGGTCGCACGTGGAGACCGAAAACGGTTCGGACCGGAGGGTCCTTGAGGATACCCTGGCGGATGAGGGGCAACGCTCCCCCTTCCCCTCCCGCTTCTTCCGCAGGCTGGAAGATTAAACGCACGGGGCCCTTCAGATTCCTCTCGCAGCGACGCAGGACAGCCGCCGCACCCACGAGCCCCGCCATGTGGATGTCGTGCCCGCAGGCATGCATCGCAGAGTTCCGGGATCGGAAGGGGGCCGAAGTGCGTTCCCGAACGGGCAACGCATCCATGTCGGCCCTCAGGGCGAGGGCCGGGCCCCGGGCCCGGGGAGCCAGGACGGCGGTGACCGCGGTCCCCGGACCCCACGGGCGGGCGGGGACCCCCAGGCGACGAAGAACCCGAAGGAGCCGGCGTTGAGTCCGGTGTTCCTCCCGCGAAAGCTCGGGGTCCTGGTGGACCTGGGCTCGGAAATCCTCCAAGACAGACTGGAATGGAACTACCCGCCCTTCCAAGCTCGCCAAGGGGGTCCCCTTGGTCCCTCTCATCCTCCGGGAGCATTCCCGATGGATATTACATCTCTTCGAGGGGAAGGGGAGACCTCCCTTCGAAACCCAGGCCCCCGGCCATAATTGACCTTGGGGAATCGCCTTGCCGGGGGACATCGACCCTGAATGTCCCCCTGGAGGGCTCCGCGGAGGAGATCCAGGTCAGAAATCCCCCGGAGGATCAGGGCCCCCTCCTACCCTGGGCCCGACCTCTTCCAACAGGGGAGATTGGCGGGTCCCCCAAGGCCCCGGCGAGGAGACCCCGCTCCTCCGAGCGGCGAACACTCCCTCGCTTGCGATCGACCGGGGGCATTTCGGACACCCATCGGATGGGGAGGGAGGACCCGCGCCTGTCCCCCCGGCCGAAGCGAACGTATGTTTGTCGTGGGCCGGATGACACGGACCGCGTTTGAGAGCGAATTCGTCCCAAAGACCTCATCCACGTCGTGGCGGTCATTCCCGTCGGGTTCAGGCCGGACCGCGAAGCCTATGATCATGGGACGGGAGAGGTCTTTGTGACCAATGCCGGTAGTGGAATGCCGGTAGTGGCAATGTCAGAGCTATTTCGGATACCACGGATACATTAAACGCCCGTGTTTTTAGCATGGACTTTCCGGATGGGACGGCCTACGATCCCGTCCGGGGGAAATCTTCCTAGCGAATGCAGGGACGGGCGTCGTGAGCATTGTTTCGGACACAACGGACCGGATCGTGACCAATGTTTCGGTGGGGTCCTCACCCCTGGGGATCGCGTTCAATCCCACGAAAGGGGAGACGTTCGTCGCGAAGCGTCTGCGTCTGGGGAGCGAGGCATCCCCCCCGGCTCCTCGCCCGACCCTCAATGGGGGCGGTCGGCGTGTGGCCCTCGGCGACCCCTAGTCATCCCCCCCGAGCCGGAGGGAATTGGAGTGCGCTGGATCCGAAGAGAGAATCGGCGGTCCTCGTGGTCAGCCGGGGAAACGAGAAGGGACCCGGAAGGGTCTTGAGACTCTAAGAGGAAGGACCCCGGCCCCCCCTTATCTGGCCCGGGAGGCAGGCCTCGACCCGTCGTGCTTGGGACATTGATCAAGGAGCGTGCCCGTCGGTTCCGCGTCGGCCACGGAGTCTTCCCGGCCGGTTTTCGTGGTGAAGCCGAGGACCGGGATTTCCGGTCTTGCGACGGACGTGGGACCTGCCGGGAGGAGAGAATGCGACTTAGAAATGTTTTTATAGTAGTCTTGGCCTTGTTGAAATGGGGTTCAAGGGGCTTTGCCCCGACGTTCCCCACTAGAGGTGAGGGGGTAATGCCGAAGATCATTGGAATAGACCTGGGAACGAGCAACTCAGCGGCGGCCGTGATGGAGGGAGGCCGTCCTATCATCATTCCGAGTGCGGAGGGTACGATTGTCGGGGGGGGGAAGGCCTTCCCCTCGTACGTCGCCTTCACCAAGGACGGTCAGCTCCTGGTGGGAGAACCGGCCCGGCGACAGGCGGTCACCAATCCGGACGCGACGTTCTACGCCTTCAAGCGCAAGATGGGCACGGACTACCGCTACCGCGCCCTGGGAAAGGAGTACACGCCGCAGCAGTTGAGCGCCTTCCTTCTGCAAAAGATCAAGCGGGACGCGGAGGCCTTCCTGGGGGACAAGGTGGAGAAGGCCGTCATCACGGTCCCGGCTTACTTCAATGATAACCAGCGCCAGGCCACCAAGGATGCGGGGGCGATCGCCGGCCTGGACGTGGTCCGGATCATCAATGAACCGACCGCGGCGGCCCTCGCCTATGGGCTGGACAAGGCGGGAAAGAGCCAGAAGATCCTCGTCTTCGACCTTGGCGGGGGAACGCTCGATGTGACCATCATGGATTTCGGCGAGGGGGTCTTTGAGGTCGTCTCGACGAGCGGGGACACCCAGCTCGGCGGAACGGACATGGACAACGCCCTCTCCGAGTACATCGCCTCGGAATTCCAGAAGGAGACCGGCATCGACATCCGCAAGGACCGGATGGCCATGCAGAGGGTCCGGGACGCGGCCGAGAAGGCCAAGATCGAACTCTCCAGCGTCATGGAGACGACGATAAACCTTCCCTTCCTGACCGCCACCTCGGAGGGGCCCAAGCACCTCTCGATGACCCTGACACGCGCCCGCTTCGAGGACCTGATCCGGCCCATCGTCGAGCGGTGCGGGAAGCCCATCGAGCAGGCCCTCTCGGACGCCAAGCTCTCGCCCAGCCAGATCGACCGGATCATTATGGTGGGAGGTCCCACGCGTATCCCCCTTGTCCAGAAGTATGTCGAGACCAAGATCGGCAAACAGATCGAACACGGGGTGGACCCGATGGAATGCGTCGCCATGGGGGCAGCCATCCAGGCGGGAGTCCTCGCCGGGGAGGTCAAGGACATCCTCCTGCTGGACGTGACGCCCCTTTCCCTCGGGGTCCAGACCGAGGGGGGCGTGATGACCAAGCTCATCGAGCGCAACACCACCATCCCCACCAAGAAGAGCCAGGTCTTCACGACGGCGGCGGACAACCAGACCTCGGTCGAGATCCACGTGCTCCAGGGTGAACGGCCCAATGCCGAGGACAACATCTCGCTCGGGCGGTTCCTGCTCACGGGCATCCCGCCCGCGCCCCGGGGGGTCCCCCAGATCGAGGTTACCTTCGACATCGACGCCAACGGGATCCTGAATGTCTCGGCCAAGGACCTCGCCACGGGCAAGAAGCAGAGCATCACCATCTCGGCCTCGAACAAGCTCTCCAAGGAGGACATCGAGCGGATGGTCAAGCAGGCGGAGGAATTCCGTGAGCAGGACCGAAAGTGGGCCGAGGAGGTCGAGGCCAAGAACCGGGCCGAGGCGCTCACGTACGAAGCCGAACGCCTTCTCAAGGAGCTCGGGGAAAAGGTCACCGCCGAGGAGAGGCGGGACATCGAGGAGAAGGTCAGCTCCCTGAGGGCCGAGCTGAAGGAGAAGCATCCCACGGCCTTGAAGTCTAAGATGGACGCCCTCACCCAGTCCATGCACAAGCTTTCGACCCGTCTGTACCAGGGAGGGGCGCCCGAAGGGCCGACGGGAGGGTCCGGCCCCACCACCCCGCCCCCCACCGAGGAGACCTCGACGGGGTCGGCGGCGGGCGAGTCGCCACCGAAGGGAGCCGTCGACGCCGATTACCGCGTGGTTGACGAAAAGGGAAGCTCTTAGGGGCGGCCTCTCTCCCCGGCAGACCCGGACCCCGCCGGGCCCGGGTCTCGAAACACTTATGGCGGGGACCCCTCCCTGTCCCCCCCGACGATGGAAAACCCCTCCCATTTCCTCCAGAACGCCTTGAACCGGACCGTGCTCATCCGATTGAAGGATTCCCGGATCCTCCGGGGGCGGCTGTCAGGCTTTGACGAACATCTGAACCTCGTTTTGGAGGGGACCCAGGAGACCACGGGGGAGCTGTCCCGACACCTGGGGCTCGTGGTGGTCCGAGGCAACCAGGTTGTTTCGGTCGTGGCTCCGGACCTCGGGGGAAAGGGAACGACCTGATGGCCGACGCATCCCCCTCTCGTCGCACCGCCCTTCGTCGCGGGGAGCTCGAGGTTTTGAAGCTCCTCGCCAGTCGGGGTGGGCGCACGCGCCCCGTCGTGATGAGCTCTCGGGAGCTCGGAGAGGAGCTCGGGGCTTCCCAGCAGACGGCGGACAACTACCTCCTTCATCTGACCCGGGAGGGTTACCTGGAGCGTTCCCTTCGCGCCCGCCGCCAGGAGCTGCGTCTCACCCCCCAGGCGGACGAGCGACTGCGCCGGGAGTACCAGACCCTCCGAGATATCTTTGAGCGCGATAGTCGCCTGCGCCTGCGGGGGCTCGTGATCTCCGGTCTCGGAGAGGGTCGATATTACCTCAGTCAGCCGGGATACGTCCGGCAGTTCCGAGAGAGGCTGGGGTACACCCCCTTCCCGGGCACGCTGAACGTCCGTATCGGGCGGGAGGACCTCCCCGCCGTTTCGGACCTCCGAGGTCGACCCGGCGTGCGGATCGAGGGGTTCGAGGCCCAGGGCCGGAGCTTCGGGGGGGCTCGTTGCTATCCGGCCCGCCTGAACCGGAGCCCCTGTCACCTCGTGATCCCAGACCGCACCCATTACACGGACGTCCTGGAGTTCATCGCCCCCCGGAGCCTTCGGCGAATCCTCCGCCTCAAGGACCAGCAAGACGTCGACGTCGAGATCGGGACGCCATGAGAGCCCCCTCCCCGTCCCTAGCCCAGGTGGTCGCCCACGACCGGCGCCCTTTACCCGGGGACCCCCAGGACGCCCGCCGATACGTGAACCTGTGGACCGAGCCGGAGGCCCTCGGAGGGGAAGAGGTCCGCGCCTTCGTTCTGATCCTGAGGACCCGGGGTTGCTACTGGGCGGACATCAAGGGGTGCACCATGTGCGGGTACGCCCGGGACACGTTGGGACGCTCGGCCACGGAGGAGGAGATCGCCCAGCAGGTCCGTTCCGCCCTTCGGAGCTACCGGGACGAGCCCTACGTCAAGATCTACACCTCGGGGAGTTTCTTCGATTCCCGAGAGGTTCCTTCGAGGGCCCGCCGCGAGGTGGCCCGGGCCTTCCGGGGACGGGCCCGTCGCCTTCTCGTGGAATCCCTTCCGGAGTTCCTTTCGGAAGAGGAGCTTCGGGACCTCCGGGAGGAATTCTCGGGGGAAGTGGAGGTGGCCCTGGGGCTAGAGTCGACGCAGGAGGAGGTTTTGCGCCACGCGGTGGGGAAGGGGGAGCACGTGACCCATTACCTGGAGGGGGCGGCGCTCCTGCGTCGGGCCGGAGTCCACCCGAAGGCCTATCTCCTTCTCAAGCCCCCTTACCTGACGGAGAGGGAGGCCATCGAAGACACCGTGGAATCGGTCCGGCGGGCCGCCGAGCACTTCGAGACCCTCTCGATAAACCCGGTCCACATCCAGGGAGGCACGGTCACGGAACACCTCTTCCGTCGAGGACTGTACCGTCCCCCCTGGCTCTGGAGCCTCAAAGAGGTCCTGGAGCGGGCCCGTCCCGCCCTCCCCTCCTCCGTGCGCCTGGTGAGTTTTCCCACTTCCGGGGGGAACCAAAGAGGGGTCCACAATTGCGGCCGTTGCGATGCGGATCTCCTGAGGGCGGTGCAGGAGGCGTCCCTGCGCCAGGACCTCGAGCCCCTCCAAGGGGTCCCCCATTGCTCCTGTCGGGCGGTCTGGGAGTGGCAGTCGCGATTGGAGGCTTCGGCCCCGGAGGTCTGAGCCGTGTCGTCCCGGTCCCCCCCCTCCCCGGAGATCCCCCTCCCGGACCATGCCCTGGAGACGTTGACGTCCTTCTTGCGGTCCCATCGACGCGAGTCGGGGGCTCGGGGATTCGTGGTGGCCCTCAGCGGCGGTGTGGACAGCGCTTTGGTCGGCCGACTGGCCGTCGAGTCTGTCGGAGCCTCCCGGGTCCGCGGTTTCCTCCTCCCCGACCGGGAGTACCCGGAGGCCTGGCGACGGGACGTCCAGTCCTTTGCCCGGGATCTCGGTATCGAGCTGCGGGAGGTCTCCTTGGAACCGGCCCTCGAGGGCCTCCGCCCGATCCTCCCGGCGGCTCAGGACCGGGTCCAGCTGGGCAACGCCAAGGCCCGTCTTCGGATGCTTCTGCTCTACGCTTTTGCCCGGGAAGGGAGGGAACTTGTCCTCGGCACGGGAAACAAGTCGGAGATTCTCCTCGGTTATTTCACCAAGTATGGCGATGGGGGATGTGACCTCCTGCCCCTTGGCGACCTTTACAAGGTGCAGGTCTGGAAGCTCGCCGAACTCCTGGGGATCCCCCGGGAGATCCGGGAGCGGCCGCCCACCGCGGGACTGTGGGAGGGGCAAACGGACGAGGGGGAACTGGGAATGAGCTACCGTCTTCTCGATCCAATCCTTGACGGGTTGGAGCGCCTGGAGGAGCCGGAGGCGATCGCCCGGCGGCTCGGGATCTCTCGGGCCTCGGTGGACGCCATCGTCGAGAGGGTCCGGCTCCACCGACACAAGAGGAACCTCCCCCCGATCCCCAAGCTCGGCTGGCGGACCGTGGGTCTCGACTGGAGGGATTAGTCTGGACGACCGATGTGACACAGGATCCTTCGGCGACCCTTTCCCCCCCGCCCCGGCGGGGGCCCTCTCGGACCCGGGAGAGGAGAGACGATGAGCAACCTGAGCCGGGCCACCTACCGGAAACTGTACGAGTCCCTCCGATCCTACGAGGACGTCTCCCGGGTGGCGCGGGAGACGGGTCTCGATCCGGAACTCCTTTTCGTGATCTACACGCACCGGGTCACTCGGGACGCCACGAAGCGGTTCTATGTGGTGAAGAACCGCTCGGCCCAGCTGCTCAAGGAGTGGCAGCGGGGCCGCAGCTACCTCGACCTCGCCCGGGAATGGAATTTTCCCCCGGTCCTGATGGCCCAGATGGTGGAGAGGGAGCGCCAGACGCCCCGCAAGGTCTTCTGGGACGGTTTCCGCCACCCGGAGGCGATCCCGGATCCCCGGCTCCGGCGCGAGGTCCAGGAGGTTCTCGCCCACGATTGGATCTACTCCCCGAAGGGGGGGGAGCTCCAGAGGGAACGAGGTCGCAAGGGAGAGCAGCGACTCGCTCAGTGGCTCCAGCGGCACGGCCTCACCTACCGGACCGAGAAGGACCTCCGGGGAAAGTTCGCGAAGACCCCCGACGCGTTGCTCGATCGACCCATCGGGATCGAGGGGCACCGCGTGGCCTGGATCGAATCCAAGGCGAACTTTGGGGACGATGTGGAGCTGCGACGCAATCTCCGCAAGCAGCTGGAGCCGTACGTTCGGATGTTCGGAGAAGGACTGGTGGTCTACTGGTACGGTCACATCCAGGAGGCCGAGCCGGTCCCGGGGATTCTGATCTATGATGGAGACCGCTTCGAACAATTGGTCCCCACCGAGCCTCCTCCGGAGACCCGGTCCCCGTCGGGTCCGCCTACGGGGGGCTCGACGTCCGCTCCCCCGAGGCCGCCTCCCCGCCCTGAAGCGCCGCCTCCAACCTCGGGACGAGTTCCCCCTCGGCGAAGGACTCCTGTTGACCGGTCTGCATATTTTTGAGCCCGACCTGACCGGCGGCGAGCTCCCGGGGTCCTAGGACCACCAGGAATTCGGCCTCCCGGTGGGAGGCCTCCCGGACCTGGCGGGACAGCGATCGGCGCAGGAGATCCCAGTCGCTCCGAAGCCCTCGACGGCGGAGCTCATGAACGATCCGGAGGACCCGATCCAGGGGAATTTCTGGCGTGGCGGCCACATACACCTGGGGACGCGGGCCCTTCATGGGCCAGCGGCCCGCCGCTCGCAGGAGGAGCTCCAGGGTCTGGTCCCCGATGGCCACCCCGAAGGCGGGGGTGGGGGGCCCCCCGAAGAGCTCCACGAGATGGTCGTAGCGTCCCCCCCCGAAGACCGCCCGCAGCTCTCCCTGGCGGTCGAATGCTTCCACCACGGTGGACGTGTAGTAGGCCAACCCCCGGACCACGGTGATGTCCAGGCGCAGCACCTCCTTAAGTCCCATCGACGCGCCCAGGCGGAGGATCTGACGCAGGGAATCCGCGCCCTTCCGGCCGTCGGCGGACATCCCCGGCGTGGCCTCGAGTCGGTCGAGCAGCTCCGCGGCCTCGGCCCCGAAAAGTCCCTGATGGGTGCCCGGCATCAAGTCCTCCAGCCGCGTCCGCGCCTCGGGAGAAAGACCGAGGCCCTGGAGTTCCGTCCGGAACTCTTCTCCCGAGAGCTTGTCCCGCCGGTCCAGGAGGTGGAAGAAGGCCTCGGGGGAGCCCACGCCCAGGCTGGTGGCCAGCCCTTCCATGAGCCGCCGGTCGTTGATGTGGAAAAAGAATCGCCCCTGGAGCCCCACGGCGGAGAGCATGGCGTTCAGCGTGGTCAGGATGTCGAGCTCAGCCTCGATGCCCGGGACTCCGAAAATGTCCAGAACGCACTGGGAAAACTCCCGGGTCCGGCCCGACTGGGGCTCCTCGTAACGCCAGAGCTTCGGCAGGCTGAACCACTTCACCGGCCAGGTCTCTCCCTTAGCCCTCTGCGCGACCAGTCGTGCCAGAGCGGGGGTGTTCTCCGGTATCAGGGTCACCTCTCGGCCCCCCTTGTCCTGGAAGCGGAAGGACTGTTCCAGGAGGGCCGTCCCGCTCTTCACACGGAACAGTTCGAACGCTTCCACGGAAGGCGTCTCGACCTCGGCGAAACCGGCCCGCCGGGCCACCTGGCGCAGGGTCCAGAACAGGTCGGCCCGGGCCGCCGCATCCGGGGGAAGGTAGTCCCGGAATCCCCTCAAAGGCCCAAACTTCACAGGGCGTCCATCGGGATTCGAGATATAAGAAGGCCCCGGCATGCCGGAGTCGCGAACATGGGGCCGATCAAAAGTTCCCAGTCCCCTGTCCCCGGGATCCTTTTCGCCGTTCTCATAATGGCCCTGGCGGGGTCAGCCTTGGCCCCTGGGTCGGCGCCCCCACCTGTCGTCCACGTCGGGGCCGCCCAGACACTCCTCCCTTTTCCCTCGGTCCCGGGTGCCATCCCCGTCGACCGGGGAAGCTTCCGGGCCGGTCCGACCGCTCCCTGCGTCGGGCTACCCGCGGACCTTTCCGGGGTCTTCAGCACCAATTACACCGGGGCCTGCCTCATCGACCACGACCTCACCATCTCCCCCGGCGCGTCTCTGGTGGTGTGGGGCCCCCACGGGAACCTGACGATCGGCAATCTCTCCACTCCCCTTGTCCTGAACATCTCCGGGACCCTCCACATCGATCTGGGCAGCGGTCTGGGGCTTCTGCGGGGCTCTCACCTGACCATTTTTGTCTGGGGCACACTCCTCGTGGCCGGGCAGAGCCTCATGACCCTGTCCCCCACGTCGACGCTCATGCTGGAACCGGGCGGCCATCTGGACATCCTGGGGGGTTCGACGCTCCTGATGAACGGTTCCTCGCTCTACAACGCGGGAGGGGCCGTTGAACTCGTCTCGGCCTCCTGGGTCTCCGGAGACACCGTGCCGGTCACGCCGCTCGTCGATCGGCTCAACATCACGGGGCCCCTGAACGCATGGAATTCCACCGGCACGGACCTTAGGTACGTCAATTTCACCTCGACGGTCCAGCGCGTCACGATCACCGGTTTCTATTCGCGTCCCGCCACGGTGGACCGGGTAAACCTCGCTTCGGTCCGGGATATCTCTCTGGACGAGGCCCTGGTCGGCAACGTCTCCCTGACGTCGGTGGACAACCTCACGATCGGCCACTTGGGGCTCTCCCCGGATTTGGTTGAGGTCCAGAACCTGACGGTGGCCGCGGCCGTGCCGTGTCAGATCGCCATCGCTCACGCCCTCCTCCAGGGGATCCACCTCAGCGGGGCGGCGAACGTGACGCTCGCGAACTCCACGGTCGGGGCGGGGGCCTCCGGACTCCTGGAAGCGAGCCGGTTCCTCCGGGCCAACGATAGCACTCAGTTCGAGTTCCCCCTGGACCTCAGCACGGGGGCGCTGGTCGAGTTGACCAATGTGACCACCCCGGCCCTGTCCGTGACCGGGCCGGCGCAGGTGATCGTAGAGAACTGGCCCTCCGCATCGGCCTTCATCAACGGGGCCTACGAGGTTCCGAACATCTCCGTCGAGAACCCTCGGGCCGACGTGCAGGTCTACCGGTATGCGCTTTTCCACGTAACGGCCCCTGCGAGCTCCCAGGTCCCTACCGGAACGGTCTTGGCGATCCACGACGCGGTGGCGGGGGGGCCCGCGCCCGAGACGTTTTCCCTCCCCCTCTCCGGGAACCTGGGGATCTTCCTTCTCACCGACAATATCACCGCGGCGGGAGACACCTTCCTCGGTCAGTACGTGGTGTCCGCCACGGCCCCGGGCCTCTCCCAGACGACCACCGTAACGCTCGTGTCGGACAACGAGGTCTACACCCTGGCCCTCGCCCCGGGCCCCCTGGTCATCTCCTACTCCCCGTACGTCCTGGTGGCCCTGGGAGCCCTCGTGGCGGTAGCCACCGCGACCGTGCTCCTCTGGCACCGCACCCGGCAGCTCCGGAGGTGGGTCGATCCCCTTCCCGAGGAGGGGGCCGACGCCCCGGCGGAGGACGAAGAGGACTCCTGACTGGGGCCCCGACGGCCCGCCTCAGGAGGCCCGAGACAGGCTCGACACGGTCTCTTCCAGGGGCTGTAGGAGGAAGGCCGCCCGGTAGTAGTTCCTCTCCCGGAGCAGCTGGATCATCCGTTTCAGGGTCAGGGCGGGACCCCGGACGTTGGCCCCCGAGGCTCCCAGGCGTCGCAGGACGGATCCGAGACGGACCATCTCCTGAGCCAAGAGCCCCGGCAGGAGATCCAGCAAGAGGACAGCCGACTCGTTGAGCAGGGCGCGGGCCCGGTCTACGTCCCCCCGGGCGGCCGCGAGGAAGGCCTCGTCCCGCAGGTGTCCGGGTCCCGAAACGTCTCCCCCCAGCCTTTGGACGGCCGCCAGGACGATGTCGAGCTTCCTCAATTCGGAGATCCAGGGTCCCGCTTCCTCCTCCCGACGCTCGACCTCCCCCTGGGCCCGACGGAGCTCCCGTTGCATCCGCTCCAGGTCGTCCCCCCGGAAGGCTTCCGCCAAATCGGCCAGGGAGGACCGCAACGCCTCGTCCGTGGAGATCCGCAGGAGCGACTCGCCCCGCTCCCGGAGATCCGAGTACATCTGGCGGAAGCGCGTCTCGAGGTACGTCTGCAGCTTGGGGGCCGCCTCCAGCAAGGCCCGGCGCGCCTCCTCGTCGCGGCCCTCTGACCGGTGCTTCCGGGCCGCCTCCAAGGCCGCCGGGAACCGTCCCAGGTCCAGGCCGGCCCGTCGTCCGAGGCGGATCCGACGTTCGACGTAGTCCTCCAGGTCCGGGATCGATCGGTCGGGGGTCGGAGGGGCCTGTTCTCCGGGTATCGCAGATACCCGGGCTTCCGTCTCCCCCCCCGGCTCTCCGGGCGGATGGGAGACCAGGAGGATCGAGTTGAGCTCCGGGACCTCTCCCGGCTTGGTCTCCGCCATGATCTCCCGGAAGACACTTTCGAAGCCCCCTCCCGGCTCTGCTCCCTGGGGATCGACCTCCGTGGGCCACAAGTCCCGGGGGAGTCCGCAGGAGGCGCAGACCGGTTCCGAGGGAGGCACGGGCGTGCGACATATGGGGCAGGCCGTCGGCGCCGGCGAAGGTCCCTCGGGAGGTGGCGACATTACTGAACCCTCACCGCTCCCCGGGAATCCGGCCCCATCGTCATCTCCCTTCTCAGCCGGCGGACATCTATTAATCTGCCCGGCGGAAGGGAACCCCCGTGGGTGGCGAGAGGTGCCGACGCGCGGACGGAGTGGGCAGGTAGGTTCCCTCCAGGTGACGTCGGGGCCGCAAGGGGCCTCCCCGAGCTTCCGGGGGGAGGCCCTGGCCACAGCGGGGGCAACGGAAACCCTTGCCCTGGCCGCGGGAATGTGTCCGGATCGTTCGGCAGGAGGGGCACATCGGGTTCCCTCCAGGCTTTCGGACCGGCCGGGCCCGGAGGACCCTCAACCCTTCCAGCTTCAGGATGGGGGACCGGGGGGTCTCGGCGGGAAGGCTGCCCCAGACCTCGACCTCGTCCCCCGGGAGCAGCTGCCGGGCCACCGACGGAAGGGTCTTCGTCGGTTCGAAGGCCACACAGGAAAGGACACCCGTCCGGTCCTGGACCGGAAAGAGCACGTGTCCGCCCCGGAGGTTTCGGGCGGGGGCTTGGACGAACCCCCGGACAAGGGGGGATGTCCCGGGGGTCGCGAACCCCGCGCTCCCGGGCTGAACATGGTCCCCCGTCCCTTGGTTGGATTGGAAGACCATCCAACGGACCACGCGCTCGGTTCGCAGCGAACGAAGAGCGTCGGGCAGCCGATCCGGCAGTCGGGCCCGGATGCCCACGAGGATGGGGCACCGCGTGTGGGGCGTGACCAGGACCCGACGGGTTCGGGGATCGTACGAGTGAAAGGTCTCCGGAAAGGTCTCTGACAGTTTCCGGACGGAGGCGGCCTCGACAGACCTCTGCGGGTCGCTCCATCGATCAGGGTCGCGGTACGCCAGGATTTCCCAGGTCCGACGTCTTGCGGGCCAGGCGATGGCCGCGGCGGAACCCACGAGCCCTTGACCACTCCGGTAGGCCACGAACAGGGCTCCTGAGACCTCGCCGAGGATCTCCCGAACGGTCGAGACCTCCACCCACTCTCGAACGGCCCTCCAGTACAACGCCGGAGGTAGCTTCCGGGGAGAAGCCACCAGCGCCGGATCCGTCCGGGGGGATTCCCAGGCAGACTCCCGCTGGAGGACGCGCAGGGCGATCTCCCAGGTCCGCTCACGCTCCGAGCGGGTCAGGGGCGTTCCTCGCCAGTAGCCGCGGACCGGGGTCCCCCCGATGTTTCCGCAGAGAAAAGAGTCCCCCCGGCCGTGCCCCAGATGGACGGCCAGCGCGCCGTTGCCCCGGGTCTTGTACGGGATGTTCGGGTTGAGCCGGACGAGCCGGGGCCAGCCCACGAGGTCGATCCCGGGATCGAGTTCCCGGATCAGTTCGGTGATGACCCAGGTGGTGCACCCACGCTGCGGAGAATCCGTGTCGTCGAGGCCGATCCACACACCGCGAGCCCCTCCCCTAGGCCAGGGCATCGAGGAGTTTCTGGTAACGCGCCCTATTGTGCTCGAGGGAGATGTCCGTCGTGGCGGGGGCCTGCGCCGGGTCCGGCAGCAGCGACTGGTCCAGGGAGACCGGGCGCTTCTCGTCCGGGGCCCGGTAGATGAGCCCGATGGGGATCCGTCCCGATTCGACGATCTCCAGGTACCCCTGGAAGGCCTTACCGCGATCGGAGAAATCGAACCCGGGACGATCCGCCACACTGAGGACCTTCTCGCGCCAGAGCTTGTAGGTGTCGTTGTAGGTGACGCAGGGGGACAGGACCTCCACGAAGGCGAAGCCCTTACGTTCCCGATTGTACCGGAGGGCTTCCGTGATTAGCTGGCTCGCCATCTTGGGGTCCCCCGAGAATCCCCTGGCGATGTAACCGGCGCCCGGAACGCTGAGGGCGGTGAGGATCGCATCGAAGGGGGTCTCCCGATTGTCCCGGAAGGTGGGAGGGGCCGTCGGGGAGGCCTGCCCCTTCGTGAGCCCGTAGGTCTCGTTGTTCATCACGATGTAGACGAGGCTCACGTTCTTGCGCAGGGCGTGGACGAAGTGACCCATGCCGATCGCGTAGCCGTCCCCGTCCCCACCGGCCGCGATGACCGTGAGGCGGGGGTTTGCGAGCTTCATGCCGATCGCGTTGGGAAGGAGACGACCGTGAAGGGAGTGGAAACCGTAGGCATCCATGAAATTGTGAATGCCTCCCGAGCATCCAATCCCCCCGACGATGACCGTCTCCTCGGTCGGGACCTTCAGTTCGGCCAAGGACCGCTTGATGGCGGCCAGGACGCCGAAGTCGCCACAGCCGGGGCACCAGGTGGAGGGGATGGGCTTGACATGCTCGACCATAGTGACCTCCTTAGGTGGGGGAGACCTCCCGAACGATCTCCTCCGCCGAGAACGGATCCCCGTCGTACTTCAGGATTCTGTGGAGCTTGGGGGAGGGAAGGTATTCCCGGATCAGCATGGCCAACTGCCCCATATAGTTGTGTTCCACAACGTAGACCTTGTCCACGGTGTCCAGGAAGGCCGACAGGCTCTCCGTGGGGACCGGCCAGAGGGTCCGGGCCTGATAGAAGCGGGTTGAAAGACCCCGCCTCTGGAGGATCCGTTGCGCCTCCCGGATGGGACCGTAGGTACTCCCGTACCCCACGAAGCCCACCGGAGCCCTTTCCGGTCCGAAGACCTGTGGGGGAGGCAGATCCGGGCGCGCGAGCTCCAGGCGCTTCATCCTCTTGGCCATCATCTTCTTCCGGTTTTCCCGGTTGACGGACACGTGCCCCCACTCATCATGCTCATTCCCCGTGGTCTGGCTCTCCCCGCCCTTCAAACCCGGAACGGTTCGGGGGGAGACTCCGTCCGGGGTGAACTCGTAGCGCTTGTAAACCGAAAGTTTCTCCAGGTCCTCCCCGGACAACAGCTTCCCCCGGTCGATCCGGACCTGTCCCAGGTCGAACCGGGGGCAAGTCTCCAGGTTCTCGCTGAGGGCCTGGTCCATGAGAAGGATGACCGGCAGCTGCCACTTTTCCGCCAGGTTGAGCGCCTGGGCGGTGAGCTCGAAGGCCTCGGAGGCTGTCCCGGGGGAGATCACGAAGCGGGGAAACTCACCATGGGAGGAGAACACCACATGGAGAAGATCGGATTGCTCGTGGCGCGTGGGCTCCCCCGTGCTGGGACCGACCCGTTGGCAGTCGACCACCACCACCGGGACCTCGGCCTCCCCCGCATGGCCGACCCCCTCGGTCATCAAGGAAAGACCGGGTCCGCTCGTGGCAGTCATCGCCCGGGCCCCGGCATAGGCCGCCCCGATCGCCATATTGATGGCCGCCAGCTCGTCCTCGGCCTGGCGGACCACGCCGTGGAACTCGGGAAGATACCTCTGGAGCGCTTCCATGATCGGCGTGGCCGGAGTGATCGGATAGCCGGCGAAGAACCGACCTCCGCCCACCAGGAATCCCAGCGCGCACCCCTGGTTTCCCGTGGTGAGGATGAGGTCCCGCGCCTCCCCGTCCTGAACCCGAAAGATCGGGGCCTCGGGCAGCGCCTCGGAGGCGAGCTTCCGGCCCAGGTCAAAGGCGGAGAGGTTCTTTTGGAGGGCCTCCCCTCCGCGCCGCCCGAAACGGGTCTCGATGACCGCCCGGGCCGCGGCCGCGTCCAGTCCGAGGATGACCGTGAGGGCCCCGTAGGCGACCGTGTTCTTGTACAACGCGTTTCCCACCTTGCTGGCGGCGGTGACGGAGAGAGGCAGGTGGTAGATCCGGTCCCCGCTCAGTTTCACCTGGCCCTGGTCGGCCAGGATGATCCCCCCGGAAGCGAGATGATTGCGCCCGATGGTCGCCGCTTCCTCGTCGAAGGCGACCACCACATCCTCCTGTCCCTTGCGGGCCCAGTTCTCCTCGACGCTGGCCCGCATCGAGGCGTCCGCGTGCCCTCCCCGGATCCGGGATAGCACGTTGCGGGACGTGTACACGTACAGACCGCGGGTCCGGAAGTACCGGGCCAGGAGATCGCTGACCGTCAGGGTCCCATCCCCTCCCTGACCACCGATCATCACCGAAATGTCTGTCAGAACGGGAAGGGCGGGGGTGGCTCCCCCCACCTTCCCCGTCACCCCGGGGACCCCCAAGTTCACGTCCGAGCCGCTCGCCATGTGAGCATCCTTCTTGGCCTGAGGCCAATTTCCGGCGAACGAGGCGGGGTCGCGTATTTAACGGTGGGGGATTGGGAACCCCGTCCCCCGCTTCGAGAGCGGGTCCCCGGCGGAGCCTTTCCCGAAAGGCTCGGGGGAACCGTGGAGGTACGCTATCATACCCTCTGCGGGTTTTTCCGCTCCCGTGCCATGGACCGCGCGGTACCCATGAGAGAGCCTGAGGCCGGCCCCCCCCTGGTCGAGGACTACCATGCCCAAACCGCCTCTGAACGACGGATCCCCTCGGAGATCATCCTGTGGGATGAGACCCTCCGGGACGGAGAGCAGATGCCGGGGGTCCGCTTCTCCCCGGAGGAAAAGCTCGCGATCGCCGAGAAACTCTCCGATGTGGGGGTTCCCTTGCTGAACGCGGGAATCCCGGTCGTGAGCCCCGAAGAGGCCCGAACGGTCCGCCGCATCGCCGAGGCGGGGCTGAAGGCCCGGATCCTGGCGGCCGGGCGGACGGTTCCGGGGGATGTGGAGGCCATCATCAACAGTGGCGTGACCCACGCGGCGGTCTTTGTGGCCGCGAGCCAGGTTCACCTTAAGTTCAAGCTCCGGATGACGCAGGACGAGGTCCTCGAAGCCAGCGTCCGGTCGGTCCGCCGCCTGCATGAGGCGGGCCTTCACACGGCCTTCGTCACGGAAGACACCGTTCGGGCCCCGTTGGACTTCGTGAGCCGCCTCTACCGAGCGGTCCAGCAGGCGGGGGCGGACCGGTTGGTGATCGCGGATACGGTCGGCGTCATGACTCCTCTCACGTTCCGCTGGTTCTTGAGGGAGTTCCGGCGACGGGTCCAGCCCCGGGACTGGTCGGTTCATTGCCACAACGACTTCGGTCTCGCCACCGCCAACACGTTAACAGCTTTGGAGGAAGGGGTTCAAGCCCCCCATGTCTGTGTGAACGGTCTGGGAGAACGGGCGGGGAACACGTCTTTGGAGGAGCTCGTGATGGCGCTGGAGGTGCTCTATGGGGTTCGGACGGGCATTCAGACAGATCGTCTCTACGAGCTCTCTCAACTCGTGGAGGAACTCTCGGGAGTCCCGATTCCTCCCAACAAGGCCCTCGTGGGGTACAACTCATTCTCCCACGAGGCGGGCATCCACACCCACGGTGTCCTGCGCCACACTTTGACCTACGAACCGCTGCAGCCCTCGCGGGTCGGTCGTCAGAGACGGCTCATCTTGGGCAAGCACACGGGGCGGGCGGCGCTCGTGGAAAAGCTCAGGGAAGAGGGTCTTCAGGCGAACGACGAGCAACTCCAGCGCCTTCTGGGGCTGATCAAAGAGGAGTCGGAACGGGGGTCGAAGGAGACCCAACGGGCCCTTTTGGGGAGCTACCGGGCCCAGTTCCAGAACCCCGGCCTGGGGGACGAGGAGTTTTGGCGCCTCGCGGCCAAGGTGGGCCTCGTTCGACGGGGGGAGGGGTCCTCCGCGGCCCCCTTGTCGGAAGTGGCCGGGGAGGGCTCATGAGCGCGACGACCCGAGCTCCCGCCCAGGGGGTGGCGCGGGCCGAACGGACCGGCGGCCGAGGGCAGACCCTCGCCCAGAAGATCCTCGCCAGGGTCTCCGGGGAACCGGATCCTGTCCCGGGTCAGATCGTCGTGGGACAGGTGGACCTGGCGATGGGGCACGAGCAGGCGGCCCAGGCGGTCCTCCCCTTCCACCAGATGGAGGCCCGCCGGGTTTGGGACCCCGACCGGGTCGTGATCGCGATCGACCACTGGGTCCCGGCCTCCACCGAGGGGGCCGCCAAACTCCACCAGATCCTGCGCCACTTCGCGACCGAGCAGGGCCTCCGAAACTTCTACGACGTCGGAAGGCACGGCATCTGTCATCAGATCCTGGCCGAAGACGGCTGGGTCGTCCCGGGCGACCTCGCGGTGGGAACCGATTCGCATACCAATATGCTCGGCGCGGTGGGGGCCTTCGCGGTGGGCATCGGTCCCACCGAGTTCGCCGCCGTCCTCGCCACGGGCCGGATCTGGCTGAAAGTGCCGTCCACAATCCAGATCCGAGTCCGCGGGCAGCTGTCCCGGGGGGTTTACGCCAAGGACCTGATCCTGCGGATCCTCAAGGAGGTCCGCTGCGACGGAGCCCGTTACAAGGCGGTCGAGTTCTCCGGGCCCACGATCTCCGCACTGACCATGTCGGAACGGTTCACCCTGTGCAACATGACGACGGAGATGGGAGCCAAGGCCGGAATGATGGCCCCGGACGCCGCGACGTTCGACCATCTCCGGGGGATCGCCAAACACGACATGCACCCCCTCGAACCGGACCGGGACGCCTCCTACGAGAGGACGGTGGACATCGATGTGGACGGAATGGAACCGCAGGTGGCCTGCCCGTATTCGCCGGACAATGTTCGCCCCATCAGCGAGCTCGCGCGGGAGCACATCCGGATCGGTCAGGCGTTCCTGGGATCCTGTACCAACGCCCGGATGGATGATCTCCGGGAGGCGGCCCGGGTCTTCCGGGGGGAGAAGGTGGCTCCCGGCGTCCGGTTCATCGTGTCCCCCGCTTCGACGCGGATCTACCAGCAATGCCTCAAGGAGGGTCTCATCGACATCTTCACGGACGGGGGGGCGGTCTTCACGAACTCCAGCTGCTCGGCCTGCTTTGGCGGGAACATGGGCATCCTGGCGCCGGATGAGGTCTGTGCCTCCAGCTCGAACCGGAACTTCCCGGGCCGGATGGGGGCCCAGGAGGCCCGCATCTATCTCATGTCTCCGGCGGCCGTGACCCTCTCGGCGATCCGGGGCGAGATCGCCGATCCCCGGGAGGTGGTCTGATGCAGAAGGTCCGGGAAGGGCGTGTCTGGTGCCTGGATGACAACGTGGACACCGACCAGCTGATCGCGGGAAAATATCTGACCATCATCGACCCCGCGGAGCTGCGCAAGCACGTGCTCGAAGGCCTCCTGCCGGCCTTCGCCCGGGAGGCCCGGGAGGGGGACATCCTGGTCGCGGGCGAGAACTTCGGTTGTGGGTCCTCACGAGAGCACGCCCCGCAGGCCCTCCGCGCGGTCGGCCTGGGGGCCCTCGTCGCCAACTCCTTCGCCCGGATCTTCTTCCGGAACTCCATCAACCTCGGCCTGCCGGCGATCGAGTGCCCTGGTGTCCGGGCGATCTTCCGGACCGGGGAGACCGCCCGTATCGACCTGGAGCGAGGGGAGATCACGAACGTCACGCGGTCCGTCACGGCGCGGTTCCCTCCCTTCCCGCCTCACATCCAGGAGATCCTGGACGTGGGAGGGCTCGTGGAAAAGGTCCGCCGAGAGCTGCGGGCCGGTGGCGGGGAGGCGTCGGCGTGAGCCGAGCGGTCTACGACATCGCCCTGCTTCCCGGGGATGGCACCGGCCCGGAGGTCGTCCGGGAGGGCCAGAAGGTGCTCGAGGCCCTTCAGGAGAACGGGGACCCCCAGCTTCGCTTTGAGTCCGTCCAGGGAGGGGCCCTCTACTATCGCGACCACGGGACGGAGTGGGAGCCGGGAGGGCTCGAAAAGGTCCGGAGGGCGGACGCGATCCTCCTCGGGGCCGTGGGCTGGCCGGGAATCACCCTCCCTGACGGGAACATCGCCGGTCACGGTCTGGTCCTGGGGTTGCGCTTTGGCCTCGACCTGTACGCCAATGTGCGGCCCTGTCATCTCTACGAGGGCGTCCTCCACCGGATCGGGTCGGAGTTCAAGCTCGTCTGGCCCCCGGGACAGGTGGACATGACCATCTTCCGGGAGAACACGGAGGACCTGTACACGCCCATCCACGGCACCCTCGACCGCGGGGGGTCCACGGAACTGGCCGTCGACGTCCGGGTCATCACGCGCAAGGGGTCCGAGCGCGTCATCCGGCGGGCGTTCGAGGCCGCCCGTCGGACCCCGCGGGGCGCCCCCGAGGATGGGGTACGCCGCGTGACCTGCGTGGACAAGTCCAACGTCCTGAGGGGCTGCCAGTTCTTCCGCCAGGTCTTTGATGAGGTGGGCTCGGAGTTCCCGGACGTGGAGAGGGAGTATGCCTACGTGGACGCTTTCTGCCAGTGGCTCGTCCGGCAACCCTCCCACTACCATGTCGTGGTGACGACGAACATGATGGGCGACATCGTGACGGACCTCGCGGCCACCCTGCAGGGGGGCCTCGGGTTCGCGGCCGGGGCCAACGTGGGGGATCGTCATGGCATGTTCGAGCCGGTCCATGGGTCCGCCCCCAAGTACGCAGGAAAGAACCAGGTCAATCCCTTCGCGACCTTCCAGGCGTGTGTCCAGATGCTCGATTGGCTCTCAGGCCGGCATTCCGATTCCGCCCTCGCGAATCAGGCCCGGCGGTTGGAGTCGGCGGTGGAGCGGGTGCTCCGCGCCGGGACCGCCCGGACGTACGACCAGGGGGGGACGTGCACCACCTCGGACGCCGGGGACCGCGTCGCGGAGGCGATCCGGGAGGGGCGGACATGACGGGCCGGAGGGTGGCCCTCGTGGGTGGAGGCGTCGGCCCGTTCGGCGTGCGGGCCGCGACCTGGACGGAGCTCGTGCAGGAGGCCGGAAAGGTCCTCTTCGACCGCCTGCCGAATCTCTCCCCGAAGGAGGTCGACAGCCTCTTCGTGGGGGCGGCCCAACCCGAGCGTTTCGCCTTCCAATCCCATGTCGCCCCCCTGGTTGCCGAGCTCCTCGGCATCTCCCCCTGGAAAGTGGTCCAGAGGACCGAGCTGGCCTGCGCCTCGGGTCAATCGGCGATCCGCAGCGCGTACGCCTGCATCGCGGCGGGCCTTTCGGACGTCGCCGTGGCGGTGGGGGTCGAGAAGATGAACCTCCCCTCCATGGCCGAGGCCAACACCTCGATGGCCGACGTCCTGGACCGCCCCTGGGATGGGGTCCATGGGGCCACCGCCCCCCCCTTCTTCGCGATGTGCGCTCAACGACACATGCTCGAGTACGGGACGACCGCTGAGCAGATGGCCCGGGTCTCGTTGAAGAACCACCGCTTCGCCAACTCGAACCCGACGGCCCAGTTCTACGCCAAGACGTTTACGTTGGACAAGCTGCTGGCGACCCCGTGGGTCTCCCCCCCGTTACGGCTCGGAGATTGTTCTTCGATGACCGATGGAGCGGCCGCGGTCCTCCTGGTCTCGGAAGAGCGGGCCCGGCGCTACACCGACACCCCCGCCTGGATCGCGGGCAGCGCCCAGCACGCCGATTTCCACAACCTGGCCAACATGCCCTCGCTGACCCACTGGACGGGCCTCGAAAGGGCCGCGCGGGAGCTCTACCGTTCCTCCGGGCTCGGCCCCCGGGACCTCGATCTGGCGGAGATCCACGATTGCTTCACGATCTCCGAGATCATCGAGTACGAGGAGCTCGGCTTTTGTCCCAAGGGCCAGGGGGGACGGTTCATCGAGGAGGGGCAGAGCGAGCTCGGGGGGAAGATCCCGGTTAACCCCCGGGGGGGCCTCTTGGGCTGTGGGCACCCCTTGGGCGCGACGGGGATCGCGCAAGCCGTTGAGGTGCTGGACCAGTTCCAAGCCCGGGTGCCCCCCGCCCGCCAGGTCTCCGGGGCGGAGGTGGCCCTCGTCCACAATCTCTCTGGAAGCGCGAACGTCCATTCCCTGATGATGTACCGGAGGGAGAACTAGTGTCCATCCCCGAAGCGGCCCCCTCTCCCCGGGTCGTAGACCGGACCCCCTCCTCCGCCACCGGGGAATCGTCCCCCACGGGAGGGGGAGGGGGCGCCGAACCTCCGCGGACCCCCTTCCTGCTGGACTTCTATCCGTTGGAGGATGCGAAGTACACCCGGATCTCCCGGTTCTTCGAAGAGCTCCGGGCCGGCCATCTCACGACGACCCGTTGTCCCACCGATGGGCGGGTCCTCTGGCCCCCCCGGCTCGTCTGCCCGGAATGCCATCGGGGAGACCTGGAGTGGACTGAACTTCCGTCCCGTGGACGTCTCTACGCCTTCAGCGCGGTCCTCGCCGGAGCGCCCCTCGGGATGGAAAAGGACGTTCCCTTCGTGGTCGGACTTGTGGAGCTCGAGGGAATCCCCCTGCGCATATTCTCTCGGATCGCCGGTGTTCGTTGGGAAGAGGCCCGCATCGGGCTCGAGGTGGAGCTCGAACCGTACACTCTGGAGGATGGCCGGGTCTTCTTCCGGTTCCGCCAGGCCTCTGGGGGATCGGAGCGGACCCCTCCCGGCGAAGCCGCTGGGAAGGTCAGGTGCCCCTGACTCCCCGGGAGCCCTTTCGAAGGGAACGGAACCGCGAGGCCAGGGTCCCAGGAGGCCTGACGCGACCGCGTTCAGTCCAAACTATAAATACGCCCCTCAATCTCGCGCGGCCGACCCTCGAGGCTTCGTCGGAACAGGAACATGGCTGAATCGAACGACGGGCCGGTCGGGTGGTGGCGCCGGCACGGTCTGACGGTCGTCATCCTGCTGGCGGCCGGTCTGGTTGCCTTCCTCATCCGGACGGTCTGGGCCTACCAGCTGATCCCCCAGTGCAATGTGGCCTTCTGCTACGCGGGAGGTTCGGACTCCTTCTACCACTCGCGGGTGATGCAGTACATCATCGAGAACCACCAGAACCTGATCCACGACCCACTCCTGAACTACCCCTTGGGGACCATCAACCCCCGGGAGCCGCTGTTCGACTGGATGAACGCGATCCTGGGGATTCTCCTGGCCCCCTTCTTCGGGGGGAATGCGATCACGGCCGGGATGTGGGTCCTGGAGATGCAGGACCCCTTCTGGGCCGCGGTCGGGGTCGTCCCCGTCTACCTCCTGGGGAAGGAGGTGAGCTCCCGGCGGATGGGGCTGCTGGCGGCGGTGCTCTACCCTCTCATCGTCGGCAACATCGAGAGCACGGTGGCCACCTACGCCAACTATCTCCCCTTCTACGGGTTCTTCGTCCTCCTGACCCTGGCCGTTTACATCCACGCCGTGAAGCTGTCCGGGACGCGGCGATGGGTGGAGAGCTACCGCTCCCCCCGTTCGATCTGGCACGGGATGCAGGAGTTCCTGCGGGTCGAACGGGCCAGCGTCGACTGGGCGATCTTCAGCGGGGTGACCCTAGGCGCCACGATCCTGGCCTGGCAGGGATACACCTACGCCGTGGCCGTGATCATGATCTTCTTCGTGATCGCGCTCATCGTCGAGCGCATCCGGCGTGTGGACTCCTTCGGGATGTTCATGGTGACGCTGATCACGGGGCTCATCGGCTTCCCGATGGCCATGCCGTACTACTACATCCAGCACGAGTTCGGCTTCTGGTTCACGGTCCCCCTGCTCCTGTACTTCGGGGGGCTGCTCGCCACCCTCCCCTTCCTCATGCAACGGGACGCCCCCTACGTGATCTCGATCCCGACCCTGCTCGGGAGCGTCGGGGCGGCCGCGGGGGCCCTCTACCTCTACAACAAAGTGTACTTCGATGCGGTCCTCACCGGTCAGGGGTACTTTGTCAAGACGCTCATCTACAGCACTGTGGCGGAGGCCCAGGCCCCCAGCTTTGATGCCCTCATCGTCAGTTACGGGGTCGTATCGTTCTTCCTGGCCTTCATCGGTCTGGCCTTCTTCCTGGCCTACCTCTACGCCTACCGCTTCCGCCGGGAGCACATCTTCATGGTGGTCTTCGGGCTCCTGGGGATCTATCTCCCCGTCTCCGCCGCCAAGTTCTTCCTCCTCGGGTCCCCGGTCTTCGCGCTGCTCCCCGCCGAGGTGCTCCTCTTCCTCCTGGACCGGATGGGGTATCCCCAGCTGCGTCGGAACATCGCCTCCCTAGGTAGCCAGGGGGGCTGGTGGATCGCCTTCCGCCGATCCTTCAAGGTCCGGCACCTGGTCGTGGTCCTGATCGCCCTGGCCGTGATCCTGCCGAACGCCTGGTACGCCGTGGACGCGGGCATCCCCTACAACGTCAAGAGCCAGTATAACCAGCAGATCTACGACACGATCCCCGCCGGTTTGCGGCCCAGCGCCGCCAACGCGAGCGGCTATTATCTGGGGGCTGCCGGGGTGGAAACCGACACCCCCAACCAGTACGACGAGGCGGCCTACAATTGGCTCGCCACCCGGGATCGAGGGCTTCCCGCGCCAGATCGGCCCGCGCTCATCAGCTGGTGGGACTTCGGTTTCCAGGTCGTCGACGAAGGAGACCACCCCACGGTCGCCGACAACTTCCAGGAGGGGATCGATCCCGCCGGGAACTTCCTCCTAGCCCAGAACGAGTCCCAGGCGATTGGCATCCTCATCACCGACCTTCTCGTGGCGGAGCAGCAGAAGAGCGGGCAGGAGTACCTCCCGGCCTCCCTCAACCAGCTCCTGGCCCAGGACGGGGTCAATCTCACCGTCCTCCACAATGACCTGGTCAACACCTCCCAGGATTACACGACGGTCCTCGCTCACCCCGACATCTACGGGACCTTCAATCCCGCTACGCTGTCGACCGAGAACGCGATGTACGATGCGGTCAGCGAGTTCCTCGCGAGCACGCACTCCGAGAGCAGCGTGGTCCAGATCTACCAGGACCTTCAGCGGTACACGGGCTGGAGCATCCGCTACACGCTGGTGGACAGCGGGCTCTTCCCCAGCTCCGCGAGCAACACGGGGATCTTCTACGCGCCCGCGGACCTCACGGGACGGGTGATCAGCTCCGGGGGAATCCCTACCCAGTACTTCCAGGTCACCGTGACCGGGTCCGACGGGAACACCTACCCCCTGGGCCAGCAGCCCCCCGGGGTGTCGATCGTGAACGAACAGATCAGCTACACCCCCGCGTTCTACAACACCATGATCTACCGCTTCTATGCGGGGTACAACGGAACTGAGGTCGGGGCCGGCGCGGGGATTCCGGGCCTGTCCGGGAACCTGACCTCCTACAACCCGATGCCCGGCTGGATGATGCAGCACTTCGTGCTGGAGTACCGGACGGCGTACTATTGCCCCTACAAGGATTACCAGGCCCATCCGAACTGCTTCTCCGCAGTGAACCTCAACACCGCCGAGGCCCTCCAGAAGGCGGGGGTCGGGACGGTGGACACATCCGCGAGCTCCTATTATAGCGCCGGGATCAGCATCCTGGAGTACTACCCGGGGCTGGATGTGACCGGCCAGGTGCTCTCGCCCTCGGGCCAACCGGATCCGGGGGTGCGCGTAACCATGCTCGATTCGTGGGGGATCCCCCACATGACGACGGTCACCGGTCCCGAAGGCCGGTATTCCCTCATCGCTCCTCCCGGCAACGATACGATCGCGGTCTCCTACGGGACCCTGCAGCCCCTGACCCAGACCGGTTCGAACCTCATCACAGAAGTGAACATTACGGTCCCCTCCTTCGAGGCCCAAGAGACGCCCTCTATGGTCATGAACCTCCCGATCACGGTGGACCCGGGGACGGTCTCCGGAACGGTCTACTGGAACGTGGCCAACACCTCGAGCTATTCCCCTTCCGACATCGTCCTCGCCGGGGTCCCCGTCCGGTTGACGTCCGCAAGCGGGCTGACCTACCAGGGCGTCACGGATCCGAGCGGCACGTTCGAGATTCCCGGGGTCCTGCCGGGGAGCTACAACGGGACGGTCCAGGTGGGCTCGGGGACCTTTGAGGTTGGCTCCGTCAACGTTGGCGATGGACGGACCGCTTTCCTCAACGCGAGCCTCGTCCCGAACCGCCTCGGCGGGGCGACGACCTACTCCAATGGGCGCCCGGCCTCCGGGGCGATCATCGAGGCGCTGGAGCTGAGCAACGGGAGCCGGTACACCGCGGTCGCCAATGCCCTTGGCAACTTCTCCTTTGGCCCCCTGCCACCCGGGAACTATTCCCTCGAGGCGCTCGCCCCCGGTGGGTATTCCTCTCCCCCCACACCGGTCCCGATCGAGGTCGGGGCCCGCAATATCACGGTCCCCCTCGTGCTTTCCCAGCCCATCGAGCTCCAACTGGGCCTCTCCTACGAAGGTCACCCTGTACCCCACTTCCTCGTGCGGTTCACGGACCTCTCGTACCCGGCCAACGGAACTCTCGCCTTCTCCAGCAATGCGAACGGGGCCGTTGTCGCGCGCCTCACTGCCGGCAACTGGTCCGCCTACACGTACGGGGCGCTCAACGGGACCTGGCTGGCCGGCTTCGCCCAGTTCCACCTGGCCCCGGGGACAGGAACCTATTCGGCGGGGACCCTCGCCCTGGAACCCGCCCTGTCCCTCGGGGGGACGGCCGTCCTGAACTCCACGAATGGGCCCACGGCCGGTATCGTGGTGACCCTGGAGAGCGCCTCGGGGGCCCAGATCTCGACGGTCACCAACATCACAGGGGGGTACGAGCTCTTCGTTCCGGAAGGGACCTATACCCTCGAGGCGAGCTATCGGGGGGCCACCGCGGCCCAGAACGAAACACAACTGGTGGTGGTCAACATGACGAAAGGCCCCGTGACCCTGGACTTGCACCTGGGGCCCGCCCTCCCCGTAAATCTCCTGACCGGTTACGTCGGGTTCACGGGGCGGTTCACCCCGCTGGCCGACGTGTCGGTCCAGATCATCCAGAGCTCCACCGGGGCGACGCTGAGTTACATCTCGGGGGCCAACGGCACCCTGCCCATCGAGCTTCCTTCCTCGGGGGGGAGCTACCTCCTGCGGGCCTCCCGGGCGGGGTTTGGGCCCCTATCCCTGGGTCCCGTGACGGAGTCCCAGCTCCTCTCCCAGCCTCACCTGAACCTTCCCGTGATCCCTGTGGAAGTCAATGCCACGGTCCTGGGTGTTCCCCCGAACGTGACCGGGCTCCCCCAACTGAACTTCACGGCCCTCACCCCCGCGGCGAGCAACTTGACTGTCCAGGGCTTCCAGAACCGCCTGAACCTTGTCCCGGGTTTCTATGACGTCACCGGCTGGGCCCCGCCCACGACCTCCGGATCGGGGGTCTACCGACCTCTGGCGAACGTCACACTGAACATCGAACCGGGGGCCGCCCCCCTCAACTTCAGCCTCCTGTTCTACCCCGAGAGGAACTACCAGGGCCAATTGACCCTGTCCAATGGGACATCGGCCTCGAGCCTCCTCGGGCAAGCGTCCATCACCTTGAGCAACCCAACCCTGAACCTGACACTGAACGGGTCCCGGTTCGTCACCGGGTTCTCGGCTCCCGCCGGGAACTACACAGCCTGGATCCGGGCCGGGAACTCCTCGAGCCCCTTGGCCTTCCTGGGAGAGCTGCGATTGACCTCCCAGAACCAGGTGAGCCCCTCCACGGTGGGTCTTTCCTCGGCGGGAACGCTCGCGCTGGAGCTGCAGGCCCAGGGGGCCCCACTGGATGTCTCGGTTCCCGTGACCCTGAGTGGTTCGGGGAACCTCTCCCTCACGGTCAACACCACGGCCCAGGGCCAGGCCTCCCTGCTCCTGCCGGTGGGGGCCCAGCTCCAGGTCGAGGTCCACACCACGGTGCTCCGGAACCTCTCGGGAGTTCTCCAGTACGAGTTCCTGCGGACTCAGACCCCCATCCCCTGTTCCATCAACGCCACGGGGAGCAACCCCTGTATCGTCCCGGTGAACGTGACGACGGCCCAAACGAACCTGTCGCTCACCCTGAACGTGGCCGGCCGGATGGCGAGCGGCACCGCCGAGATCTTCGTGGCGCCCATGGGGGCCTCCGCCCTGAACGACACTCGGGTCCAATCCTTCTCCGCCGCCGGCGGGACGCTCACGCTCCTCCCGGGTCGCTATACGATCGCGGCCATCCTGAACCCGGGTCCCTCCGCGTTCGTGAACGTCACAACCCTGACGGTCTCCTATTCCGCCCAACCCGTTCCGCTCGTCCTGGATCTGGGAAACGCCTGGACGGACACGGTGACCGTCTCCTCGGTCCCAGGCCTTCCGGTCCCGTCGTCCTTGTCGCTCAATGTGAGTTCCGCAGGGCGTTCGCTCACCTTCGCCTGGCCCGTGGTGGTGGACCACCCCACGCCGATCTACCTTCCGAGTGGAGAATGGGTCCTGTCGGCCCGGACGAGCATTGATATCTACGATCGCCCCCTCTCCCTGGTGAGCGCTCCCCAGAACCTGACGCTGGAGGGGAACGCGGCGAGCGTCCTCGCGTTGGTACCCCAGTACGTCCGGTCCGCGACCCTCGTGACGCTGGGCCCCTCGACCGTGAACGCGGTGGCCGGCGCCGATGTCACGTTCAACCTGGTGCTCACGGACACGGGCAACACGCCCCTGCGCCTGCGCCTGGCGGCAAGCCCGGGAACGTGGCCGAGCCGGATCGTGCCGGCCAACGTCTCCCTTGGAATCGCCCCCGAGAACGACTCGGTGCCGGTTTCGGTGACCCTGACCGTCCCCAATTCCACCTTGGCGGCGCATCCCCCCGTGGTGATCAGCGCCTACCTGGCCTCCTCCTCCGCCACCACGCCTCTCGTGAACGCGACCCCCGCTCCCACGGTGGACGTGGCCCCCGTCTACCGCCTGGGTACCGGCCTTACCCCGGCGAGCAACACCGTGGGTACCGGCTTCGTCGAGATTGGTTTCTACGTCTCCGCGACCGGGAACGCCCAGGAGGAGGTCAACCTCACCATCGCGAACATGGCGGCCCTCCGGCAGGAGGGCTGGTCGGCCCGTCTCATGACGCCCGCGGGTCAGGCGGTGAGCAACCCGATCGTCGTGACGCCCGGGAGCAGCTCGGCCACCTACCAGGCCGTGGTGAACCTCACGGCCCTCTCCGCCTCACCCCTCTTGACCGCCTCGGTCCTGGTCTTCGAGGATGAGCTGAACGACTTTTCCGCGAGCCGGACCCTCTACCTGTCCATCCCCCACAGCGCGCCGGTGACCATCGGCTCTTCGGCCCCCGTCCAGGGCCCTTCGGTCGGAAGCCCCTCCCCGACGGCGTCCCTCGAACCGTGGGTGCCCCTCTTTGCGGCCCTTCCCGGAGTGGCCATCGTGGTTGGTGCCGGCCTGTGGCGTTGGTGGAAGACGCGACGATGGGTGAGACGATGAGATCGCCTCGAGGTGTCCGGATGGGGCTGACCGGGCTCCTTCTCGTCATCCTTTTGGGGGCCGGGCTACTCAATGGCGGGCCGGTCCCGATGGCGGGGGGGGCCTCTCCGGCCGCCCATCCGGCGTCGAACTACCCCCCCTTCTCGGTGACGATCAACGGGCCGCACCTTTTGGGTCTCCTGGAGAAAGCGAGTTTTGTCGTCACGGCGAGCGGCGGTCCGGCTGAGCTCCCCAACGGCACGTACGTGGGCAACTACTCCTTCCGGGCCTCCCTCGCGGGTGGGAATGTGAGCTCCGGGAACGTCGCCCCACCCTCCGGGGTCCTGCAGAACCGGACCGTGACGTTGAGCGTTCAGGCCCCGGATAGCCCGGGGGTGGACTCTCTCGTCGTGGAGGTCAGCAGCGTCGCCCCCAACGGGACCCGGGGGAACGTCACTGGGAACTTTACCGCGCCCTTCACCGTGGTGGTCCCTTACACCGTGACGGCGCTGCTCCGGAATCCGAACAACTACAGCGTCCTGCGCCTGAAGGTCGATGTCGCCCTGGACGGGTCTTACGTGGGCACGGTGGTTGTGCCCTCCATCGCGGCCGGGGGAAGCTACGTGGTCTCGTACAACTACACCACGTTGGGTCTTCCTTCGGGCTGGCACACGTTCACCTTCTCCCTGGCCGGCCCGGCCGGCCTCGTCGTCTTCGCGAACGGGGAGACGAGCTACTCCGTGTCCTTCTACGTGGCCCCCCCGCCGCCCAACTTCACGAACGACTATCTCATCGGCATCGCCTCGGTGGCGGTGGCCATCTTTATATTGACCCTCTTTTTCGGGCCCCGCCGCATTCGCCGGAAGAAGTCATGAACGCCACCACTTCCGAGGTCCCGGGTCCGACCGTCCCGCCATCCGACAGGGGCGGGGACGTCCCCGAGCGCCTGTGCACCTCCTGTGGGATGGCGTTGGGCCGCAAGGGATCCGTGACCTTCCTCTGCCCGCAGTGCGGACAGGCCTCCATCGGCCGCTGTTATCGGTGTCGCGATCAATCGGTCCCGTACACGTGTCCCTCCTGTGGCTGGGTGGGGCCCTGAGGGTTGGGAACGTCCACGTTCGAAGGAGGGGAAAGATCTTGGGACGGGTCCTGGCCACCTATCGGGTCACACCGAGCACCACGGATGCGGACTTGAAGGCGCTGGCCCAGCAGGTCCGCCAGTCGATGCCGGCAGAGGCGGTGCTCCGGGGGATTCAGATCGAGGATATCGCCTATGGGCTTCGAGCTCTGCTCCTGGCCGTGGAGATGCCGGACGCCGGGGGGATCCAGGACACGATCGAACGCAATCTCCAAGGCCTTCCCCACGTGGAAACCGTCGAGGTCCTCGACGCGGACCTGATCTAGGGACCGCGCCGGGACCCCCGAGGAGCTCTCGACCTGGAGTCACAGAGGTCGGTGCGGGACCGAGGCGAGCGGCCCAGGGGGATCCCGGATGGACCTCTTCACGCACGTTCTCTTCGCCTATCTCATCACCTTCGGGATCTGGGGTCCCACGTACCCTCAGTACATCGCGGCGGGGGCCCTGGCGGGCGCCCTGCCCGACGCGGACATCCTGCTCTTTCCCTTGGCCCGACGGTTCCCCCTTCTTCGGCACCACGGCATCACGCATTCCGTCGTCGGAGTCAGCCTTATCGCTGTGGGGGGGGCCCTTCTGGGTCCCCACCTGATCCCGGGCCTGAACCCCCTTTACCTCTTCCTCGCCATGGAAGGCGGGGGGCTCTCTCACATCTTCCTGGACGCCTTCACCAACTTCAGCGTCCCCCCCCTGGCCCCCTTCTCCCGCTGGGAGATCCACTTCGACGCGGACCGGGCCGTGAACTTCGCCACGATGATCGGGACGCTCGTGGCCTTCGTGATCCTCCTAGAGGAAAGGGGCACGGTCCCCTTGCGACTCTGGGAGACCACCGCCTGGGTCCTCCTGGCCCTGTACATCGCGTACCTGGTCGTTCGGGGTTGGGGGCGCGTGGTGGTGGAAAGGGTCCGGCGTCGGGAAGGGTACAACGGGGTCATTCCCAGCGCCTGGCCTTGGGCCTGGATCCTGGTCGACGAGACGATCGCTCCGGACCTGTACCGCATCCGGTGGCGCCCCTACCACTGGGGGCGGGGTTTCGTGGGTCCGGAGCACGAGCTCTCCGTGCCCTCCCGGGCCCCGGGGGAAGGCCCGGTCCTCACGGAGGAGGAGGCGATCCGGCGGTCCTTCGAGGCGGCTTCGGACCGCTCCCGATTCCTGGCCAACTCGTACCGGTTCGCCGAGGCGAGGACCTTACCGAACGGCTTCGAGGTCTTCTGGTACTCCCTGGAGTTCACCACCTGGGGCCGGGCGGCCGGGATCCTCGCCCGGATCGATTCTGAGGGCGGACTGGTCGAGCTCCGGACCGCCTGGAGGGCCCCCCGGGCCCTGAGTCGCGGACGCGAGGGCTGAAAGGCCCTCTTTCATGGGTCTAAGAGGACCTTCCGCTTGAGGATCGCGGCCAGGGTGGCCGCCTGTCCGCCAACGTTGTAACGGGACTCCGCCCAACGACGCCCGGCCTGCCCGTACCGGCGACGGAGATCCCCATCCGATCCCAACTCTTCCAAAGCCCTTCTCAGATCCTCGGGACTATCGGGGGGAACGAGAAGGCCGGTGACGCCATCCTGCACCAGTTCGGGGACTGCCCCCGTGCGGGAACCGATGACCGGTAACCCGACAGCCATGGCCTCGAGGAAGGCCTGGCCGAACTGTTCGCGCCATTGGGGAGTGGGGATCGAAGGGATCACGACCCCATCTATCCCCCAGAGTACCCGGGGCTGGAGTTCCGCGTGAGGGACCGGGCCCCGGAAAAAGACCCGGGACTCCAGCCGGAGCTTCCGGGATAGCCAGCGGGCCCGGGAGAGGCCGGCACCCCCTCCCACGACAAGGAGCCGCAGAGGGACCTGGATGAGCCCCAGGGCCTCCAACAGCGTAAAGATCCCCTTCCAGAACTCCACTCGCCCGAGGAAGGCAAAGACGACCTCCTCCGGTCCCACTCCCAGGTCCTGGCGGGCCCTTCGGGCTTCCTCCACGCTCGGAGGACGGAACTCCTCTAGGTCGATTCCGATGTTGACCCGGCTGCGGCGGGAAGTTTCGACCCCCTGAAGCCGCAGCGCGCGGTCCGCGTCGTCCGTGAGGGCGAGGAAATGGTCGGCTTGTTCCAGGACCTCCTCGTAGTGCCGGGCGAGAGGACGATCCTCGGGCCAGTTGAAGGGGATGTTATCCCACACCTGGACGACGACCTTCGGACGCGGTTCGGCCTCCAGGCATTGGTGGCTCGTCGGGTGCCCCAGGTCCACGGGAATGGCCACGTCGGTCTGCTTCAGGGCTTGAGGGAGGCCCCGGAGGTATTCGTGGAAATAGCGGTAGGGGGAGACCCGACCGAGAAGGTACCCGCCGGCGAGCGTTCGGCTGATACGTCCCGCGAGCCGGGGGACGGCGAGGCGGCGGACCGGCATGCCCGCCTCATGGTCATCCAGCGCACATCGACGCGGGGCGATGAGCTCGGGAGCGAACCCGTGCTGGGCGAGCTGGGCGTAGATCCCGAGCTCAGGAACGTTGATCTGATAGGTCCCGCGGACCACGGAGACACGCGGTGTCCGGCGGACGGTCCTCGGATCTGGTTCGGGCAAATTCACCGGGCCCCCGCCCTCATCCCCCCTCGGCAAAATAAGCCTCATGGAGGGGGCACCGGGCCTCCGGGGAGGCCGGCACCGGGAACGGCTATAAGGGCGAACCGGCTCGCGAGAGGTGAGTGGCCGGGATGGGGTAGTTTGGCTTATCCTGGGGGACTGTGGATCCCTCGACCCGGGTTCAAAGGGAGGGGGGAGTTCCTCCCCCCTCCGGGAAATCTCGGTCCCGGCCCTCCTAGTTCGACCGAGCCCGCGGACGGGACTTCTTCATCGGGACCAAACGGTCCAGAGCCTGGGGCAGCCACTCCAAAGAATAATCGGCCCATTTGGCCCCCCACCGGACCAAGTCCGAAGGGGTGATCCCCCAGTTGGGAAAGAGGCAGGCTCGCCCCACGGCGATCGTTCCCGGTACCTTCTGGGCCGCCTCGATATCAAAACGCGAATCCCCCACCAGAACGAGGGGAAGATGGGGCCAAAGGCCGCGGTACTCACGAAGGTGATCCTCCTTGGTCCCCTGGGCGGCCCCCCGGATCTGCTGGAAGAAGAAGGCGATCCCCTCCCGTTCCAGGACAAGCTCGGCCATCTCTCTCTCGGCCCCCGTGGAAACGGCGAGCGTCCAGCCCGAGCGGTCCAGCTGTTTGAGGACCTTGGGCACCTCGGGGAACACGGTGGCGTGGGCATAGGCTTCCCGGACCTTGGCCTCGTGGAACTTCCGGCTCGTGACGAGCCGTTCGTAGGGCGTCGAATCCGGATAGAGTTCCGCGAGCTGGAGCTCAAACGGTTTTCCGGTGGTCCGATAGTACTGGACCTCCGCCTCCGCGGGATCGGTCCCGAAGGCCTCGTGCAGGACGCGAGCCGCCGTCCGGCCAATGAGGGCGATGTCGTCCAGGAGGGTACCGTCCAGGTCGAAGATCACCACCCCTCGATCAGGGGAGCCCCTGGAGGGGCCCTCGGGGCGATGGGAGGAGGCCGCCTTGGAGGAGGCAAAAGCGCCGTTCTCAGAACGGGGGCTGACCACGAAGGTTCCGACCCGAGGGGAAGCATAACTGTTCCGCCCTGAAACGATCCGAAGCCTCACCCCCGCGGGAGACCCGGGAGCCTGAAGGCGGGTTCCGGGGCGCCGGGCGCTCTCGACAAAGGACTTAAAGGGGCGGCGGGTCCGCACGGAGCGTGCATCCTTCGGAGGCCATCCGGGGCCGCAAGTCCTCCCTCCTCGGAGGCCGGACGATCGTGTTCGGGATCTCCGGGTCCATCGCGGCCGTGGAGGTCCCGAAGGTGGCCCGGGAGCTCCTCCGCCACGGCGCTCGATTGGAGGCGGTCCTGTCCGAGGACGCGGCCGGGATCATTACCCCCGAAGCCATCCGGTTCGCCACCGGCAATCCCCCCGTGACCCGATTGACCGGGGATGTGGAACATGTACGCTGGTTCGGCCCCGGCCCCTCCCAAGCCGATCTGTTCCTTATCTGTCCCGCGACGGCCAACACGCTCTCCAAGGTCGCCCACGGCATCGATGACACGCCCGTGGCGACATGCGCCTCGCTCGCTCTGGGAGCGGGCGTCCCCGTCGCGGTTGCCCCGGCCATGCACGGGGGCATGAGCCGGAACCCGTTTGTGGCCGAAAGCCTGGACCGGCTGCGGCGGGCCGGCGTGCACGTCATATCCCCCGTGGAGGAGGAGGGAGAGTCCAAGCTGGCCTCTCCGGAAACCATCGCGGCGGAGGTGATCCACATCCTGGCCCGCGGGCCCTGGCGGGGACGCCGGGTCCTTGTGGTGGGAGGGTCCACCTCGGAGCCGTTGGACGAGGTCCGCTCTCTGACGAACGAAGGGAGTGGACAGCTGGCTGTGGACCTGGCGGTTCAGGCCTACTTCCGGGGGGCCGAGGTCGAGACCTGGATGGGGGAGCTAAAAGTTCCCTGGCCCCCCTTTCTCCGGGTCGAGCGTTTCCGGACCGTCGAAGAACTTCGGGAACGAGTCCGCTCTGCGGGAGCCTCCTTGGCCAGGTTCGACGCGATCTGGGTTCCCGCGGCCCTGTCCGATTTTCGCCCTCGTCCTTACGAGGGCAAGATCCCCTCCGACCAGCCCCGGGTCTCCTTGGAGCTCGAAAGGGTCGACAAGGTTCTCCCCGAGATCCGGGCCCGGGCCCCGGCCGGCCAGACCCTTCTCATCGCCTTCAAACTGGAAGCGCGGGGAGACCGGCTCCTGGAGAAGGCCCACGCCTCCCTCTGCGCCTCAGGGGCCGATGCCGTCGTGGCCAACGACCGTCGCGGGATGGGGGGTCCGCGCACCGAGGTGGTCCTTGTCCGACCCGGCCAGAGACCCCACCACTACCAGGGAACGAAGGACGTGGTGGCCGGCCGCCTCCTCGACGAGGTGGCGGTCGACCTGCCCGCGCGTCCTCCATCCCCTTCCGGAAAGGGGTGAAGGGTTCTCGACCCGGGTAAGCCCTTGGGGGTCCGATCGGTTCAGGGGTTCCGGACCGGGGCGACCGCAAGCCTCCGATGGGTCCGGGGGGACAGCTGCCAGCGAGGGGCGTAGGGGGACAACAGGATCGCCCGGGCCTGCCTCCAGGTCACCCGGGCCTCTCGAAAGGACCACAGGGAGGATGGCACGAAGTATTGAAAGGCAAAGCTGAAAGGAGAGGTCTGGACCGAGGCCGGCCACATCCGGCCCCACGGAATGCACTCGGAATACAGGCCCCGCATCACGCGGACCCCCTCGGGGTAGACCTCCACCCCGCGAACGAGCGTCGCAAGACCGACGACGCCGACGCCGAGGGGAAGGAGGTGGAGCGGAAGCCAGAGGGTCAGCCACCACGGTGTGCCCCAGACGGGAGCGAACTGGGCGAGATAGTTGGCCAGGGTCAGCGCGGGTCCCCGGGGAGCGATGGGTTCCAGAGGGATCAAGAAGCTGAAGAGCTCGACCGCAAGGAGCCCCAGGGCGTTCACGAGAAGATGCCCGCGACCCGAGATCCGGGTCGTGGTGGCACACGGCCTGTGGGGATGGGGAACCCCCCGCCCGCCCCCCTCCATGCTAAGGAAGGACAGGGGAGCACTACTCTTGAGCTCTTCCGCCCCCTCTTGTCAGACCGACCCGCCTAGAAGAGACGAACGGTCCCGAAAATCCCGTTGATCACGAACTGGACGGCCACCGCCGCCAGAATGAGACCCATCACGCGGGAGATTGCCATGATCCCGATCCGCCCCAGGTAACGGAAGATTCTCTGTCCAAAGTGCAAAATGAGCCAGGTCGCCATCGTGGTGAGACCGATGGCCAAGAACACGGAGAGGACGTCGAAGATGTTGGACCCGGCGTACCCCTCGTAGATCATGACCGTGGAGATGGCCCCGGGCCCGGCCAGCAAGGGGATGCCCAGGGGAACGATGGAGATCTCGTCGCGGTGGCGGAGCGCCTCCTCCCGGTCCTTCTCGGTGAGCTTGGTCCGAGCGGTCATGCCGTTGAGCATTTCGTAGGCGACGAGGAAGAGCAGGATCCCGCCCGCGATCTCGAACGCGTACAGGGTGAACCCGAAGGCCTGGAAGAGGAACCGGCCAAACAGGGCGAAGAGCGCTAACGTGAGGCCCAGGACGAGGACCGCCCTCTGCAGCACCACGCGGCGATCCTCGGCATCGAACCCGTCGGTGAGGGCGACGAAGAATGGAAGGGTCCCCGCCGGGTCCACGATCGCGAAGACGCTGACGATCGCCGCGACGGCGAAGGGGAGATTCACCTCCACGGTTCGGACCTCCGGAAGGGGGACGGTGGGCGGGAGGGGGCGGGCTCCTTAATGCTGTCGGAGCTCCCGCTCCTCCCCGGCGTTCGCCCCGTTCAGGGTATATAGCCCCCGGAGGGTCGGGACCGAGGGTGGGTTGGAATGGTGAAACTCCCGGAGCATCGTGGCAAGCAGCTCTTTCGAAAGTACTCGATCCCGTTGCCCCCCGGGGAGGTCGCCGCCTCGGCGGAGCAGGCGGAGAGGCTGGTCCGCGAGGGGCGGGTCCCCCTCCCCTGCGTCATCAAGGCCCAGGTCCTCGCCGGAGGGCGGGGCAAGGGAGGAGCGGTCCGTTTCGCGGCTACCGCCGAAGAGGTTCGCCACGCGGCGGAGGCCATCCTTGGCCGGGAGTTCCAGGGGGAGAAGGTGAGGCAGGTCCTCCTGGAGCAAAAGCTCGAGCTACGGCAGGAGTTCTACGTGTCCGTGACCCTGGATCGGTCCCGGCGCCAACCCCTCCTGATGGCCAGCGCCGCGGGGGGCGTCGAGATCGAGTCGGTCCCGGACGAGAAGATCCGCCGAATAGCCATCGACCCAACGGTCGGGCTCGTGGGGTACCAGAAGAGGGCCGTGGCCAAAGCCCTGGGCCTCTCGGCAGGTCCGGCCCGGTCCCTTGAGGGTGTCCTGGACGGACTCTGGAGAATCTTCGACGAGGAGGACGCGGAACTGGTCGAGATCAACCCCCTCGCTTGGGTCGGGGACGGGCTGGTCGCCCTGGACGCCAAGGTGATCATCGAGGATGACGCCCTCTTCCGGCATCCCGAGCACCGGACGCTCCACGGGGACCTGACCCCCCTGGAGGCCAAGGCCCGGGAGAAGGACATCGCCTTCGTGGAGATCGGCGGGGACATCGGCGTCATCGCCAACGGGGCCGGCATCACGATGGCCACCCTCGACGTGCTTTCGCAGGAAGGGGGTCGCCCGGGGGTCTTCCTGGACCTCGGGGGTACCGACGACCCGAAGAAGGTGGCCGAGGCCTTCCTCCTGATGAGCGAGGCGCGCCCGAAGGTGGTCTTCATCAACATCTTCGGGGGGGTGACGCGTTGCGATACGGTGGCCCGAGGGCTCATTGAAGCCATGCGGATCTCCCCTCCCCAGTTCCCCCTGGTTGCCCGCATTCGGGGCAACAACGAGCGGGAAGGGGTGAGCCTTCTGCGGGAGGCGGGCGTGAACTCGTTCACGGACCTGGCCCAGGCGGCGCGCCGCGTGGTGGAGCTTGAACAGGCCCCCCAGCCCCCCCCCGGGATCCGCCCGGTGCCCGCGGGAGGGCCGGTGGCGGCCCCGGAGGCCCGATGAGCGTCCTGGTGGGCCCCGACACCCGTGTTCTCGTTCAGGGCATCACGGGGCACCAGGGGACGAACCACACCCGCAACATGAAACAGTTCGGGACCGAGGTGGTCTCCGGGGTGACCCCAGGCAAGGGCGGGAGCGTTGTCGAAGGGGTCCCCGTCTTCGACAGCGTCGAGGAGGCCACCCAAGCGACGCAGCCCAACGCCGCCTGCCTCTTCGTGCCGGCCCCTTTCGCCAAGGACGCCCTCATCGAGACCGTCGACGCGGGGATCCCCCTCGCCGTGATCGTGACCGAGCACATCCCCTTCCACGACATGCTTTCCATGCTCTCCTACGCGCGGGCCCACGGGGCGCGGATTATCGGCCCTAACTGCCCCGGTGTCGCGACCCCCGGGCCTGAACGGGGGGCCAAGGTTGGGATCATCCCGAACATGATCTTCCGTCCGGGCCCGGTCGGGGTAGTCAGCCGCAGCGGCACGCTGACCTACGAGATCGTCAACGGCCTCACGGAGGCGGGTCTGGGCGAATCGACCTGCATCGGTCTCGGGGGCGATCCGGTCCCCGGGACGACGTTCGTGGAGGCCCTGGAGATGTTCCGCGAGGATCCCCAGACGAAGGCGGTTGTCCTGGTCGGGGAGATCGGAGGCCCCGCCGAGGAGGAGGCCGCCGAGTACATCGCGCGGAGCTTTCACAAGCCTGTCGTCGCGTACATCGCGGGCCGTTCGGCCCCTCCGGGGAAGAGGATGGGCCACGCCGGAGCAATCATCAGTCGCGGGCGCGGGACGGCCGAAAGTAAGGTCGAAGCCCTGACCCGAGCGGGGGCCCGTGTCGCCCGTTTCCCCTACGAGATCCCGGCGCTCGTCCAGGAGGTCTTGAAGGGGGCGGGCTCCCGGTGACGCCGGATCCCCACGCCCCGGCCGATCCGCCCCCGTGCGCCATCGCCGATTGCGGTCGAGCCTCCGTGAGGTCCCTCGCGACGGGGGAGGTCCGGAAGGTCTTTCCTGACGTGCCGGACGCCCGCCGGACCCACCTGTGCCGAGAGCATTATAAGGAGTGGAAGAAGGCCACCCGGAAGGACCGTGAACTTCAACGACTCTCCTGGTGAAGGGAAAAAGAGGGAAGGGGAAAGAAGGGGTATGGTGGGAACTTTCCCGGGCCGACCCGGCGGGGGTCCCGACCTACTGGTTCCGCATCCTTTGGGCGCGCATCCGGCGCCGCATGCGCTTCTTGCGCCACTTCCAGCGCATGTGGCCCCGCTTCTTCCACACCCTCGAGCTGCGTTTCATTCGGGTCCTTCCCGGCGAACGCGCGGCCCTACCAGGCGGATGTTATTAACGTTGCGATATCCCGAACTTCGAGAGGCCCGACCGCCTGAGGAAACACGCCTCTTTCCCTCGGTCCCGAAGGGGATCCTGACTCCGGCGGGACGACGGAGACCCCATGGATCCTGAGAGCCCGAACGAGGAAGAGCTCGAAGGGGGGGTCCTCAACTTCCTCGGGGCGAGCTTCGGGTTCGAACGTCGCCTGGAGGTCCGCGGGCAGGTCTTTGGGCTCTTCACGCGAAGGGAGACTGAGAACGAATCCCGCTTCCGTCCTCAGCTCATCCGCCGGTGGGCCGTGGTGCCCTGGACGGAGATCGCCTACGACCGGAGGCGGGACGTCTGGGTCCTGCGGGATGCCGCCGGCCGCCCGAAGGCGATTCTTGAGACCCCCTCCTCCGACCTGAGCGGGGGGCCCGCCGCCCGTCCCTCGGGCGATTTCCAGGAGGGACGGGTGAATTTTCGGACCCGGTCGTACCCGGACCGCTTGGAGGTCTATCTTCCCGTTTCCCATCTCCGGGAGGACCAGGAGAGGGAACTTCTGCGCTCCCTCGGTCTGGACACGAGGTCCGCGGGCCCTCCGTCACGAACTCCGTAACCCCCCGAGGGAGAGTAGGGAAGTCCCTCACGTCGGCCGGAGTCGCTCCCGACCGACCTCGGATGGCGGAAAGATCCGAAAGGGCCGGCTGTCGACGGCTCAGAGAATGCCCATCTCGGTCAGCTTCTCGGGCAGATAGGTCTGCGTCACGTAATTGAGCCCGTACTTCGCGAGGGATTGCTGCTCCGCTTTGCGCCCGGTCTGGAGCATGAGCTCGATCTCGCTCTTCCACGACTCGGTGTTGAAGCGGGGGTCGGTAAGCTCCGCCTTCAACGCCCGGACGTCCTGTTCGGTCAGCTTGTCCGAAGGCAGTTTGTAGTTTTCGATGTCCGAGGCGGTCACACCGAGGAACTCGGCCGCCGGCGTGGCGAGATAGGAGGAGAGGTGGGCGGTCTTGATGGCTCCGTAGGCGACCGAGGCGTAGATGCGGAAGGACCAGGGGTCCCCATCGGTGAAGATCACGACCGGCAAACGCAGCTCTTCGTTGAGCCTCTTGAGGAACCGGCGGGTGGAGCGGGCGGGTTGACCCTTGAGATGAACCAGAAGAGCATCGAACTCCTCATCGAACCCGTTCTCGGCCAGGCGGTCCACCATCCCGCCGCACTCGATGCCCAGAACGAACTTGGCGCTCGTGGACTTAAACGTGATCTTCTCCTTCTCCACGTTATTGGGGAGCTGATAGCCTCCGTCCCCCACGTCGTCCCGGCAGTTGATCTTCTTGCGGAGACCCTTGCGGTTGACCTCCTCTAGCGTGAGGTCCCCGATCACGGAGGCCCCGTTCTCCTCGGGATGGAGCCGGAAGTCCTCCCGGAGGCGCTCGCAGAGGACCTCCAGGTCCTCCACGAGGAGGTTGGACTCGTCCTCCGAGTGGAACTTGGCATCCTCCCATTGCTCGGAAATGTAGTAGAGTTCCCGCAGGGTCGAGGTCTTGGATTCCCTCGCCATCTCATTGATGAAATCCACGAGGTAGAAGGTCCGCAGGAGCATCAAGGCCCCGTCAAGCTTCCGGGCGGAGCGCACGCCCGTCTGATTTCCGAGCTTCCAGACCCCCTCCCGAAGGTGGAAGGTGATGTTCTGCTTCGTGCGCAGGGGCAGGCGCATTTTGGGGATCTCCCCCCTTTCCAGCTGGGTGTAGATCTGCCCGGCGAGGGTGAGGGTCGGAGCGATGGCCTCCTCGGCCGCTCGCGAGGCCGACGAATCAGTCTTCGTTCTGGCTGACGGATTCTTTGCGTTCGGTGGCATCGTAATCCACTTCCTCGTCCTCTTCGCCGGGATTCGGGAGGGGCCCGGCGGAGTCTTCCCCTTTCTCGGCGGCCTCGACGAGGGCCGCCGGCAATCGGACGTCCCAATCTCCGGGTAGGGGGTCGGCTCCCAACAGGTGCGCCTCGTCCACCCCGGCCACGAAGACGTCCACATCCTCCGGGTCCAGTTCGGCTCCGGAGGCCCAGGTGATTTGGAAGACCTTTCGTTCACTGGGAGATAGCTTGAGAAGGTCCCAGGACACCCGACCCATCTCCGGTTGGACCGAGGCCGCGGGGGGATCGGCGCGGAATCCGGGCCCGGTCGCCTCCAGCGGGACTTCCAGGAAGAGCTCCAAGTGTCGGGTCCTCGCCGTGTAATTGGTGATTTCAATGCGGGCCTCCCGGGACGGGCTCGAGGGGTCCTTGCCGCCCCCTTGGATTTCCACGGTCACGACGTCCATGATCCGTGTGATGACCCGGTCAAGGTCCGGGACGGGCTTCCCCACGAGCCCACTGGTCTTCTCCGCCAGGCGGGGGAGAATCCGACGGATGATGGCAAACTTTTCCTGGGCCATGGCCCGTCGGGTGCGTCGGGACAGGTGCAGCTTGAGGTTGCGGGCCGCTGCCTGCAAGGCCAGTTCGATTTCTCGGGTGAGATCCTCCTGCTCCGCGATCGCTTCCTTGGCCTCCGACGTGAAGGGGATTTTCGTCGAGGCCACATGGACCAGGATCAGGACGGGGCCCACCGGGAGGGCGGAACTCTTCTGTTCGAGACCGTACCGTCTCCAGTCCATGTGGGCCACGGTGTTGGTGATCGCGCAGGCCCCCTGCTGGAAGAGGAGGGGGACCCGATTGGCGAATCTCAGGAGCTGCACGGGCTGGTCGGGGGGCAGCTCTCCTCCGTAGACCAGCCCCACCTCGACGAGGAAGGGGCATCCGGAGTGCACCTTGGGCGGACGGCTGACGGGAGGGGCGTAAAACTCCGGCTTGATAGGGCCGAGGACGTTCTTCAGTCCCCTCTTGATCAAGAGGGGACCAATGGGAGAGAGGCAGTCGGCAGAGGGGGGCGCCATGGGGGTCGCCCTCAAGGCTTCCAGGAGTTTCTCCACCGCTTCGCCGTGCAGGCCCCGGGGATCCTCCTTGCCGGTGAATCCGGCTCGGGCGAGAATATCGGCCAGGGCTCGGCGGGTCACTCCGGAAAGATCACTGGTGAGAAACTCCCCCAGGGTGGGTTTCCGACTGCTCCGGAGTCGCTGCATGAGTTCCCCCAGTTCGAGACCGTGGGGATGGGGGGGAATCTCCTGGGGGACCTTTGGGAGCTCTGGGGTGGCCCGGTCCCAGGTTGTCCGGGTGCCATCGGGCTCGACGAGAACAAGACGCGAATGGGGATTGACAATGGCGGTTCCCCGAAGATATTCGTAGGGGGACTGACGACCGCGCTGGTAGCGACCCCGGATGGTGAGTTCGATGCGAACGCCGCTGGTCCGATCCCCCCAGAGCATCACATCTTCCGCTACGATCCGGGGCAGGTTCCGGGACGTGTCCAGGACCAGGTCCAGGACATTCGCGGTGGGGGATTCCCGGACCTTGGAAATAATGTGGGCCGGCGTGGCGGTCGTCAGGCCGGCGTACAGCACGGCGGCGGAAATCCCGATTCCCTGCTGCCCCCGGGCTTGTCGGTTGGAATGGAATCTCGATCCGTACAGTAATCGGCCGAAGACGTTGGGAATTTCCCGTCGAAGAATGCCAGGGCCGTTGTCCTCCACAGCCACCTTCAGCCGGTCTTCCCCGAGCCGGCTGATCTCCACCAGCACGTCCGGGAGGATGCCGGCCTCCTCGCAGGCGTCCAGGCTGTTGTCCACCGCCTCCTTGACGGTCGTCAGCAGCGCCCGCTGGGGATTGTCGAACCCGAGGATCTGGCGGTTGCGTTCGAAGAACTCGGCTACGGAGATCTCCCTTTGTCGGGAGGCCAGCTCCTCCGCCAGGGTTCTCTTGGCAGGCATGGAGCGAAGGCGAGCTCATGGGGGTTAAAAGTTTCCCGGCCTCCACTGGCACCCCTGAGATGACGAGAGGATCCAAGGCCGCGACGGGTGGAATGTCCTCGGAGGTCTAGGAACGAAAGGCCGCACTCCGCGACGAGGTCTGGGGACCGCTCTTCCGTGAAGGGGCCGCCCGGTTTCCGTTCCCCCCCCCGAGCGAATTCCGAATTTCGAAGAGGCCACCGGAGCGCCCCGTCGGTCGTCCCGGACTCCGGAGCTTCTTCGGGCCCGGGTGGTCAAAGTCAACCCGGATGCCACGCAGTGTCCCGCGCGAGCGGAGGTCCTTCCGTCGGGTCGGATCCTGGGGATGATGGCGGTGGCACGCTTGCCCGACCCCCCTTGCTTCCTCCAGCGGGTGCACGGGGGAGCCCCCGAGGCTTTCCACAGTCGCGGGACCCTGGAAAGGGGAAACCCGCGACCCTGTTGGAGATGCCCCCTGTAGACCCGGTAGTCGTGGGGTCGGTGGCGGTGGGTCGCCAGGGGGCATGTGTGGGAAAGGGCGGGAAGTTAGCTGATCTGGAATTCGTCCTCCTGACAGAGGGTGGCAAGGTGGGCTTGAGGACCGTCGTGGCCACGACAGTTCCCGAGACTCAGGTTTCCCTTAGCACCCTGCCGCGGGACCCCTATGATGCCCCTCCCGATCTAGTGGTAACCCCGAGGGGTCTTCTGCGAATGAGCTGGGGGAAGGCCCCGGCCCCCGGGCCTTCTGTCGTTGAAGCGCCGCGAAGAACGGCGGGCGCACGGCCCTAGGGACAGGAGTCGAAACTTCGGAAGAGGTTCTTCGAAAGGTCCCTCGAAACTGGGGACTAGGATTCCCGAGAACCGGAAGAATGTGGTAACGTCCGGCGAACGGAAGCGACCGCCTGCTTCGTCAAAGCGTCCGCCCTTTGGTTTTGTCTTCGCGGGACCCAGAAGAACTCCACTTTGGGGAATTCCCGGGCCAGCTGGTGGAGGCGGTCGTGGTAAGCCTTGAGGTGCTCGGTCCGAACAGCGTACTCCCCCCGGAATTGTCGTATGACCAGCTGGCTATCCCCCAGAAGAGTCACCGGGCCCCGGTACCCGCGCTGGCGCAGGTACTCCAGGGCCCGGATGGCCCCGAGGTACTCGGCCACATTGTTCGTGGCGGAAGGGGATCCTGGCGCTGCCGCAAGCCCGGACTCCTCGTGGGCGAAGTCGGGTCCCTCCGCCACGAAGGCCCAGCACGCGATGCGGCCGGTGGGGGAGGGCTCGCAGGCCCCATCGAAATGGACGAGAACGCCGGATTCCAAGACGGCCACGCCCCGAGGAAGGTCGCGTTCGGTCCTCTGCGCGTCCCCTTTCACTTCGCCCGTCCTGGCCTCTTTCCAGGGCCCCCGTGTCTTTCCTTCGGAGCGCTGGTCTTTATAAGCCGTTCGTCGCTTGAACGGTCTGGCACGAGTCCATGGCCGCCGATGCCGAGACCCGGTTCCGTGATCACGTGGCGATGCTTCGCGAGGCGACGAAGGGACTGGGCCATGATTTCGAGGCCGAGTTCCTTTCGCTCGAAAGGAAGATCGAGAGGAGCGCGCATCTCGTGGGCCGCGACCTGACGAATCTGCAACGGGAAATCGACTATGACCTGTTTGTGCTGGGGGTGAAGATCCATCGCTGGCGCAAAAACCTGCCCCAGAACTTGGCAGCTGGGGTGCGCACCGTGGGGAGGGGCGCCCTCGAAGTCGGGCGTTTGAGCGGCCAGGCCATGGGGGACGCCGGCAAGGCGGTCAAGAGGGGCGTCAAAAGGGAATTGGCGAAGGCGGCGGGGGTGCGTCACGAGCCGCTTTCGGAATGGCAGTATCCTTCGGAGAAGAACGACTGATTCCGCGCCCGAGGGAAGGGGGCCTCGCCTCAAGAGACGGGCGTTCTCTGGGGCGCGAGGGGGGCCGAGACTTTTCGCGAAGCGCAAATGCTCCGGGCCACTGGAATCAGAAACCTTTCGAGAAATGTGGGGGACGGAAAGGAAGGTCCCCCGTTTGAGCATCCAACATCGACACAGGGCTTCCCGGAACGGACAGCCGGACGCCCGTTAGGGGCAACGAAGACCGGCGGCCATAGGGACCGGAGAAAACCTAGAAGGTGAGCAAGGCTGCAGGGGTCGGTTTCATACCTTTTGGCCTACCAGATCGCTATGGACTTGGGGCTTTAATACTCCTCCCTCGCGCGTTACCGGGACGAGTTCACATGGGTTCGGTTCAGCCGAACCATCCGTCTGGAAACCTCAGTCGGGTGATGTCCGGGTTCTGAACCCGATCGTCGAGTCTTTCCCCCTGTTCGTCGAGGGGCTGGGGGATTCCCTTCCGGCTCCCCCGCCGCGGAAGTAGCGGCGTGAGGAATTCGCGACTATCATCACGAAACACTCGCGACCCGCGGAGCGACGGATACCGAAATCGCTCCGCAGGGGCCCGTTTTGGAGGAGGGTGTTGGGGCGCCGTCGGCTCACCCACACCGCCCGCCCCGAGGTCCGGGTCAACGACTCCTCGAGATACCGGTTTCCGGTCGCTAATCGATCCGGGTGGAACGTTCCCCTCGCTTCCTTGAATAGGAGTTCCACCGACCAGTGGGTTCGGTAGAGCTCTCCCACCTCCTCGACCGACAGCGTGTTGACCGGGATGTTGGTGACATAGGTGTGGCACATGCGGTGGACCTCGTTCCGGACGGCCACGAGCCGGGTTCGCAGCGTATCGCCCCGATAGCGGCCTCGGTCTCCTAGTCGCAGGAACGACCGCTCCCCCTCGGTGTCGAGAACCTCTCGATGGAGACGAGGACCCACCTCCGACCCGCGCTTCCCTTCGAGTTTGATTGCGCGGCCCCGGCGGACAAGGTGGGAGCCGATCAGGACGGGGTGGGCATTGGCGTGGAGTGGGGGGAGAAAAGAACCCTCCGTTCTCCTCGATGCAAGCGAACCCTTGGGGCTTGTAGAAGCCGAGGTCCGGGAGGATGCCGACCCCTTGACTCACATGCCGATCTTGAGCGTGTCGATCTCCGAGGTGGTCTCGGGCGACAGCTCGAGGTGCGCGGGTGTATCTCGCCCGGGCGCTGCACAGGGTGGCGACCTTGCCCCCGGCGGTCCGCTTGGACTTGGTGTTCTTGGCGAGCCGGGTCGCCGAGTAGGCTTGGGCGAGCGGCGCGAAAAGGCGGATGACTTTGGGGTTTTGAGTCAAGAGGTTGGTGTACCACGCCGGCTTCGGAGTGAGGCGGTTTACGGAAGAGAACCGAAGCTGGGCGAGCCCGCAGGTAACGCACCGCCAGAGGAACCGGGATAGTGGGGATGTAAAGCGCTCGCAGAATCCACTGGCGCTTGGAAAGGGGTCGCGGGTCCGCTTGTTGTAGACCTCCCAGAGCGCGGCGAGCGTGCGCTAAAACGGAGGGCCCGCCTCCAAGGCGAGGGGGTGGAGAAGGGCGACCGATTCGAGCTTCCGGTGGCGCTGGACGAAGGCGGACTTTCGAGAGATCCGCTGGACCGCGCGGGGTGAAAACACGGCGGCGAACACTTTGTAGTAGTCGTCGGGCGTGGCTTGGTCGGGGGGAGAGGGGCTACGGCCCTTCCTTCGGGTCTTCCTCGCGGGATGGAACATCCCATCGAAGTAAATCATCCCTCATGACCTTACGCCGCTCCGGTGGAAGGCCGGGTTAGCCGAACACCCGTGAGAACGAGTTTGGGGAGCGAGTCCGAACTTCCGTTTCGAAGGACCTAAATCGGTGCGTTCGCGCGGGGGATTGGGCCGCGGTTCGAGCTTTTACACCTTTCAAATTGTCAGCCGGCTCGGGATGCGGGGAAAGGTGAAGGCGTGGGATTCTGGTCCCCAATGGGGAAGAAGTCCCTGTCGACGGCTTCACGCTTCTTCTTCACGAGGGCGCGACGAACGGGAAGCGTGCAGGTGGCTCGGGATCCGGCCGAATTTCCTCCAAAAGCCACAAATTTCGTCCAGAGTAGTAACGCTCCGTCTCGTAGCGCGAAAGGAGAGCCCGCAAGGGATGAAATCCTGCGCATGTTCCATCCGAAGGGTCGGGCGTATGCGCGGGATTTCCGGATCCGGACGACAAGATCCCCCCTCATTTTCCTATAGCCGTGGCGTTGTCTATTAGGCGGCTTAAGGTTCTTGACCTCTAACCGAAGGATCGGGCATTTGGAACCATCGTGCTGAGGGGACCGGTGAGCACATCGTTTCGACCGTCGGGAACAGTTTGATATATTATCCCAGAAAGCCAAGTGGGGGAGAATGAGAGGTCCTTTGGCCGAACTATTGTAGGTGACCCTGGGGGCCGCCGGCCTAGATGGGTACAATTCGCAACAACCCCGGCGCAAAGGTAGGGCAATCCCTGCCTTGGAAGAAAACGCCGGGCCGGGAGGCGAGAGATTGAGGGGGGAATACAGGAGAAGTCCCGAAAGACCGTCTGGACATTACGCCGACCGATAACTCAGTTCTGGATCGTGTCGCCAATGAAGGTACCCGAGGACGCCTCCGGGCGAGACCGTCCGTTACCGATTAGCCAATGTGGCTGTCTGCAATCCCATCAAGGGGGCCGAAGGCCCTCCGATCGGTCCCGTGAGCATAAGGTATCATTCCGGTGCCTGGCATATATTATCGCCAATTGATCCCCGCGAACCGACGGGACCGGATGCCCCCTTCCCGCCGCCATGCCCAGAACTCCTTTGGTAGCCACAAACCTCGATTTGAACTCTGCAATGACGAAGTCCAAAGGATGAGTGGCGACGTTCCTGAGGGTTCTTTTCCAAACATCAGCAGGTGTTTCGTACCATGTCTCAAAATTCTCTTGGAGAAGTTGGGGGACTCGAAGGAGATTGTCGGTGCCGTGGAGTTCCACCGCGAGTGTGCGAACCCGGGATAGGCCTTGAAATCCTGTGAGCGCCTCTCCTTCCGCTCCCTCAATATCCATCTTCACGACATCTGGGGTACGTAGACCCAAGGAGGAAAAGACCTCGTCGATGGAACGCGTTGGTATCTCAATCCCCACCCCCTGGCGGGCTATGACAGACCCGACGGAGCCTCCATCCGAGGCTTCAATCAACGCGGCTTTCCCCGGGCTTCCGAGCGCACAGGGAACGATCTCTACATTCGAACAGCGATTCACCTTCAGGTTCCACTCGAGGTACGGCAAGACCCGAGGATTGGGTTCCACCGCGACGACGTTCCCCTCTGGACCCGCCATGATAGAGGCTTGAATTGTGAAATCCCCGATGTTGGCTCCCGCGTCGAGTACGGTCTCCCCGGGCCTTATGTCTAGCGGGTCGTACTCAGCGGCGATAAGAGAGGCGTAAAACACAAACTCCTCGCGTGGGAGGACGCGGAGTGTTACTCGGCCAAGGGTCAGGTCGACTCCCGGAGGAGGAGTTTCAAAAAAGATGCGATTCGGTGATTCCGTTTCAGACATTTCGTCAACTCAGAAATTTGCCTTATCGAGCTAGCATCGTCGCTTTGCATTCCACCTTGAACGAGCTAATTTCCCTGTGATCATCTTTCAGTCGCAAGCGCCCTTCGCCCTTCGCGACCTCTCAGGACCTCTTGAAGCATCGTTTCCGCCACGACGTTCCATTGTCGTCGATCCCGCCAGGACAGGACCTTTGATTGCATCTTGTTATAGTATTGTTCATCCGCAAGAAGGCAGCGGATTATGTGAACCAGCCCCTCGTCGGAGTCTTGAACGAGGTCGGGAGACACTTCTTCCGCGAGGTGTCGGGATCCCCCTAATCCTGAAGACATTACAGGAACGCAGCCTGAGGAGATTGCGTTGACCAGGGAGAAGGAAAAGCCGCTCTCCATGTTCGGGAAAGCCCATCTCAGGACGATTCGTGCGCGGCCGTAGAGCGCAAGAAGTTCCATCTCGCTCAGGGGAGGGCTCAGTTCGACCTGCTGTGAGAGTCCGCGCGACCGCAACCGATTTTCCAAATCCTTCCGCATGGCGACATCAGCGAACCGGCCGATCATAATCATGCGTATCCCGGGCAGCTTCTCGGCGATACGGATGACACGAAACGGATCTCGCTCTTTGACCCAGCGGGTGTCCACCAGGATCAAAGGCTCCTTGGGCCGGGGAATCACTCCTCCTCCAAAGAACCCATGGGGAATGGTAATGGCCTCAATGCCTTGGGAGCGAAGACGGTCGCGAATCATTGAGGTGATGGCCATACATAGGTTGGCCCGCCGTGCAACGGTTCGGAAATACGATTGCAAGGCCCGCCTTGGTAATCCGGGAAGGAACGGCGCTTCGATTCCTTCGTGGAAGATTAAGACTTCTCGAGCCCTTCGTGGTTGCCAGAGTCGGGGGGGGGATAAGCCAGTGTATTAACGTAGACAATGACGTCCGTATCTCGCGTCAATCTATCAAAGCTCTTCGCGTGAATCACATTACCTATCAGATTGACTGACTGGCTCGGGTCGAACGTGCCCTTCGCAAAGAGGCGGAGAACAGGCGAACCTAACAGTTCCCGTGACGCCCAGTGGGTCCAGTCTCCCGCATAGCGTACTCTGGAGAAACCGCCTAAGGCCGCTTCTACCAGCGAAAACCCGCTCCCGATTCCTGAGTAGAGGTATCGTACTTGATGCCCCAGGGCTGCGAAGCCGCTCGCGAGGGCACCCATGTACTTGATGGAACCCGAGAGTTCAAGGTTGGTCAAGACCAGGTCGATCTTCACGGCAACCCCCGGTCCTTTCAAATCCTTCGCGCGCGCAGGTTACAGGTCTGTTCCACTCTTGGGACGCTTGCCAATCGGGCCCCGCCCCGCCGGGGTCCGGGGCAGGCCCGACTTGTGGGTCCTTGTACGAACACCCTTCCAGCTTCGCAGGTAGCTGAGTGCCGGATAGAGAAGAGCCAAATACGCGAGCAGAAACAAGTAGGAGACCGTCATGTAAGCAACGGCCGTGTGCTCAATTGTAAATGGCGCCGCTCCGGCATAGAGGAAAAATGAGTCGCCATCCACGGTTTCATACGGCGTGTATTGTTTGCCATCGGACAGAAGGACCAGGTCGACCGCAAACGGCCCGGTGTAAATGGTGCCAACCGTTTTAGAATCAATCAACATTGCCGTTTGGAGGACGATCACAGCAATCCGATCTCCTCCGTCCAATGAAACATTGTACGGAGAGAAAGCCAACCACTCCAAGCCGGGGGGAGCTGTTGCATTCGAGACCAAATGGCCTCCAGAGGGGAGGGGGCCGGATAGTTCGACAAATGCGCTTTCGAATCTTGCCGGGAATCCGAGGGCTGTGCCGTGGTCAACCGTAAGAACGGTTCCGAAGGGGGCACCGGGCTGAGTGGGGAGCCAGGCCCAGGAGAAGGAAATGTTGGAAAATTCGATGGACCCCTCAAATCCGACGACCTGAATCCGAATCGTGAAGTTGCGGGTCGAGGTCGGGAAGGCAAGAGAATATGATACTGTCCGCCACACGTAGGAAACGGGCAACGCCGGACCATTGACTCCAGTGGCTGGTGCGGCGCTCGAGTTGGAGGTTTGGTAAAACGCCGCCAAATCTACGAAATTCCCGGAGAATCCGGGGGTCATTCGGTAAGACACTCTCATCTCGGCCTGGACCCCTTGGTCCCCCGGGGAGGGGTTCGCAACTCCTCCGTAGCCATCTACAAGTGGCGGGCCATAATTCAGTGAGACAGTCCCCGGCGACTCCGGCGAACGGAGAGTCAGGTTGTTCTGACCGACCGTATAATAGAGGGGGCCCGGGCTGCTCCAATTCGTTATGGTCCATGAGGCCCACGTAGTGACGGTGTATCCAACGTGATAGGTTGCCCTTGAGAGCGGCTGATTCCAAGACGCATTAATGAGGGAAAGAGTAACCGAACCGGAAGAAAACGTCGCTTGAAAGCAAGCTTCAAAATACTTGGTCCAAGGCAGCGTCGGGGCGGAAAACGCCTCACCACTACCATTCAAGGAAGGTGTTAACAAGGAAAGATCAGGAATGTCTGCCACGGATCGGTTCGTTGTTTCATCCCTAAGATAGGTAGAGAGACTCCCGGTGAAGTTAGAGGATGTGCGGTAATGGAAGTCGAAGGAGGCAACAGCCGATCCTGCGGAAGGGTCTAGAACCTGTGTTCCTCCCGGACCTACAGTGAGCATTCCCCCGAAGTTGATCGAAACGGTGGTGGTCTGGCCCGCGGGGACCACCCACACCAAGGCGCCTTTACGGAGGGAAACCGTAACGTTTGACGGACCCCAATCGGTAAGCGACCAGTTCGCGATGGAGAGGATTGTCCCGGGCCTTTGAATCACCGTTTCAGACCATCCGCTTGTGGCATTCGTGAAGTTTTCAAACGGTCCGAAGGGGGACGTGACGAGGTGTGAGATCGGGGATGGAAACGATTGGTTCCCGGCCGCTCCCACGTTCGTGAGATTCTCGATTTCCAAGGGCGAGAGAATGGCCTCAGATCCTGAAAGGTTGTTAACCGAGAGCATTTGGCTGGCCGGCCCCCCATCAATGATCGCGGGGGCACTCCCAAGGGCGGCCCCAACCGTATACGCTGCCGGATAGAGGCCCACTTCCGGACCGGTGTAGGATAGGACGCTTGACACAGGGTAGGTCGAACCCCATGTGCCCGCAATTGTATATGTTATCAAATCATCTGTAAAGTTCAACAGGGGAACCACCCCAAATTGGGGTATGGTGCCAAAGAAGGATTTCAGAGAGGCGTAGCTGCTCATCCCGTAGGCCTGGAGGAGAAAATTCGGGGACGTGTTCTGGAGAATCAGATAGCGCACATTCTGGGACTGCAGATAGGAGACCAGGGAACCGGTGGCCTGAGTAGCGACCAGGTAGGCGACCTCCGGCGAGCCTCCGAGACCACCGAATAAGGGCTTCGGCGAATTGAATTCATCGAAAAAGAATTGTGCATCCTCTGTGTTGGTCGCGTTGGCTCCTCCCGTTGGCCAGTAAATATTGAAAGCCCCGGGCAGTGCCGCAAGGAAATCATAGGTCTCTTGCACCGCGGAAGAAACGCGCACCGGTTCATAAGGTCCGGAATTCGGAACCCCGTTTCCACTCACGTAAGTTGGCCAACTCCGCGACGGAAAATAGGAGCCATTGAACGCCTGCCAACCCGGAAAAACCATGAAAAATGCGATCGCGATTACTAGTACGACGGTTGACAGAGAGCGCATCGACAGCGGTTTTCTGCGCGTGAAAGGCCTGATCGTCGACTCGTCATCGCCGGAGGATCGATACGGGGTGAGCGGAAAGTTGCGGAGGGGCTGGGGGAACCTTCGGACCCACAGTTCTCCCGCCATCAGGGCCGTAAGCAGACCGCCGGCCAGAACAACGATCGCTACCGCCTCACCGAGCATAAAGAAGTAGGGAAAGTAGAGAGCCTCTCCGCTCAACGGTCCAACGTAGGGGAGCCCGGCCAGAAGTGTCACAAGCGCCGCCGATGGTCCAAACGATGGCCACTGCGTAAGTAGAATCATAAGAATGAGGATCATCGCGAACGGGATCGTGATCGAGCGCAAACGCCGGATGAGCAGAGCTGCGAAGCCGACGAACGCGGGTGCATAGAGGCTCCAGAGCCAAAGTGTGGACAGCGGTCCGGGCAGAACCAGGACAGTGGTGGGGGATTCCTGGCCCGGAAGGAGCTGGTAGAGTCCACTGTAAGAAAGGATCCCCGGCGGGGCAAAAGTGAGCGTGGTCCAGCTATATCCTGTAAGGCGGAGCACATTCCCGAGAGTCGTATTGGCGGAAAAAAACCGGATCGCGGACAGGTTGTACGACCGTACGGGATAGCTTAGAGAGACCACCCCATGCCCAAGGGTTGGAAAAATGATGTAAAATAAGAAAAGTAGACTGGGGATTACCACCAGAAAGGCATGTCCGACGTGCTTTCCGAAGGTCCAGATTGACTCCCGCCTTGCGACGGATCGGAGGATCAGAGCCACTAAAATCGCCACCAAGACCGTAAAGCCCTCCGAGGGATCCAAGAGGGCTCCGACACTGCTCAGCACCGCTGTAACTGCTATCGCCTTGACCCAATCCTCTTCGGCAATAATCAGTAGTACAGAGATTCCGAGAAAGATCCCCGTCAGACTAGTGGTCACCGTACCCCCGTCGACGTTTAGATAGAGGAAGTAAAGATTTGTGAAAAGAAAAAGGACGATTAAGACGCGGGCGAGTTCCTCCCTCCAACGGGGAAGCTTGGTTTCGAGTAACCGTAGGGTGTAGTACGTGACAAGCGCCGCCAGCACATACGCGAGCCCTACAAAGAGTGCAAAGGAATAGAGATAGAAGACCTTCTCCTGAACCAATGCGTTCAAATGCAGGAGGTGTGAGAACCCGATCGGCCAAGTAATGATATCTCGGGTGAATTGCAACGGGTATAACGCACCGGTGGAGGCCAAGGGGGAAGGGGAAAAATATCCCGACTGCCACACGGTCCCGCTTGGCGCCCAGTGTTGGTCCGAATACTCAAAGTATCCGTTACCAAAAAGAAACGAACGGATCGAAATCGAGGATAGACTGATAGAGAGGAGGAACGCAACCAACGCGCTCCATCGATGGTAAATCCACCAGCGGAAGAATCGACGGATGCGAAAGTAGGCCTTCATGATGATGCGCAAGGTCCCACCCTTCCAAGTGTGTCGAATCATGACTGGCTGGTCTTATCGGAAAAGCGACCCGTGATGCGTACTCCTCGGGAATGCACGCTTTTGGGTAGGGAAGTGGGGGGGAGATGAGCGTTCAGTTTTCCAACTCGCTGTTCGGTCATGCTTGTTGTTTCTCCGGCTTCTTTTGGAAGTTCTCTTTCGGCGTCATGTAATTCAGTGACGAGCGCGGGGAGCCTTCGTGGAAGTCCTCCATCGAGGTGACGATCGTGGCCCGGATATCCAAAGAGCTCTCCGCCTCCCTTAGCCACAGGTGTCTCCCTTCGGGTGAATGTGAGAAAAATCCCGGGAGCCCACTGTCCTCCGGGGTGTGCAGGCGGCTCACGGCCAAGTGGGTCCCCAGGGTGCGGAGACCCTTTCGGAACTGACGGGTGTTGAACTGGGACCCAACGTCCGGCTTCAAGACCAGGTCGGCCGCCTGCCCGGTCATCGGGAACCGGGCACATAGCGCCTTCTCCACGATGGAGTGAGCGTCCGCCGTCGCACAGTTCGGGGAGAATTCCCATCCCAGGATCTCCCTCGTGCAGGTGTCCGCGACCGCCATGAAGTGGCCAAGGAAGAGGTCCGTAATGAGGATGCCGGTTTAAGCGGTGGACCTCCGCCGGTTCGGGAGGGCCACGCTGAAGCTCCGCGCGGAGGCGAGGCGCGGCCGAGGGAAGCGAGCGGGTCTCAGCAGCCCCTCCGCTCTTATCAGTCGGTCGACTTTGGAATTCGCTATACGTCCCCATCGACGAACCATGGCCCTGACCCTCCGAAAGCTGAGCGTAGAGCCATCCCGGGCCACCTTCCGGATTGCTCCATAGGCCTAAGGGCTCGTCGGCGGGGGGCTGCAGCACCGTCTCCCGAGCGGGAGCAACGCCCATCGATCGACGGCAGAGCCCGCCGAAGGCCGCCGCTCTCGCCGTGGGAATCCCCCCGTTCCACCAGCTTCATGGCAGTCCCCCGCCGTCGCTCTTTCGCTCGGAGCTGCCTTCGAGTTCGCCGCGGAAGATCTGGGGGGGGCGAGCGCCTGGTTAGCCACTTGGCGCGTGAGCTGTCCGTTCTCCTGAAGGAGTCCCTGCTCCACTGTACCCTCGCCGGATTTCAGTGTGGTCTTCATGGAGACTAGGTCGCGCTCGCGCCTCTTGTAGAACTGGTCCGACGTGATTGTGTGGCCTCGGCAAATCCGGACCACATTGGCTTTGAGGAAAAGACGCTCGAGGATGATATGGAATTTCTCCATGGCGGGCCAGCTTCGATGGGTGGTCATGACCGCTTCGTAAGGTCGGAGACCCTCTCTTTCGTTTCGGGAGGGACGGATGTCCAACTCCCGATCTCAAGTCCCGGTGCGGGCCTCTCGAAAAGACCGGCGCACACGCGTCCCCCCGGTCTGCTCTCCTCCAATCGCATCTTGCTTCCCAAACCCTCCCCACCTTGGCTGTGTACGTCTATTTGGGTACAGACTACCTGATCCGCAAGGTTCTGCTTGGAACAAGAGAGTGTTGATCTTGAAGACCAGTCCATACTCAGGGCAATGGAATATATGCGAGCATGCTCGGGTGGCCGTTCATGACCCTGTTCAGTAATAGTCGTCCCAACCACCCACTTTAAAGTATCCCAGGAGAACTCCAGGAAGGTAGAAACAAGCGCGGAATAAATCATAAATCATTCCACAAATATTTAGGCCCAACCCAGGAAGCCAGAACCGAAATGGTGAAAGGTCCACTCGATAGACGCTTCGCCAAATCCGATGATTAATAGGCAGTTGGCCCTCACGATGCAGCTTCGACTCTCTTCCCAAGTCTATTCCGTAATGAAACGTCTTTCGGGCCACCTCCTCAATCGGAGGTACGGGGTGGTAGATTGGAACTTGGCCAAAGTCAACCGCGTCACTGATAGATAGACCGCTGGTCCACAGGAAATAGGAGAAGAGAATCGTGTCTTCATGCTGTGTGGGAATTCCGGTTGTGGAGTGGTTTCCCAGGTCGCGAAGAATCGCCCTTACCGCCTGCTGGCGCATCCCGCCCCTATAGGCCCGCGGTATGCAAGGAATAGAGGTCGATGGTCGAGTCCTAAAGGCAGCTGCTTCGAGCTCGTGGACCCTGTGGACAAAGCGACTCCATCGCGTCGCCGGTCCCGGGGGGACTTCGGGAAAGATTATGGCCGGCCGTTGTGCTTGAGTTATTGTCTTGAAGAGGCCAGGATGAACCAATTGATCAGAGTCGAGGTTAAGGATCCATGTACCGCGCGCACGTTTAATACCCTCAAGCCGCGCAGCAAGTCGGCCACAATCCTCCGAAATCACAGTGACATGGATCCGACTCCGAACTTCGTTGAGGATTTTGGGAGGGGTTTTGGAAGAATCTACGATGATTACTTCGACCCTATGCCTCGGTTGCTGAGACGCGGCGGTCGCCACCGATTGCAACGAAGCGTTCAGCTGGGGCGAATTCTTCGAAGGGATAACCACGCTGACATGTATTCCGGATTCGGGCGTCGCCTCAACCTCCGGAGACTGCGCAGCCGGAACCTTCGGTTTGACAACGTCCCATGCTTGGGCGCTCGGAAATCCTGGAACGGCTCTACACTCAGTCCACGGCATGGTTCGAAAGGAAAAATAGATCCCCAGTTTAATGTGCGAGCGTTGCGACGCTTTGCAACAGAGTAAAGGTGGTCCGAGCGTGTTCCTTTGTCGATACGCCTACGGCCACGGATCTAACTCCCCTAATCTTTCGGAGATAGTCCAACGCCTCGGATATAGGAATCATACCGGCCCCGAAGATGCTCATGGCGATAACATTCTCGCCACCGAGCGAGGCAAGTTCACCCTCAACCGCCTCCCGGCTGGGTGCCATCTGAAAGCCCGCGGAATTCACCGGGGTAAGAAGGACAAGTGAACGAGGATCGATTCCGGCCTCCTTTGCAAAATTGACGAATCGGCACAGATTCCGAGTAACGAAGCCGGGTGGGATGGCGTAGTTCGTCTGAATTAAGTCAACAAACTTCACCAAAGGCTCGGTTGCTCCGATTCCGACGAGGGCATCGGTAATCAATTCGTGAACGAGAAGAGTCCGGACCTTCCCGAAGCCCCTTGCCGCCCGGTCCAGCCGCTCGATCTCAATCCCAAAGTACGCGTCGACAGCGCGAAACGGGTCATGCGTGAGGTATGCCCACCCTCCCGAAAGCAACGCTTTGGCTCTGCCAGCCACACTCAGGCCGGAAAGGACGGCAGACGCCGCACCTATCGTCCCATGGTTTAGGAGAGAGCCAAAAAACCGTTCGTCAGGGACTATAGGATAGAGGCCCACTTCGTGATCGAGGCCCCGCTGTCCGAGTTCGGTCAATAGGCGCGCTGTCTCTGGCCCCGAGTTAAGATTAAAGCCTTGGGCTCCCGCATGGACGGCCTCCGCGACGACCTCAATGACTTCACTCCTCGATCGTATCCGCTGGGGGTCGCGCGATCTCTCCCGAAGATAGTGGTCCATGCCGAGAAGCGGATTAAAGCCCAGGATTAGGCGGTCTTGAAGAGAAACACTCGCCATGAGCGTTACTCCAGTGGGACACTCAGAATTTGATCGATAAGGTTGTGCAAGGGAATGGATTCGTCCCAAGTGTTTTCGGCTGGAAGGCGACCGTCGAGCGCATCGTGAAAGCGAACTTCCTGCCAAATGTTCTCTGGCTGGCCTAGAAGAAAGGGGAGAGGTGGAGTTACCTGGGTCGAATGAACGACCATCGGGGCGGGTCGACCACCCACCGACTCCGATTCCCTTTTTTTCGTGTAGACCACCAACCGATCTTCGTTGACGGAGATGGCGCCTTCTGTCCCGTGAATCTCCATGAAAAGATCAGGCGGGTTGTAATTTCGAAGGTTCCAGCCCAGTTCTACGAGTCCTAACACCCCTCCAGGGAACGTGAGCGAAGCGGATACAACATCCTCCACCCGGTCGGAAAATAGACGCATGCGCCGCGCTTTCACTGAGATTGGCGTACCGAAAGTCCAAAGAAGAAGGTCCAAGAGGTGGATTCCCCATTCCAGAGTGACTCCGCCCGAGCCTGGCTCTCCTCGCCAACCCGTTGCGGGGGCGACCTGACCCGCGGTAAGATCGTTCGCCCGGACGAGCCTCACTTTGCCGATGGCTCCTGACTGAACGAGGCGCCTGGATTCTTCGAAGACACGGTTAAATCGTTTCTGGAAGCCGATTACACCGAGGATGTTCCGACGTCGAGCCTCCTCAGCCAGACCCTTCGCGTCGTTCGCCCGCGTCGCCAGTGGCTTTTCCACGAAGATTGCCTTCGGTGACCCGGCCCGGAAAATTGCTTGGACGATGTCCACGTGGGTCGGTGGGGGGGTACAAACATAGACGCAGTCGGGGGCTAGGGTTCGAATCATGTCCTCCACATTTGAAAAGAAGTTGATTCCACGCAAAACCTTCTTACCCATCAGTAACAGCCGCTCGTCCGAATCTACCATGGCAACCACACGCCCTCTCCCAAGGCTGTTTGTGATCGCGGCATGAGAGAGTCCCATTGGGCCCATGCCGACGATCGCGACGGTCCTCTTAGGCGTCATGAAGTGGATCCCGTCTTGCGATTAGGAGCCCTACGGTTAATCATTACGCTTCATCATTCTTTCTATTCTAAGTGGCTGGATCCCACAGTTCACACGGCACCTTCGACCGATTCGGATTTCGTTACATCGGGCATAGGTTAAGCGCGCTCACCTCGACCACTCCTCTCCGAGCCGAAGGCGAGGGGAGAGGGGCCCGTCGAGGACCGGCTTTCTCGAGGCGATGGGGGGCCTAGGAGCCCCTCCGAAATCCATGTATTTAAAGGTTTTTGTATATTTAAGCTTGTCGTGTCACTTTTTGGCCTCCGTAATATAGCGCGTAGAGGAAGTGGGACTGTCCGGATTTGAACC
>Ga0080006_1217447_pt1 | contig 78242 bp, 87 predicted proteins | sample RS3BMetagenome_FD_69209 | JGI IMG/M metagenome (GOLD analysis project Ga0080006, IMG submission 69209) | Ferric oxide microbial mat and aquatic microbial communities from Rainbow Spring, Yellowstone National Park, USA - RS3B (SPADES... ... | reverse complement strand
ATTCTAGTGATTGATTGCTCTTGTATCAGGGCGGAGGAGGTTTTCTTCAGGAGACTTGGAGGGAAGCACAGGAGGTTGCCGGTACTGCTTGCTTCCAACCCGACCAACTATGCAAAGCCGGCAACGCTGAGCTCCCTCGAAGCACTCGCTGCGTCTCTGTACATACTGGGTATGACAGATGAGGCTAGACGGTACCTGTCTATCTATAAATGGGGAGAGACGTTCGAGAAGCTGAACCACGAACCCCTCGAGGCTTACAGGAAGGCCAGGTCAGAGGCCAAGGTGCTCAGCAGGGAGAGGGAGTACTTCCCACACCTGTTCGGCGTTTGAGAGGAAAAGGATTAATCATAGGAAGTCCTTTTTTTCCAAGACGCGAGTCGGCGGACGGGCCACGGGGGCCTCCTGGGGAAGTTCCTCCCTCGCAGCAGGACGCATGGCGCCGCGAGGCGCAGCCGGAGACGGCTGGCTACGGAACAGAAACGAGACCCGCCCCGCCAGAGGCGATGATGGGGAGACCCTGAGGTCGGCGGGAAGAGGGATGAAACGGCCGACCCATGCGGAGCAAGGCCAAACATGGTCGATGAGAAGCCTGCGAGAGACCAAGGTGGGCCGCTGAGCTGAATCCCGTCTAGAACAGAAGGAGGACTACGGCCGAGGACGCGTCTGGCCCCCAGCCGAAGGCGCGCTGGGGGCTCCATTCTATCCATATCGACGTCCCTGTCTCCAGATCGCGTGAATGAATCCCGCACCACCACATCGCTTCCCAAGTGGGACAATTGGGTCGGGCCTGATGTTACGCTGAAGTGTCTGAAAAAGCTCGGGGAGTTATTGCCGACCTTCGCGCACATAGCTGATGCCCACACGGGCGCTCACAGGTAGCCACACATGAAGAGGCGTGAGGCAAAGGTGGCGAAGAGGAATGAGGCTGTGAGAAAGAGGGACGCACTTCAGGAGCGCTACAACTGGCTCATGGACTACGTTCCAACAGTGGAGCTCATAGAGGTGAGTGTGATGAGGAGCATAAACCGTGAGTTCGACGCCCTCTCCCAGAGGTGTTTCAATGCGCTTGTTGACGACCCAGGGAAGGAGGCGAGGGTGGACTAGAGTTTCACACCTCTTGTCACTCAAGACGGATACGAACGCGATGTGAACTACCTGAGCGGGGGAGAGAAGACGGGCCTGTCCATGGCCTACAGACTTGCTGAACTCGTTCGTAAGGAGGGTCTCTTGCGCACGGCCAGGTGTGCTTATACTGGACGAACCCACTGACGGCTTCGGCAAGGAGCAGCTGGCGAGCGTGAGGGAAGCGCTGGACAAAGTTGAGTGTCAACAGGTTATAGTTGTCCCATGAGAAAGAGCTTGAGAGCTTCGCCAACCAGATCTACAGAGTCGTCAAGGAAGGGGGCCAGTCGAGGATCCTCGTTTCCGACAATCAGTTTCAGTGAAGACTGAAAGGGTGGCGATTCCTTGTTCGCTCAATTTAAGAGCCGCCAGCATGTGCCTGGTCTGGCTTGGCAAGAAGGATAGAGTGGCTCTCCACCGTCCTGCCCGAGAACGTTACTTGTCTTGAAGAGGAGGTTGCCAAGTCAATTGAGGTTGTGGAGACGCCTCCCGCGTGGATGTGCCTTCAGTGCAGGGGAGCCAGGCTGCTCTGCGGGAAGCCAAGGTGCCCGATAGTGGTGAAGGCACAGTCCATGGTAAGGGTGGGTGGCGTCATGCTCGCACAGAATGTGGATGGTTCGTCGCCTCCGGGTGTCTTTGTGGGAAGGTTGGGTTACCCGAAGGTCTCGATAGGTCCCATGGTCCCGCAAGGGTACGGCGACACCTCTGTTCTTGACACGCCAGAGGAATGGCTCGGGAAGTCTATCGAAGATATAGTGGATTACAGGTACGCACTAGTGCGGGGAAATTCAAGGGCCAAGGTGACAGATGCTCGTGACCCGGGCAAGCTGCTCGGGAGCCTGCAGGAGCTCGCGATGGCGGACAGGCCTGTGGATTCAGAGCTGAAGCTGACCAAGGCTCCGAGGAAGATACTAACTCTGAGCGAGGAATCTCAGCCCTTCGGACCCTCGGCACCTCTTGAGAACTTCAGGATAGGAAGTGTCCACGCTGATGGGAGGATAGAGAGGGCGTATTACGACAGGGACATGAAGGCCTCGGAGGCTGTGGCTGAGCTCTACTCCAAGGGCGTAATCGTGACAAGGATACAGAGGGCGTTCAGCCTTGGCATGTTCGGTGAGGGAGCGAGGAGGAGGGTGGTGCCCACGAGATGGAGCATCACGGCCGTGGACAGCACACTCAGCATTGCGCTGTTGAGGCAGGTGAAGCAGTATCCAACGATAGACGAATACAGGGTCTACTCTTTCAGGGCCTACGACAACCAGTACGTCGCTCTGCTATTGCCTGAGCACTGGAGGTTCGAGTGGATTGAGGCTTGGTTCCCAAACACCGCATGGAACCGGATTACTGGAGAGCCGTACATGATTGGGGATTACGAAGAGAACTGGGGGAGGAGAACTTACGCGAGGGTTGGAGGATGCTACTACTCGACAAGGCTGGCTGTGGCGGAGGCGCTGGCGAGGGAGGGCAGGCAGGCGGCCGCGATAGTGCTGAGGGAGATCTACCCCGGCTACATAATGCCCTTGGGCGTGTGGAACGTGAGGGAGAGTGTCAGGGCGATGATGAGGCAGGGGTACGAGAGGCATGAAACTTTCGGCTCCGCGCTGGCGTCGGCTCTGAAGAAGCTAACCATCCCAAGGGACAGGTGGGCTGGTGGAAGCGTCCTGATTGCGAGGGGGCTGACGCAGAAGAAGATGGACGAATTTGGCGCAAGCTAGCAAAGTTATAGGCGGCTGGCTGAGCGGTGGCGCCGTGACGGTTCGGCTCTATTGGGAGGACATGTACGCAAGGGAGTTCGACGCGAGAGTACTTCGCTCTGAAGGGAAGGCAGTTGTGCTCGATAGGACTGCTTTCAACCCGAGGGGTGGTGGGCTTGTGTCAGACACTGGAGAGATAGCTGGCGTGCGTGTGACAGAGGTGGTGAAAGAAGGAGACGACATCATTCACCTCGTGGAAGACAGCTCTGCCCTGAAGCAGGGCAGCATTGTTCATGCCTTCCTAGACTGGGAGAGGCGTTACAGGATAATGAAGATGCACACGGCCGCTCACATCCTGAGCGCTGTCGTGAATAAGGAGACGGGGGCGCTGATAACAGGGAACCAGGTTGCGCCTGAGGAGTCAAGGGTTGACTTCGACCTCGAGGAGTTCGACAGAGAGAAGCTTTCCTACTACTTGGAGAAGGTCAACGACGTCGTGAAGCTAGGACTGGAGGTTAGAACGTTCTTCATGAAGAGGGAGGAGGCGCTACAGATACCTGGCCTTGTGAAGCTTGCTGCCGCTGCCCCGCCTGCGCTCGACACACTGAGGATTGTGCAGATAGGGGAGGTGGATACGCAGGCGGACGGAGGGGTTCACGTCAGGAATACAAGGGAGATAGGAAGTGTGATTGGGCTTCGCGTGGAGAACAAGGGGAGGAAAAATAGGAGGATTTACTTCACTGTCCCCTGAGACGCTACCTTCTCCTCGCTACCCAGACAGGCATCCTCTTCGCCGTGCAGTTTCCACAGAAGGACTTCATCGACCTAGTACCCTCGTCGAATATCGTCGTCGAATGCGACATGCATACCTGTATACCGCACTCTGAGCATGAAGCTACAGCGTGCCCCTTGCAGACCGAACATCTTGCCATTCAATTCACCTCCATCTTCTCGTCCAACAAACACAGGCCCCGGCCAGCACCAGGGAGTCTCCCGAGGTGGTCGCTCAGATCCGTGCACAGTTGGGTTGGATACGGCTTTGCTGCCGAGGTTAATAAACGCGACTGCTCAGACTGGAAGCTTGGGCTTTCCAGTAAAGTTTCTGATCCCCTTTGCCTCGAGCGCGGCAGCCGAAGTCCTGGCTGCCTTTTCTTCCATCCAGGAGGAGATTGCCTTTGTGTTACCGTCTGAATCGCATATCACTACTGCAGTCGTTCCTCCTGTTCCAGGCACAAGAGAATAGAGCATCTCCTCTCCCACGGGCTCCCATTTATCCCCGCCCATCTTCAGAAAGAGAACTGGATAAGATGCGCCTGCCACTTCCTGGAGGATCTCGGTGGCAGCTCGAACTCTGTACCTGCCCTGCTGGACTGCAGTGAAATAGTCCATACATGAAGCAGGGTTGAAGAGCGATTTAATGTGTTTATGCACCGAAGTAAAGAAGAGCGAACACTCCAGCGAGGGAGAGCGCGACACCGAGAAGCTGATTTGGCTCCAGCCTCTCCCTCAGGAAAGCTATGGCGTAAGAGGTGGCGAATGCGCCACCCATTCCTGAGAGGGCTATTGCAATCGGGAGAGCGTCTGAGCTGAGGGATACACCGAGATTGAAGGCGAGGAAGCCGAGTGCTTCAAGTATACCCATAATGATCATCGTGGTTGAGAGGCTTGCCCTGTCTGGCCTGACGCTCTGCCTCGCGAACGGTGCAAAGAGTATGCCAGCGAGGAGGCCGACACCCCTCAGGAAGAGCACTGGCACTACGAACCCGACAGCCGGTGTGACGTAGCCCACTCCAGTGTAAATAGTCCCGAAGGAGAGTGCAGCGAGCCCTGCGGAGCCAATCCCGGGCGTCAGCTGGAGCATGCTTCTACCCCTTAGGTATCTCTTCAGCTCGGAGTATCTCGTGGAAAGAAGTATGACCCCAAGCATCACGGAGGTCAGCGCAACGGTCCTCATGGGCGTGAGGACAGTGCCGAGAAGGAGGAAGGCAAGCACTGTCGTTACTGCTGGATAGGTGTAGGCTATTGGCGCGACAACGGAGACAACTCCCGTGTGAAATGCCCTGTAAAGGAATATGAAAGCGAAGAAGTTGAGTGCACCCGCTGCCGAGAGGAGAGCGGCCGCGTACAAGGGTATCGAACCCTGCGGCCTGAGCAGTATAATGAGCGGGGCCAGTGTTGCGAGTGTAGTTACGTGCATGTAGATAGTTGTCCTGTAGTGCCCTACGCTCTCGGACTGCCTGCGTGAGAGGTAGTCGGACGTGCCCCAGCAAAAAGCCGTGGAGAGGCCGAGTAGAACTGGAAGATACGACATCTGTCGCACGCGCTCTGGCTTGGGGCGAAACCGCAGCCGTATTAAAGCAGGGTCAGGCTCAGCGTCTGGCGCGGACTCTCATCGCAGGCGCCCTTGCATGCTCGAGTGCTGCTATTATCTCCCTGCAGAAGGAAGGAAGGTCGTTCGGAAATCTCGAGGTGATCAGGTTGCCATCTCTGACGACTGACCTGTCAACGTACTTTCCTCCTGCGTTGACGACATCGTCCTTGACTGAGCTGAAGCAGGTTACTGTCCTACCTCTGACGACCCCGGCGGAAGCAAGAACCCATCCTGCGTGGCAGATGGCTGCCACGACCTTGCCCCTGTCGTTCATCTCCTTCACGAAGCGAAGGAGGGATGGATGCCTCCTCATGTAGTCGGGCGCGTAGCCTCCAGGCACTATCACTGCATCGAAGTCGCCAGCCTCAACCTTATCCGCAGTCGTGTCGGGCCTGACTTCGAGGCCATGCTTTCCCCTGTACACCTCCGACGACCCAGTGCCCACAACAACCACATCGGCCCCCTCCTCCTTCATCCTGTAGAATGGGTACCAGAACTCGAGGTCCTCGTAGAGGTTCTCTACAAGTATGGCTATCTTCATCCCGGATAGGGACAACGTGTTATTCGCTGTTAACTGACTGATTTAAGAGTTACCCAGCCAGGGCGGATGAAGTTTGAAGATAGACGCTGAGATTTCGCCCCAAAGCCCATCAAGCATTACTGAGCTTGCTGTGCGGGCGGAGGAGTTCGGGTTCGACTGTCTATGGGTGAATGAAACAAAGCACGACCCGTTCATACAGCTCGCAGTAGCCGCTCTCGGTACGAGCAGGATAAGGCTTGGGACGTCTATCGCTCTTGCCTTCACTAGGAGCCCAACAAATCTAGCTTATTCGGCGTGGGATATACAAAATCTGTCGAGGGGAAGGCTGATACTCGGGCTAGGGACGCAGGTGAAAGGTCACATTGAGAGGAGGTTCGGGATGAAGTGGGAGAGCCCATCCGAGAAGATGAAGGAAACGATAGATGTGATAAGGGCTGTGTGGAGAAGCTGGCAGACTGGCGCCGAGCTGGATTACAGCGGGAGGTTCTTCAGTGTGAACCTGATGACCCCTTTCTTTAACCCTGGGCCAATTGAAAACCCATCGATACCTGTCTTCGTTGCGGCGGTCAACAGGAGGATGTGCAGGATCGCCGGCAGGGTGGCAGACGGGCTCCACGTCCATCCGCTCCATACACCGAAGTATCTCATGGAGGTGATGCTGCCATCCTTAACTGCAGGCCTGAGAGAAGCTGGAAGGCAGAGGGGAACGGTACAGGTCGCGGCGTCTGTTTTCGTGGCAGCCGGGGACAGCGAAGCCGAGGTCAGGAAGATTAGAGAGTTCTACAGGGAGCAGATTGCGTTCTATGCCTCCACAAGGACGTACAGGAAGGTGCTCGAGCTACATGGATGGGGCGAAGTTTGCGACAGGCTTCATGGTCGCTCTGTGAGTGGAGAGTGGAGCTTGATGAAGAACGAGATAACAGACGACATCCTCTCGGAGTTCGTTGTGGAGGGCGGTTGGGACGAAATAGGGGACAAGCTGCGGAGGAGGTACGGTGAGGCTGTGGACAGGGTGAGGCTGTACATCCCTTTCGACGGCAAAGAGAATTGGCGCCGCCTTGTTGAGGGATTCGACTGTAATGTGTAAATATGTGTGCCCGCGTGTTTTCATCGATGAAAAGGTGCCTTGTCCTGTACGACGGGGGATGCGGACCGTGCGGGCTGTTTGCCTCGCTTGTGAGGGCTGTGGACAGAGGCAGAAGCGTCTCTCTGTCTACAATAGCAGAGGCTGACGGCGCAGGACTGCTCAGGAGTGTGCCTGAGGACGAGAGGTACAAGTCCTTCCACGTCGTTCTCGAGGATGGGCGGGTGTTCAGCGGGGGGGACGCGGTACAGGAGCTGGCTTCGCTCACTGGCATCGGCTCTCTGCTTTTCAGGCTTGGACTGGCCAGGAGTCTTGCTTCGGATCTTTACCGATACGTCTCTGTGTTACACAGGTCGTGCGCCAGCGCGCCGTGACACGCTTAAATCGTTTCAGCACCGTGTGGGCAGCATATGGTCTACGTCACGAATGTAGAAGAGGTGGAGCAGGAGGAACTCGAGAAGGGTGAGGCGAGGCTAACCAAGGTGAAGTACCTCATAGACGAGAGGCATGGCGCAGGGAGGTTCTTCATGCGCGTATATGATGTGATGCCTGGAGGGAGGACGCCGCTCGACAGGCATCCCTACGAGCACGAAGTTTACGTCCTCCGGGGGACGGCAACACTGGTGACGGAGGAGGAGGGGAGGCGGTTGAGACTGAAGTTGAAGGAGGGAGACGTTGTGTTCATTGGGCAGAACCAGGTGCATCAGTTCCTGAACGAGGGAAGTGAGACTTTCAGGATGCTCTGCGTGAGGGGCGCCGTGGTTCACAAGGAAGAGCAGAGGGCAGAGGAAGGATCCTGCTGAATCACAGCTTTATCTTCTCACCGAACTTTCCCTGGTAAGCTATCTCAGTGAGTTTCTTTCTCTTCTTCTTCCCCTTGAGCTTCCTCGCTGGATAGCCGAAACCCACAACTGCGGCTATATGCATACTTCCGGGTATGCCGAAGTCCCTTTCCATTTCTTCTCTCTTTACACCTGTATACACACGGGATGAGACACCGTAGTTCCACGCTGCCAGTTCCATATTCTGCACAACCCTACCGGCGTCGAAGATGTGAAAGCCGTACTTTGGGTTGGTGAGCACGACGACTGCAAAGTTGGCCCCTGCAACCCAGGCACCAGTCGTGCTGTCTGAGGCCAGCCTTCGGAGGCCGTCTGTGTCGTCGACCATGATGAACCTCCAGTGTTGTGCGTTTATGCCGCTCGGAGAGAGGCGCGCCGCCTCCAGCACCTTCCTCTTCACATCGGTCGGGACAGGTTTCGGGCTGAACTCCGTGACCTCCAGCTTTGTGGCTATGCAGTCGAAGGCATCCATGACAGGAGTGCTGAAAGGGTGATAGATTTCCTTTGTGGTCGTGACGCAAGTTGGGGAGGCGAACCTGCTCGCTCAGCAGATTCAGCCTCCGGTCGAAGTCAAGCTATTCCTGTCTTGAACTCCACGACCAAGAGTATCGCCCCGGCCGCGGCTGCGGCCACGGCAGCGTAGAGGTAGGAACCGAATTCACTGTAGGTGAAGAGGAAACCCATGACCGCGTTCGAGACGAAGAGACCTATTGCCCTGCCGGAGCTGAGCCACCCCATGCCGCTCGAAATCCTCCTGGCCTTCACGAGTGTTGAGATGAGCACCGGCTCGAATGTCTCGACAGACCCGGTCGCGAATCCGAGGCCGGCAGCACCGAGGTAGTATAACCAGAGGCCGTAGTTGAAGGCGTAAGAGAGCCCCACGACGAGAGAAGAAAGGGAGGCGAGGATGTATCCGAGTGTCCAGAGTGTCCTGAGCGGAGATGCAGCTCGATAGGAGCCGAGAAGATAGCCTGCCGCCGCGGAGACGCCGAGGTATACGCCGAAGGTGGCAACCCCGAGGACGGAGCTGTTCTGGGACTGGGCGACTGTGACGATTGGAAACCCGAGCGCATAGTAGCTGAAGCCGAAGAGTGTCGTGGATAGAATGAGGGCCTTGAATGCGAAATCGTTTGTCCTTTCCTGCGAACCCTCTGGTCTCTGAGTGTCTTGGCCGCCTTCAGAATCGAGTCTAGCGAAATCTTGGTCAGGCTTTGTGCCCGCCAGCGCGAGGGAGAGTGTCGAAAGGAGAAGCGGGACGGTTGTGACGAGTACCACGTCTCGCAGCGAGAAGCCAGCAAGGACGAGTGCCACTGAGTAGGCAACTGCTATCATCCCGCCGCCGACGTCAAGCGCATGCAGGAAGCCAAAAATCTTTGGGCGCTGGGAGGGGTTTGATACCTCCACGAGCCAGGCCCTCCTGGGTGGAGTTCTGAAATACCTGGCCCACCAACCGAGGATGAAGAGCGAGCCGAGTATGAGAGTGTTTGAAAAGAGAACGCTGAAAGACATCAGTGGTATCAGCAGGTTGCCTGCGATGGCGATGCTCTTCTTGTCATACCTATCACCCAGCCTGCCTCCTAACAGAGCGAAGACAGAACCTACACCGTAGCTGAGTGAAAGCAGGAGGCCATAGACGTACGCCGGCTGCTTCAGCTCCAGTACTACGATGATGGGGAAAACTGCTGTGACAGCCTGGTAGCCCATGTCTGCGAAGAACGCCGATAGCGAGATCAAGGCCACGTCCTTCGTGAGCCACTTCTGTGAACGGCGTGGGCCTGCATCTGGGGCTTCGGCCATTTTGCACTCTCTCCTGCGCCGCTCCTGTCAGATACCCGGCCCTGGTCTGCGACCTGTTCTGGCCGCTCGTCTGCCCAGAGTCTCGCCTCGCCCTGTTGCCTGATGTCTGGGCCGGGCAGACAGAAATAACCCCATGATGACCTCGTCCACGTACCTCCCCGCGATTTGGAACTGCCCTTTTCGAGTCCCCTCCACCTCGAAACCGAATTTCCGGTAGAGGTGTGTGGCCGCTTCGTTCGTTGAGAAGACCTCCAGGCTCAGTTTCCTGATGCCCTTATGCCTTGCCCAGCGGATTGCGTAATCCATCAGGGAGGAGCCAATGCCTATGCTCCGGTACCCTTTGAGAACCACCATCCCAAGACCGTAGACTCTCTTTTTCTTGTTGAGGTTGCTGTAGTACTGATAAAGAGTGAGGCTGCCGACGATCATGCCTCTGTGCTCCGCGACTGCGACCAGCGTGTCCCTGTCGGCCACGCGGCCCTCCAGCCGCCCCCTGAAGTCTTCGCCCACTCTCTCTGTGGCAATGTACTTCCCTTCGTCAGCGGTCTTCTGCCAGATCTGCAGGAGTCTCGGAACGTCTTCTACTGCCGCTCTGCGAATAGTGATAGTTTCGCCGTCTCTCGTCCCGTACTTTCTTTGAGCCATCGCTGCTTGATTCCTAAGACCCGGCAACATTCTCTCTTGACCTTCTGTATCCGGATGTACTCGTGTGGAGTGCCTTGGCGCAGGAAGACGTTGACGCAATCGTTTTGGTGCACAAGGTAGCGCCGGGACAGAGCAGGCAGGAGCCCGACGCAGCTCTTCCTCGTGTCAAAGCATTACACTCACCTCGATGCCGTCCATTGTACCCGGGTCTGATGCGAGTGCGGCCTCTATGCACTCGCTTCTGTAGATGCCAGACATCCTGACGTAGTCAAGGTAATCTTTCATTTCATCTGCTAAAACTATAACGTTGTCTGCGACGACGACGCTCCCCTTGTGGAGTAGCGGTTCGGCCAGCTTAAGGTAGGAGAGGTACTCGTCCTTCGCAGCATCGAGGAAGAGCATGTCCAGGGTGTGTTTCAGGGTTGGTATGACATGTTTCGCGTCGCCCACCAACACGCTCACCTTTCCCGACAGGCCAGCCCTCTCGATGTTCTTTTTGGCGCGCTGAGCCATTCTGCCGTCGACCTCGATGCACGTCATGGACCCTCCCGCTGGAAGCAGCCTTCCTATTCTTATGGCGCTGTAGCCGACTAGGGTCCCGACCTCAAGGACTCTCCTTGGCCTTGTTCTGATAACTAGGCTGTCGAGTATGGTACCCTTTGCAGGCCCGATGATTGGAAGGAACTTGGACCTAGCCTCCTCCTCGATCTCCTTCATTACTTCTTCAGGATTCATCGGCTTCTCTGACTGCCTGGTGCTAATATGCCTTGGCACAGCAATGTTTTAAAGAAGCGAAATGGTTGTTCGAAAGAGATGTCAAGCGAACAGGTGGACATGAGGGAGATACAGAGGCAGATATCCAGGATAGTTGACCCGGAGGTGGGTATACCTATTGTCGAGATGAATCTCATCGACAAGCTTGAGGTGAACGACGGCGTGGTCAACATAGAGTACCATGCCACGACTCAGTACTGCCCGCCTATATTCGCTCTCAAGATTTCACAAGACCTGAGGGACAGCATCTCGCAGTTGAAGGGTGTGAAGGACGTCCGCGTCATCGTGACAGGCCATTTCTTTGCCGACGCCATAAACAGGCAAGTGAACAAGGCGCAGCCACAGGGTGCGGCTGCAGCGCCAGAGAAGGCCTAAATCAGCGTCAGAGCGGCTGAAATCGCTCCCACAGAGGAGGACACACTGTCGTCTGAGCCGCAGACGATTACAACGTCACCGTTGCCTGGTGAAAAGAGTTCGCGCAGTATCTTCCACGAAGGACCAGGGTAGTCCCTCTCACAGTCGAGGGAGCCGCCCGGGACGGTGAACTTCGAGCCGCTTATCACGAAGGTGGTGGCGCCAGATGCGCCTGCCCTTACGGCCGAATCCCGCTGCAGTATTCCATCCTTCACCCTCGACGCAGCACCTCTCACGCAGACAGCTGACTGGTAGTTGCCCACAGTGATGCTCGACGAAGGCAGCTGGGCTGGGCCCGCAAGCGTGGCCGAAAGTTTCCTGTAGATACGCTCGCCCTTCGGTGTTAGAGAGCATCCGGATATCACGGTGTTAACGTAACCCGCTGCCTTGAGTCTCTTCAGGATAGTGCGGACAGCACCCTCCCCGAGTCCTATCTCCCTCGAGAGCGCCTGTCTTCCGATCCTTCCGCTCTTGGCTATCGTGATGAAGGCGAGCAGGAAATGGGGCTGGGAGAAGCTGGGCGAGGGCCCCCTCTCTCTCACTGCAGTTATGCTGAGAAGAGATGGAATCGATGACAATCTGTGAGGGTTGTGTGCTGGCCGCTTTAACTCGTTTTCCAACAGGGTTTGCCTGTGCGGGCGCCTATTTATATATTGGATGGATTATCCAGCCTGCCGTGAAGACCTCGAGGAGTCTGGCAGTAACCGCCGTCTTCGTAGCAGCCATAATCGGTTCTGATTTCGCGCTTGCTCCCTATCCGAACGTGAAACTGCTGGACACGCTTGTCTTCGTGGCCGCGTACGTCTTCGGCTTCCGGGTTGGAGCTTCCGTTGCGGTGGTCTCCGAGGCTGTCTGGAGCGTCGTCAGTCCGTGGGGGGTAGCGGGGGTAATATCTCCTTTCCTTGTGAGTGGAGAGCTGCTCTTCGCGGTCGCGGGATGGGCTGCTTCAAGGGCATGGGGGAGCCAGCTGAAACCCGGGTCGCCCTATTCCCTCGCTGTAGGCTCGCTGCTTGCCCTCTGTGCCTTCCTGTGGGACTTCGAAACAAACGCCGCGACGGCGCTGCTTGCATTCTGGCCTGACGTCACTGCGCAGAAGATAATCTCAACAGAGCTATTTGGTGCTCTCTTTGCGCTCGTTCATGAACTGAGCGACTTCGTCCTTGGGTCGGTGGTTGCACCGGTTGTAATTTCGATAATCCCGAGGGCGACCGGCAGGTGGTCCTGAAATGCCGTCTGTAAAGACTCTGTACGCTGTGGTTGCCATCCTTGCAGGACTCCTGGTGGTGAGCTCGTCCATCTCAATGCTCTATTACACCCAGTACCAGCAGCAGGCCGCAGCCACCTCGAACTACCTGAAGGAAGTCAACGACGCGCTATCAGCCTACAATTCGCTGGCTGCGAAGTACCATTTAGCTACGGCCAACCTGACACAGGCCAGCGCTGGTCTGAACTACACAGAATATTCTTTCCAGGCCCTGGCTTCTCTTTACAACAGGTCTCTTTCGCTGCTCAGCAGCGCTGTTTCCAGCCTTAACACAAGCTCACAAGCTTACGTGAGCGGGAGCAGGCAGCTCTCGACCCTCTGGAGCAGCTACCTCCAGCTACTCAGGTCTTACAGGAGCGAGCTAGCCAGCCTTCGCGTCTCGCCAGTCAGAGCTGGGCTTTCTAGCCCCCTGGCTTACTACACGAATATTCTGGTTGACTTCGGAAATGGCACGAGGACTTGGTACAATGAAACGGCAGTCCAGCCTGGCTGGAACCTGTACGTGGCTACTCTTGTCCTCTTCAAGGGGGATGTGCAGGCCACGTGGTACCCCCAGTACCAGGAGCACTTCGTATACGGCATTGGAGGCGTGGCCAACAGCGCCTCCCAGAACAGGGCCTGGTTCCTCTGGACCTGGAACGCGAGCGCCTCCTGGCAGATGGCCCAAGTAGGCGCGGACCAGCTCACAGTTTACAACGACTCTGTCTTTGCCTGGACTTACTGCCAGTACAACCCGACAACGTACTCTCCTTCGTGCTCTCCACGCTAGTGCAGGGTGCTTCGTCTGGAAAGGGCGCTTCTCTCCTGGAGCGGTGGAAAGGACAGCACTCTTGCGATGTACGAGCTTCGGAGAGCTGGAAGGTTCGAGGTCGTTGCTCTCATAACTACAGTGACTCGCGATTACGATAGGGTAAGTATGCATGGAGTCAGGAGGCAGCTTCTCGAGAGGCAGGCCGAGGAGCTGGGCATCGGTCTCGAGAAGGTCTGGATTCCCAAGAATGCAACAAACAAGGAGTATGAATCTCAGATGAGGTCACTGCTTGAGAAGTTCCGGCGCGGAGGCGTCAGGCATGTTGCCTTCGGGGACATATTCCTGCAGGACATAAGGCAATACAGGGAGGAGAGGCTAAGGGAGGTCGATATGGACGGCATCTTTCCTATCTGGGGACGAGACACGACAGAGCTGGCACACACCTTTATCGACCTTGGCTTCAAGGCAATCGTCTGCTGCGCTGACCCAAGGGTGCTAGACAAGAAGTTCTGTGGCGCCGAGTTCGACGGCTCGTTCCTTTCGAAACTTCCACCTCGCGTAGACCCTTGTGGAGAAAGAGGCGAGTTCCACACTTTCGTGTATGCTGGTCCTCTGTTCAGGCGACAGATAGGCGTAAAGTTGGGGGAGGTTGTGCTCAGGGATGGTTTTTACTTCGCGGATATTCTTCCGGACTGACTTGAACGGTGAAGATAAAGCTTGCATGCTTGGATGGGTGGCTAAATATGGGATACTGGCTGTTCAAGGAGGAACCTTCCCACTACTCCTTTGACGACCTCCTGAGGGAGGGAAGAACCGTCTGGGATGGCGTGGAGAACAATCTAGCCCTGAAGTACTTGAGGAACACGAGGAGAGATGACAGGGCATTCTTCTATCACACGGGCAGCGAGAAGAGGATTGTAGGGATCATGCGGATTGTCACAGACCCATATCGACCAGCCGGCTCAGACACCAGGCTTGTGGTCGTGGACGTGGTGCCCGAGTCGCGACTGCCTCGCCCGGTCGGGCTTGAAGAGATCAGGGCAGACTGCGGGTTTGCAGGTTTCGAGCTGTTGAGAATCCCGAGACTCTCAGTGATGCCAGTCCCAGCTCACATGTGGAACAAAATAATTGAAATGGCGGCCGGGAAATAGAGCCTCCGCTACGTGACGCCCGGCGCCAGAGGGAATCAACCGACTAGGAAGATGGCCGAAGAGCCCCTCAGGCGTGCAGACCTTGGCCCGTTCAGCTTGATGTGCCGCCTTCTGCTCATGCTCATTGCCTCCAATCTCCAGCTCTGAGGAATTGAGGGTGCAAATCAACGATTCCTGACCATCAAGTCAAACGGAGACGCAAGTCTTTAATTCGCCCGCCACGGCGCAGAAGTGTTGGAAAGGACTGTTTCAACGCTAAACCTAGGTAGCTTTGAAATAAGCGAGACAAGGGGGTTCCTCCCAGCTGAGGACCCTCAGTACACCTTCGGGAACGACGCGCATCCACACCTGAAGTACCTCGAGCAGCTTGGAGCTCAGATCCCGGAGCTTCTTGAGGCGCACAAGCTGAGGAGGGCAGTCGATTCCCTGAAGCCAATCGAGACGGCCGTCTTTGACACTCTTGACAGGAGGGGTATTGTTATGGCAGCAAGAATCTACGCCTTCCTTGCAAGCGGGTACGTCCATCAGATCGGGGAGCCGAAGGTGAGGCAGATCCCGAGGGGTGTGGCGCTGCCGCTCTTCGAGCTCTCGAGGCGACTGGGAAGGAAGTTCCCCATTCTCTCGTACGACCTTTATGCGCTGAATAACTGGCGAAGGCTCGACAAGAGTCGCGGCATAGATCTGGAGAACATGAACACGATACAGAACTTCGTGAGACTCAGGGACGAGCCATGGTTCATCCTTGTGCACGTCGAGATAGAGGCAGAGGCGGGACCCGCTGTGGGAGCCATAGGAAGACTTCAGCAGGCAGTTCTGACGAAGGATGTGAATTCACTTGAACATGCTCTTGACACCATCGCTGAATCGCTGGACACAGCAATTCACACCCTTTCTAGGATGCCGGAGGGGAACAGTCCTGACCTCTACGCGTTTACATTCAGACCATACATTCAGATGTTCAAGGAGATAACATACGAGGGGGTCGGGGACTATGGTCCTGCGCCGACATTCAGGGGGGAGACTGGTGCGCAGAGCTCCGTGATCCCGTCCCTCGACGTTGCGCTTGGCATCAGGCACGCCAGGACAGACCTCACTGACTACGTGGCAGATATGAGGAACTACATGCCTGCGGCGCATAGGGCTTTCATAGAGGAGGTTGAGAAGAACGAGTCCGAGAGGCCTGTGAGGGATTTCATATCAGCGTTCGGGAAGAGGAGGACTGTGGAATTGTACAACAGGTGCCTGGATAAGATAATAGAGTTCAGACAGAAGCACCTGGAGTTCGCGATAAGCTACATATTCACAAAGGTGGAGGACCAAAGCGGGACAGGAGGCACCCCGTTCATGAAATGGCTCGCCCAGCTGAGGGACGAAACCAAGCAGGCGAAGATTCGCCCCTGACTCGTTCCGGTTTGACCTCTGGCGAGTCAGATAGCTTCAAGGCCCTTGTCGTCTCCCTAATACTTGATTCCAAACCCGAGATGGCGCTTGAAGCCCTGTGCAAGAATTACGGGATTGAGAAGCCGAAGCTTGGGGTTGGCGTCTTCAAAGGGAGGAGCAAGGGTGTCAGGGCTGTCTACTCCCTGAACAGAAAGGAGATACTCGCGGCTAAAAGAGAGTACCTCTACGACCCATTCGTGATAATACACGAGTTCTACCACCACCTTCGGTCTGTGAGCGGCCGCCACAGGGGTACAGAGAAGCAGGCCGACATGTTCGCTCTGGACTACATTGATGGTTACAGGAGGTTCGTGGAGAGGGTCACGTCGGCTGAGTCTGGCCGTCTGGCTCGTCGCGAAACCTCCACGTAAGGCCGCACCAGCACGTGTGTGGACCGGCGTGGGAATCTGGCAGGGAGCACCTGTGCCTCCGACCCTCTGCCGCCTTTATCCTCGTTCCACAGCGACCCGGGTCAAGCTCGACAGACAAGGCAAGTAACAATGGGCCTGGACGATATTAGCACCAACGTCAGAGTCCCACCGCGGACCAGACGGCGTCGTCGCTGTCAAGCAGCGTGAAACCGCACCGGCTGCAGCGTGTGCCCGAGATGGTAACCGAGCTAGGTCCTGTGCCCACAGTCCTCCTGTACTCTTCCATCTGGCCCGCATGGCATCTTTCACAGATCAAGCCGGTTCACTGGGCAGTACAAGCCGGGTGGAGCTGGACGACTTAAGTATAGCAGTACCCCGAAGGGCACAGCTCAGCGCAATTGGATGGAGATGAAGGTGCGGAGGGGCCGTACGAGGCAAGCTGCATATTCTGTAGGATAATCTCTGGAAGGGCGCCGTCCCACACAGTCTACGAGGACAGTGAATACATAGCTTTCCTCGATATCGCTCCATTTTCCAGGGGACACACGCTTGTGTGCCCCAAACGGCATGGTGAGACGATATGGGACATGACAGAGACTGAGATAGCCGGACTGTTCAAGATTGCGACGAAGGTGGCCAGGGCTGTCGTATCGGCGGTGCATGCCGATGGCCTCAGGTTCGTGCAGAACAACGGAGAGGCTGCGAACCAGGTCGTCGAGCACGTTCACGTGCATGTGATACCCGTGAGCATGGAGGACAAGGGCAGGTTCATGGGAAGAAAGTCATTCTCGCCGAAGGAGATGGAGGAGACGGCAGCAGAGATAAGGTCAGCGCTTGAATCCATCATGTAGCAGGAACTTCTTCGAGGACCACCCTTGTGACCTTGCTCTTCGAGCCGAACTTGGCTCTGTACTCCTCTCTCAGCTCCTTCGCCTGACCGTCAAGGTAGCTCTTCAGGGACTTCATGTCCTTTGCATGGTAAAATGTTGCGTATTTTGAAAGAAGTCCTTCGACGACCCTGTAGCGCTTTGCGCCAAGGAACCCTCCAGTTTTGACGACCTCTGGGACATGGGTAGACTCCATCCAACTGTTCCACTCGGACTCGACGGAAGCATCTACCTCGTACCAGACGGTGTACAGGACCTCTGTCATGTGAAGCCAGTTTGACGATGGAATACATATCTGTTGCTGCCCAAAGGGAACGCTTGAACTGTATCACAGCATATGGCTACTTGCGCATCATCTGACGAATATCGAGATGGATGTTATTGCTGTGTCCGTGCTGCTGCCTGTCAGCATGTAGAGCGTGTAGACGCCAGGCCCGCTCTGCTGAACGAACTTTGAAAGAGAGAAGATTATGCTCAACTGGGAAGGCGTGTACACCCACTGAGATGCGTAGACGGTGATGCCGTTAGAGAAGTAAGGACACAGATAAGAGCATGGCTGAAGAACCCCTCCTATCAGCGTGCCAGGCGTATACTCGCGCGGGCCGGAATTAAGGGCCTGGACGCTCAGCGGCTCGGGTGTGGGGTCGTAGAACACAGCTATACTTGAACCCTTGACTGAAGTGTTGACAGGTACTCCAGTCAGGGTGACCTCATAGCCCTGGGAGACGGACCACGCCATCCTGATGTAGAAGTTCTCGAAATCCTCCACAAAGTAGAGCCTTGTGGCGTTGTATGCTATCCCTATGGAGACCCTGTCGTGGAGCGGGTTGAGTATGTTGTCCCTGTGGCCGTTGTTGCAGCAGACACTATCGTTGTACATCATCGAGAACTCAAGGGAGCTGATGGCAGCTTCAACGCTGCTAACGGATGTGAAGTGTGGACCACTCCAGAACTCGTACGCGACGTTTTCCTGGACCGCGCCGACGCCTCCAAGCAATGTGTACCTCATGTAGGGCTTGAACCCCTGCGTGTCCCAGTGACTGAAGTAGCCGAAGTACAGCATGGAATCGGCATGCTGCTGCCCGGCGACGATGGGGCTGAGTGATACAGGCCCGAGACCAAACTTCGCCCTGTCCTTATTTATCGTGTCGAGCGCATAGGAGGCGAGAACGGAGTAGTCGGAAGGGTATGAGATGTTGGCCGCGCCACCCTGTATAACGGGTGAATACACCGAAACGGAAGAACTTGCGCCCTCTGTGGTGGTCGAAGTGCTGCCAAGCGTGCCAAGAGGCTTGGTCATGCTTGAAAGGAGACCGTACAAGGCAGGGTAGTAGAGGAGAACACCTCCAACGATGATGAGAAGGACGAGCGCTGCTGCCAGGGAATGGGACGAAGGCTTTTCGACTTCCTCCCTCAACACCCGTGTCTTCAACCCGACCACCTCCCGCGTGACGGGTATACTTGAAGAAGCGCTTTTGAACGGCGCTGGCCGAATTGAGGCCAGTCAATAAATATGCGGCTGAGAAAGTTACTGCATGGCGCGGCGCTGTTCTGAATGGTGTGGAGACACGGACTGCATTCAGCTCACTGAAAGGGAAGCGCTTGTCTGTGACTTCGTCTGCAGCCATGAAGTCGTTTCGTTTTCTGTGTTGAGACGTGCCACTGATCTGCACCAGGAGGTCCTCTCCAGGATAATAAAGAGGCTCGTCAGGTACGGTCAAATAAGGAAGGTTGGCTCTGGATACAGCTGCAATGTGGTCAATAACTAGTTCCACCATCTGTACGCCCCGGAGGTGCTTGTAATGGAATGCTGTTGTTGCTGCTGCCCAGATGAGAAGGGCGATAAGAAACCCCAAGGATAGCCGACGACAGCCGAGGCTGTGCGAACATCACTCAGGCCTGCTTGTCGGACAGAGATGTTCAAACTGTTTGGACGATGTCCATGTGCCCGTTCAAAAGCGTCGGTTGAAATCTGCAGCCATGCAGACGTACTGCCATGAGCACACGGACAAAGGCGTTGCTCTCAGGAGTGGCTGCACTGATCATTGCAATTTCAGCGGTTGGGGCTGCTGCCCTACTCGGCTTCCAGTACGGGGGCCTGAGCCAGTCTTCCAAGCAGGGGGCGCCAGGCACCCTGACTGTCATGCTGACAGACCCGCCACGTGTACCCCCGGGTGTAACTGCGATCTATGTCTGGTACAGCGACGTCTCGGTCCACATCTCTGAGGCCGGACAGCAGAGCGGCTGGAGGACAGTAGCACAGAAGGGCGAAATCAACCTCATGGCAACGCTCAACGTCAGTCAGACGATAGCCGCTGCCAAGGTTCCCAATGGGGACTATAACGCCCTGAGATTCAACATAACCTCGGCTACGGTGACTTTCAACGGAAAGAACTACACCGCCTTCGTACCCCACAGCGAGCTGTTCATACCCATAGCAAGGGGAGGAATCGAGGTGAACGACTCGAAGCCGAGCGCTGTTCTGATAGACATGTCACCGATGGTCATAAACATAGGGAGCCTTTCCAACCCTGAGTTCATAATCAGACCTTCTGCTGTCGCATTACCAGTCCCATCGAGCCAGGTCACGGAGGAGATGGAGCATGTCGGCTTCAGGATGGACCTGATCGGAAAGAGCTGGTGGTCCAAGATCAGCGAGGGCGCGACGGCTAACCTAAGGATAACCGCGGCGTCTCTCACGGGAACATCGCTTGCAGTTTCAGTGAAGAACACTGGAGCAAACACGACGATAAGGCTCGTAGTCGTGTCCCCGCTTGCCCAGACGCTCAAGGGAGGTGTCAGGGACCACCTCCCCACCGCACTCTTCGGCTCTGCCGTCTTCTTTGTCGAGAAGAACGGAACTCTTGTGCCACTGATGCAGCTGCTGAGAACAGGGTCTGAGAATCACGACATTGACGACATCCTCGCCCTGCTGGGTAGCTCCGGGTACAGCCTTCCAGCGGGTGGAACAGCCACTTTCAGTTTCACAGGTCAGGTAATCCTGGGGCTCGGCAAGCAGGGTCAGGGCATAGTGGCAGGGCAGCAGTACCTAGTGACAGTGCTGGGAACAGACGCGCTAGCAAGCACTGTGGTTGTGGCTTCGTAGAGCCACAGCCAACAAACTATTTTTTTGGCCAGGCCGGTTGCAGGTCGGGTTCAAGAGGAGAGTTCTTCCGTCCGACCCGATACGACAACGTCAGAAGGTATCTCTGGGAAGCTCTCCTTCATCCTCTCCTCGGCTACGGAGGCCGCCTCGTCGAGCACCTTCCTGGCCTCCTCGTTGGCCGCGTCAAAGTTGAGCGAGAGGCCTCCAGTGGCGCTGGCGTCAACGAGGATGCTGCTGAGAAGGCCAGATATCTCTCCCATCTCCCTTTCGGCGTCTGGCATCACAGTCTGGAGCCCATCTTTCATGCTCCTGATGACAGACACGGCTGGCGCTAGCGAAGAAGCTATCTCCCCAAGGTCTGTTATAGTTCCAAGCCTAAGCGAAATCTGCTCCATGGCAAGCTGTGCCTGGGTCACCATCTTGCCGAGTTTCCTTATCTCCGACAGCTCGTTGGCATAAACGACCGCGTGCTGGTTGTCGTGTCTTGCCAAAGAGGCAACGACGTGCCTGAAAATTTCTTCGTCCCTCTGCTTTATCCTTCCAACAGCGACGTTGAGCTGGCCAATCAGGAGCCTGACCTGCCTGTTCGCCTGCTCGATCTGAACCTTGATTGGTGTTGGCGTCCGTATCCTGTCAATTATCCTGCCAGTGAACCCCGGTCCCTGCTCCTTCTTTTCCCACTTTTCAGTAAAAGGCATCCTTTTCTCCATGCCGCAGACCCGCTATATCCGTCGGGCTCTATTCTCGATGCCATTTTGAGCAAATTAAGTTCACAAGTGTGTAACGCAACATTAAACTGTGCCGCTGCGGCGGTTCCGCCAATGCAGCACGGGCCAGAAGGTGAGATGAAGTGCCCGAAATGTGGCATGCGCACGCTGAGACAATCGGGGGACGGAGTTGGATGCAGAACATGTGGTTATGAATTAACGCCGGGTGAGGTCGACAAATACAGGCTTTACAGGCTGATAAGGAATGAGGAGGAAGGAAGGACAGGGGGTGCCTGATAGCCTGGACTTGTTCCGGCGGGGCTTGGCCTCAGACTGTGGAGGACGTTCGCCGGAATGAGTACGAGCCCCATCTCCAGGCTGGCAGCTGTGCTCATAGTCCTTGTTGGAATCTTCACCCTTGTCTTCGTCAACACGATCGCTGGAATCCTCATAGCCGTTCTCGGTATATTTCTTTACAAGTTCCTCCGCAGATTCCAAGTTAAGCTAGGAGCAGGCTAGAGTGGTTGGTGCTTATAAGAGAAGCCAAGGCTTCGGTGTGTGGGAAGGATAACTCCGCCTTTCAGGCAGAGGTTCCTCAGGTACCTGAAGAGGCTCAGGGACAACTACGTGCCTATGCTCAGGTACCAGGAGAACAGGGACGCGTTCGAGTCGATAGTCAGGGTGTGGGACAGGGAGCACGCCGCTATGAGCAATAGTGAAGTGCCTTACGTGATGGATATCCTGAATCTCACTGCAAACGTGCACAACATGAGCGAGGTTATGAGGCTCGAGCGTCTGATAGATGAGCTGGAATCCAGGGTCAAGGCAGTCAGAAGGAGCGAATAACCTCTTTCGAGAACCACTCGAGCCTGTCGAACCATTCCTCCCTGGTGTATTTCCAGTTGACGGCGAAGAACTCACAGCCAGCGGCCCTGAGATTCTCTATGAGTGAGGAGTACTCCTCTGCCTTGTGAAGAGGGTTGTAGAGGTCGTAACAGTAGCTGAACTTCCGTGCTCCGACCATACTTCGAATCACAGGCACCAGCGCGGCGTACTCCTCGGCTGAGATGAGCGTGGGTATCCAGCCAGTGCCCAACCTGGCTGCAATCCGCAGCATCTTCCTGCCAGTCGACCCGAACCAGAGGTCGGGGTAAGGTCTCTGGACTGTCTTGGGTTCCAGCATGGCGCCTGTGGCTCTGTAGTACTTTCCTTTGTAATCAACTCTGTCCTCAGTCCAGAGCCTTGTCATCAGCTCCACCCCCTCCTCCACCTTCGAGACGCGTGTTCTGTCGTCTGCCCATTCACTGAAGCCGTCGAACTCCGGCCTGTGCCATCCAGCCCCGACGCCGACTATCACCCTTCCGTCGGAAAGCTGGTCAATCGTTGCTATGACCTTCGCGAACTGCTGTGGCGGGCGGAAGGGAATCGGCGATACGCATGTACCAAGCCTCAGCCTCGATGTTGAAGCCGCGAGGTATGGTATCAGTGCCCATGCATCGAACGTGGTGCTCGAGCCAGGGAGCATGTAGTGGTCCCAAGTGAGCATGAAATCGAATCCATTCTCCTCTGCGGCGACTGCCGTCTTCACCACACGATCCCTTTCCACATGCTCGCCAGAATTCGGATACACGATTCCAAATTTCATGTGATGAAGTAGGCAGTTGTGTGTGATTTAACGTCTGTGTGTGGAGGTGACAGTGTTGAGAAGATCAGACTCGCCGAGTGAACGCTCCGCGTACGAAATAGACCCAGTCCATTTTGGCTGTGACGCGTCAACGCTTATAATCACACCGCGCTCGCGACTTTTGGCGAACTCGGCGACGACGTCCATCGGAAAGCATGATAACGACGTAACTGTGAAGACTGTGGACCTGTGGAAGACGTATGTCACGGGCCAGATAGAGTACACGGCGCTGAGAGGTGTGTCTGTCTCGGTCAGACGCGGCGAATTCGTCTCCGTAGTGGGCCCATCTGGGAGCGGGAAGACGACACTGCTCAACCTTGTCGGTACGCTTGACATCCCATCGAAGGGCGAGATATTCCTTGACGGAGAGCCGATGTCAAGGCTTGATTCGGGTCAGCTCACGCTTGTGAGGCGAAACGTACTCGGTTTCGTCTTCCAGTCCTACAACCTGATACCCCACTTGGACGCATTACAGAATATCGAGCTGCCACTGGTGGCAGCTGGAGTTCCGTCCGACGAGAGGAAGGAGAGGGCGATGAAGCTCCTGGAACAGCTTGGACTTGCCGACAAGCCGCACAAGAAACCGAGGGAGCTTAGCGGCGGGGAGCAACAGAGGGTGGCAATAGCGAGAGCGCTTGCGAACGAGCCCTCCATCATACTTGCAGACGAGCCGACAGGGAACCTTGACTCCAAGTCCGCTGCGAACGTCGCAGGCATATTGAGAAGAATATCCGAAGATAAGAATGTCACTGTCTTGATGGTGACACACAACATGGAGATAGCGAACTTCTCACACAGAATCATATTCCTGCGCGACGGGGTGGTGGAGAAAGAGGTGCTTGTCAACTGAAGCTAGTCGTTACAGCCTTTGTACTGCTGATTCTGCTTGGCTCGTCCGGGTATGTCGGTGCTGCCTCCTGCGTTCCAAGCTCGCCTGCCTTCACTGTTAGGGGCGCGTCGTGGGGCACGGCCTCGAACCCTGTAGACGCAGGACCGGGAGATACAAATGTCCCGCTTGTCGTGACGCTGCAGTACTACGATGTCTGCAGTGTGAACGCTGTGCAGGGCACGATTTCCATGCCAGCAGGCTTCACATCCACATCGGGGGCGACCACCTCAACCGCGTTCGCGGTATCAGTCCTGCCAAACAGCGTCTTCGAGCTGCAATTCCAGGTGAACATCCAGCCGACAGCAAAGCTGGGCTCCTACTCCTTCCCAATGCAGCTGATGTGGAATGTGTCCGGAGGTTCGGGCAGGCAGAGCGCAAACATCGTGATAGACCTCAAGGGCGAGGTCAAACTGAGCATCCAGCAGTCGGTGGCCGCACTCGTCGCAGGCGAGGTGAATGCCGTTTCGTTAACTCTGGTGAACACGGGCTCCGGGAACGCCACTGATGTAACCGCCACTCTGCTTCCGTCCCAGGGCGTCAGTGTCATAGGACAGCCCAAGGGCAGCCTCAACATCAACAGCTCCAGTTCTGCCGTCTACAGAATCGAGTTGTTTGCCGCCTCAGCGGAAGTTGGTTCTCCTGTTTCTGTGACTTTCACGGCGACATACACCGACCCGTATCTTGATCAGAGGACGTTCTCTCAAGTCCTGGGCTTCTATGTTCAGAATCCGCCGGCACCATCATACACCCTGACAGCTTCCACGGCCGTGCTCACTTCGGGCTCAGTTAACGACATTCGTGTTACACTGACCAACAGGGGCAGCACAGAAATCAGGTCTGTCTCAATTTCCGTCACGGCTTCGGCTGGAATAGTGATAATAGGGAGCGACGGTAGATTCAGTGCCGCGGTGGTGGCACCGGAGGGCAACTACACTTTTCCTCTGGCCGTCTACGTGCCTTCGACCGCACAGCAGGTGGCGTCGTTGTCTTTCGGTGTCTCGTACGTCACGCAGGTATCTTCGGTGACCGACGAAAAGGTGATCTCCTTCCTTGTGACCAATCAGCAACCTCAGTCTAGACTGGTTGTAACTGTGCTTCCCCAGAGGATTGTGATTGGAGAGTTGAGTAATGTTACCGTTACCGTGAGCAACGGGTGGGGTTCACAGCTCAAGAACCTCACCGTCATCTTCGCTTTCCCGGGCACCTCCGTTTCGTGGATCGGGCCGAATGAACTCCAGAGAGCCTCTCTGAACAGTGGCGAGAATGTGTCTGTGACGGGCACAGTATATGACCCACAGAACGCCCCGCCGACTGCTGTGCTGCAACTGTCCATCGTTTACTACCTAGGCGGCGTGCTGTACCAGGAGACAAGGAGCTTCGAGATGGTCTCCCGCGGCCTGGTGGACATGAAGCTTACAAGCGCAACAGTGCTGCCTCAGGTGGCTTCCCCCGGCCAGATTGTGTCTTTGACCCTCACTCTGACAAATTTGGGGACGGTGGCAGCAGCTGACGTCACCGCAGCTCCAATCGTACCGGCTGGATTTACAATCTTCGGGTCTTCGTACTCGTATTTTGTGGGCGACATGCAGGCTGGGAGCCCGTCAACTTTCACTCTGACTGTGCTCGTGGACAACTCAACCAAGGCTGGGACATACAAGATCCCTGTCGCTGTCAGCTACATGGATAATCTGCGCGATTCACTGTCCACGTCATTTGATGTGCCTGTTACTGTTGCAAATGTCACGGCTGGGCAGATACATGCGCGCCCCAACGGAGCTGGAGCGTTGCCTAGCGACGCAAGACTTGTTCTCGTCGTGTCAGTTGCGGCGGCCGCAGCGGCAGGATATCTGCTTGGGAGACGGTCTGCTGGAAAGAGGCGGGCAAGCCAGTCTTGAGGGCCTATGACATAGTGACACTCGGTTTCAAGCCCCTTACGGAAAGAAAGACCCGTGCCGCTCTTACAATCCTGATGGTTGTGGTTGGGATCGCGAGCATAATAGCATTGACTTCGCAGACTGCGGGCATACAGAGCAGTATCACATCTGCACTCCAGACGCTTGGTCCGACGACAATACTCGTCAGCCCTCGGGCAGGTGGAACAGCAGGGACAGAACAGCTCACACAGGCTGACGTGGCCCAGATAAGTTCGGTGCCTGGGGTCGAGGCGGTGATACCGATAGTCACGGCGGCAGTGTCTATGTTGAGCAACGGTCAGCAGGTTGACGTAACTGTTATCGGTGTGAGCAGCTCCGGTCTCACAAACCTGCTTGGAAGGGTCAACTTACTCGCTGGCTCAGTCTATCCAGACTCCGATGTTCCTCTGGCAGTTGTGGGTCACGATGTCGCCTTTCCGTCTTCCGGGCCCCCTCAGTTCACAGCGATAGGACAGCCAATGGTCCTGACGCAGCAGCTACCCACTGGTACCAAGACGGTCACTCTGGAGGTGCAGGGCATACTCGCAAGCTCAGGCTCGACGCCCATAGTGCCAGTGGACACGTCGGTCTTCGTGCCAATCCAGGCTGCGCTTTCTCTGTTCAACAGGCACGCGTACAGCATGATCCTTGTCCAGGCCACCAGCTTGGACGAGGTTAGCAGGGTCGCCGACTTGCTTACCCAGCTGTACGGGAACAACGCGTCTGTAACCACTCTCCAGCAGATAGCACAGACAGTCTCTTCAGTCCTTGGTCAGATAGGTATCCTGCTCGGGCTGATAGCCGGTATATCGTTGACAGTCGCTGGAATAGGAATAATGAACATAATGCTGATCTCGGTCTACGAGAGGACAAGGGAGATAGGTATACTGAAGGCAGTTGGGTTCGGAGACCTGAACATACTCGAGATATTCCTCTCCGAGGCGCTGACGATAGGAGTCATAGGAGCAGTGGTGGGTTTGACTGCGGGCGCTGGCGCCTCGTACCTGCTTGCGGCTTTCTTCGTCTTGTCGTTTCGCGGCCAGAGGCAGGCGGTGGGAAGGGCGAACGTGGGCTCTGGTGGGTTCGGTGCTGGCCTGCAGGGTCAAGGAGGGGGATTCTCCCTCTCCTACACACCTGTCATCACCCCTGACATAGTGATAATATCGCTTGTCTTGGCAATCCTTGTGAGCGCTGCCGCAGGGATCTACCCCGCATGGAGGGCAGCCAGGATGGAGCCGATCAAGGCACTGAGGTACGAGTAGCCAAAGCGGCCGCGTTGCAGCATGCTGAACTGATGCAAGGGTTTGAATTGTCTGATGTTTCACTTGTTCAGGCCTGCGTTCCCTGAGCAGGCTGGGCTGTCTGCGGAAGCGAATCGGGCAGGGAGAAGAATGCCACTATGTTGAGTATTTCTGCCACAAATATCAGCACGAACCCGACTAGCACGATTGAGAGGGCTGCGCCTATGAGGTACAACAGAGCTGCTGTCCCGAACATCCCGACTCCCAACTTGGCTGAAATCGCGCTGTAGCTCTTCCTCACGAAGAGGGCGGACAGGATCAGGAGTACCCACAGGACAGCCAAGCCGGCTATGACGCCGAAGATCATACCGAGTATCCCGCCCGCAGCGGCGGCTGGCGCCGCCTGAGGCCCGAAACCGCCCATGAATGCGCCTAACCCGACAGAGCTGAAGAAGGTGGCAAGAACCACAAGAAAGGCGACTGCGGCTCCTGCAACTGCGAGGACCACCGCGATCACCATGTTGCTGAAGATTGACTTGTCTGCGAGTGTGTCTGAAATGTACTTTATGGCAACGAGTGTAAGCACCAGCCCGACGATCACAAGCACCATTCCCGCAGCGGGGACAAAGCCAAGGAGCATGAGAATCGACCCGATCCCACCCAGCGTCTTGGCTTGGGATAGACTGGACAAGTGTTCAATCCGCCCCCATATTGCTATTTGAACCTAATGGGCCCTTCCAAGAACGGTTCTCAGGAGGGCAGACCGTATTCCTGGCCGTTGATGAAAAGTTTGTCTTTCAGCTCTGTCGCCTTTTTCAATGTTGTATGCACCGGGCACCTGTTATGAGTCTCGAGCACGGCATCTATGACCCTCTGTGGCTCCTCCTTGGTTGTTATCCTTGTCTCCAAAGTTATGTCTGTGAAGGAAGGTTCCACCCCTCCTATCTTGAACTGCCCCCTTCTATCCCAGTGCCCCCTCACGTCTGTTTCCAGCGTTTCGAATTCGAGCCCCATGAGTGCGGCAACCCTGGCGAAAGTAACGTTTTCGCAGAAGCCCAGCGAGGATAGGAAGAAGTCGAGCGGGCTGGGCCCGCTCCCGCCACCTCCCACACTTTCTGGCTCGTCGGAGAGTATCTTGAAGCGGTTCACAGTGGATTCGGACGACTGGTCACCAACCAGTCTAACGACGGCGCGGACAGTACCCTTCGTCTGGAGTGTATCAGTCGCCCTGCTGAGTTCTTCGACCATCTTTTGGCAGATACCGCGCAGTCTCGCAGAGACAGGCATGAAGGCACGCACGTGCAACGATTAGATAACGGTTTCACAACAAGTGTGCCCGGATTGAATAACTCCAGCCAGTTTGTGATCTCCAACTGCAGGCTGCGCCGCAGGGAGAGACTTTGGCGGATAGTCGTTGAGAGAGGGAAGGTAGCCTCCGTTGAGAGAGATGGGGGAAAGAGTGGCACGACATTCGACGCGTGTGGCTCACTTGCAACAGAATCGTTCGTGGTCGCGCACATTCATCTCGATAAGGTCCTGACAGCAGGAAGGGCACCGGATGAGGCACTTGATGCATACCAGAGCGCAAAGATGGACAGCAGGAGGGCTGTCGAGGTCGCCGCGCGTGTGAAGGCAGGGTACACGGAAGAGGATATAGCTTCGAGGGCGAGGGTCATACTCAACAACGCTGCCGGTTACGGAGTCACGCACATGCGTGCCTTCGCAGACACGGACTCGCTGAGCGGGCTCAAGGCAGTGAACGCGCTATTGAAGCTGAGGAAAGAGTTCAGAGGCAGTGTTTCGATTCAGGTGGTTGCCTTCCCCCAGCAGGGCGTACAATCAGACCCTGGGGCCGAGGAGTACGTGGAGAAGGCGGTTGAAAAGGGGGCGGATGTCGTGGGTGGGATACCCTGGCTCGAGAGAACAACCGCGGCGCAGCAGAAGCACATCGAGAAGATGTTCGAGATAGCGGCCAGGCATGATAGGCCTGTGGCAATGCTGGTAGACGACGCGCCCGACAGGTCGCTCAGGACCCTGGAGATGCTCGCGAGGACGACAGTCAGGTATGGATGGCAGGGCAGGGTACAGGCTTGCCATGCCAGGGCCATGGGGGTGTACACGCGCCTGTATGCCGCACATGTAGCAGAACTGTGCGCCAGGGCCGGGATAGGCGTAGTGCTGAACCCGCACACAGGCCCGTGCCACGCCCCTCTCAGCATACTCGAAGACGCCGGCGTCAAGGTTGCGCTCGGGCAGGACGACTGCTCGGATGCGTACTATCCGTATGGGAGGTGCAACATGTTGGAGGTCGCTTTCCTCTCCTCACATCTGCTGCGGATGATGCGCAGAGACCAGATGGAAAGACTGTACGACATGGTAACTATCTCGCCTGCCGAAATAATCGGTCTGCAAGGGTTCGGTCTTCGTGTAGGCAACACCGCAAACCTTGTGGTGCTTGAGGAGAAGAGCACGTGTGAGGCGCTCATGTTTCAATCCAGGCCAAAACTTGTAATGAGCCATGGCTCGGTTGTCAGGTGGGTTGGACAGGACAAGTAACTGAATCGTTGCCGGCTCCCGCTGTCTCGTCTGCCCCTTCGAACCGACTGCTGTCCATCTTACAGTCCCGGCCAGACGCAGGGCTTCAAGCCGCGAGCTGGTTGGTGCTAAGCAAAGGGCTCCGCAGCACCCATCCCAGGCAATCGGCCCCTTGTCTTTCCGGGGCGGTCTCCCGGACAGCACCCAGTCCTACAGGGCACAAGGCCCGGCCTTGAGAAGACTTGGTCGTTCTGAACATTCCAGGCTGCGCGCCAAGCCCGGGTCGACCTGAAGACCTCCTCATCCCTCGGCCGCGCCGACAGCGAGAGACCTATCCATGTCATGACAGCCTCGTCTGTTAATCTGCAATGCCTTGGCTGGCTGACCATTTGCGCATTTTGTGTTGACCCAATATCACACTTCGCCGGGTGAGGCTGAGCATCCTGCCGTCGAGACGAGTCAGAATCTAACCGCCTATGACTGTCAGCTCTTCCTGGGGTCTTGAAAGGGGCTTGTACCCGTTCGACGTAACCAAGACGTCCTGCTCCAGATTGCAGGTACCAAGCTTGCCAGCGACGGAGGGCTCAACCGTGAACACCATGTCCGCCTGAACCCTTCTTTCAGGCGACCTTCCGTACCTCCAGCGCCACCTAGGCCCGAGAAGGGGCCCTATCTCGTGGGTGGTCCGACCAAGGGTGTGGCCTGTTGCGTGCATGAACTCTGGATACCCGCGAGAGATAACCACCTCCCTGCTTGCCTCGTCAGCGACGTACCCTGGGATGCCGGGTTTGAGTTTTATCAGGCACGCCTCGTTGGCGTCTTTCGCTGTCCTGAACATCTCTGCCATATCAGCCTTTATGCTTCCTCCTACCACGTAACAGCGCTGTACATCGCTGCAGTATCCCTGATACTCGACGCCGAAGTCGAGCTTCAAGAAATCGCCCCTCCTCAGTATCACGTTGTGGTACCCGACATGCCCTGCCTGAAGGCTTCCGACGAGCACAGATGGGCAGTGATCCTCGGGCCAAGCTGGGGCTACACCCATCTCCTTTGCGCTCGAGAGCATGAGATGATGTAGTTCAGCATCGGTACGGCCAGGCTTGATGAACTCCCGCTCTGCAAGTTCGTAGATCTTCTCGCAGATCTCGATAGACCTGCTGATGAGTTCCACCTCCTCTGGTACGAGCCTAGCACGAAGAGCCACAACCATATCCTCGGATGAGGTGAGTCTGCCGCCGAAGCCCTCAAGGGATTTCTTCAGGTACCTGTGCATGCCCGTGGAGAGGCCGTCAGCCAGCCCGAAATCAAAGCTCGTGTTGACAGCTACCTTTCTGGGCTTCCTCTTCGAAACCAATTCCTTCAGCTTCTGCGCGGCGCCCTCCTTTCCGTAGCCGTACACCCTGTCGTAGAAGGACCTCTGTCTGACTGTCTCGGACTCGTAGCTCCCGACAAGGGCCTCTGTATCGCCATCCGACCAGATGAGCCCCGCAGACCTCCATGTCAGGCCTCCCAGCCTCAGGTCTGCCGCTACGGGGTCTTCGTTCCCCTCCCTGGTGAATGTGAGCCAGAGGTCCACGTCATCTTCGCGCATTGCCTCGAGTACGAACCTCATCTTTCTTCTGAGGAACTCTGCCCTGAGCAAGTGCAGCAGGCTGCGCGCGGGCCCAATTATTGCTTTCTGGCTCCACGCTTCGGCTGGAATGTTCATAAAACTCCGATTCTCAATCGACTCATGAGGCATTACGAAGCAATAGTGGTCGGCTGCGGCGCGATGGGCTCGGCGGCATCGTACAACCTTGCGAAGAGGGGGGTGAAGACACTCGTGCTCGACAGGTTCGGTCTTAACAACACGCGTGGTTCGTCTCATGGAAAGAGCAGGATGCTCAGGACGGCCTATTTCGAGGATAGCAGGTACGTTCCTCTCCTGGTGAGGGGACTGGAGCTCTGGCGGGAACTGGAAGCGGCGTGTGGTTACCAGATACTGAGAATGACAGGCGGACTAATGATAGGAGAGCCGGGCGGGAGGCTTATCTCCGGAACACTGGCCAGTGCGAGAAGGCACTCCCTGCCGCACAGGACGCTCTCTTCGAAGGAGACGATGGAGATCTTCCCAGCCTTGAGACTGGCGGAAGATGAGGAGTCTGTCCATGAGGAACAGGCTGGAGTCCTGTTTCCAGAGAAGTGTGTGAGGGCGCACACGATGCTCGCTCAGGGAATGGGCGCCGAACTGCACGAGGGAGAGCGCGCCAACAGATGGAGAGCGACGAGGGAGGCTGTAGAGGTTGAAACCGACAAGGATGTGTATTCTTCGGACATGGTAGTAGTTGCTGCCGGACCTTGGACTGGAGCGATGCTGGACCATGGACTTCCACTTGTGTGCGAAAGGCAGGTCCCGTTCTGGTTCAGGCCCAATACCTCGAACGACATCTTCAACGGAGACAGAATGCCAATCTTCATAGTTGAGGAGGATGGCCGGCAGTTCTACGGAGTGCCCGATCTGGGAGACGGCGTGAAGCTGGCCGAGCATCACAACGGTAGCCGCGTCGACCCTGATGGAAATGTCCCAGCTGCTTCAGCCGCAGACTTGGGCCCTGTCGTCGAGTTCGCTAACCGGAGGCTCCCTGGCCTTGAAGGACCGATCGACTCCACGACATGCATCTACACCAATACTCCAGACGGGAACTTCATTATCGACTTTCACCCATCGGACGACAGGCTGCTTATAGTCAGCGCATGCTCTGGTCACGGCTTCAAGTTTTCGAGTGTTATCGGTGAAATAGTGGGGCAGCTCGTTGAGACGGGGAGGACGGCACACGACATATCTCTGTTCAGGCTCAGCAGGTTCGAGGACAGGCGGTTCGTGCAGTGAGAGTTCAGTGGACTGTGTTCGGGTTCTGAACTCGAATTGCTCGGATTACAGCCGGCGTGAATGATGGGAATCAAACCGACAATTTTGACAGCCAGTTAACCCATCAAAGGCGGCGGCTGCTCCAGCCTCTCGTCCTTCCTTGCCATCGCGGCCCGGGCGGTGATCTGCTGCTTCAGTGAGCCTGTCATGAATGCGCTTGCCGCAAGAGACAGGACCGACATAACAAGCGCTGCCCAGAATACTGGTGTAAGTGACTCGGCGAACGCGGTCCTCAGTAGCGGCACAAACGCTGCCACCTCCGGCCTTGCCTGAACTATCTGAGAAAGGGCCTGTGGCGTGGCGAGTATCTGGCCCACGAGATTAGGATTCCCGAGAAGTGCACTCGCCTGCGCCCTGAAGGGTGCGGGTATCTGCAGTAGTATGTCGCCGAGCTTCGCGCTGAAGGAGTTCGTTTGAATGGAGCCCAGTACTGCAAGCCCTATCGTACCCCCCAAGTTCCCCATGAATTGGGCGAGGGACGAGGCAACACCAATCCTCTTTCTCTCCACCGAGTATTGTATTGCAAGCACCACGGTTGGGAAAGTCATCCCAATGCCTATCCCCATTATTCCAAGGCTTTCCATCAGGTACACAAGCGAGGTGGATGTGTTGGCGCCTGTCACCAAGAATATGCCGAATGCCATAGCAAGCAGCCCTGCAACAGTTATCCCCCTGTAGCCACTCTTTGTTGAGAGCTGCCCGCCGATGAGCGAACCCCCAACCATGGGGAATAGGAAGGCATAGAGCACGTTCCTCCCATCGTCGATAGACCCGGCCAGGGCTGCCTGGACAAACAATGGTATGAAGCTGACCATTCCGAGGAACCCAACGCCCCTGAGGAAGGCAACAAGCGAGGACGAAGAGACAGTCCTGATCCGGAAGAGGTCAAGTGGAATCGTCGGGTCCTTCGAGCGTCTCTCGACAAGAACGAAGGTAATGAAGAGAGCCGCCGCGGACCCGAAGAGCAGTGCCTCTTCCCATGAGTACCATGGATAGGTGGAGCCGCCGTCAAGGAAGGCAAGCAGAAGGAGTGAGACCCATGACGTGAGGGTCACAATTCCTGGCCAGTCGACAACGACATTATCAGTATTCTTCGATTCTTTCAGGCTTGAGGCGATTAGGAGTGCCGAAGCTACGCCGAGCGGGAGATTGATGTAGAAGATCCACCGCCAGTCTATTGCTTCTACAAGATACGACCCTATCGAGGGACCAACCACTGCAGCTATACCGAAGACGCTGGCGAATATTCCTTGCACCTTCCCCCTCATGCTTGGTGGGAAGACCACTCCTATTACGGCGACAGCAACGGGAAAGAATGCCCCGCTGCCGACACCCTGTATAGCCCTGAAGACGATTAGCTGGTATATCGTCTGAGAAAGTCCTGAAAGAACAGAACCGACCATGAATATCAGCAGTCCGAGTATGAAGAACCTTCGTCTCCCATACAGGTCAGAGAGCTTTCCAAAGATGGGCATTGAGACTGTCTGGGCCAGTATGTATGCACTGAAGACCCAGGCGTAGAGGCTCAGGCCGCCAAGGTCAGAGATTATGGTTGGCCCTGCAGTAGCGACTATCGTCTGGTCCATCGCCCCCAGCAACATACCGGTCATGAGCCCGGCTACCACAAGGGCTAGCGTCCTGATCGGGGGAAGGCTCCATGAAACGCCGTTCGAGCTGTCCAAGTAGTGGCCCGTCAGGTAGCGTGTATTTATGGAAAACCCCGCCAGGTCGAGTCAAGTGACATGGGGCAGGAAAAATGGGGTGAAGGCGGGCGGAACCCCCGCCACCCACTATGCGGACACTGTGACGAGCAGACGCACAGCGAACTCGCTGCCACTGCTCTGGAGGTCTATGCCAAGGATACCGTAGGCCGAGCTACCGAACCTGCCCAGGTTCCTCCCGTGGAAGAGGAACTGTGAGCCATCGGAGGCCTGTCCCTGACCCAGCATCTGGACGCCGTAAGGTCCGAGTACTCCTGTACCACCTGAGATGGTGTACACTGTGCCATTGATTGTTATCGAACCACCCGTCACTGAGAGCGCGTACCCTGCTCTGAAAGAGCCTGTCACCACGAGCGTCATTGTTCCTGTCGCTGTTCCGTTGACCTGTGGGTTTCCGACTTCCCTGTACCCGCCTGCAACACTCGTCAGGGTGATCTTCTGACCTACAGAGAGGCTGATTCTGTGCCTGTCGAAGTCTCTGTGGTGGCCTGGTGCTGCTGCACCAATGCCGCTGAGCGTGTTTGAAGTCTGGCCTGATGCCATCGCTGGATAGGCGAACAGCATTGCCGCGATCGCAACCACGCCTATCGCACTCGCTATTGCTGCTTTCCTGTTGTTCATTTGGTGTTCAGCTCCGTTCCTTGCAGCGTCTCTATTTATCGGGGCGGAAGGCTTCGTCTGGACGTTGCGTCCAGACGGTAGGTCAGAAAGGTTAAAGCCACTGAGAGGGCAGTCGGACGGTTTAATGCCTAGTGCCATAATAACATTCACCCTCAACCTCCTAAGCGGAATCGTCGCGCTACTAGTCAGCTACCACGCATACAGGTTCAACAGGATACTAGACAACTCGGTGCTCAGGTCGATAAGCATAGGCTTCATGCTACTTGGCATAGGGCTGCTAACCGAGGCGCTGACGGCGCTCGTTCTGGGGCTTACACCAATCGAAGTGTTCGCGGCGCGGCTTCTTACCGTCTTCGAGGCATACCTCTACCTGACGCTGCAGCTTGCGGCGTACGTGTCTTTCGCATGGGGATACGCAGCAGGGGCGTACGGTCGAAGCAAGGCGTCTGCGGCCGTTGCTGCCGTACTGCTGGCTGCAGGGTTAAGGAGGATGGCGGACATTGCGTTTCCGTACAGCTTCACCTTTGCGACGTACTTCGTCTCAGCGATACTGCTCGGGTTCGTAGTGTTCCAGGGACTGCTGATACGCACAAGGAACGAGGAGAGGTTCTCATCCCTTGTGCTCCTTGGATTCGGACTGATGCTCGTGGCTCATGTCATGCTTCTTGCATCCCTGATCGCCCTCTCCAACATCCTTTACGTCGAGGGCATACTCGTCCAGTTCCTGGGCTTCGTATCCTTGCTAGTATTCCTTGTCAGGAGCGGCAGAATTGGCCCAAGTTGAAAGACAGCGCAGCACGTTGAGAATAATGCTGGACATACTCAACGCTGTGAAGGAGGAGGGAAACGCGAAACCCACTCACATACTCTACAGGGCCAACCTCTCTCATGACAGGCTAACGAAGTATCTCGACGAACTGGTCGCGAAGGGGTTGATAGAGGTCAGGCAGCAGGACGAGGGCAACAGGTACTACTCCATCACACCGAAGGGGGTCAGCTTCCTAGTAGAGATCAGGAAGGCACAGGCCTTCGTCGAGGGCTTCGGGATACCACTCTGATTTCATAGTGACGCCTTGCATAAGCAGGTGTGATGATGCCATTAGACATGTCGCGCCAGATTGCATCCCTGTCCCTGAGGTGTGGCTTCCCATAACCACCGCCGCCCGCAGTAAAAATCACGACCTCATCTCCCATTCCGAGGACAACGGTCCGCTTCGAGCCTATCCGCTTCATTCTGCCATTCCTGATAAGGAACACCCTTGTCGCTGCCCCGTGCCCTCCGCCTGCCAGCCCCCAGGGCCTGTGTCTTTCCCTCTCTGAGATAACTGTGAATACAGTCCTCCTGCCAAGCATCCTGTATCCCCTGACGATGCCAGCACCACCCCTGTACCTCCCCGGGCCAGGACTGTCCTCCCTGAACTCATACCGAGTCAGCATAACCGGGAAAGAACGCTCCAACTCTTCCAGCGGGGTGTTCATTGTGTTTGTCATGTTAGCCTGTATCCCGTCCAAACCGTCCATTCCTTCCTTTCCACCCAGCCCGACGCCAATCGTCTCATAGAACGCCCAACCCCTGCTTCTGTGCCTCCCTCCCATCATCACGTTGTTCATCGAACCGCCGCACGCAGCAGGAACAAGCTTTGGCGCCGCATGGTAAAGCGCTTTGAAGAGGAGGTCCGCGTTTCTCTGGCTTGTCTCGACGTTACCGCCTCCCACAGGGTGAGGGAATGTTGGGTTGACCAACGTGCCGCTTGGCGCCCTGACGACAACTGGTGAGAAGGCGCCCTCGTTTGCTGGCAGGTCATGGCCTACAAGGCTCCTGAAGACGAAGAAGGCACCCGATATCGTGACGCCCAGTACGGCGTTCAAAGGAATGTCCAGCTGGCTCGCGGTGCCGCGATAGTCGATCTCGATTGCGGAGTCGCTCACCCTTACTGTGACAGCCAGCCTTATGTCCCCGCCGTCAGGATGCTCCAGATAGTCCACTGCCCTGTAGATTCCTCTATTGAGCAGTGAGAGCCTCTTTTTGGCAACCGTCTCGGCATACCTGATGCTGTCGTCTGCGGCAGTCTTGAAGGCATCCAGACCGTACCTCGATATCAGTTCGGTTACCCTTCTTGAGCCTGTGACGTTTGCGGCTACCTGTGCCTTGAGGTCGCCCACCCTCTCGGCAGGGGTCCTGGACCTTGATGAGAAGAGTTCGATAGACTTGGGCAAGAATCGGCCTCGCCTTACGAGGTAAACGGGGTCGACCACAAACCCTTCCTCGAATACACTCCTCGACTCCATCGATATGCTCCCGGGCACTTTCCCCCCTACATCTGCGTGGTGTGCCTTGTTTGCCGCGAACCCAACAAGCTTTCCCCTGTAATGTATGGGCGCGATCACCGTCACATCGTTAAGGTGCGTGCCTGTGATGTACGGGTTGTTCGCTGCAATCATGCATCCCTGCTCGAACTCCATCGCTTCCTTGATGCAGTAGCGCACCATGTTCCTGAGGCCCCAAGGAAGAGAGCCGAGGTGCACCGGTATGTGCTCCGCCTGGGCAAGCAGCCTGCCAGATGGGTCGAAGACCGCAGCCGAATGGTCCATTCTCTCCTTTATGTTTGGAGAATACGAGGCGTTCCTGAGGGCAATGCCCATCTCCTCGCTTGTGTACAGCAAGGAGCTGGAGATGAGCTGCGATGTTATCCTGTCTGTCATCTTGTCACCTCAGTGAAATGGTCGCCTACCTTCCACGACCAGGATGGGTTGACTACAAGCGTAGAGTCATACTCCTCGATTATGCATGGCCCTCTCCCCGACTCTCCAAGTCCCAGCGATTCCCTGGCGAGGACCTTCGTGCGCCGCCATGAACTCCCGAAGAAGACATCTCTCCACCCTGCTTGACTCGTGGTCGGCTGGCCACCGATGCTTGGCAGGCCCACCGCTGCACCAGGCACTACAGCCTTCAGCTTCGCGTTAACGACCTCAATTTCGTCCGACGATGAGTATCCGTACAGCCGTCTGTGAATGCCGTCGAATGCCTTCCTGAGCTGCCCATCGTACTTGACTGTCAGCTCATACGACTGGCCCTTGTACCTTGCTTCTGCGTAACAGACTGTGGAGTATTCTTTCAGTCCCTCCCTCTTCATCTCGGCATCGGCGACCCTGTGTAGCTCGGCGAAGGTCCCTGAGAGGTCTGGATTGGTGCTCATCACTGGCATTGAGAAGGTCTTCGCCATGTCTGCAGTCAGGAGACCATATGCCGAGAACAGGCCTGCGTGCACCGGGACTATTATCCTGCTTATGCCGAGTTCGTCCGCTATGTCACAGCAATGAACGGGCCCAGCTCCGCCGAAGACGAGCATTGTGAAATCCCTTGGGTCCCTGCCCCTCTCGACGCTCACGATTGAGATTGCCCTGGCCATCGTGTTGTTTGCGATCCTGATTATGTCCTGAGCGCAGGCTTCTGTCTCAAGAGAGGCGAGCTTCGCGACGCGGCGCACCGCCTCCACAGCGAGCCGGCGCCTGATCTTCATCTCCCCGCCGAGGAGGTGGTCAGGGCTGAGTCTGCCAAGAACAACGTTTGCGTCTGTGACTGTGGCCTCCTTCCCGCCGCGCCCATAGCAGGCAGGGCCTGGGTTGGCGCCAGCGCTCCTTGGTCCTATCCTGAGAGCACCACCATCGTCAACCCACGCAACAGTTCCTCCACCGGAGCTCACCTCTGCGAGGTCTATGAAGGGTCCCCTGACAGGATAGCCGCTTCCCTTTATCGAGCGACCGCTGTGAGTTGAGCCAGCAGCCTCGAACTCGTAGACCACGTCTGGCTCGCCGTTTACAACAGCCGCGGCCTTGGCTGTTGTTCCGCCCATGTCAAATGTAAGTACCATGGAGATGCCGTGCCTTCTGGCGAGGTGTCTGGAGGCCAGGACGCCTGCAGCTGGCCCAGACTCTATTATCGCGGACGGTCTCTCCCTAACGTGGCGAAGTGTTACCACGCTTCCGTCGGAGGCCATAATATGAATCGGGGAAGGAATCCCCTCTTGCAAGAGGATTCTCCCGAGTCTCTCCACGTAAGAGGAGATAAGAGGGGAGAGGACGGCGTTCACCACAGTGGTACTTGTCCTCTCGAACTCCCTGTACTTCCTGTCTACCTCGCTTGAGAGGCTCACGTGCCCATCATACCCCATACCCCTGAGGACAGAGAGAAACTCCAGCTCGTGCTTGGGATTGATGTACGAATTCAGGAAGCAGACAGCGACGGATTCGAACCGTAGCTTCAGTATGTCTGCCGCAACGCGTCTGGCTTCGCGCATGTCTAGTGGCTCGAGCTCAGAGCCGTCAGACAGGATCCTGCCCCCAACCATAAACCTGTGACGCCTGGGTATCAATGGGTCTGGCCTCCTCGTCCTCAGGTCGTAGAGCTCGGGCCTCCTCTGCCTGCCAATTTCAAGGATGTCTCGGAAACCGCGGTTGGTGACAAGCGCAGCCTTGGCAAGGCCCGAGTGTGTGAGAAGAGAGTTCGTCGCCAGAGTGGTGGTGTGAACCAACCGCCCAATATTGGTATTCTTGAAGCCGAGGTTCCGGATCCCCATTATAATAGCCCTTTCAGGCTTTGCCGAGGTTAGGGCCTTGGAAAAGCGAAATTCGCCCGTAGCGCTGTCGTACCCCACAACGTCGGTGAACGTTCCCCCTACGTCTACGCCTACTGAGATTCGTTTGTCGGTGGTCGTCATAGAAATCACGCCGCGCGGCGCTTCATGGACCTGGCCATTGGTACAAAAGCGCACATATAAGCTACAAAAGTGTACGCCCTTGCGAGGCGTGGCGTGGCTCGGTGAGCCTGTGAATGTGTTGCCCAAAGCACCTGTCCAAGTCTCATGCAATGAAGTGGTAACAGGAGCGGGCTTCCCACAGCATGCAGACGGTCGCCACAATTTCCTCTGGAGCCAGAACGTATTTCGCTCGGGACAACCCGTTCAGTTCTGTGTGATTCAGGCGCAAGAGTAGTGAGGAGGACACATTCGATTCAAGGGAACAGATTGCATACTGCCGTTTTATACCCGAAATTGGGCCGGGCTGTGTTACGCAGTTGCTGAGCGAATATAGAACGATACCTCCGGAAGCAAGGCTCCTGATATATGTTGGCTTCGTGCCTGGGCTTGCCCTTGGTTTCATCTATACCGACCTTTCGTACTTTCTTACTCGTGTTCAGGGGATGTCCGACTTCTTCACTGGAACTGTGATCACGGTCATGGGCGTGACCACAGTCCTGATGAGCCTTCCAATGGGTGTTCTGGCGGACAGGTACGGGAGGCGGCGATTTCTGATAGTTGGTAACGTGCTGGCAAGTGTGACGTTGACAGCTTTCGCCATCTCCACAGACGCCACCGTGCTGCTGGCCGCCGCCGTTGTGGAGGGGACGACTGAGGCTGCGTACGCCGCCTCTGGAAGCGCGCTTCTCACGGACAAGGCAGGAGACAAGAGTAGGACGTCGGCCTTCTCGCTCAGCGCAGTTCTCTCAAGTATCGCATGGGGGCTGGGTGGATTCGCAATACCGCTTGTGATTGTACTGGAGTCGTTCGGATTGGACAGCGTGTCGTCGCACAGGCTACTATACTTCGCGCTTGCCGCTCTGAGCATCGCAGTTACGCCCCTTCTTCTGAAGGTAAGCGAAACACCCAGGACTTCAAATGGGAGGGGGCTCAGGGAGTTCCTGCCAAGAAGATCCAAGTCTGTTCTTCTCAGATACGCAGTTACAAGCACACTTGTGGCCTTCGGGGCAGGCTTCTTCGTGCCCCTGATGTCGCGGTGGTTCTATCTGGCGTATGGCGTATCTGACACGGTGAGCGGGCCGATAATAGGAGTCTCCGGATTCATGATAGCTCTCACCACACTTGCCGCACCCCGCCTTGCGCGCCGTTTTGGGCTTGTGAAGTCGATTGTCGTAACGCAGGGCGCCTCGACGCTCTTCATGTTTGCTGTACCTCTCTCGCCAACCTTCATCGCGGCGGGTGCAATCTACACTGTGAGGTCATTCATGATGAACCTGTCAAACCCGCTTGTCCAGTCAATGGTGATGGGCCTTGTCGCGCCTGAGGAGAGGGGTGCCGCAGCAGGGATAACGGCGGCGATATGGAGGCTCCCCAACTCGATAAGTACAAGCATAGGTGCTGGCTTGATGGGGTCTGGATTACTTGCGCTCCCGTTCTATCTAGCAACCGGGTTGTACGTGGTGTCGATAGGGCTCTTCTGGGTTTTCTTCCGGGCAGTCAGGCTTCCAGAGGAGGCCCACGGGGTCGGCTGACTGAAAGTGCACGTCGAATATCGCCTGTCTTCGGTGAGAACACCAGGTTAAACGCAAGGTAGGCGAAAGCGAAGGCAAAAGTTACGGCTGTGACTGTGGCGCTCCCCAAAGATACACTGAGCAGTGCGAATATGAAAGCCGAGGAGACGGACGCAGCCACGCCTGACAGGTACATTGCTTGCCGCCTCTTCTTATTCACGCGCGAGACCGAATCTCTGTCTGTCCTCAAGGTCAGCACGACAAGCATTGATGTAACCCTTCTGAGTCCTGGTGGGCCACCACTCGCAAGAGAAGTTCGGCCAAGGTATAGTCCGGTGAATCTGATCCCCAGGGCACTACCAACTATGAAATGAGCGGGGCAGTGAAGGAGGAAGGTGAGCAGGAACTGGAAGAGCAGAAGGACGAGGGGGTAGTATTTCAAGCTCACCGGTGCGTCTGCCGCTGCGAGGGAAACGACAACGGCGAGGGATAGCTCGAGTGAGATACCGACCTCGGGCTTCAAATCATGGCTCACACGCGCTGAGCAATCCAGTGGTCAAGGCTGGAGACCCTTGCCCTCGTGAGTTTGAGGTCAGAGACCCTCACACCGACAAGCCTGACAGCCTTGCCCGAGCCTTCGAACTCCTTCAGGAGAGATTCGACTGTCTCTTTGAGTGCCTCCTCGCTGTCTGTGTGGCTTATCAGCTTCTTCTCCCTTGTGTGCGTCTCGAATCCGCTGAAACGGATCTTTATGCCAGCCACCCTGTACGCGAGTTGCGCAAGGTTCAGACGACGTATCAACTCGGACGACGCTTCTGATGCCTCCCTGTAGACGCGGTGAAAGTCCAGGACGTCTTGCTTGAAAGTCCTTTCAACACTGAGCGACTTCGGTATCTCGTGCTGTCTCACTTCTGTATTCTCCTGGCCATGAATTACACCCCAGAGCCAAACGCCGTTCTTCCCGAACCAAGAGACTAGCTGCCTCCCCTCAATCCTCTGAAGCTGCTCTATCGTCTCTATCCCTCTCTCCTTGAGGAATGACTGCGTCTTCCTTCCTACTCCGGGTATGACAGAAACGGGCAGAGAGGCGAGGAAACCTTCGACATCCTCGAAGGGAACGACTGTAAGACCGTCGGGCTTATTCATGTCGGAGGCGATCTTGGCGGAGGACTTGTTCGGGCCTATTCCTATTGAACATGTTAGGGAGTGCTCTTTCTTCACGGCCTCCTTCACGCGGAAGGCGAGCTCTTTCGCTTCTCCTGCTGTGCGGACACGCTTCGAGACGTCGAGGAATGCCTCGTCAATGCTTACCTGCTCAAACGCGTCTGAGAATTGTCTGAGTGTGGACATCACCTTTTCGGAGACGCTCTCATAAAGACCAAAATCCGGCCTCAGGTAAACTGCTTGAGGGCAGAGCCGGAAGGCCTGAGCTATCGGCATCCCAGACCTGAGACCGAACTTCCTTGCCTCGTAAGAGCACGAGACGACGACGCCCCTTCCCTTTCCTTCTTCAGGGTCTGCGCCCACAACGACGGGCTTTCCCTTGAGAGATGGGTTCCGCACCGTCTCCACCGAGACGTAGAAGGCGTCTATATCGACATGAAGGATTATCTTGTTGGGCTGAGACATGGACTAACTACTCAAAGAGAGTTCGCTGCGAACCCTTGACGCTCCAGTCGAGCTCGATCATCCCAAGAAGGCGCTTGAATTCGTTGGCAGACTCGGGCCCGAATCCGGCGAAGTGGTTGTTGAAGAATATGAAACCCCTCTCGAACTCGTCGCTTTTGGTAATCAACGAGTCAGCCCACCTCTTCATGTCGGTCGTCCTGTCCTTCTGGACACTCGAGAAATCGGATATCTGCCTGTCCCCGACCAGCCTTAGGTACACGAAATCGGCCGTGACCTCTGGCGGCGTTTCGAGGTACTGGTTCAGAGACCAGACCATCGCAATGTTGCGGTCTCGAAGAAGGGCGTATGTGGTTTCGTTAAACCAGGAGTGATGGCGGAACTCCACAGCGTGTGCCATGCTCGTGTCCAGCTGCAAAATGAATTTCTTCATCGTATCAATGTGCCTGTCGAATTTAATCGATGGGGGCAGCTGAATCGCTATTGGTCCGAGCTTCTCTCCAAGCCGTTTCATTACGGCGTAGAAGTACATCAAGCTCGATTCAGAGTGCTCAAGCTTGTTCTCATGTGTTATCTTCTTTGGAAGCTTGGGGGCGAAGATAAAGCCCTCTGGTGTTTTCTTGGCCCATGACCTGACGGCGAAATCGTTCGGTGTTCGGTAGAAGCTTGAATCTATCTCCACGCAGTCGAAGTACCTTGAATAGAATCCCAGATAGTCGTTGGGCCTCAGCTCCTTGGGGTAGAACGGGCCTACCCAGTCCTTATACGACCAACCGCTGCAACCCACCCTTGCCTTGCCCTCAAGCAACAGGGGCACGTGCGCCGAACTCTGACTTATTCCTTTGGTAACCGACCATGCGGCCTCTGCACTGTGGTACGACGAACGATCCTTGTCGCATTGGCTCAGGTGCCAGGAGCTCCCATTCAGACGAGTGCCGGAATGGCGGCGGCCGGTGGGCCCAAGAAGCCCGGGCACTTCCGAAAGAGACGATGCTTGCACGAGTGATGAGTGTGCATACAGCCTATTTCTACCCCGAAGGCAGCATTACTATACTCAATATATTCTGCTGCCATAGATATAGAGAATGTCGCCAACGAATATATTCGTGCGTGTCCGCACCCAAGGTGATTGCAAAGATGCAAACTGTAAGAATGGGCGTGCTGGAGAAGAGAGAGTGCACTCGGCCGCCTGCAAGAGAGAGCTTTGAACTATTGCTGGCAGCCGCGTCGCCAAGGGGACGCGACATCACGCAGATCAGGATGGAGCTTGGACTTGACCAGTTCAGGTTCGAGAGGCTGCTCACAGAGCTCCAGGAAGGATACATGCTTGACGTAGTCTCTTACCTAGACGGCAGACGGGTGCGCGAGACGCTGAGATTGACGGAACATGGCACTGACGTTCTCCTGGAGGTACTGTCTGGAGTGGCGGAGCTGCCTGAGAGGGACTAGCGCGACGGCGACGGTTCCTTCACGCTCAGGTCAAGAACTATCTCCGAGATGTCTGTGGCATATTCAGCAACCCTCCTGACGCTCTCCAGTATGAGCTTCATGGATGCCACCTGCGTGGCACTCATGCGGGGGGCTAGCATCTCGCCACTTAGCCTCTGCTCAGTGCGGACTAGCTCTATCGTGTCTGAAATTGTTGAGTTGGCGAGTCCTGTGTCCAGACGCACAAGAGCCGAGATCGATGATTCGAATGCCTTGACCGATGGTAGAGCCAGCTCCCTTATCTTCTTGGACCAGCTCTCTGGAACACCGATGACACCGGAGGCCTGCTCCGCTATCGAGGTAGCGTGGTCCCCGATCCTTTCGACGCTCTTAGCGGCAAGCCTGTAGCCGAGGCAGTCACGGGCTGAGCTCAAGCCTATCCCGTTTATCACGGAGCGGTCTCTCACCGCTATATTTAGCTGGCGGAGTATGAAATGGTAGAAGCGGTCGACCTCATCGTCCCTACGGATAACTTCATCTGCGAGACCTCTGTCGCCCTTCTCCAGCACGTCAGTCGCGTCAGCGACCATTCCGGCGGCGATCACAGACATCCTCTCCAGCGCCTTCTTCAGTGGAAGGTCGACGTAGCCTGATAGACACTGCGTGAGGACCTGGGTCGACGATTCCTCTATGATCTCTACACCGATGAGCTTCTTCCTTATCCCGTCGCGGATGGCTGACCTGACGGCGGGGTCGAGCTTCCCGAAGACGAGTCTTATCACCTCGTACCCTGCGAGATAATGCGCTATGAAGAGGCGCAGACCTGAATCGAGGTCGGCGTCCTTCGGAAGCTCGACGGTCGCCTCGCTTCTCTGGGCGCTCCTGAGGTCTCGGCTTGGGATTATCAGGAGGGAATCGTCGGACTGCGTCATGATGGCGACAGCATCCTTAGGCCTGAGTCCGACCTGGTTGACCCATACCTTCGGGAGGGAAACGATGAAACTGTTGCCGCCAGTAACCTGGACCTTACGAATCTCCATAATTGTGCCCATGAGTAATGTGAATATATAGATTATGCTGCCGACAATATAATAGTTCGGAACGCAATATATTCACCCAGACATCGGCCCTGGCCAGATGATCATGCGCAGATACGGTATCAGCAGATCCACCGTTGCGGTCACCGGTATCGTTCTTGTCCTGCTGCTTGCTGCGGGTCTCTACTACGCAACAAACATAGGCAGGCAGCCGAATATCCAGTCCAGCACAGGCAGGTTCACCCTCTCAACGCCTGTCGTGCTTTCGGCGGGAGGCTCGACATTCGTCAACCCGGTGATGCAGGTTTGGGCCTCAGCGTACAGGAACGTCACGAATGGGATGGTCTCTGTGAACTACCAGGCGATAGGCAGCGGTGCCGGACAGCAGGGAATATTTTCAGGCACGTTCGACTTCGCTGGAAGCGACGCGCCTGTGAAAGCAAGCCAGCTTGCGAACTTCACAGGTAAGACGCTTCTACAGATACCCGAGACGCTGGGCGCTGTCGCGATATTCTACAACATACCAGGTCTTACCACGAGCCTGAGGTTCACAGGAACAGTGCTCGCGCAGATCTTCATGCAGCAGATTACGAAGTGGAACGATCCAGCTATAGCTTCACTCAACCCCGGTGTCTCTCTGCCTGACCAGACAATAATCGTCGTCCACAGGGCTGACGGCAGTGGAACCACGTTCGCGTTCACAACGTATCTTGCGAAGGTATACCCAGACTGGGCGAGCAAGGTGGGTGTCGGAACCTCGGTCAAGTGGCCGGCCGGCGAACTGGGAGGAAAGGGGAGCAGCGGTGTCGCCGGTGTTGTCAGCCAGAACCCGTACTCGATAGGCTACGCAGACTACTTCTACGCTGTCGAGAACAACCTTGCAGTGGCCCAGATTCAGAATGCGGCTGGGAACTGGGTGACGCCCAGCCTTGCAAGCATCACTGCGGCCGCGTCTGACTTCGCTAGCCAGATACAGCAGAACGCAACCATTTCCATAGCCAACGCCCCTGGTGCCAATTCATACCCGATATCCACTTTCACATGGCTCCTTGTCTGGAAGGACCAGACAGACCCGGCCAAGGCGTACGCGATAGCTCACTTCTTCTGGTGGATAGTGACAGATGGCCAGAAGTACGGCCCTCCCAGGTACTACCCCACACTCCCTCAGAACGTCGTCCAGATAGACGAAGGCCTGATAGCGCAGATCAATGTCAACGGGCAGACGTTCGTACCGTGAGTCTCATGTTCGAAGGCAAAGGCTGAAAGTCACGATGAGCAGGAAGGTACGCGAGAAGGCAAAGGACGCGATATTCCGCTACGCCGCTGTCGCAGCGGGAGCCTCGCTTCTTCTGCTTCTTTCCCTCTTCTTCTACGAGCTGACTACAGGTTCGCTGCCGTCGATATGGAGGTTCGGAGCAGGATACATCACCGGGTCAACCTGGAATCCTGTTACAGGTGTTTTCGGTGCTGTCCCAATGGTCTACGGGAGTCTCCTGTCCTCCCTGCTCGCCCTCACGATGGGCGTGCCTGTCAGCCTTGGAGTGGCCGTTCTTCTTGCTGAGTTCTCGCCTCCGCGCGTAGCCGCCCCTCTGTCGTTCATAGTGGAGCTGCTCGCCGCGGTGCCAAGCGTTGTCTATGGAATGTGGGGGCTCTTCGTTCTTGCCCCTGCGATGAGAGTGTTTGTGTATCCACAGCTCGAGACGTACCTCGGTTTTCTGCCTATCTTCCAGGGCACAATATTCGGCGTCGGCATGCTCACGGCCGGCTTGGTTCTTGCTATTATGATAGTGCCGATAGTCGCGTCTATCTCCAGGGACGCGCTTCTGGCTGTACCGAGCTCGCAGCGTGAGGCGGCGTACGCCCTCGGGGCAACGAGATGGGAGGTCGTCAAGATGTCGGTGATAAGCTACGCAAGGCCCGGAATAATTGGGGCGGTCTTCCTCGGATTCGGCCGCGCATTCGGGGAGACAATGGCGGTGACGATGGTAATAGGCAACACGCCCCAGATCTCCTCTTCGCTCTTCGCTCCTGGGTACACGCTGGCGAGCGTGATAGCAAATGAGTTCACGGAGGCGACCTACGGCCTGTACGTGTCTGCACTGGTAGAAGCGGGCCTTTTACTCCTTCTTATCTCGTTTGTCGTTAATGTCGGTGCAAGGCTGCTGATTCGAAGATTCGTACGCGGCAGGGCTGAACACATATGAACGCAAAGAGGAGGATAGTGGACAGGGCAGTTACGATCCTTGCAGCAGGCGCTCTTGTGGTCGCCGTGGCGCCCCTGGCCAGCATAATCTATTTCGTGGCAGTCAACGGCGCCTCTGCGATAAGCTGGAGCTTCCTCACACATGACCCGGCTCCTCCAGGTGTTCCGGGCGGCGGAATAGCCAACGCTCTCCAGGGGACCCTCCTTCTCATAGCTCTGGCCAGCTGCGTCGGCCTTCCAGCCGGTCTCTTGTCAGGCGTATATGTTTCGGAGTACGGAAGTAGCAGGTATGCACAGGTTGTCAGGTTCTTGGGGGACGTGCTCTCTGGTATTCCCTCTATAGTTACAGGGATACTCGTCTATCTGCTGATAGTAATACCGCTCCACCACTTCTCAGCTCTGGCAGGAGGAGTCGCGCTTGGCACCATAATGATACCAATAGTGTCGAATACGACGAGCGAGGCGCTTGGACTTGTGCCCAACTCCATCAGGGAGGCGTCGACTGCCCTAGGAATAAGAAAGTGGAGGACGTCAATTCTGGCCCTGTCCAACGCCAAGGCCGGTGTCGCAACTGGTGTCCTGCTCGCGATAGCCAGAACCACTGGCGAGACTGCCCCTCTACTCCTGACAGCCCTCGGAAGCACCCTCGGGTTCGCGGGGCTGGACCAGCCTGTCGCCTCTATGACAGTCCTCATTTACGACTACGCCACGTCGCCCTTCAAGGACTGGCAGGCCCAGGCATGGGGAGCGAGCTTTTTACTCCTTGTCGTGATACTCTGCATCAACGTGGCAGTGAGATACATGACGCGCAGGAGGCCTCTGTATGCTTAACAGGGACAGTGCGTGGGTCGAGAAGGTGCAGCAACCCGAGCCCACGGCCGCTGTGAAGAAGGCGATAGTGGAAATACGGGACCTCAACGCTTGGTATGGCCAGACGCACGCACTCAAGGGGATTAACATGCAGATACGAGGCAACAGGGTAACGGCTGTGATAGGCCCCTCCGGATGTGGTAAGTCCACACTCGTCAGGTGCATCAACAGGCTGCACGAGCTCGTCCCCGGCGCAAGGGTGAGCGGCAGCGTTCTGCTGGACGGGATGGACATCTACGACCCAAAGGTCGACGTCGTGGATGTAAGGAGGCGCATCGGCATGGTCTTTCAGAAGCCGAATCCATTCCCGAACATGTCCGTGAGGGACAACGTGGCGGCTGGCCTGAGGCTCGCGGGTGAGAGGGACAGGAAGAGGATAGACCAGGTCGTCAGGAGGAGCCTGGAGAGGGCCTTCCTCTGGGAAGAGGTGGCCGATAAGCTGGACCAACCAGGCACAAGTCTCTCTGGGGGGCAACAGCAGAGGCTCTGCATAGCCAGGGCCCTCGCTGTTGAACCTGAGGTGCTGCTGATGGACGAGCCCTGCTCGGCGCTCGACCCGACAGCGACAGCAAAGATAGAGGAGCTGATCTCTTCCCTCAAGGAGCAGTACACTGTGGTGATAGTGACTCATAACATGCAGCAGGCTGCTCGCATAGCCGACTACACGGCATTCATGTACCTAGGTAGATTGGTCGAGTACGGCGAGACAGTTCAGATATTCGAAAGTCCTAGTGAGGAGCTGACTGAGAGGTATATCACTGGGAGGTTCGGGTAGAGGCGATGGCCAGGCTGATGGACCTGGGCATGAGACAGCTCAGGAACATGCTACTTGATATGGCGTCCCTTTCACAAAGGGCAGTCGCCTCGTCGATACGTGCGTATGAAAGCGGCTCAACAGCGAAGGAGGTTGATAGCTGGGCGGACCAGCTGAAGCTGCTTCATCAGCAGGTGAGCGACCTCTCGATCGAGCTGATAGCGAGGTACCAGCCTGTGGCCTCAGACCTACGATTCATCAAGGCGTGCTTCGAGATCTCATACGGCTTCTTCAGGTACGGGAGGTATGCACGTGACATAGCGGAGGTGCTGACCGTATTCGGGGACATCTCGAAGTGCGATCACGGACCTGTGATAGAGGTCGCGGAAGTGACGACAAAGATGATAGGGATGAGTGTTGAGGCATTCGCAAACAGGGATGTAGAGCTCGCGAAGAAGATCACAGAGATGGACGACTTCGTTGACTCGAAGTATAGAGAGCACATCAGAAGGGTGGTGTCCGGTGGCTCACAGAACATAAAGTGCGCCCTTTCGGCCACGCTGATACTGAGGTACCTGGAGAGGATAGCGGACCACGCAACTTATATTGGAGACTCTGTCGTGTATATTGTGACGGGTAAGGAACCACACGGCTGATGCTGGTCCTGAATACCCGGTCCTGGCGGTGAAGCTCGCCATCAACCGCCCGCGAAGAACGGGACAATAGCTTCTAGCAGCGTACAGAGATTGAGCGAGATGGAAGCCGTTAGACATGTTAGGATAGTCGTAGACGCGGATACATACTCTAGACTGTTGAAGCTGGCAGAGAGGGAGGGAGGTCTGGAACGCGCGCTTGAACTCGCTATCAGGAGAGGAATCGAAAGGTACAAGGATGGCCTAGTGTCCGATATGGTTGCTGATTACACTGCTGTATTGGGAATGACCTCTTCGTACGAGGCAGATAATGCATTGCTGAAGGCACTCTTCGACCAGAACGAGAGGCTGGCAGCCAAGCTGCGTGAGATGGAGGGGTCCGCTTGATCAGAATTGAACGTGTATCTTCTAATGGCTCGGGCATTTCGATAGACGCTCTCCTAGACGGGGACGTGTTGAAGTCTGTGAAGGCTTTCATGAAGGAGATGGGCATGGGTGAAATTGAATCAGTGCTCTCTGCATTGGTACGCTACGGTGCCTCTGACCAACCGCTGGAGCGTGCTGAAGCGGGTCCAATCAGCAGCAGGTACGCAGCCGCCCGATTCAGGGCATTCACACTTTTTGAGGAGAACAGAGCCCTGGTGGCAGGGCTTTCGGCGGCTCTATCGGAGAACAGACGACTGAAGAGGGAGCTGGAGAAGAGAGGCTTCTCTGTGCCTCATGATGTGTGGGACGAGTGGAGCGATTCGAATATAGAACAGATGCTCAACAGGTACCTGTTCCGTGGGTGAATAACAGAAGCGCTCCGGTTGCACCAACACTTATATCGAGAGGGCAAGAGCGAGCCGTTGCTTTGTCCTCGGGTGAGCCGGACATAAGGGGACAGGTGGAGGCGAGTAGGGGGCCGCTCAAGAAGCTGCAGCTGCTCATTCCCGGACTTAGAGGGTACAGAAGGCTTGAGGACATAAGGGTCTCAGATGAGATGCTCAGGAACCAGGTGGCGGACAAGCTCGACTCGATAAGGAAGAATCTCGAGGCGCTGAGGAAGAAGATGGTCGCGAGCAACGACTTCACGAACCTGGGCGCGGTCGGCTCGCTGATATCGAAGGTACAGCAGCTGAGCGGCCAGGTGAGGCACGCCGAGCAGGGGTACTCTGGACTTGTGGCTCCGATCGCGATAACGGAGGACAAGTTGAACAGGCTTTACGATTACGATTACTCCTTCGTGAGCACTGTCTTTCAGCTCGAATCGTCGACGTCCCCAAGCAATCTGGTGTACGACCCTGCTTCTCCCAACTCGGTGTCAGCGTCTCTTGCGCAGATTGCGCAGGCGCTCTCCGACATAAGTGAGAAGTGGTCGGTAAGAATTGAGACCATAGAGGAGGTTCTTGTGAAGTAGCATGTTCAGGAAGAGACAGGAGATACCTGCCAGTGGAGGAAGCGTCGCAGGCTCGATAACCATAAGCTGGGAGGATCAATTCAAGCAGGGTAATGTGATGTGGAAGGTGCCCAGGAACATAAGACTCAACGACAACATAGTGGTCCGTGAAGACGAGATAGCCGTTTTCTACAGAGATGGCAAAGTCCTCACTTACTTCGACCAGCCGAACAGGTATGCACTGACAGACTTCAACGCGCCAATAGTGGGAGGACTGCTCAAGTTCTTCACAGGTGTCCAGCAGCAGGCAGAAGTCTTCTACCTGCAGAAGAGGTACCTCGACGGGAAGTTCGGCAGCACAGAGCCATACCAGTTCACTGACCCGGTCTTCGGTATAGTCAACCTCAGGGTCTTCGGTGAGTACAGGTACAAGGTGTCGTCCCCTGAACTTTTCATCAATCAGTTCGTCGGGACTCTCAATGCCGAGACAGCGGACCAGGTCGAGTCGAGGCTGAGGGAGCAGATGGTGATACTCGTTTACAACTCGCTGGGGAAGATGAAGCAGCAGGGCATGAAGGTTACAGAGCTGGCAGCCAACCTCACCAACATAGAGCAGTTCGTGCTGGCTGCGGCCCCAGACCACTTCGGTCAGTACGGCGTCGAGATAAACAAGATCTCCGGGCTCACGATCAGCTTGCCGGATGAGGTGCAGAAGGCCATAGATACAAGGTCCCAGATGTCCGTACTCGGTGTGAATTATATGCAGTATCAAGCTGGACAGGCCATGGTAGACGCTGCGAAGAATCCCTCGGGTGGGGCTGGGGCGTTCGCAGGGCTCGGCGTAGGCATAGGAGCGGGCTCGGCAATAGGAGGCCAGATGGCACAGGGAATGGCTCAGGGCCAGCAGAAGAGCTGCCCCAGCTGCGGTTCGCTCATACCCGTGAGCAGCAAGTTCTGCCCCAACTGTGGGGCAAACCAGGGTGTACAGGCTACCCAGCCCGGCGGTAACCCCAGGTTCTGCCCCGAATGTGGCTCCCCTGTTGGCACTGAAGCAAAGTTCTGCCAGAGCTGTGGGAAGCAACTGTAGAGGTGCTCCATGTGTACTGTTTGAAGTGTGGCGCTCAGCTCCCCGAAGACGCTCTCTTTTGCTTCAGATGCGGCGCGAAGACAAGTGCTGCGGCAGCTGAACAGCCCCCATCGGCTGAGGTGATAGCGCCTGCGAATGCCACACAACTGAAGTGCCCAAGCTGCGGAGCACCCATCTCGCCCAAGTTCGGAGAGATGCTTATCACCTGCGAATACTGCGGCAGCAGTGTTTCACTCGGAAACGAGGGATGGAAGAGCATCCAGAAGCATACAATGCTTGATCTCAAACTGGTGCAGCAAGACGACGTGCTGCACCTGATTCATGACCACATGGACAGGGGCCTGCTCCACAGGCACCTGCAGGAGTCCTCCGTGCTGGAGGAGATGAACCTAGCAGTAGTGCCGTACTGGCTGATACCCGTTTCGGCCAGGACAACTGTAGTTGCATCTGATATGGTTGCCGAGGCAGGCACAATCGCCACGACCGCAGCGCTTGCCGGGATACTGGGCGCGTCTATGAGTGGTGGGAGGAGGGGCTCTTTCGGCGGCGGAGTCATTGACGGCGTCCTGCTCGGCACTGTGATGGGTGGAGGAATGGGGGGAGGTGGTAAGGTGAAGACTTACCAGCTTGACAACAACTACAACTATCCGGTGGTCGCCCTCAAGGCTCTGACGGAGTACCAGCCGCGCGACTACGTCTTCGACCTTGACGGAAGAGTCCTCTTCGACCAGTCCAAGGTCAAGGGGATGAACGTGTTGAACGGCGACATCGGTGAGGAGACAGCGAGGTATCAGGCAAAGACGCTTGTGGACCAGATTCAGTCGCAGAAGGCGCACGCCCAGTACCACATGATACAGAATATACACACAGAGCTTGAGGCGGGAGAGGGAGAGCTGCTCCACGTACCTGTCTGGTTCGCCAGGTACGACCACAAGGGACAGAAAATAGTCCTTGTGATAGATGGTCATTCCGGTGGCATAATCAACAGCATGGGCCTCTGAACACCAAAACCAGATATACGGTTGACTGGACTCTTGGACCGATGACATCGCCAAAGAATGGAGTGCCTGTTGTGATACCAGAAGATGTCTGGCAGCCTTTCATGGAGGTCAGGGCTCAGCTCGACGCACTCTGCCCCGGTCCGCCCACGCCAATAGAGGAAGCCCTACGTGAGATAGTGAACCACTACAAGCACTGCACAAGGACACTCGATGAAATAGACGACTTCTGCAGGCGCGCACAGGCATGGAAGCGCAAGGCTTGAACCAATGAGCCTGAAGGGTCGGAATGACCTCTGATGTCTCCGCCGAGTGAGCCCGCCAGACGTGTGAGGGGCGTTCTGTTCGACTGGGACGGTGTGCTGCACGACTCGCTGGGCGCCAGTTTCAGGGTATACAACAAGATACTCCGTGAGCTAGGGAAAGGAGGCCTGACAGAAAGCGAGTTTCTGAGGCTGCACAGTGCCAACTGGTACGAGTTCTACATGCGTATAGGGATAGAGAGGCGGCTGTGGCGGGTGGCGGACGAAATGTGGGGGAGGTTCTATGCCGACGAGAAGACAAGGCTCTATCGCGATGCCAGGCGGTGCCTGAGTCGACTCAGGGAAGATGGCTACAGGATTGCACTTGTCTCGAATGGAAGCAGAGACAGGGTCGAGAGGGAGCTGGGGCTCTTCGGAGTTGCTTGTTTCTTCGAGAGTGTGATATGCAGTCAGAATGCGAGCGAGCTCAAGCCCTCTCCTGTAATGCTTGTGAAGGCGCTGAACGAGATTGGTTTGAGACGCAAGGAAGCAGTCTATGTGGGCGACTCCGACGTCGACATCATGGCTGCAAAGAGGGCTTGTGTGGCTTCTGTCGCAATCTCCAGGAGTGAAGAGCAGGCTGACCGCCTGGCCGCTGCAAGGCCAGATTTCATCTTCGGCAGCCTGGATGAGATGATTGAAGTTCTTTTTCGGTGAAGCGAAAGGCCGTGCGACTGGAAGACTTTTCGGTCAGGGCACTGTTCTCAGCTTGGGCTTCGACCTGAGTGCGTCGCTCGTCCATATTATATCGCACTTCCTGCAGAGGTACCTCTTCTGATACCCGACCCTCTGCAGCTTCCTGTTACAGTTGGGGCACCTGAACGTCCTTCTTACCACCTTCTTCTTTCTTCTGCCTCGTCTGCGCGGCTTGGGCACTCTTCCTCTCGTCTGCAACTCGTGTGCCGACGCCTATTTAATTCAGACAGCCTGCCGTTCGCGTGAAAGACGGTCAGCCAACTTCTTCGAGTGTGAATGTGAACCTTGCGCCTGCGAATTCACCTGTGCTAACCCGTTCCCAGCTGACCTTGTAGTTCTTGGTGGCCTTCTTACCTATCACGCTCAGCGCTGTGGGCAGCTCGGAGAAGAGCCTCTCCACCTTCTCCTTGTCTTTCGTCGAGAGCAGGCTCCTCCTCCGCTTCATAAGGTACTTGAGTGCCACGTTCTGCGGCGCGTACCCCTCCGTCTCCACCCTCTCCCTGCCTGTGTCTATGACGAAAGGCCTCTTTGCCATCTTCGGCCATTGACGTATACGGCTCGGTTGAATAGCTTTCCAGTCAATTCTTTTTCATGAAATGCTTGAAGGAGCCGAGTGTTTTCTCAGGAACGATAGTACGTGCTCGTTGAATCTGTTTGGGTTCTCGAGGTGTGGGAAGTGTGCCGAATCCTCTATTGCTGACAGTTCCGCGTTGGGCATGGTAGCAGCCAGCATTTCGGCTATCCTCCTCAGCCAAAGCTGTGTCTTCATGCCGTGTACCACCAGAGTCTCCGTCCTGATTGCCCTGGCTGTGGCCACAGTGATTGGAGGCGAGCGTGTAGCCACTTCCATTATCGTCCTGGCGTTTTCTGTTGCCATTGCACCCGCCGCCCCGAGTCTGTGAAAACCACCATCTCCCTGAAGGCCGTCAATGAAGAGCCTCGCAGCCTCTTCGAAATCTCCCCTCTGGACTGCGCTGATCGCTGGATTCAGGTGTCTCGAAGCGAACCTTGAAGCGGAAAACGCTACCGAAGGGCTCCGAAGCAGGAAGGAAAGCATCTGCAGGCGGCTGTCCACGTTCCTGACAAGCAATGTCGGTACGGCAGGCTCCACGAGAACGAGAGACCTTACAAGTCTCGGGGTTGTTGCTGCAAGGTAGAGTGCAATCAGACCCCCGTACGAGTGCCCGACAAGTACCACTGAGTCGAGGCCGAGCTTCTTCAGCAGCATAACGAGGTCCGCCGTGTTGTTCTCCACTGTTCCTGCGTCAGGACTCCAGGCGTTTGTGTTAGGTGTTGCAAACCTTCTGCTGTAAGCGATTGCCCTGAACTCACGTGCGAACCTGTCGAGCTGACCGTCCCACACCCTGTAGTCCGTTGGCACGCCGTGGACGAAAACAACTGGAAAGCCAGACCCGGACTCCCTGTAGAAGAGTTGGATATCGCCCAGGTCTGCTATCGGCATTATGCTATAACCTGCAGGATACTAGTTAAGTTTTTGGTGGAACTGCTAGCCTAGACACTGTAACCAGTGGCTAAACGTTGTTAACAAAGTAGAAGCGGTCATTAGACAACGTGCGCCTTAAGCTCCATTTCCAGGCCGGAGGGTAAGAAGATGGCCAGGAAGAGGAGCAGAGTAGTTGACTTCGTCGTCACAGAAGTGCCTCACAGAAGCCAAAGGTACGACACGGTTGGGGACTGGATTCCAGGCAAGCCCACAGAGATAAGGGTAAGCAGAATGAGGGACAAAAGGTACGTCTTCCTTGTGGCGCTTCACGAGTTAATCGAGTATGAGCTCTGCATGATGAATGGGATAAGCGACTGGAAGGCAGTCAAGTTCGATAGGACGTTCGAGATGGAGAGGAACGCCGGGCTTCATGACGACACGGCAGAGCCGGGCGACGACCCGAGGGCACCCTACAGAGAGGAGCACGCCTTCGCAACTCTGATTGAGAAGACTGTCGCGCGGAAGCTCGGCGTTGATTGGGTACATTATGAAAGGACTGTTGCGTCGCTTGGTCGCAGAAGGCGCGTCGCGATGAAGCAGGTAGCCGTTAGAAATCGCTAGTGGAAGTCGATAACACTCTCGCACATCTTCACCCACATGCAGCGGGTCAAAGCCGAGAAGCCATGGTATACCGTCAGACTCCGGAATTTGTACGCTGTTGTGTACTAACCCCGTGCGCCATGTAAGGGTTATTGAGAGTTGGCTTTATGCTAACCGTCTTCCCTTTTGCTAATGGTCTCGAGTAGACATGATAGGACCCAACCCCAATGCTCAACGTTTCAGCTTCGCCGCGAGTTGCACAAGGGTGCTTATTGTCTCATCTGCTTGAAAGGGCAGCGTCTCTCCGACACTACCGCTCCTGTTGACCCAAACGGTGAAGAAGCCGAAGGACTTCGACCCGACAACATCCGTGCTTCCGCCAGCAACGTGGACCACCTCTTCAACGCCAAGGCCTGTCAGTTCAACAGCCTGTGAGTACATCTTCGGGTGCGGCTTGTAGACGCCTGCGTCCTCTGCCGAGAAGATGTACCTCGGCTTCACAGCCAGCCTTCCGGCGAGGCTGTGCAGCATATCCCTGTCTCCGTTCGAGAGCAACCCAACGTCGTATCCCTCCCTTCTGAGTTCCATGAGTGTGGAGCCCACATCCTCGTATGGTGTCAGGTCCTCCCAAGCCGCCACCAGAGACTTGGCGTCGCCATCCAGCCTCACCCCGCTTCGGGCGCATGTGTACATGAGAGACAGCCTGGTCAGCTCCCTGAAGCTTGTGCGCCCACGTGAGAGAAGTGTGTCGAGCTGGAGGTACCTGAGCTGGGTTTCCCTCCAGATTTTCAGAAACTCCGCTGCGTCTATACCATGCCGACCCAACTCCTTCTTGATCACCGGAACAAGGCTCCTTCTGATGTCAAACATGGCGGAGTAGACGTCGAAGGTCACGAGCCTGAAGGGCGTGTCGCTCAACGCAGCCCAGCTGTTTTGACCGAAGTTCTATATAATCTGGCAGTCTCGGGATGGCTGCCGATGGTTACATACAGGAGGGCCAACAGGCAGTACGTGGCCATGACAGAGAAGGAGGTGTGGGACTTCCTTGAGTCCAGCAGGAAGATATTCGTTTCCTACACCATGCCTGACGGAACACCTCACATATCACCCGTCTGGTTCTGTGTTATCGGGAAGAAGATCTACTTCAGGACGCAGGACTACAAGATGAAGGGCAGGCTTGCCAACTCAGGCAAGGTCTGCCTTTCAATCGATGCTGGTGAGAAGTACAGGGAGCTCAAGGGAGTTGTCATATGGGGAAGGTCCAAGCTGATAACCGACAGGAAGCTGGAGGCGAGGGTTAAGGAGGCGATGGACAGGCGGTACGAGAGAGAGCAGTGGCGCCCATCTGAGATGCCAAAGGAATGGGTCGAGGAGAGGGCAAAGGAGAAGAGGGTCTACGTTGAGATAGTGCCGGAGAAGGTCTCTTCTTGGGACAACAGCAAGGTCTGACTGCAGCCCGTCTACACAGCGGAGCGGCGTGGAATGAGGGCGCTGAGGACGGTGGTGACCAGTATGTTGAGCCCGAGCACTATTATTCCTATGTACATTGAGCCCACTGGTGTTGGATAGAGAGTTGTCGTTATAAGGCCGAAGTGGTTCACGACAAGAACCATGTAGAGCCCTGCAATTATTGAAATTGCGGTGCCGGCTATCAGCGCCTCTGCCTTGAACCAGTCCGTGTAAAGCCCCAGGAAGACTGCAGGCAAGAGCTGAATGATAACTATCGCGCCAACCAGGTAGAACTGGAGCGCGTAACTCGCTGGTATCGTGAACACGAGGGCAAGCGCGAGGAACTTGAAGATGGCTGAAGCCCATTTGGCTATGTCAGCCTCGCCCTTCTCGGTGAGGTTAGGTTTGAACTCCTTGATCACATTCCTGGCTATCAGGTTGCCCTGGGAAATCGCCATGACGGCTGCTGGAACAAGCCCGCCTATGAACACGCCGAGAAGCGCCAGACCTGCGAACCATGGCGGGAATTGAGTAATCAGAAGGGACGGTATGACGTAGATGCCGCGAGAGGAGGCCGGAAAGTTGCTGAGGAAAGACATTGCAGAAGGAACCTTCTGGACCGCGGCGCCCATCATGTCAGCCAGAGCAAGCGGAACAGCATACAGGGGCGCCAGCGCGAAACCCCTCTTCAGCCTGCTCGCGCTGGAGGCACCGAGCGAAGCGTTGACGTTGTGAGGCCAAAGGTATGCGGAGACTACAACACCGAGCATGCTCGTCGAAAAGGCAGCGGCGAGCGAGGGGTCGAAAGACGAGTATTTCGGCGGAAGGGACTGGAATGCGGAGCTGAATCCGCCCACAGATGGAACGACGACAGCGGCGATGGAAAGGAGCGCGATCCAGACCAGAAAGTCTTTCATTATCGCCCCGAGTGTCGCTCCTCTGAGCCCGCTCGTGAAAGTGAACGCAGCCAGGACGAGAAAGGCTATTACAAGAGCAACCTCTTCGACTTGGGACGCAGAGATCGTTCCAAGGAGCATAGCGGCCAGAACAGCCTCCAGTCCTGTAATCTGCAGCGCGATGTATGGTAGAACAGCAACTATTCCCACTATTGCAAGGAACACGGAGAGTGTGGTGCTCCTGAACCTGTCCTTGACGAAGTCGGAGGCGGTGATGTAACCCCTCTGCTTTGCCCGGGTCCACAGGGCCGGCACGAATATCATTGCAAAGGCGAAGACCATCGTCTGGTAGGCGACGCCGAAGAATCCGAACGCGCCTGAGACGAAGACAGCAGACGGGATGGCCAAGATCGAGTAGGCGGTGTACCAATCTGCGCCCTGCAGGAAAAATGTGAGTATCGAGCCGAGCTTTCGGCCTGCAAGCGCCCAGTCGCCCAGGTTGTCAAGATTACCCCTGCGGAACCTCGCTCCGTAGAACCCAAGCATGACGAATACAGCGAAAAGGACAATAAAGACGGACGACATCTGAACAAGGGCGCCAGGGTCCAAACCTACTGCGCCCCCTGCGCTGACGTTTCATGCTCGCCGGACGTCAGCGCGTACACCCCAAGCAGGATTGTACCTACCACATACATCAGTATAACCCACCAGTAGAAGAAAGGTGCGCCAAACAGTGTTGGCTGGACGAAGTCATACCACGGCCAAGCGTAGGCTAGGAAAATCACAAGTACGACGGCCGCGAGCACAAGTCCAGCCCGCTGCAATTCACCAGTATTAGACCTGTGTGGTATATAAGACTGATATGGCAGATACCGCGAAGCCCTTTTAGGGTCGACCACTCATGTCAATACTGCTTTGGTAGGTGATACACATCCCAGGTTCAGGGTGGCAGCAGTCCAGACGGCATTGCAGGTGGTGGTGGGAGGCGAGAAGGCGAACGTGACTGCCTACTGGCAGCCGACGTATGTGGGTCTCGCTGGCTTGGCCCTCATAGTGCCGCCAGCAGCCTCGGCACCGATAGTCATGCATGTCAAGCAGCCCGATTACTGGGTGATGCCGCACGGCGTCTCGGGCGTGCCTGCACAGGCACAGGGTGCGTTTGGGACGGTCATGAGCGGCCCAGGCGAAATCCCGTCCAGTATTTACAGTCAGCTTATTTCGCCCGGAGAATAGAGCCAGTCCTACTTTCCCGTCGTGTTACCCGCTCCTCAACCGGGCCTGAGTGGCACACAGCGGCAGGCCACTGGGACTCCAGTTCTCGAGGCAGCAACTCTGGCAGCCCTCGTCGTGGCCACCCTGTCGCTCTTGTTGGCGCTCAGGAAGAAGTAGCGCCATGGTGACAAAATCTTTCGTGGGGAGAATGCAGCCAAGGAGAACGAAGGTGATTTCCAAGCCCTGCATCATGTTTATCTCGGCAAGGCACAGAGATGGGTGGTGTTGACTGGCACGCGATTCGCCAGGCTCATCTCGATGAAGACAAGGGCCGGAGAGGGCGAGAAGTTCGTCATGGTCTTCAGGAGAGAGATCTTGCCCATGGCAGAGAAACTCCATGGTATGAGGAGGCTCTACCTTCTGAGGCCTGTGGGGAGGGAAAACGAGTTCGTCGTTCTATCGCTGTGGGACGATAAGGAGGCAGCTGAGAGGTACGCGAAGAGCGGCAAGAAGGATGCAGACTCGAAGCTGCTGGGGCTGTTGGCTGGAAGAGAGAGGGTCAGGAAGTTTCACGTCGAAGCCCACGCAGTTGGAGAATCAGCTAAAAGCGGAGAATGACCTGGGGCCCGAGAATGTTAGCTGCTGTGTCTCGCTCTCTCCTGTGAAGTCTAGTATGTGGTCAACGGCGGCAGCCGTCAAAGCCAAGCCGCTACTGCTGCAGGGGCATGAAACTTGAGAGGTACACAGGGCCGCTATCAGAGAGGTACACATTGTCTTCTATCCGCACACCACCAACATGGGGCACGTACACGCCCGGCTCCGCGCTGTGCACCATCCCCGCCATGAGAATGTCGCCAGAGGCAGAGTGGATATACGGCTTCGGTTCCCAGATAGTTACGCCCACGCCGTGACCGAAGTAGTGCTTTATCCTGCTGCCGTATCCCCTCTTTGCAAGGATGCCGTCGGCGTGCTCGCAGATGTCCCTCGCCGGCAGCCCGTCCCTCTCCAGCTTCACAGCCTCTGTCTGTGCCTCGTAGACAGCCTCGAGCATCCTCCACTGCTCTTCACTCGGAGTGCCGATGACATACGTCCTGCTCATGTCAGAGCTGTAGCCGTCCACTACGACGTCGAACTCCAGCATCACGAAGTCGCCCCTCCGCATCTTCCTTGGCCTGTTGCCGAAGCAGACCCCGTATGTATCCGCTGTGAACCGACCAGAGGACACGAATGCACACGCCATGACATGCTTGGCGCCTCTTAATCCAGTGCCATTCAGGACAGTCTCCCGCTCAATGAGTGTCGCGAGCTCCAGCTCCGTCGTCCCTTCCCTGAGGCCGTTGTACATTGTCTCAAGCCCTATCGCAGAGACCTCGTTTGCCAGCTTGAGCCTACGGTACTCCTCCCTTGTCTTGATCATGCGTGCCTCGTACATCAGCTGACTGGCATCGACAAGCCTCACCCCGTTCAGCGCTCGCTTCATCTGGTGTTCAAGTGAGGGTGTCACGGCGTTAGCCCTATACCTTAGGTACCCTGTTCCGACGGAATTGAACGAGCCCTCGAAGCCGATGGTTAGCCCCCTCTTATCAGGAAGGACATCCTTCACAATCCTGATAGCGTTGTCGAACCCGTTCTCCACCCTGTGTGGGGATTCGGCGGGGAAAGTCCGCACGTCCTTTATCCAAGTCTCCGCCTCTGTCTCGAAGTTGTTGTGTATGAGGACGGGCTCTCCCTCGACTGGGAAGAGGACGAAAGTAAGGCCAAGCAGGGGCCAATAGTCGCTCGTGTAGCAGACGTTCTCTGGCAGTTGGAGGAGGAGAGCATCGATACCAGCTCCCATGACGAGCCGCTTCAGTCTGCTCATTTTCTGTACGTCTGGATTCGTATCCATCCTACTCCAGGTTTGCGTGCTCCCTTTGGATATCCTTCTCTGTAACACCCATCCTCTGCATCAGCTCAGCCGTGACCCCGTCCAGAACGCTGAGAGATGTGACATCGAAGAGGGATGTGAAAGGCGCGTGACTGTGCGTCTCGAGCAGCTTTGTCTTTCCTGGAACAAGCAGTAAGCACCCGGCCAACCCTGCCGCCGCTCCATTCCTGTTAGCTGTGACGAGAACTGTCCTTGCTCCGAGATTGCGTGCGCTTGTAAGCATGGCAAGGACAGATGGCGTCTGCCCGCTTCCGCTCACAACGACGAGTGTATCGAATGCACTGCAGGCAGGCGTCGTCGACTCGCCAACGAAGTAAGCTTCGAGTCCGATCTGCTTCAGCCTCTGCGCAAACGACCTCGCGACGTAGCCCGACCGCCCCGCGCCGTACACGAAGACACGCTTGGCTGACAGCACAAGTTGGATTATGCTGTCGAGCGACCTTTCGTCAAGCGATTCAATTGCACGTTCAAGGTTAGCTGCGATCTCGCCGAGCACAAGCACAAACTCTCTATTGGAGCTCATCCCAGTGCCCTCCCGTTCATTGTCTTCAGAAGAGAAGGGAAGAAGTGCCGCCTTCTTGCGCCTTCTTTCGCCCTGTCCCACTCGGCGAGTATCCGGATTGACTCGTTGGCAACGCGTATCGCCCTTTCCTCCCCCCTGTAGTCGAATGCATCTCGCACCCTGTCAGCTATCACGAAGCTGACTGCACCAGCACGGAGACCATAGATCGATGACAGGACGAATATTGTGGACGCTTCCTCCTCAAAGTTCAGCACGCCAGCCCTCCTCATCACAGAAATCCTTTCCTCTATCCAGGGCTGGGTGTACCCCTTGAACCCTGTCCTGGACTGACCAGCGTAGAAGGATGACGTGCTGCATGAAACGCCGACATGGTAGCGGTAGCCAAGCGACTCTGCGGCCTCGATAAGAGCCATTGTGACCTCCATGCTTGCGTGTGCCGGATAGACGGGTGGAACATAGTTGTCAGTCGTCCCATCGTAGCGGACGCTGGCCGTGTTGATTATCAAATCGCCAAGCCCTGCATCTCTTTGAATGGAACCAGTGCTTCCGACCCTCACCATTGTGTCCACTCCGAGCGATGCCAATTCCTCAACTGCTATGCTGGCCGCAGCACTTCCGATCCCGATGGACGTGCATGCTATTCGAACTCCCCTGTAGACACCGCTAAGTGTCAGGAACTCCCTCTTTCCGGCCAGCTGCGTGCTGCTGCCCCAGTGCTTGGAGATCTCAATCGCTCGCTCTGGCGAGCCAGGGAGGAGCGCATATCTCGGGAGTTTGCCCTTCGCTATCGGTATGTGATAGGGCACGCCGTTCGGCTGGGGGCGGTCAGCTCTCGAGACTGTCATCTACTTGTGTCTCCCTCTCACGAGCGGCGCTATAGCGTCGGCAAGCTCATCCACGCTCAGTGGAACATCCTCAATCCTGGCCCCGAGTGCGGCTGACAGCCTCGTTACCTGTGGAGGGCGGATAAAGGCCTCGCTCAGCCTGTCCGCCTGAGAAAAGACATCCCTAGTCGGGCCGTCGATGAACACAGAGCCGCCCTTCATGACGACGAGCCTGCGAGTCCTCTCTGCAATGAACTGCATGTTATGAGAGATCATCACGATCGTTGTCCCGGAACTGTTCAGCTCGTCTACTATGTCCAGTATCCGAATGTTGTTGAGCCAGTCCTGACCTGTTGTGGGCTCGTCCAGCACGAGGACCTCAGGACCCATCGACAGAACTGAGGCGAGAGCGATTCGCTGCCTCTCTCCCCTACTCGAAAAGAGCGGATGCGTGGCGCTCAGGGAAAGAAGTCCAACCTTGGAGAGAGAATTTTCCACCCTGGACCTTACCTCTGCTTCCTGGAATCCGAGATTCCTGGGGCCGAACGCGACCTCGTCGAAGACTGTCGAAGAGAAGATCTGGTGGTCAGGATTCTGGAAGAGGTAGCCTATCTTCCTGGCAATCTGGGCGACGCTCATGTGCCTCGAGTCCTGCCCGGCTATGACGACGCTCCCCTTTGAAGGCCTGAGTAGCCCGATCATCATTCTAGCTAGGGTGGTCTTTCCGGAGCCGTTCTGCCCGACAAGACCCACGTACTCGCCCCTCCTTATTGATAGTGAGACGTCGGACAGAGCGGTTGTGCCGTCAGGATAGACATACGAGACGTGGTCGAACTTCACTACTTCCTCGCCAGAAGTGCCCCCCGTGGTGTTTCGCGGCACTACCCGGATTGTTGAGCCAGCGATTGCTTCTGCAAGAGCCCTGGCCCCGTCTTCAATTGTTGTCGGAATAACCCCTTCCCACATGCTCCTTGTCCTGAGCGTGTGAAAAAGCTCAGTGACTTGGGGGCAACGCACTCCGTGCAGGTGCAGTGTGGGTACGTCGCTGAAGAACTCCTCTGTGGGCTTGTCGAGCACGACTCGCCCTCCGTCAAGAAGCACCACCCTGTCTGCGTGTCTGGCTATCTCCTCGGCGTCGTGCTCGACGAGTATTATGGTGACGTTTGATTGCTTTCTGAGCTGCTCTATGGCGTCGGATACCTCCATCTTCCCGACAGGGTCCAGCTCGGTAAATGGCTCGTCCATCACGAGAAGCCTAGGCCTCAGAGCAAGGACGGACGCCAGAGCGACGCGTTGCTTCTGCCCTCCTGACAGGTTGTATGGAGATTTGGAACGGAACTCCTCGAGCCTAAGCAGCTCCAGCGCGCGCCCGACCCTCTCCTCGAGTTCGTCTTGGGGGAGCCCGTAGTTCTCTGGTCCGAACGCAACCTCCTCCTCCACGGTAAGACCAAATAGCTGTGCCTCAGGCTCCTGGAATGTTATCCCTACTGTCCTGGCCATCTCGAAGACCTCGCTGCTGGCGGCCTCCCTGCCAAAGACAGCCACTGAGCCGCGGTAATCACCTTCTATCGTGTTCGGAATTATTCCATTCAGACACATACAGAGCGTCGTCTTGCCTGCTCCGCTCGGCCCTGTTATCGCGACGAACTCACCCTCCGCTACAGTGAGGTTCACGTCGCGGAGCACCCAGTCGTGTGAAGTGGGGTACCTGAAGCTCAGGCCTGATATTTTGACTGCCTTCCTTTCACCCAAGTGTTGTGCTCACCCCAGCAAACCAGCCCAGGTATAACCTGGCGAGAACAGTGAACGAGGCGAATCCAACCAGCGCTAGGAGGATTGCGTAGTCCCTCGCCCTCAGCCGCTTGGGCCTGTAGTTCGTCCTGCGGATGCCATGGCCAGTGGGGCTGAACCCCCTTGATTCGACCGCGACACTCATTGTCATCGCTCGGCTGAACGAGATCACTATGAGTGGGGCCAGTATGGCAACATTCTTCTTGGCGCGCTCGAGTAGACTTCCCCTCTCAAATTCCGCGCCTCTCGCCATTTGCGCGTCCCTTATTGTCCCGTGGTCCATAATCAGGGTGGGGAAGAATTTCAGTGCAAGCATCATTATGAAGGTGATTATGTACGGAATTCTGGCTGTCCTGAGGCCCTGTATTATGTCGCTCTCCGAGTTGGAGACAAGTATGAAGAGCGAGAGGAGCATGAGTGTGAGTATTCTCACTAGGACTGTAACGATAATCAAAGAGCCTTGGTCTGTGAGAATGAATGGCCCAAGAGAGAGAATCGGATGCCCCTCCCTGTGGAAGAAGGACCATGAGAACGTTATCAGGACGGAGAAGGCGGCTGCGACCTGGAAGAAAGGCTTTGTTATCCTCCATTCGGCCCTCGAGGCAAGAAGAAGGACGCCTGCAAAGGCAAGCATTCCAGTGCTGAAAAAGACATCGTTACCGACCACTATCACGAGCAGCATGAGAATGACTGCCACGGCGATCTTTGTGGTTGGATGGAGCCGTTGAAGGAAGATATCCCTCTGCCTGTAGAATGTGAAGTCTCGCACGCGCCTTCGACCGTGGTTATGGTGAGGCGTGATTTAACCAGTGGGAGGCGGCTGTGGTGGTCCTGTCATCCTTGGCTGCTTCCTCTTGAAAAGCACTGGGCTGTAGAGAGGCGACTTCTCGAAGTATGGCGTGAGCGTCCTCAGAAGTATCCCACCGATGACAAGCGTCCCTGAGAACGAACCAGTGAACCAGGCGAACAACCCTGCCGTAAGGGCGAACTGCAGTGTGTAAAAGCCCACGGCGTAGCTCACCAGGTTCCCGAAGAAAGCCTCGATGAGCACGTTGACAACAGTGCCGAACACGACAAAGATCACGAATGACTTCGCGTTCCTGAGCCCTATATCGGCCTTCAGCTTCCTTATCGCTATCGCCCCGACGAACGGTACGATGAGGTCGCAGAGACCGTATAGGACGCCGAGGTCGTAGCCCTGGCCGTAGAAGGGGCTTGCGAATATCGTGCCGAAGAAAGCCCCGAGGCCAGCCCATCCGCCGAACCACAACGTGGCTGGAAGTATGAAACCCTCTGGCGCGTAGAAAAGAGGCAGGCCAGGAACAATTATGATCGAGGCGGAAACAACGCCAAGAACGGCGTAGACGGCGCTGCTGAGTGCAATTATGATTACCTCGAGCGCACCGAACTTTATCGGTCCCTTCTTGGTCTCGGAGCCCAAGGGTGTTTGGTTTGTAGCCCTGTGTATAAAAGGACCGAGAGTTGACAAACATTCAGAGCTTGCGCACTGCCTATGCCTCTGTGCATTATAAGCACAGGCTCGATGCAATCCCTATTTCACGCCCATGTACCCCGTAAGCGTCGCACCCGCGTCGACTATGACCACCTGACCAGTTATCATGGCAGACGCAGGCGAACACAGGAACAGCACTAGATTTGCGACGTCCTCTGCCCTGGGTATTCTGCCAAGCGGTGAAAAACGCCTGAAAGCGTTCGCCCTATCCCTGGCCGACTTCCAGAGGTCTGGTGTTTCCACCAGGCCAGGGGCGACTGCGTTCACGTTTATTCCGTAGCGACCCCAGCTGAGAGCAAGGCTTCGCGTCAGTCCAACCAGCCCTGCCTTGGAAGCGTCGTAGTGGGCGAAGTCCCTCTCAGGCTGATAGACGTCGATGGAGGCCACGTTGACTATCCTCCCCCCTCTCCCAGCGCTTATCATCTGCCTTCCGACCTCTCGAGAGAAGAGAAAGGCTCCCCTGAGATTCACTCCGATTACTCGGTCCCACTCTTCGGCTGTCGTCTTTTCAGGAAGAGAATGCAGGTATATCCCAGCGTTGTTGACAAGAATATCCACGCGTCCGAGCGTGGTGACCACTTGGTTCACTGCTCTTTTCACCGAAATCTCCTCGCTCACGTCGGCGCCGGGTATGTCGACTATCCTGCGTCCCAGCCTCTTGATAGACCGAACGAGAGGCGTCGGTGAGTACTCGCCCGCATGGACGGTAGCCACGTCTGACCCAGCCTGAGCAAGCCTGTACGAGATGGTGGAGCCTATTCCACGTGAGCCCCCAGTCACGATGGAAACACTTCCATCGAGCGAGAAGAGGGAGCCTATTTTCTCTGTCATTTCTCCGTGCAGCCCAACTCAGTAGTTCACACTCGTGTTTCCCCCGTCGACGTTTATGGCCTGCCCGGTGATAGCAGCGGAGTCTTCAGAGCAAAGGAAAGCAACCACCTTGGCAATCTCTTCAGGCTTTATGAGGCGGCCTATCTCGACGCCCATAAGTATCTCTTTCAAGACCTCTTCCTGCCTCTTCCCCTTCACTTTCGAAGTGTGATCGACGACCTGTTCGAACATCTTCGTTTCCACGGCACCAGGGCAGACAGCGTTCACCCTGATGCGGTGGCGGGAGAGTTCAAGCGCACTCACCTTGGTTATCGCTATGACGGCCGCTTTCGAAGCGCAGTAGTGCACCTGGTCCTCGAGCGGGACCTTTCCCGCAATTGAGGAGATATTGACGACGACGCCCTCGGTTCCCCTCCTTATCATGTCCTTCGCGAACAGCTTCGAGCATAGGAAGACACCCTTTGCGTTGACGTCCATAACCAGGTCCCAGTCACTCTCTCTGAGCTCTATCATTGGCGATAGGGTCAGCACGCCTGCGTTGTTCACGAGACCGTATATCCCGCCCAGTTCCTCGTTGACCCTGCGAATCGATTCCTCTATCTGCTTCTCCGACAGCACGTCAAGTCTGAGACCGAGGGACCTGGACCCACACTCCGCTACCATAGCGGCTGTTCGTGCCGCCTCCCTTCGGTCAGAGTCGAGTGAAGCCACGTAAGCCCCTTCGCGTGCCAGCTCGAGGCACACTGCTCTCCCGATTCCTCCGCCCGCGCCCGTCACTGCGATGACCTTGTCTTGGAGCCTTCTGCGACTCATGTGACACGAAGCGACATTCTGGATTGCTGCGCGGTATATGTGGGTTTGCAGGGAAGATGAAGAATGCTCATTAGAGCTGGGCCGGAATCCTTGGTGGAATGAGAAAAGAGGAGGGCAGGCTGCGGGAGGTCAGGAAAGAGCTCGTGGCTGCCGCTGCCGAAGGCAGGACAGTCTGTTATGGCCACCTGATGAAGAAGTTCGGAATACCAAGGGGTCACCCGAGAGGCAAGGGCATAGCGTCAGTCATCGGTGCGGTAGACGACATGGAGAGGAAGAAAGGTGCGCCTGGCTTCGCATCACTTGTGGTCAGGAAGGACACAGGCTACCCTGGGGGAGGCTTCTTCTGCTCTGCCGATGTCCCAGGACGGCTTAGGAGACCTAGGAGCGAAGGGAGCAACCCGAGGCTGACGAATGCCGAAAAGAAGTATGTTGACATGCTCAGGAAGAAGGCGTGGATGTATTACAGCAGGAAACGCCTCGGCTGAACGAAAACCACAACGGGTCATAGGCTTGCGTAAGATGATCGAGTAGCGAAGTTGAATGGGGAATCGACTTCGGCAAATATCCTGGTGGATTCTCTGATATTCAGGCGTGAGGTTCTCGAGGCCATCACAGCTTCATGTAGAAGTTCTCCGGGTGGTCAAGGGGCTTCGTTGTGCGCCTGTGTGAGGTGCCGCAGCGGCTGACGTGCCGCCTGTACTTCTTGTCGCTTATCAGCTTCCCGCACTTGGGACAGACTGGCATGAGTCGAATGGGCTGCTAGTCATAATTACGCCTTTCGAAGCTTCAGCTACGCCCCTCCATGCGTGCAAGAGCCCCCTCCACGTCGGCCCTCTCAATACCCAAGTTGCTCGATATCAGATCCACGGAAATCCGTGGGTTCGATTCCCTCGCCTTGGCTACCAGCTCCTGAAGATACTCCTCGTAGCTCTTTGATTCGGGCGAGTTCCAGAGCTTCTCGAACTCTGCTGTGAACAGGTTCGCGACACTCTCCGACGGAATCGAGTACCCTTTCTTCGTGGGCTCGTTCCTTCCCTTCCTCTCCGGCACGCCAACTAACACCAGCCTGTCATCGGTGCACATGAACCTCATATCGCTGATTAGAAGCGAGGGGTTGAACCTGACGCTCGCACCGCTGAGAGTGTACATCCTGCCCATCTGGAGCCTGTCTTGGGAGAGGGGAAGAAGGTAACGTATTGCAACATTCCTTCTTGCTGCCTCAGCGAGCGACTGAAGTATCTGCTGGATGACTTCGGACTCCTCTGTCGAGGGAGGACTTCCGGTCACGCTTCCTATGAGCTTTCTCTCGGCGCGCTGTATCGCGTCGATGACTGCCACGAAATACTCCTGCCTCGTGATGACGTCTGCTACAGAGGTGAAATGTCTCATCAGCACCTCCCTGGACCTCATGTCCCTCCTGTTCAGGACGAGGAGCAACACTGTGGCGACGAGCAGGACAAGCTCCACCGCGAGCAGGAGCAACTGGATGGTAGCCAGATCCAGCCCTAGAACCACGTGGACACGTTCACCTCACCTGTATTGAAAAGCGTTTGCTATGCACTAGGAACAGGTTGATGTGGTTGTTGGTTCCTGGGTTTGTGTGTATTGTACGAGTGGATTCTGAGAAAAGACGTATGCTTCAATTATAAGCTGCACGCACATCATACTTGTTTCCATAACTGTTTCGTAGAGCTGATCGCATAGTGAGGTCAAGATAGCATAACTGGGTGATAAGGACGTGCCACTACGCGCCAATACAAATACAGATTTAATGACATGTAACAGGTCGTTGAGAATTGAGGTTCCCTGTCAATTATTGTTCTATGTGTTCTTACGTAATTGCCGCGTGCGCAATATTTGCGATGTTTCGTCGATTTTATGTTAATCAACACTGATTGGTGTTTATTTAGAAATGCGACATGAAGGCATACGAGCACTGTAAGAAGACTTCCAGTGACCCGTGTGGGTAAAAAGAGGTATTACTTCGATTTCAGGCTGGGTCAACTGCGTAATGTGAACAACCCGCATGACTTTGTAGACTTGACAGAAACAGACAAAGCTGTCCTCCGTTTCAGACTCGAATTGAGCGAAAACCCTAGTCTTTCTCAATCAGAGACCTGAAATAATTCTCGGTGTCTTTATTCATGAAGTATACATAGCACCCCAGCATGCCCCTCGTAAGGAGTACGCGGTAAGCGTTCTTGACATATTTCACGAAATTCTGTTTATCCCTCTTTACCGCGGCATCGGCCGAATTCTCCGGTTTCCCAATCCATGCTTTTTTTGAAGGGTCCCATGCAAGGTCGTCTCCGAATATCACGCCAACGTAATCGAACTCGAAGCCTTGTATTGTGTAGATGCTTCCCATCTGGTTAACGCCATTAGGGTCGTATGCCCAAAGCTTTGCTGGGGGAATGCCTGGCGCTACTTTCACATCATTCTTGGCTTCCCACGTCATTCGAAAGTCGCCTATTACCACATCCTCTTTCAGAGTGCCATCTGGATTCGGATTACTCCAAGGCCAGCAGAAACCCGCCACCATTCTGGCTGAATTGGGTTTCTCCTCGTTTTTACGCTTAATCGCTTCATAAAGGCTATGGGGGCTGTCAAATATCCTGAAGTCCATTTTTTCGTTTCTCGTAAGTATTCGGTTGGGTGTCTCCCTAATACCAAGAGCGTTATCCACCCAATTGAGGAAACCGTCAGATCCACTGCACCTGAACTGAGTCTTCAATTCGAATTCGAAGAGTTCGGCGCCATACCTCTTCGCTGTCTCGCGTATGAGGTCGGTGTTCCCTTGCTCGTAAGGTCTTACAACCTGGTAATCGTCGATGAAGAATACGGAAACCCTGGCGGCGTCGATTAACTCCTCCAGCTGAGATTTGTTTGTTCTCTCTGCTTTCGGAGTGAACCTGCTCACACTTTTGGAGCGGATTCTGTGGGCCTCATCGCATACCAAGACATCGATGCTGTCCTTCTTGAAGTTGGTAAAACTGATAAAATATTTGAACATGCTGGCTGCCCTACTGCCCACAATTTTCCGTAAGGTACTGGTGAAAGCGGCCGAGCCTGTGGCATGAAAGACTGTCTGGCCTCGTGAGAGCAACTCTGCGACTACGTTTAGCGCTATTACCGACTTCCCAGTCCCGGGACCTCCACGAACAATGATGACGCATTTTGATTTCAGCTTTGTAGCTTTTTTGGCTCTGTCGAGAATGGCATAGTACGCAGCAAGTTGATCTTCTAAAAGACTGAATACCTTCTGCCCTCTAATCATTTTCGACGTGTGTTCAAGTAATTTTTTCGTGGGGCCAACGGGACTGGTTGAGAAACGGTTGAACACCTCCAGCCCGTGGCCCGCAGATAATCTGGCTCTAAGGTACGCGGCTAGATCTTTGACATCTTCCTTCGCGAAAAGTGGAAAGTCCTTCATGATGGGTTGGAATTTGGTGCTGAATAAGACGTCAGTACTGCGAGAATAGTTGTGGCAATAGCCAATGGCCGAGAGATTTATCGTCCCATTACCGAAAACTTCGACATAGTCCTTGAGATACGAATAGTATCCGCCTACTTGGAATGATGGGTGAACTTCGAATCGGTTTGCCCCACCTGTGAATGTTAGAACTTCGTTCTCTATGTCGCAGCTTTCAACCTTTGACCATTGTTTCAGCTCAATAATAACTGCGTTCTCCTTTGCATCTGGTCCCTTCCCAAAGAGGAGGCAGTCCACTCTGTTGTTAGAGTAAGGCAGTTCGTATTCGACAACTATTATGTTATCGTTCAGTGAAGCGTACTCTATCACGTTCTTCACGAATTGGAGGGAGTTGGTCCACGAAACTACTTCCTGTGGATTAGCAAGACGATAGTAATATCTTTCGTAGGCTTCTTTTAATTTGTCAGCTAGCCTATTTTCGAGAATGTCATGAACGAATTCTTGGGTGGTGCCGGTGTAGAGTTTCAACGTCCAAGTTCAGAATACTTTCTGTTGGAACCTTTAGATTTTTCGATTGGATACCTCTTCTCGTTTTCGCGAAGTTTGTCTTGAAGCGACTGGGATACGTCCATTTCGTATTTCTCGGCAAACCTAAGCGCAAAATAAAAGATGTCTGCAAGTTCATGCCTCACATTTTTGGCAGACAGCTCATCGTGTAACAAGGCCTCGGATTCTGTGTTTGATTTAAAACGAAATATTTCCAAGAGTTCTGAAGCCTCGGTTACAATTCCAATTGCTAGATCCTTGGCATTGTGAAACTGGTCCCAGTCCCGCTCTTCGACGAACTTTCTAACCATTCGTTTTAAGTCAGCTACTTTCGATTCTTCGTCATTCAAAACGCAATCGGTTACTCGCTCGATAGAGCGTGTATTTTAAGCGATGGGATCGATTGTGGTGCAGTCTTAAACAGCATATTCGGCGAAACCGACAAAGATTGACTTGGAATCCATGACACAGATGCGGCGTGCTTATGGCCCGAGATCGTGTTTCTGGCTAGCTAGTTGGTCCGTGGTTTAGTGAGAGTGTTGTGGCGCGCCTACACAGGCTCTTCTCCGTAATACAACCTGTATGGCTCGTCTTCATGGTCGTCGAATCGGAACCCTTTCTCTCTCCGCCGCCTGAGCTCACTTATCGACAATTAGTCTGGCGGGAAATGGTATCCGGAGAGGGTGTTCGAAGACGGCAGGCAGCGGCTACCTCTGACCTATTTCCTGACGTCCCGGAGATCAAGCTGAGACGAGGCTGAGCCCCCGGCACTTCTTCCGCAGGCTGGTTCGCGGTGCCTTACCCAGCGCAAGGTTTATCTGATATGCTATGATTAACTAAGATATGGCTCAGATTCTGGTCAGGGTTGACGATGACCTCGCGAAGGAGGTCAGGAAGATAGTCAAGGAAAAGTACGGCGGGAGGAGGGGTGCCCTCAGCCTAGTCGTAGAGGAGGCGCTGCGGGCGGCCGTCTCTCCCCCTGCCGAGATCTCGGCGTCGTCACTTCTCGAGGTGATCGACTACGTCTCCCGCGCCTCGAGAGAGGGGAAGCCAAAGGACCAGATACTGACGAACGTCTTCATAATGCTGGACAGGGAATTCGAACAGAGCATCGTGGCAGGAGTGGAAGACGCCAGTAGAGGGAGGGTCCACGAGGTCCCGAAGGGGCATGACGCTGTCGAGTTCCTGAGGGAGCTTGCAGAGCGGGCGTGAGCTGTGCCGAGACGCGCGAGATACACGGACGAGTTCGTCAAAAGATACCGCGAACTCGCTCCGCCTAGGCGAAGGCTGGTCGAAGAAGCTGTCAGGCTGCTTCTGTCTGCCGATGACCCGACTCTGCTGGCTCACCATCTGGAGAGGAAGGCGTACTTCTGCAACTGGAGCCATAGGGTAAGGGCCAACCTGCTGGTGGTGTTCGGCGTGTCTCAGACAGCGCTGACATTCCTGTCTACGGGGACCCACTCCCAGGCCTACCGCCCCAGATAGGCTGTCCATCGGCATCGTCCGTGTAAGCTTACCACTGAAGGACTCGGCTTCGGGATTTGAGCCGACAGGAGCTGGCGGAATCACTGTGTTTCACCTGAAAGGCAGAGCGTCTGGTTTGCCGACACCGCGACGAGACCCTCCGATTTCGATGGTGCGCCCGCCACAATCTTCCAGCCGACGCCATCAGTCGCTTGCGGAGAGGATCTTTAGGCGGTTCTACCAAAACTGCAGCCTCCCAACCGTAAATATTACGAGACCACTTTCTGAGCTTGCTAATTCCAGCCACCGTATACCTCACTTTTTTAGCGTTGGAAAGGAGTTTGGTCCACACAAGGAGTCCGATTTTGAAACCGTTCCAGCCATGCACAGGGTTCATTGCGCCTCCGCAGCGAGATACGGCCCAGCAAGACAACCGGGGCTTGCCTCTAGCCCTCGATCTTCTCCTCCACGCTCCTCTGCACAGCCCTGATCCTGCGTATCGCGCTCGACAGCCGCCTCATGAAGAAGAAGTTCCTGAGGGCAACGTACAGCAGGGCGGCAAGGAGAAGCGCAACTCCAGCCTCTGTAGCCAGAAGGCCAGGGTCGGCGACGTTCACCTCGACCTTCGTGATCCCCTGCAGTGGTAGACTCATCTGGTAGGCGTACGCGGCCAGGAGAAATGCTGCGACGACTATCGTCGCCGCTGAAAGCGACGTGAACTTCGCGCTTATTGCCTCTATCTTCTGCATGAGCTCTTCATAGGTCTCGATTACCTGCACTGGACGGCTGGCCTCGTCCTCGCTCAATTACACGTAGCATGCTTCACGCCAGCTTAAAAGAGGAGCTCGCAAATTGCGAGTCAGGGCTCGAGTATATCGAGCGCCTTCTGCAGGGTCGCCAGGAGGTCTGCGCCCATTGGCGTCAGCGTGTACTCCTCGCGCCCGTCCCGCGTACCTCTCCTGACAGCACCCTTGGCGACAAGCTTGTCCAGGTAGGGCGGGAGCCTGTCGTACGACAGGTTCACCTTCCTAGATAGCTTTGTCGGGCCGATGCTCCCCTCTGCTAGGACGGCGAGTATCTCGAAGTACACTATGATACTCGACCTGTACTTCAACCGCCCATTGCTGCAGGCGGCCTTTGATAAATGCACGATTTGAGAGCCGGAATCGTGCGTCAGCAAGATTAGCCTTCCCGACCTATGTCTGGCCAATGAACAGGGAAACTGCTCTGCGCGGCGTTGCTGATGGCAGCCTGACGGCCAGGCGCGGCTGTGCGGCCGGAAAGCACTGCAAGACGAAGGACTGGGTTGGGGGTACAGCCAATGGGTAGGCTGCTGGACGTCATTCTCTTTTTCTTCGCGCTCTGGGCTCTCAGCCTGGGCGCCTTCCTCATAGGACTGCCACTGCTTGGCTACCTGCTCTACAAGGCACTGAAGTGGGGCAGAGGCTCGGCGCATCAGCCCCGCCCGGCCGGACGGCGTGGTGCGCCGTGGGCGACGTACGCAGGCATCTTCATGCTCCTCATCTCCGCCTTGGCTCTCTTCAGCGGCGGCTTCGTGTCGCCCGTCGTGTTCGGGCTGGGGGGCATTCTGCTCTTACTCCGCCCTCGCTTGGACGCAGGAAGGCTGCCTGCCTCCCCGAGGCACGTTGAGGGGTCGGTGGTCCTGCACGACAGGCTGGACCCGTTCCTGTGGTACGCCGTCATGGAGCTGAAGCTCTCGACCCGGGACGTCGTCAGGGTCCTCTGCTCCCTCGGCCAGCGATTCATCTTCAGGCTCGACGGTGGATCCCCCCTCATCGTCCTTTCGGCCTTTTCCCTCGGCCGGAAGGGGGCGGAGCGGAAGATCGTGTCAAGGGCGAGTGAAATTTCAAGGGTCCTGGCCCCTCTGGGCGCCTTTCTCCTTCCGCTGGACTGCGGCCCCTCCTCACCCCTCTCGGGTGCAGCCGCGTGAAGCTTGAGCTCCGCGACCCACTGAAGGCTGTTGCCACAGCCCCGTTCGATATGCTTGTGGTCCAGCCAGAGGGACAGACTGTTGCCGCTCTTGGAGCCTACCAGATGGGTCGGGGGAGGCCGGATGGGCCCATAGACGCCAGGCAGACACTGAAGGAGCCCCTTACACTCTGGGAACTTGCAAATGTGCTTGTCAGCCGCTCCAGGACGCCTGGGCTCGACTGGGAGTCACTCTTCTTTGGCAGGTTCGCTTCCACAAGGGGACTGGCCATGGGGGAGAGACTGATAGCCATCGGAGAACCCACAGGGCGAAGTCTCCTTGTCTCCTGCGCTGGGTCGCCCCCACTCGAGCTGACAAGGGCCCAGCTCAGGTTCCTGATGTGTGTCTACTCGTGAGGTGATGCGGCTCGGGCTTCGCTCTCAGGCTCGCGGCTTTCGTATGCGTGCTTCTCCTCGGCTGGGCCTGCGTGACTCTGATCACGGCCTCCGCGTCGTCCTCTGCCTCTGCCCTCGGCGTCCGCGCCTCCGGCCCTTACTCAGGGATGCTTTCGGACTTCCTTCTCGCTTCTGCAATTCTGTTCGTAACGGTGGTCCTCGTCGTCCCCTGTCTCTTCGGTGTGTTCGGCCACGGAATGGTCGCAGTCAGGTACGCCCCCAGGTTGGCATGGAGGCTCGGGCTTGCGCTGGGGCTCAGCCTCCTGACATATGTGGTCGGGAGCGTTGCCCTGGGGTCTGGTTCTCCCCTCCAGTCAGTGCCTGTTCTGGGCGCATGTCTGTTCGCGCTCCTCGTCTCGTTCCCCGTCCTCGCGGCCGTTTCGCCCTGGGCCGCCGCTCGCCTCGCCTCAAGGCCGCTTAAATCACTCGCAGGCTTGGTCTCCACGATACTGGAAAGCTCGTCAAGATGGAGGCTGGCGACGGCTTCCGTCGCACTGACAAGGATTCCACTGGGGCACGTCCGCGGGCGCAGCGAGAGGGACGCGAGAGACAGTGTAATTCGCTTTCAGAGATTCGCCTCGGTCCTTGTTGAGTCCGGGATGCGTGTTGAGTTCAGGCTCTCCTTCAGGGACGGAGCGGGGAAGGCGTCCATCTCTGCCACGGCTTGCGCTGAACGGTCGAAGCTGGAGGGGTCTCTCCTCTCCCTCGTGAGGGCATGCCTTCCAGAGTTCGCCGCTGAACCGTGCGAGCCAGCCGGGAGAAAGATGAGCCATGCAGTAGCTGTTAGTGGCGTGCCGGAGCCCACCGAGGACCCGCTGTCCCCACTGGCTAGGTTCTTCATTGAGAATTGTTACGAAGGAGAGTATGTTGTTGCGATGAAGGCGGAGAGGTCCAGCCCATTCTCAAGTGTCTTGGTCAGGAGGAGGCAGAGGGCCCTCTCGGCGAGGGCTGCAGAGCAGGCCACAGAGCAGTGGATGGGTGTCTCGAAGTCCAGGAGCGTGTTCGACCACCTCCTCAGGACGGAGCTCGAGGAGTCAGTGAAGGAGATTGAGAGAAGGGGCGCAAGGCGGGCCGTCAAGGTGCGCGCCTGGGTTGAGGCGGATGCACGCTCTGTCGCTGAGGGCGCCGCAAAGGTCCTCCTCGGCGTGATGTCGGGTCACAGGGCTGCTGGCGGGATGAAGGCAGGGCGACGAGGAAAGGCTACGCTGATGCTCCCGTCTGAAGCGGCCCAGTTCCTCTGGGTCCCGCAGGTGTCGATCGGCTCAAAGGTAGAGCCTGTTGCTGAGTTCGAGGCTCCCCCGCCCATGGAAGGCGAGCTGGAGCTGGGCAGTGTGATGACGGCCTCCGGGAGGACCGGGCGGCCGGCCCGCATCCCTCTGGACCAGCTCGCGAAGCACGTCTTCATCACTGGCATGACGGGCTCAGGAAAGACAACCTTCTGCCTCGGCCTCCTGCTGCAGCTGCGAAGGCTATGTGTGCCGTTCCTGGTGATAGAGCCTGTGAAGTCGGAGTACAGGAGCCTGTTAATCGAGGTGCCGGAGCTTCAGGTATTCACTCCGGGGGACGAGGAGACGGCACCGTTCAGGCTTAACATTTTCGAGCCGCCCCCCGGCGTGAGGGCGCAGGCTCACTTGGAGAGCCTAGTTGCAGTTTGGAACTCGTCGTTCGTATCCTATGCCCCCGTCCCCTACGTTGTGGAGCAGGTCTTCGCTGAGGCATACAGGGCCTGCGGCTGGGACCTGGAGAGCGATAGGCGTGGCAGGCCAGTGACGTTCGACGACGTCGCTGAATGTGTGAAGAGGGTTGTGAGGAATCTCGGGTACGAGCCAAGGGTGACAATGGACGTGGAGGCGGCCATCAACGTTAGACTGAAGAGCCTCATGCTCGGGAGCAAGAAGCGGCTCTTCGGAACACTGGCGTCTACTCCCTTTGACAAGATTATGGCGAATCCGACGGTCATAGAGCTGAGTAGGATACAGAGGGATGACGAGAAGGCGTTCATCGCCTCGCTGCTACTGATGAACGTGGCAGGGTGTGTGCAGGCGAGAGGCCACTCGAAGCGGCTCAGGCACTTCACGCTGATAGAAGAAGCGCATCGTCTGCTCCCGAACGTGCCCACAGAGAAGGGCGACCCCGAGTCGGCCGACCCGAGGAAGCTTCTGGTGGAGCAGTTCGGGAACGTGCTTGCTGAGATGAGGGCCTACGGTGAGGGGCTGGCCGTGGTGGACCAGAGCCCGGCAAAGGTGCTGCGGGACGCCATCAGGAATACTGCCACGAAGGTTGTGCACAGGGTCGCTGACTCCGCCGACAGGGAGGTGATGGCAGGGTCGATGAATGCGACCAGAGAGCAGGCGGAGGTGTTCCCTGCACTGAGGCCGGGGGAGGCAGTGGTGAGCGTCGAGGGGCACCCTGTCCCCGTGAGGGTCGTGGTCGACGACGTGGTCTCGAAGATGGCGATTCCTGTGGGCGAGGTCACGGACGGAGACGTCAGGAAGCGAATGAGAAGATTCTACCTTGAGCACCCGCTCGCAACGGACCGACCTCAGGACAGGGAGGAGAGGGTCAGGAGACTCGTGAATTCGGAGGAATTCAGGGCCGAGTTCATGCGGGCGTACCGGGTCTGGCTGACGAGTGGGAAGACCGGGCCTCTGAGGGACTTCGTCATACAGGCCGCTGGCTGGGTGGCGGACGGCACAGCGGGGAGAATCGAGGTAGCTTCGGAGATACTGTACATGGCGACGTGGTTCTACCTCCCATTCAACGCCGAGCAGAGGGAGAAGTTCCCTCGGCTGTTCAGAAAGGAGCTGGAGGCGGTCCC
>Ga0080006_1081886_pt1 | contig 78529 bp, 71 predicted proteins | sample RS3BMetagenome_FD_69209 | JGI IMG/M metagenome (GOLD analysis project Ga0080006, IMG submission 69209) | Ferric oxide microbial mat and aquatic microbial communities from Rainbow Spring, Yellowstone National Park, USA - RS3B (SPADES... ... | reverse complement strand
GCGCGCCACGTCACCGCTGGTAGACCTGGATCTCCGCGACGCCCATGGCCATGTCGGCGTTGCCGCTGGTGACGAAGCCCTCGGACGACTGCCACGACTGCTGGCCGGACGAGACGGCGGCGTCCAGGATGAGGAAGTACTTCGACCCGACCTGCGCGCCCGTGTACGTGCCGGTCTGCACGCCGTCGAGGTAGGTCGTCAGCGTCCTGGTCGCGGAGCTCACGTGCCAGCCGTACACGTGGTAGCCGTCGCAGAGCGGCGTCGGCGACGTGCCGGTCCCGACGAGCACCGCAGGCGCCTGCACGTGCGAGTACATCTTGTCGGGGTCCGGCCCGCTGACGTTGTACTCCTGCACGTCGATCTCCTGTCCGGTGCCGCCGACGTCGGGCAGCATCCAGATCGCGGACCACGAGCCGCTGTTGGGGCCGGCCATCTTCGCGCTCACCTGGGCGAAGAACTCGGTGGCGCCGCCGAACGGGAAGAAGCGCTTGCCCTCGGTGTTGAGCACGCCGCTCGTCCACTCGTAGAAGTACGCCGAGCCGTTGCTGTGGATCGCGAGCTGCTGCGGCCCGCCGACGTAGCGGTCCGCGATCGTGAGGCCGGTGCCCTGCGGCGTGAACGTCTGCGGCGCGTACCCGCCGAAGAGCGACGCGTCGGCGCCGGTGCTCGTCTGGAAGACGTTGCCGGGGAACGAGTAGTCCGCGCTGTCGCCCGACGCGTACGAGCCGCTCTCTGCGCCCTGGCTCGAGCCCCAGTACGGGTCCGAGCCGCTCTGGCTCCACACGGCCCCGGGCTGTTGCTGCACGCCGAAGTTCCAGTCGTCGAGCAGACCCACCGACGTGTCCGGCGCGGGCACCCCGCCCTTCTCGAAGGTGCCCTGGTTGGGCGCCGACGGCGCGGTGCCCATGCCCGCGTAGCCGAACTGCGTCTCCCACGCGAGCTGCGCGTACGACCATCCGGCCGGCGGCGGCATGAACGTGGCGCCGCTCGCATCCGATCCCGCATCCGTCGCGCCGGCGCCCCCGTCGGCCGGGGGCTGCGTCGAACCTGCGTCGGAGGCCGCATCGATCGCCGGAGCCCCCTCGTCGCTCGCCGCGTCCGGGCCGCCGGCTCCGCTCCCCGACGCGCCGGGGCTCGTGCTGCATGCGAGGGGCGCCGCCGCCAGGGCGACGGCGAGCACGCGTTCGACGCGCATCGCTCCAGTCTAGCCCTTCCCGGCGCTCGGGCGCTCAGAAGAGCCACGACCGGTTCACGCGCGCGATGATGCGGTCCATCGCGGACTTCAGCGCCTGGGCGTACTGGAAGCGGAGCGAGTAGTCGATGCCGTGCGCGACGACGTGGCGCTCCCAGTAGATGTAGCCATGGAGCTTGCCGGTCGCGAAGCACGCGGTCTTCGACTCCGTGTGCGCCGTGACGTGGGGAGAGCTCGGGCAACGCGGGTCCCCCGGCTGGGCGTACGCGCCCGAGGCGGTCATCGCGACCAGGTGGCCGAGGCGCCACTGCTGGCCGTCGCCGTCGGCCGGTCCTCCCCTCCATCATCATGCGCAGCTCCTCGACCTCGACGGAGCGGCTCATCGCCTCCTCCTGCGAGATGAGCCTGCGCTGATAGAGCGAGTAGAGGCACTGGTTGAGCGTCTGCATCCCGAACTTCTCCTGGCCGACCTGCATCTGCGAGTAGACCTGGTGCACCTTGTCCTCGCGGATGAGGTTCCGGATCGCCGTGTTGGGCACCATGATCTCGAGCGCCAGCACGCGCCCGGGCGCGTTGTGGCGCGGCAGGAGCTGCTGCGAGACCACGCCCTGCAGCACGAACGACAGCTTGGAGCGCACCTGCCCCTGCTGGTGCGGCGGGAACGCGTCGATGATGCGGTTGATGGTCGACACGGCGCTGTTGGTGTGCAGCGTCGCGAAGACCAGGTGCCCCGTCTCGCTGATGGTCAGCGCCGCCTCGATCGTCTCGAGGTCGCGCATCTCGCCGACGAGCACGACGTCCGGGTCCTGCCGGAGCACGTACTTGAGCGCGTTCTTGAACCCCTCGGTGTCGCTCCCCACCTCGCGCTGGTTGACGACCGAGAGCTTGTGCATGTGCAGGTACTCGATCGGGTCCTCGATCGTGATGATGTGCAGGCGCTGCTCGGTGTTGATCTTGTCGATGATCGCCGCCAGCGTCGTCGACTTGCCCGAGCCGGTCGGCCCCGTCACGAGCACCAGGCCGCTCGGCTTGTTGGCGAACTCCGAGACGACCGGCGGCAGCCCCAGCTCGTCGAAGCTGAGGATCTTGAACGGGATGGTGCGGAAGGCGCCCGCCACGGCGCCGCGCTGCATGTAGATGTTGCCGCGGAAGCGCGACAGGCCCTTCACGCCGAAGGACAGATCGAGCTCGTTGGTCTTCTCGAAGTGCGCGCGCTGCTCCTCGGTGAGCACCGAGAAGCAGAGCTGCTTGGTCTCCACCGGTCCGAGCGGCGGCAGCTTGAGCGGCACGATGCTGCCGTCGATGCGGAGCAGCGGCGGCGTGCCTGTCGTGATGTGCATGTCGCTCGCACCCTTCTCGATCATCGTCTTGAGAAGCTGGTGCAGGTTGAACCGGAGCTCGCTCGGCTGGGTCATGGTGTCGCCTAGTCCGCCATCGTCACGCGCATGATCTCCTCGGGCGTCGTCACGCCGTCGAGGCACTTGCGGATGCCGCTCGCGCGCAGCGTGTTCATTCCGTTCTTGATCGCGGCGAGCTTCAGCTCCGCGGTCGACGCGCCCTGCAGGACCATCTCCTTGAGGTTGTCGCTGAAGCGCATCACCTCGTAGAGCGCCACGCGCCCCTTGTACCCGCTGCCGTTGCACGTGCGGCAGCCGTTCCCCTTCATCAGCTTCCCCGTGCTGATCTGCTCGGGCGAGAAGCCGCAGTCCTCGAGGATCTTGCGCTCGTACTTCGTGCCCTGCTTGCAGTCGCTGCAGATCTTGCGCGCGAGCCGCTGCGCGAGCACCAGGTTCACGCTCGCCGTGATGAGGAACGGCTCGACGCCCATGTTGAGCAGGCGCGAGATCGTCGCCGGCGCGTCGTTGGTGTGCAGCGTCGAGAGCACCATGTGGCCGGTGAGCGCCGCCTTGACCGCGATCTCGGCGGTCTCGAAGTCGCGGATCTCGCCGACCATGATGATGTCCGGGTCCTGGCGCAGGAACGCGCGCAGGGCCATGGCGAAGTTCAGGCCGATCTCGTCGTGCATCTGCACCTGGTTGATGCCGTGCAGGTTGTACTCGACCGGATCCTCGGCGGTGCTGATGTTGTGCGCGGCCTTGTTCAGGTCCGACAGCGCCGAGTACAGCGTCGTCGTCTTGCCCGACCCGGTGGGCCCGGTGACGAGCACCATGCCCCAGGGCTGGTGGATGGCCCAGTTGAAGTCCTCGAGCGGCCTGGCGTCGAAGCCGAGCTTGGCCATGTCGAGCTGCAGGTTGCCCTTGTCGAGCAACCGCATGACGACCTTCTCGCCCCAGATGGTCGGCAGCACCGAGACGCGGAAGTCCATCTCCCGCCCCTTGCCGAGCTTGAGCTTGATGCGCCCGTCCTGCGGCAGGCGCCGCTCGGCGATGTCGAGCGAGGACATGATCTTGATGCGGCTCGTGATGGCGTTCTTGAGCTTGAGCGGGGGCGTCATCTCCTCGGCGAGCACGCCGTCGATGCGGTAGCGCACGCGGAGCTTCTTCTCGTAGGGCTCGATGTGGATGTCGCTCGCGCCCTTCTTGATGGCGTTGAGCAGGACCATGTTCACGAGGCGGACGACCGGCGCGTCCTCGCTCGCCTTCTCGAGCTCGAGGAGGCTGATGTCCTCCTCGTCGCCGGTGAACTCGATCTCCGACTCCTCGAAGCCGGCCATCACCTCGTCGTAGGAGGGGCCGGCGTTGTAGTACTTCTCGATGGCCCCGTGGATGGCGGTCTCGCTCGCGATGACGGGCTCGATGTTGTAGCCGGTCAAGAACTTCAGATCGTCGATGGCGTTGAGGTTGGTCGGGTCCGCCATCGCCACGATGAGCGAGTTGCCCGTGCGGGAGACCGGCACCACCTTGTGCCGCTCGCACGGCTCCTTGGGCACGAGCTTCAGGATGTCCACCTCGATCTCGTACTCGTCGAGGTTGATCGTCGGGACGCGGTACTGCTGGCTGAGGAAGCTGGTGATCTCGTCGTCGCTGACGTAGCCGAGCTTGGCCAGCGTGTAGCCCAGGTTCTGCCCGGACTTCTGCTGCTCCTCCTGCGCGTGGCGCAGCTGGTTCAGCGAGATGAGCTTCTCGCGAACGAGCAGCTCGCCGAGGCGGTTGTTATTCGCCATGCATTCTCTAGCTTACAGGAGCGAGGCGGCGCGGGACACGCTATGCGGGGGCGCGCGCGCCCGCGGGCGCGGCGGCGCGGCGGAACACATGGTGCGATGGTTGGGAAGGGCGCTGGGCTGGGGCGGGCGGGCCAAGGCGCTCTCGCAGGCGCGCGCCGCGGAGCTGCGCGGCGATCTGGCGCACGCCGCGGCGCTCTTCGCCCGGGGAGGCCGGCTCGACGAGGCCGCTCGCGTGATGCTCCTGCGCGGCGACGCCGAGGCCGAGCCGGCCGCGCGCCTGCGGCACTACGTGCAGGCGGCGGCGACCGCGCCGGAAGGGAGCCCGGCGCGGACCCAGGCGCGGAGCAAGCACGCCGCGCTGCTCCTGGCGATGGCCGCCGACGGGGCCGGCGGCCCGCTCGGCGCCGCGATGCGACACGACCTCGCGCTCGCCGCGCGCGAGCTCGAGGCGCTCGGCGATCACGACCGCGCGGCGGAGGCGTACGCGCGCGCGGGCGACGAGGAGGGCGAGGCGCGGGCGCTCGCGCGGGCGGGCGACGTCGACAGGCTCGACGCGCTGCTCTCGACGCGGCAGGGACGCGAGCGCGACGCGCTCGCCCGGCGCCGGGCCCACGAGGAGATGACGATGCTCGTCGCGACCGGACGCCGGCGCGAGGCGGCGGCGCTGGCGCGCGCGTCGGGCGACGAAGCGCTGCGCGAGCGCGGGCGCGCGCTGGAGGCGCGCCGCGTCGCGGGGCCGATCGCGCGCGTCGTGCTGCGCGGCCGCCCGCTGGCCATCGCGCTGGGCGACGAGGTCGCCGTCGGACGCGCCGCCACCATCGCGATCGCCTCGGCGGCGGTCAGCCGCGAGCACGTCGCGCTGGCGCGCCGGGGCGGCGAGGTGGTCGTGCGCGACCTCGGGAGCCGCAACGGGACGACGCTGCGCGGGCTGGCGCTCGCCGGCGAGGTCGGCGTCGGCGACGGGCTGGAGCTGCGCCTCGGGGGCGAGGTGCCGCTGGTCGTGCGCCCGTCGACCGAGCTGCCGCCGGCGGTCGCCCTCGAGGTCGCGGGCGCCAGGTACCTCGTGCCGCTCGGCCCGGCGCCGCTCGGCGTCGGCCGCTGGCGGCTCGAGCGCGGCGAGAGCGACTGGGTGGAGCTCGCGACCGAGGGGTCGCCGCCGGCGTTCGCCGATGCGTTGCAGCTGGCCGATCGCGTGGCGCTCGTCGCCGGCGACTGCATCGCCGCCGAACGCGGCGCCGACCCGGTGCTCGAGGTCCCGGCCGATGGCCGATGACGGCGCGCGCTCGCCCGAGCTCCGGCGGCTCGGCGAGCTCGGATCGCCGGGCGGCCCCGCGCTGGACGAGGCGCTGCGCCTGTTCTCGATCCTGCGCACGCGCCCCGAGGAGGGGCGCGCCATCGCCCAGCTGATCGCGCTCGACGCGGCGGCGCCGCTGCCCGAGCCGCTGCTCGTCGCGGTCGCGTCGGCGCTGGTCGACCGGGGCGAAGACGCCGCGGCCGGCGGGCTGCTGGCGAGCGCGCGCGCCGACTCCAGCCCGGCGCTGATGCTGCGCGCGGAGCTGCTCGCGCGCGCGGGCGATCTGCCCGCCGCCGTCGCCCTGGTCGAGCGCGTCCTTCTGCGCGACATCGACTTTCCGGGGGCGCGCGAGCGGCACACGCGCTGGCGCGACGCGCTCGGCGTCGCGGAGCCCCCGCGCCGGGCCGACGCCGGCGCCACGCTCGTGACGAGCGCCCCCGAGGCCCCCTTCCGGCTGCTGCGCGAGGTGGCGCGCGGGGGCGCCGGCGTCGTGTACGAGGCCGAGGACCGCGACCTCGGGCGCCGCGTCGCGCTCAAGGTCTACCACCGCGCCGATCGCGATCGCGCCCAGCTGCTGCACGAGGCCCGCGTCGCCGCGTCGCTCGCCGGCCCGGGCGTCGTGCGCATCTTCGACGTGGATCCCGCCCACGGGTGGCTGGCGATGGAGTGGGCGCCGCTCGGCGCGCTGCGCGCGCGCCTGGGCGAGCCGATCGAGCACTGGGCGGCGCCGCTGGCCGCGGCGGTGGCGCGCGTGCACGCCGCCGGCTGGGTGCACCACGACGTCAAGCCGGCCAACGTCCTTCTCCGCTCGGGCCGCGAGCCGCTGCTCACCGACTTCGGCACCGCGCGCCGCGCCGGCGAGCCGAGCCCCCCCGGCAGCCTCGGGTACGTGTCGCCCGAGCGCCTGGCGGGGCGGGCCAGCGATCCGCGCGACGACGTGTACGGCTTCGGGCGCATCGTGCAGGACGCGCTCGACGCGTCCCGGAGCTCCGATCCGCGCTGGCGCGCGCTGGCCGCCATGTGCACCGGCCCGGACGAGGCGCGCCCGCGCGACGGCGCGGCGCTGGTCGACGCCGTGAGGCGATAGGCAAAGGAGGCCCGCCCGTCACCGCATCACCCAGACCCCCACCGTGATCCGCGGACGCGTCAGGTAGCGGTCCAGCGGCTGCTCCCGGCCCGTGTCGATCTCGCCCCACGGGATGAAGCGCACCGCGTCGCGGAACGCCGCGCGGCACTCGGGGCGAAGCTCGTGTGCGGGCGGCGCCCCGCCGACGCGCCGGATCGCGCCCAGCGGGTCGTCCCACACGGCGCGGATGAACGCGCGGATGTCGGGCCCCGACAGCCCCGAGACGGCCGCGCTGAAGGAGGTCCCGGGCCGATCGACGAGCTCCTTCATCGGGTAACAGAAGCAGCCCAGGCCCTGGTAGACGTAGCGCGTCCCGATCGTCGTGGGCCTGGCCGAGTCGACCAGGCGAACGTCCGCGGGGAAGGCGCTGTGCGGCACCTTGAGCTCGGAGGTGGGGCCGACCAGCAGCGTCACGCTCGCCGCGGGCTCCCGCGGCAGGGCGGCCGCGCCCTTCTCGATGAGCGCGTACTCGCGCGCGAGCGGGCGGGGCGCGCGCAGGACCCGCGCGAGCGCGGGAACCGGAAAGAGGGCGGCGGCCACGACGACGGTCGCCGGCGCCGCCGCCGACGCGCGCGCGGGCGGCCCGAGCCCGAGGGCGCGCACGCGGTCGACCCACCACGACGCGCCGACGCCCGCGATCGGGAGCAGCAGGCAAAAGAGCGGCAGGCGGAAGCCGTACTCCAGGCCGTAGCTCGGCTGCGCGGACATGCCGAGCGACGACACGAACGCCACGATCGCCGCGCCCGACATGACCACCAGCGTGACGTCGCGTCTTCGCGCGAGCGCGGCGCAGGCGCCGGCCAGCATCAGCAGCAGGGCGCCCGACTCCGACGGCTGGAAGAGCGGATGGAGCGCGAGCGAGGGCGGCGCCAGCCGCAGGGTCAGCCGGGCCAGCAGCGCGTAGGTCTCGTCCGGCCCCTGGAGCAGGACCATCGCCTTCGGCACCATCGCCAGGGCGACGATCCCGGCCACCGCCCACGTCGCGGGCCGCCTGGCGAGCGCGCCGAACCGGCCGGCGCACGCGACGAGCACGAGCAGGACCGGCCAGAAGAACAGGGATTGCCGGCCGTAGAACGCGAGCAGCCCGGCGGTGACCATGACCACGACGCGCGCGAGGGTGAAGCCGTCTCGCCGCGCGGCGTCGGCCGCCACGAGCGCGACCATGCCGTAGAAGCACGCCACGACGTGGGCGTCCTCGGACGCCGCGGTGCGGACGAACAGCGGCATCAGCGCCCCGGCGGCGATCGTCGCCCACGCGGCGACGCGCCCTCCCGCGCGCAGCGCGAGCAGCGCGCAGGCGACGAGCAGGCCGGTGCCGAACACCGCGTTGGCGAGCGCCACCTCCCGCAGGCCGTCGCCGACGCCCCGGAGCAGGCGGCAGCACAGGCCGAGCGTGATGAAGGAAGCGTGCCCGTACTCGGGCTTGTAGATGGCGATCCGGGGCCACGCGAGGATGCTGTCGAGCAGCGCGTAGCCGTGGAAGCCCGAGTGGATGAACGCCGGCGGCGCGAGCGCGCGAACGGCGAGGGCCACGACCGCCAGCGCGGCGAGCGGGGCGCCCGCCCGGGCCGCGAGCGCACGCAGGCCGCGCCACGACGCCACGCCGGCGACGACCAGGAGCGCCAGGCACGCGTAGCAGAGCGCGGCGTCGAGCGAGCTCCCGAGCATCGGCTCCCTCCTCTACCATCGGTGCGGCGCGGGCGGCGACGAGTCGAGGCGAGGCACGCGTCGCGAAATGTGGGCCGCTGCTCGCGCCGGGGCGCGGGTGACGTAAGCTCGGCGACGGCCCCGGTGAGGCCTCCCATGAGCCTGCGCAGCAAGCTGCTCGACCTCGTCGCGCCCCTCTCGCCGCAACAACCCATCCTGCCCGGGGTGCGCTTCGTCGGAGCCAGCGAGGAGGCGGGGCCGCGCCTGCACTTCGACGTCGACGGCGAGCCGCTGGCGATCGAGGTCGCCCCGGCCGACGCGCGGGTGCGCGCGTTCGTGAGCACGCCCCGCCTCCTGTTCGCGTACGTCGCCTCCGGTCCCGCCGCTCGCGCGCGGGGGCCCGAGGTGTGCCGTGCGGTCGCTCGCCGCGCCCGGGTCAACGAGCAAGCCGTGCTCGCGAGCCTGGAGAGGGAGTCCTCCGGGGCGCAGACGGCGGACCCGCGCATCCGCGAGGTGCGCGTCGATCGGCTGCTGGAGGACGCGTGGCACGAGGGCCGGCGGTTCCACACGCTGTCGCCCTACGTCGGCTGCCTCGTCGGGTGCCGCTACTGCTACGCGCAGTCCCACGTCGCGCTGACGCGGCAGCTCGAGCGCCGGAGGCCCGCCCCCTGGGGGTCGTACGTGGACGTGCGCGTCAACGCGGCCGAGGTCCTCGCCGCGGAGCTGGAGGCCATCGACGTCCGGACGATCAAGCTCTGCCCCGTCGTGAGCGACCCGTACCAGGCCGTCGAGTCGCGCTACGGGGTCACGCGCGCGTGCCTGGAGGCGATCGCCCGCGCGTCGCACCCGGTCGCGGTGGTGGTCCTGACGCGCGCCGCCCTGATCGAGCGCGACGCCGCGATCCTCGGTGCCATCGGCGCCCACGCCGGCGTGTCCCTGCCGACCGTCGACGACGAGGTGCGCGCGCACTTCGAGCCTCGCGCCGCTTCGGTGGCCGAGCGCCTCGCCGCCCTGGCGGCGCTGCGGGCGGCCGGGGCGAAGACCATGGCCGTCGTGCAGCCGCTGCTTCCCGGATCGATCGAGGCGCTCGCCGACGCCGTCGCGGTCCACTGCACGTCCGCGAGCATCGGCGTGCTCGACGGCGTGCAGGGCGCCGCCGCCGACTTCGCCGACCCGCGCTTCGCCCACGCGGGCGACGGCGCGTGGCAGGCCGCGCAGGCCGAGCGCCTGCGGGACCTGCTCGGCAGGCGCGGCGTCGCGGTGTGGCAGGAGCTGCCGCCCGGGTGCCCCGCTTGAACGCGCGGCACGCGGGGTTACGATTCGATCGCGCCGCGATTCCGGTGCCACCAGCGGGCGAATGATCTCCAACACGCACATCGAGGTGCACCCCCTCGTCGACGCCGGGCGCGCGTGGCCCCCGCTCTTCCGCCCCTACTTCCCGGCGTTCTACCTGGACGTCGGCGGGCGCTGCAACCTGGCCTGCCCCTACTGCTCGATCGACAAGAGCGTGCCCTTCCGACCTCCGGAGGAGCTCGAGCGCATCGTCGACATCGCGGCGAGCAACGACCTCGGCACGGGGATCTTCATCGGCGGCGAGCCGTCCATCTACCCGCACCTCGAGCGCGTGATGGAGCACGGGCTGCGCCGGGGGATCTCGCGCTGGTGGATCATCACCAACGGCTCGGGGCTCGTCAGCCGGCCGCGCGTGCAGACGCTCCGGGACCTCGGGATGAAGATGTGGCACCTGTCGTGGGACCACTTCGACAGGCGCGTCCTCGCCTCGTACCACGGCAACCGGCCGGTGCTGGCCAACCTGATGCGCGCGGCGGAGAACCTGCAGGAGATCCAGGCCGAGGTCGCGTACGTCTACCAGGTCGTCACGCGCCAGACCTTCCCGACCCTCCCGCAGATGGTCGACTTCGTGGCGGACCTGCGCGAGCGGTTCCCCGTGGTGAAGGCGATGGTCGCGGCCGTCGTGAAGGCCGTGCAGGAGGCGCTCGTGCACGCGGAGGTCCTCTACCCGCTCGGGGACGCGCTCCCGAGCCTGCGGCGGGGCGCGGCCGCGGCGCAGGCGCGGGCGCTGCCCTTCTGGATCTTCAACCTCCCGCCCTGCGTGCTGCCGGACCTCGAGCCGATCGTGTTCTCGCCCTACGAGCTCGATCGCACGCTCGACCTCGAGACCCTGCAGCTCGCCCGCTCCAAGGCGGCCGACGAGCACTGCACCAAGGCGCGCGCCTGCCTGGGCTGCGCGCGCTTCGAGACCTGCTCGGGGTTCCTCCGCAGCTACGAGGAGCGGTTCGGCAGCGACGTCTTCCGCCCTCCCCCTCACCTTCGCCGCGCCGAGCCGCTCCCCGAGTCGCTGCTCCCCTCGCGCGGGCGCGCCCGGCCGCCGGACACGGACGTGCACGTGCGGCGCATGCGGGGCCTGCTCGACGGCTTCTCGCACGGCGCCTGGCGGGTTCGCGGCGTCTCCTGGGACCCGGCGGCGCCGCTGCCCCGGTGGGTCCTTTCGGTGGGCGCCTCCGCGGACGACGTCCCGCTGGTCGTGCACCTCGAGCCGGGGAGCGCTCCGTCGAGCTTTCTGCGGGCCGACGCCTTCAGCGTGAGCTACCGGGGATCGGTGCTCCCGAGCCAGCACGAGACGGTGCTGCGCGCGCTGTTCGAGTGCCTGCGCGCGGGCGCTTGCGTCGTGTGAGGCGGCGGCCGCCGCCCCTGCGCGCGATCCGGCTGGACGGCGCGGTCCGCGCTCGCGAACCTTCTGCCGCGAGCGGTGTTTAACCGTCGATGGATTCGGACGAGGCCCTGTACTCCCGCGTGAAGCAGGGGGACATGCGCGCCTTCGACGAGCTCTACGCGCGCTACGCGTCGCGCCTCTTCGGCTTCCTGCGCCCGCAGGTCGCCTCGCGCGCCGATGCCGAGGACCTGTTCCACGAGGCCATCCTGGCCACGCTCGAGAGCGACGAGGTGACCTTCGATCGCGGGAGCTTTCGCACGTGGCTGTACCGCATCGCGCGCAACCTCCTGCTCAACCGGGTGCGCTCGCGCTACCGGGGTGAGGCGGCGCTCCTCAAGGTGGGCGCTTCGGGCGAGGACGATCCGCCGCCGCCCGTCGACGAGCGCGTGGCGATGGGGCAGATGCTGCGCGCGCTCGACGGGGCCGTGGGCCGGCTGCCCGAGACGCTCTCCGACGTCTACCACCTGCGCTCGTCGGGGCTCTCGTACGAGGAGATGGCGAGCGTGCTCGGGATCCCGCTCGGCACGCTGAAGTCGCGGATGAACCAGATGGTCAACGTACTGCGCGAAGAGATGAAGCCATGGACTGCTCGCTGATCCACGATCGACTCATCGCCTACCACTTCGCCACGCTCGCCGACGAGGAGCGGCTCGAGCTGGAGGCGCACCTGGTGAGCTGCACCGGGTGCCTGCGGCGCTACCTCGCCCTGAAGGCGCACGTCGATCACGGGGGCCGCGCCGAGGACGTGCCGAGCGAGGCGGCGCGCCTGCGCCTGCGCGCCGCCGTGCAGGCGCGCTTTCGCCCGACCCCCGCGCGCCGTCTGCGGCGCTGGCTGACGCGCCCGGTGCCTCTCTACCAGGGCGTCGCGCTGGCGGCGTTCCTGGTGGCCGCGGCGGTGCTCGCGCCTTCGGTCGCGCGCGCCCTGCACCCCCGCCCGGCCGTGCGCTTCGCCGAGCGCGTCGACACGGCGCGGCGCACCGCCGAGAGCCTGACCATCTACTGACCGCGGAGCAAGACGATGACCCGTCCGATGCGCCACCTCGCCCTCGCGTTGCTCGCCTGGCTCGCGCCGAGCTGCTCGCAGCCTCCCGGCGCGACGGGCGGCTCCAGCGGGCAGCCCGCGACGACGCCGTCCGTCGCGATCGTCACGGCCCCCGCCCCCGCTGCGGGGTCGCCCGTCGCCGCTGCGGGCGATCGCGGCTGGGACCCGCCGGACTACTCGGTCCCGAAGGAGAAGTTCTCCGACGGCGCGCGCAACTTCGAGGCCGCCAAGAAGGCGCTGCTCGAGGGCTACTACAGCGACTCGCTCACCGAGGACGATCTGTACCGCGCGGCCGTCGCCGGGATGCTCGAGCGCGCGGACCCGCGGATGCGCAGGTGGAACAGGCTCCTGTCGCCGTCGGACGTGAGAGAGCTGCGCCTCGATCTGCAAGGGGAGCTCGTCGGGGTGGGCGTGGTGTTCGATTTCGATCCGAAGACCGGGTACGTCGCCGTCCGCGGGACCATCCCCGGATCGCCGGCCGAGCGCGCGGGCATCGCGCCGCCGGACACGATCGTGACCGTCGACGGAAAGCTCTACAAGGGCGCCGCCGAGCGCGATGTCGTGGCAGCCATCCGCGGCAAGGAGGGCGAGCCGGTCACGCTGACCATCCTGCGAGGCGACAAGCTCGTCACCGTGCCGCTCGTGCGCGAGAAGATCGTCTACGACACGGTGACCGATCTCGCGCTGCCGGGCGGCGTCGGCTACGTGCGCATCCCCGGCTTCAACCATCGGACCGCCGCGGGCCTGCACGACGCGCTCGGCGACCTGGCCTCCAAGCGCGTGAGCGCGCTCGTCGTCGACCTGCGCGACGACATGGGCGGCTCCTTCGACGACGCGGTGGCCGCGGCGGGGGAGCTCGTGCCGGCGGGCAGCGCGGTGGCCGGCCTCGAGAAGCGCGGCAAGACCGAGCCGGTGACGCCCAGGACGACGCCGATGCTGCTCGACCTGCCCGTCGCGGTGCTCGTCGACGGCGAGACGGCGTCCAGCGCGGAGTGCCTGGCCGGCGCGCTGCAGGAGCTGCGGCACGCGACGGTGGTGGGGAGCCGGACGCACGGAAAGTGGACGGTGCAGGTGCTCGAGGATCTGCCGAACGGCTATGCCGTGAAGTACACGACGGCGGTGTTCCGTACGCCCGGCGGCAAGAGCTACGACGGCACCGGGCTTCCGCCCGACGTCGAGGTCGACGCCACCGCCGAGGACGTCGCCCGCGCCCTGCAGGAGAGCGATCCGGCCAGGCGCGTCGCGGCCGACGTGCAGCTGCGCACCGCCCTGAGGGTGCTGGCGCGCAGGCCGTGAGCCGCGCGCGGACCGTCGCGCGTGGCGCGTGCCCGGTGGCGATCGTCTTCGAACTTCCCGTCGCGAGCGGTGTTTGTACCTGCGCGACTGGAGGTCATCCCGATCATGGATCCGTCACATGCTCATCGATTCCTCGGCGCGATCGTCGGCGCGGCGCTGCTCGCCGCGTGCAGCTCGTCGTCCGCCGGCGGCGATCCGCTCTCGAGCGGAGCCGACGCCGGGCGCGGCGAACCGGGCGCGGACGCCGGCAACCCGGGCACGGACGCGGCGAGCCCCGACTACCCGGCGCTCGAGGCGCAGTGCGCCGGCTCCGCGGGGCCGGTCCTGATGCATTGCTGCGAGATGGTCATCCCCGGGGGCGTGCAGGCGCTGCACCTCGCTCAGGAGGACTGCGCCTGCGGCCCGTGCGCGTCGGCGTGCGACGACCAGGCGTGCACGGCGCTGCAGTCGCCGGTGCAGGCCTGCCAGTCGTGCATCGACGGCGCGCTCGGCGGCAGCTGCGCGTCGCAGGTGAGCGCCGCCTGCGCCGCGAACCCGGCCTGCGCGGCGTACGAGGCGTGCCTCGCGCAGTGACTCGCTCTTCTCTGCACCAGTGAACGCCGTCGGCACGATGGCCTCGGGCGAGAGTCATTGACGCTCTCGCGCGTTCGAACGCAAGCTGGTGCGATGGTAGGTCTGCACGCGCGGTGGCGAGCCGGTGCCTTTTCGGCTGCGTGGCCTCTGCTCGCCCTGTCGCTGTGGCTCGTCGCCGGATGCGGGAGCAGCCCCCAGAGCTCGACGGAGTCCGGCGACGGCGGCGCCGACGCCACCCAGGACGCGACCCAAACCGGGGATGACGCGTCCGGCGGCGACGCGGCGGTGGACCGGGCGGCCCCGACCGATGCGGCCAGCGATGCCGCAGCGGACGCAGCCTCCACCGACGCGGCCGCCACCGACGGAGCCGCCACCGACGCGGCCGCGAGCGACGGCGCGGCGGACGGCGCCACGTGCGGGGCGACGGGCGCCTCGTGCTGCGCGACTGCGCCGGCGTGCACCGGCGGGTGCTGCGACGGCACGACCTGCGTCGCCGACGGCGCGACGTGCCCGACCAGCGGGGGCACGTGCGCCTCGGGGCAGTGCTGCAAGTCTCCCGACATCATCTGCAGCGGTGCGTGCGTCGACCCGGCCACCGATCCTGCCAACTGCGGCGCGTGCGGCAACGTCTGCGGGCCGGGGGCGGCGTGCACCGCGGCGGGTACCACGTTCGCCTGCACGTGCACGGCGGGCCAGTCGTACTGCGGGCCCGTCCTCGGCTGCGTGAACCTGCAGACCGACGCGAACGACTGCGGCGCGTGCGGGAACCTCTGCCCGCCGAGCTCGACGTGCGTCGGCGGAGTCTGCACGTGCCCCGCGGGCGACATCGACTGCGGAGCATCCGTCGGGTGCGTGAATCCGACGACCGATGCCAACCACTGCGGAAGCTGCGCGAACGCCTGCCCGGCCGGCGACTCGTGCACCAGCGGCGTGTGCCAGTGCCCCTCGGGCGACGTCACGTGCGGATCGGTCTGCGCGGACACGGCGACGGATCCGGGCCACTGCGGCAACTGCACCAACGCTTGCGAGCAAGGCGACGTCTGCACGGCGGGGACGTGCAACTGCGCGGGAACGATGTGCCCCTCCGGCGGCGGCACGAACGTCTGCGCGGACGTAAAGGACGATCCCCAGCACTGCGGTGCCTGCGGCACGGCATGTTCGGCGGCCGACGCGTGTCTGAGCTCGCAGTGCGTCTGCCGGCCGGGGCTCACGTCCTGCTCCGGCAACTGCGTCGACGTGCTGCACGACTCGAGCAACTGCGGCACTTGCGGGCACGCGTGCGGCACCGGCCAGCATTGCGTCCTGGGCGTTTGCTCCACGCAGACGTGCGGCGCGCTCGGCGAGACGAGCTGCAGCGGCGGGTGCTACACGCTGGCGCAGCTCCAATCGAGCCCGCTCCACTGCTCGAGCACGGCCGGCAGCTGCGGAACCGCTTGCGCAGCCAACCAGGTGTGCGCGCAGGGCGTCTGCTCGGACTTCTTCACCTCGCAGTCGTGCACGACCTGCCCGTGCCCGGCGTGCGGCACGGGCACCACGTGCTGCACGTACCCGGGGACGACGGAGGCCATCTGCGTGAGCGGCAGGACTTGCCCGCACTAACTCGGGGTTCGTGGTCGAAGATCACGACCCCTCATCCAGGGGGCCGACATGCGGCCGATCGCCCTGCTGGCGCCTTCGGCCCCGCCCCCGGCGACCCACTGCATGGGCTCTCGCATGCGCACCTCCATGTCGGCCGGGTAACCGTGGCTCAGATAGTAGGCGCGCTCCAATTTGAGCGGAATGCATCGCCTCGCGCGGCCGGGCCGTGCGTCGCTGCGAGCGCATCGGCCTTCCCGGCGTCGCCGGCGCTGCTCGCTGCGTATCGCCGAGAGCGACGGCGTCGCTCGACGTGCGGTACTCCGGATCGTCGACCTGCTCGCTCTCGAGAGCGCCGACCACGCCGAGCCGCGTCCCGAGGGCCCGGCGGTGCATCGCTGCGCGTATGCGCGTGCGGGGCAGGTGCCCCGGTCTCGTGCCCTGCTGAGCGGGGTGAGCGGTGCTATACCCCGCGTCCATGCCGACCACGTACACCGACCTGATGGCCGAGGTGCGCAAGCGCACCAGGCAGGTGTCCCTCGAGGAGCTGAAGCGCCGCATGGACGCCGGCGAGAAGATGGTCCTCGTCGACGTGCGCGAGAAGGACGAGTGGCGCGCCGGCTACATCCCGGGCGCGATCTCGATCCCGCGCGGCTTCCTCGAGATCCAGGCCGAGCAGAAGCTCCCGGACAAGAACGCGCGCATCGTCGCGTACTGCGCCGGCGGCACCCGCTCGGCGCTCGCCGCGGCGACGCTCCAGGAGCTCGGGTACGCGAACGTCGAGACGGCCAACCCCGGCTTCGTGCGCTGGAAGGACCTGCGCTGGCCGATGGAGACGCCGCCGCAGCTCACCGACGCGCAGCGCGAGCGCTACTCGCGCCACATCCTCCTGCCGGAGGTGGGCGAGGCCGGGCAGGCGAAGCTCCTCCAGAGCAAGGTGCTGCTGCTCGGCGCGGGCGGGCTCGGCTCGCCCGCGGCGATGTACCTGGCCGCGGCCGGCGTCGGCACGCTCGGCGTGGTCGACGCCGACGTCGTCGACGCGTCCAACCTGCAGCGGCAGATCATCCACGCCACGAGCCGCGTGGGCACGCCCAAGGTCGAGAGCGCGGCCAGGACGATCGCCGAGCTCAACCCCGACGTAAAGGTCGTGGCCCACCAGGAGCGCATGACCAGCGCCAACGTCGAGCGCCTCTTCGAGGCGTACGACGTCGTGGTCGACGGCACGGACAACTTCCCGACGCGCTACCTCGTCAACGACGCGAGCGTGTGGATGGGCAAGCCCGTCGTGCACGGCAGCATCTTCCGCTTCGACGGACAGGTGACGACCTTCGTCCCCGAGAAGGCCGCCAAGCGCCTGGGGATCGAGCCCAGCCCCTGCTACCGGTGCCTCTACCCGGAGCCGCCGCCGCCGCACCTGGCGCCGAGCTGCCAGGAGGCGGGCGTGCTCGGGATCCTCTGCGGCATCATCGGCACGCTCCAGGCGACCGAGGCGATCAAGATCCTGCTCGGCCGCGGGACGACGCTCGCCGGGCGCCTCGTCACCTACGACAGCCTCAAGATGAAGTTCCGCGAGCTCAAGCTGCGCCGCGCGCCGGATTGCCCCGTGTGCGGGCCCAAGCCGAGCATCACGAGCTACATCGACTACGAAGGCTTCTGCGCCGTCGGCTGACTCGTCAGCGGCAGCCGCACGAGGCGAGCTGGCCGCCGCACGCCGGGCACTGCTCGAAATCGCAGCCGGACGCGTGCAGCGCGAAGTAGTACGCGCCGCAACCGGGGCAGGGCGACTCGCACGGGGGCTTCTCCTCGCCGACGCGCAGGCGCGAGCGCGCCTCGCCGCGCAGCAGCAGGGTCGACGCCTCCACGTCGTCCAGGTCTCGCAGCATCACGCCGAGCGCTCTGACACGGGCGCGCGCGGCCTGCAACGGGGCTCAGCTTCGCCGAGCACTCCGTATGCTTGCCGACTTCATCGAACCACGGAGGTGTCATCATGGCGACCCTGTCCCGTTTCGATCCGTTCGGCGAGATGCAGCGACTGACCGATCAGATGTTCCGCACCTGGGGTGGCGGCGGGCTCGGCGAGCGCGGCGCGTTCGCGCCGGCGGTGGACATCTACGAGACCGACGACGCGATCGAGGTCAAGGCCGAGCTGCCCGGCGTCAAGGCCGAGGACGTGCACATCGACGTCGAGAACAACGTGCTGACCATCAGCGGCGACCGGAAGCTCGAGCGCGAGGAGAAGCGCGAGGGCTACCACCGCATCGAGAGCTCGTACGGCTCGTTCTCGCGCTCGTTCGCGCTGCCCGAGTCGTGCGATCCCGACAAGGTCGACGCCGAGCTCGACGACGGCATTCTGCGCGTGAGCATCGCGAAGAAGCCCGAGATCGCGCCCAAGCGCATCCAGGTCAAGGGCCACCAGCCCGAGTCCAAGCAGGTGAGCACGGGCCCGAGCGGCAAGACCGAGGTCAGCGGCCAGGTCGACAAGGGCACGCCGCAGACCGAGATCAAGTAGCCGGCGCGCAAGCGGCGGCGCGCGCGACCTCTCTCACAGCCAGAAGGGGGCGCTCCACGGCTTGGCCGGGCGGCGCTTGCCCTTGGACGGCTGCGCCGGCATCGGCGCCGCCATCACGGCGGGCAACGACGGAAGGTCCTGCGACGCGTGCGTCGCGGGCGGCGCCGCGGGGGCCGGGGCCGGGGCCGCGCCGGGCGGACGCGCGGACGAGGCCCGGGCCCCGTCCGACGAGCCGGGCGCCGGCCAGCTCGCGACGTACTTGGGCGGCTCGCCGGGGCGGCTCGCGTCGATCCACGCGACGTGGCCCGCCCCCGGCTCGCGCGCGTCCATGTGCACGAAGCTGCTGTTCGGGTAGTAGCCGCAGCCGGTGTCCGGCAGCGTCCTGCAGAACGCGACCAGCGCCTCGTCGGTCACGCCGTCGACGCGGAAGTCGAGCGCGCGGCCGGCCTGGTGGTAGCTGCCCGAGCTGCGCGGGCGATAGCCCGACACGAGCAGGACGCGCGGCGTCTCGCCCGGCTTGCGGAAGTGGTCGACGACCGCCTCGAGCCGCGCGACGAGGCGCGCGTCGACGCGGCGGATGCCCGGGGCGAGCTCGGGCCCGGCCTTCCTGGCGAGCGCCGCGAGGGTCTGCCTGGGCCTGGGCGTGCCGCCGGGGCGCGCCAGGATCGAGAGCCGGTCGATGGCGCGCGGCGACGGCCTGCCGTCGCACCTGGCGAGCGCGAACGTCGCCGACTCGGGGCCGGCGACGACCTCGACGCGGTCCCTGGCGCACGTGCGCGGCGCGGCGTCGGGCGGCGCGTCCCCGTGCACGCGGGCGGTGCGCTCCGCCTTCCGTGCCGCCTTCGACGGCGCTTCGGCGTGAGCGACGGCCGGGACGAGGACGAGAGCGAGGGCGAGCAGGTTGCGGGCGACGCGCATCGGGTATGGCCTCCGTGTGTGTCGCACACGCTCGCACACGCGCCTTTGGCGGCCAACAAAACGGCGATACCCTTCCGCCCCCCCCATGACCGGCGCAGAGTTCGAGGCCGCCTTCCGCAAGCTGCTGCAGGGCGCGCGCACCGGCGAGAACGTCGGCTGCCTGGCGTGCGAGCGCTGCGAGCGCTGCTCGGAGTGCACCTTCTGCCTCGAGTCGCGCGGGCTGGCGCGCTGCCACTATTGCGAGGAGTGCACCGAGTGCACCGACTGCACGCGCTGCGTGCGCTGCACCGCGTGCCTGGCCTGCCAGCACTGCCTGGAGTGCGAGCGGTGCACGGGGAGCGCATACCTCGTGCGATCGATCGGATGCAGCGGCTGCACGTACTGCTTCGGGTGCGTCGGCCTCTCCAAGCGCGACTTCTGTATCCTCAACCAGCCCTACGACCGCGCGACGTACTTCGAGCTCACCGCGCGCCTGGCGCGCGAGCTGCGGATCGCGCCGCCATGAGGGCCGTCGTGCAGCGCGTGGCGAGCGCCCGGGTCGAGGTCGACGGGGTCGTCGTGGGCGCCATCGAGCGCGGGCTGCTCGCGTACCTCGGCTTCGGCCGCGGCGACACCGACGAGGACCGCGCGTGGGTCCTGTCGAAGATCGTGGGCCTTCGCGTGTTCGAGGACGCGGCGGGCAAGATGGCGCTCGGGGTGCAGGACGTGGGAGGCGCGCTGCTGCTCGTCAGCCAGTTCACGCTCTACGGCGATCTGCGCCGCGGGCGTCGGCCGAGCTTCGACGACGCGATGCCGCCCGAGGAGGCCGAGCGCGCGTACGAAGCGGCCGTGCGCGAGGCCCGCGCGACCGGGCTGCGCGTGGAGACCGGCCGGTTCCGCGCCGACATGAAGGTCTCCTCGGTCAACGACGGCCCGGTCACCCTCTGGATCGACTCGGCCGTGCGATACTCGGCGCGCCATGGATGAGGAGCAGCCGTCCGCGCGCGAAGAGGCGCGGACGCAGACGGAAGAGCTCGACCCCGTGCTCGACGCGCTCTGGAAGCGCGTGCTCGAGGCGTGGGACGACGACCGGACGCACGCCGCGCTGCTCGATCACGCGGTGCGCACGCAGGCGCTGCCGGAGATCGCCGGGCGCTACCGCAAGCTCGCCGACGATCCGGACCGGGGGCCGCTCGCGAAGAAGAAGCTCGACGCGATCGTCCTGGCCGCGACGCAGATGCTGATGTCGATGAAGTCCCCCAAGCCGGGGAAGACGCCGGTCGGCATCACGCTAAGCGCGGGCGGCATTTGCCTGTTGCTGCTGGCGTGGCTCGCCTGGGCGCTCTGGGGGCCGCGCTGAGCTAGGTCGAGCCGGGCGGCGGCGAGTGCTCGGCGCGGTCGCGCAGGATGGACACGATGCGGGCGCGCACGGCGCCGTCGCCCACCGCCGCGGCGCGGAAGCGCACCCCTTCGAGCGCGAGCGCGCGGGCGAGATCGGGCGCCTGCTCCCGCGGCGCCGACGCGAGCTCGGCCAGCCGCGCGTGCACGTCGGCGCAAGGCTCGGCCCAGACCACCGTGTCGGCCTCGTCCGACCGCGTGCGCACCAGCGCCATGACGCCGGGCGCGGCCGGCGCGTGGGCCAGCCCTTCCTCGTCGATCGGCCAGTCGTCGGTCCACGACACGGCCGTCCCCTCGTCCCAGTGCGGGAACGTCGGCGGGTGGTGCGTGGGCATGCCGAGCAGCGCGCGCAGCAGGTCGAGCGGCGAGACCATGCCGACGGCCGTGCCGTCGGCGTCGACGACCACCAGGTGATGCGCGTCGGTGCCCGCCACGCGCCGCGCCGCCGCCTCGATCGGCTCGGAGGCGTCGGCACACGGCGCCGGTCGGGTCATCGCGTCGGAGGCTCGGCGATCGCCGTCGCCTTCGAGCGTGTCGCGCGACACGAGCCCCACCGGATGACGCGTCTCGTCGACCACGGGCGCGGCGTGCACGGCGAACGAGCGCAGCAGATCGCGCGCCTCGCGAAGCGACATCCCGGGCGCAATCGCGAGGAGCTCGCGGTTCATGATTTCCTGCAGCGTGCGCGGCACGACGGAGGTCGTCGCAAGGCGTGCGCCAGGCGGGCAGCACGGCCGCCCGGGCGGCACGTGCATTGCCTGAGCGCCTCGCGCATGAACCCCGAAGACTGGAGCGAGCCGACGCCGTGCTGCGACTGCGGCGCGCCGATCTTTCCCGACGTCGACCGCACCTTCGCGTGCGGCCCCGACGCGTACCTCTGCTTCGAGTGCGCCGAGCGGCGCGGCGGCGTCTACGACGCCGAGGAGGACCGCTGGACGGTCGCGCCGCGCACGGCCGACCTGCCCGACGAGCGCAGACCCCATCCTTGAGTCGGGGGTTCGTTCAGGATCCCCGATGCAGCCGCGCCGCGAGCTCGATGGCCGCGCGCATCCCGCGGGCGTCGGCCGTCCAGGTGCCCGCGCGGTCGTAGGCCGTGCCGTGGTCGACGCTGGTGCGCACGATCGGCAGGCCGAGCGAGACGTTCACCGCCTCGCCGAACTCGACGAGCTTCATCGGGATGGTCGCCTGGTCGTGGTACATCGCGACGACGCCGTCCCAGCGCCGGGCGAGCGCCAGGCGGAAGGCGCTCTCGGCGGGCACCGGCCCGTCGAGCTGCGCGTCGATCCCCGAGGCGCGCAGCCGCGCCCGGGCGCGCGCGATGCCGGGGGCGATGCGCGAGGTCTCCTCGCGGCCGAGCAGCCCGCCTTCGCCGGCGTGCGGATTGAGCGCGGCGACCGCGACGCGCGGCGTGCGCCGGCCCAGGCGCGCCAGCAGCCACGCCAGCCAGTACGCCGCGCGCGCGACGACGGGCGCCGTGATCGCGGCGGGCACGCGCGACAGCGGCAGATGCGTCGTCGCCAGCGCGGTCACGAGCGCCGGCGACCAGAAGGCCATCACGACCTCGCGCGCCCGCAGCCGCCGCTGCAGGTGCTCGGTGTGCCCGCGGAAGCCCGCCGCGCCGGGCGCGCGCGAACGGACGATGGCCTCCTTGCTCACCGGCCCGGTCACGAGCGCGTCGGCGCCGCCGCGCGCCACGAGGTCGCACGCGGCGTCGATCCACGCGAGCTGCGCGGCGCCCGACCGCGCCGTCGGCTTGCCGGGGGCGCGGTCGCGCGCGGCCAGATCGCGCAAGGGTTGCCAGACCGCGATCGCCTTGCGCGGCAGCGTCCACGCCTCGTCCGGCTCGGCGACGCGCACGACCCGCGCGCCCGCGATCCCCCGGTGGCGCGCCGCCCACGCGATCGCCGCCTCGTCGCCGACGAGCAGCACGCGCGCGCGCCGCTCGGCCGCGGCCGCCACGACGCTCACCTCCGGCCCGACGCCGCAGGGGCATCCGACGCTCAGCGCGACGCGCACGGGGCTCATCGCTTGGTCCCCTCGCTCGGCGCCCGCAGCTTGTAGCCCGCGCCGCGCAGCGTCTCGAGCGGCAGCGCGTCGCCGAGCTTGGCGCGCAGGCGCCGCACGTGGATGTCGACGGTGCGCGCGCCCCCCTCGTAGCGGCTCCCCCACACGCGCGCGAGCAGCGACTCGCGCGAGAAGACGCGCCCGCGGTTGGCGGCCAGGAACGCGAGCAGCGCGAACTCCTTGGCCGTGAGCGTCACGCGCCGCCCCTCGACGCTCACCTCGTGCGCGGCGCGGTCGACGAGGAGGTTGCCGATCTTCAGCCGCTCCTCCGTCGCGAACTCGCTCCGCTCCCACTCGAGGGCGCGGACGCGCGCGTAGATCTCCGCGGGCACGCAGGGCACGACGATGAAGTCGTCGAAGCCCCACGTCGGGTCGTAGCTCGTGATGAGCCGCGGGGGGAGCGTGACGATGGTCGGCGTCTCGGAGAGCTCGCTCACCTTGCGCGCCGCGCGCAGCGCCGCCGCCGCCAGGTCGGGGCGCTCGGCGGCCTCGAAGACCATCGCGCGCACGCCGCCGCCGGCCCGGGCCTGCTCGACGACGCTCACGAAGTCGTCCCACAGATCGAGGGTGCGCACCTCGGCGCCGAGCTGCCGCAGCATGGCCGCGGCCCCTTCCGCGCCGTCGACCTGCGGACGATGGCCGACGACGAGTACGAAGAGTCCCGGCTTGCCGACGGTGGCGGGCACGGGTCCCGTTCGTATCCCGGGGGCCGGCGCGCGTCGAGCGTTCAGGCGCAGCGGCGAAAAGAAGCTCCGTGATGACGGCGCTGGAGCTTTTGGCGCGCGCGGCGTGCCGCCTGGCGCTCTCCGCGGCGCCGCTGTTTGCCGTGGGCCTGGTTGACTTCTCGAGAGGAGGAAAATACGGTCGAAGATTGCCCTCAGTGCGTCCTCGAAGGTTTCGGCGAAGTGCCCGAGCCATGACGCGCGCGGGGCCCAGGAGAACCTTATGCATTCAAGCGCGAATCCACTGAGCCGCTCGTGGGCGGCCACGCTGCTCGCTCTCGTCGTGGGCTCCGTCGGCGTCGGCCTCGTCGCCCAGGGTTGCGGCGGTGACAGCGCCAGCGCCAGCACCGGTGGGGGCCAGGACGCCGCGGTCGAGGCCTCGCCGGATGCCTCGGATCAGGAAGCGGAGGCCCCCCAGGAGGCCGCTGCCACGTGCCCGACCGGCCAGACGATGTGCGGCTCGACGTGCACGAACACTGCGTACGATCCAGGCAATTGCGGCGCCTGCGGGCACACGTGTGGCTCGGGCCAGGTCTGCAGCAGCGGCACGTGCTCGTCGACCTGCGGCGCGCTCACCACCTGCACGTCCGACGGAGGCGCACCGTTCTGCGCCAACACGCAGACGGACAACGCCAACTGCGGCACCTGCGGCCACACGTGCGGCTCGGGCCAGGTCTGCAAAGGCGGCACCTGCGCGCTGACGTGCGGCGCGCTGACCATCTGCACGCCCGACGGCGGCACGCCCTACTGCGCCAACACGCAGACCGACAACGCCAACTGCGGCACCTGCGGCCAGACGTGCGGCTCGGGCCAGGTCTGCAAAGGCGGCGCCTGCGCGCTGACGTGCGGCGCGCTGACCACCTGCACGCCCGACGGCGGCACGCCCTACTGCGCCAACACGCAGACCGACAACGCCAACTGCGGCACCTGCGGCAACGTGTGCGCGGGCACGTCCAAGTGCCTCGCCGGCACCTGCTCGTCGGTGGTGGTCGCGAGCTGCGCCGCGATGAAGGCCGCCCTCGGCGCGGCAGCGGTCGACGGCGAGTACGTCCTCTACCTCGACGGGGACGTCAACAAGCCGGTCGCGATCTGGTGCGCAGGGATGGCGAGCACCCCTGCGGAGTACCTGACCCTGCCGAACCAGACGAAGGCGAACTTCTCCACCGACTACAACCTCGTCACGACGCAGTACCTGCGCGTCCGCATCGACCTCACGAAGCTCACGATCGATCCGAACGACGAGACCTTCGCGACCAGCACGGGGTCCGACCCCAACGCCGGGAACCCGCTCCACTCGGTCGATTTCGGCAGCGCGTACTCGTGCCAGGGCAGCCCGTCCTTGCTCGGGACCGCCAACATCGACCTCACGGGAACGCCCTTCGCCGTGGCCCCGAACCAGTTCGGGATCGCGGGCGCCGGCGCCACCGGCAACGTCGCGTACAGCAGCAACAATCAGGTCGTCAATCTGCAGGGTGAAGGCTTCTGCGGCTGGGCCGCTCCCAACGGCTCGTACAACCCGTACAACGCGGGCGGCGCGGGCAGCATCACAGTCGTCTATCCGTGATCGTGCGGCGGCGCGTCGGGCTTCCAGCCGGCGCCCGACGCGACCTGCGAGGCGCGCCGCTTCTGAAAGGAGCGGCGCGCCTCCGGGCGCCCCTCGAACACTGCGGCTTCGAAGCCCGGCGCTGCAGGTCAGACGCAGGCGCGCCAACTCGAGCGCCTTGCGCCCGCGTTGACCACCCCGCAAGCGTGCTCTGCGCGATCGTTCGCCAACCTCGGCGCACCGTCTAGGGAACGCAGCACGCGGAGACCTGTCCGGTCACGCTCACGCCTCCAGTCGGCGTGGGCGACTGAGTCGGGACGCCGCACGTCGCCGTCCCCACCGCATCCGCGCTGTACTGGAAGGAGCCGTAGGCCGCGCCGCCGGTTCCCTCGCATCCACCATCGACCGGCACCGTCTCGAAGGCTGGTCCGCTGCACGAGCTGTTGCTCCAGAACGAGAGGGTGGCGTTGTCGCAAGTCGTCCCCGAGGGCACGGCGGCGCAGGCGCAGGCGGAGCAGTCGCGCGTGTCGCTCACGCCCGTTCCCGGCGTGGAGCGCGTCGAGTAGCCGGGCGGGCACCCGGCATCCCCGGGCCCGACGACGCAGGCCGTGAAGGCGCGCCCCGCGATGGCGCACACTTGCCCGCCGTCGCAGCCGGCGCCGAGGGGGCCCGAGCACGCAAGCCAGTCGGTCTCGCTGCGCGAGGGGACCGTCTTCGTCGGGCTGGCGCTGCACGTCCCGCCCGCGTCGAGCGGCAAGGCACCGAGATTCGTGGGAACGTTCGACGTCGGGGTCTGCGCCTGGCACTGGCCGTCGGTCTGCACGAAGCCGATCATTCCGCCGGCTGTGCAACTCGACACTCCCACCGACGCGAGGATGGTCCCGGTCACGCAGTCCGGCTGCTTCCCGACATTGCACGAGCACCCACAGACGGCGGGACCGCCCGACGCGGAGACGACCAGCGGCTGGCTGCCGTAGCCCGCGGGGCAGGACGACGCCGCGTCGGTCATGTCGACGGCGTCGTACGTCCAGCCGGAGGGGACGGGCGGGACGCACGCATACCCGAGCGCCGTGCACGCCGGGTCCGCACAGTCGGTGAGGCCGTTGCAGTCGTTGTCGATGCCGTCGGTGCAGATCTCGGGGCCACCATGCGCGCAGCCGTCGGCGGCCGACATCCCCTGCGCGTCCGCCTCGGGGCTGCTCACGTCGTCCCCCACGGCGGCGTCCGGGGGCCGGTCGGTGGGCTCCTCGATCCCCGCGACCAGCGCGCAGGCTGCCGCTCCGGGCACCGACACGACCGCCAGGAAGAGCACGATCGCACGACCTCTCACCACCGACCTCCCACCGTCACGCCTCCGTAAGACGCTCCGACCGACGGCTGGACCTCGACGCCCCCGGGCGTCACCGCGTAGAGCACGATTCCGGCCGCGAGCGCCGCGAGACCCACCCCGAAGGCAACCGTGGACACCGTCGCAGAGGAGAGCGCCTGCTCGCGCAATCGCTTGCCGGCGGGGTCACAGCCGGCGCTGTCGCAGTGACCGCCGGCATTGGAGGCACCATTCTTGGAGATCGCGTCGATGCCGTAACCCGCGCCGATCCCGATGCCAACCACCCCCGCGCCCCCGAGCACGTAGGCCACCACGCGGCCGGTCGGCGTACCCGTCTTCTCCGCGCGCGGCGATGCGGGCCGCAGAGCGGGTGGGGGCGTGGCCGACTGGTCCGGGTTCTGCGGCGGCGGCGCCTGCGGTTGCGACGTGGAAGGCGCGGGCTCGACCGGCTCCGGCTCGAGGGGCGTGGCGTGCCTCGCGGCCGCGGCTCGCGCCGCATCGATGGCGACGATCTGCGCCTGGGCGATGGCCGCCAGCTCGTCGTCGTTGCGCTGGCGAGCCAGTTCGAGGCCCGCGACGGCGTGTGCGCGCGCGGCGACCACGTCGCCCAGGCGCAGCTCGCAGTCGGCGAGGTTGAGAAGCGCCTTCGCACTCGGCGCGAGGCGCTGGCTCGCGACGAAATGCGGAACGGCGTCGCGGCAGTCGCCCTGCTTCTTCAATGCGTAGCCGGCCTTCAACTCCTCGAGCGCGGGGGCGGCGTCGTCGGCGCGCGCGAATCGTTCGCTCCAACCGAGCGAAAAGGCGAGAAAGAGGAGGAGGAGGAGGAGGAGGACGGCGGGCGCGCGCATCGTCGGTCAGGGGGCGAGTGGATCGTGCACCGAGGGCGGCTTCGGGGCGAGTGGATCGCGCACCGACGGCGGCGTCGATGTCGCCCGTCGAGCGGGCGGCGCGCGTCGGGGGACGGACGGGAGCGCGGAGACCGCGATGGTCGGCGGCGCTGGTCGCGCGGATGGCGGCGGCGTCGTGGAGGGTATGGAGGCCGCCGTGTCGGGCCGGGTCGCCGCGGGCGCCGTCGGTGGCCGAGGCGTTGCGGCCGCGGAGGAGGACAGCGGTGCCGGAGACTGCCTCTGGCCGGCGAGCAGCGCGGTCGCGACCGCGAGCGCCGCGGTCAGCCCGACGGCCGCCGCGACGACGGCGGGTCGCGTCCGCCGGGCGCCGACGCTCCGCGAGGAGACCCCTCCCACGGTCGCGCCTCCTGCATCGGGCGCCGCCGCGACGGTCGTCTCGAGGCCGAGGCCAACCGGTGCGGCGGGCTCGGGCACCGTGCCCCTCGGTAGAGTGGGCACGTCGGTCGTCTCCCGATCGGGGGCGGGCGGCGCGACGCTCGCGGCGCTCGGCTCTCCTGTCGGCACGGTCTCGAGCGCCTCGGCCATGGCCAGCGCGCTGGGCCAGCGGTCCTTCTTGTCGAACGCGAGCGCGCGATCCACGACTGCGACGAGGCTGGGGGGCGCTCCGGGCGCAACGCTGGCCAGCGACCGAGCCGGGCGCGTCGCCGCGCACACGAGCATCTCCTGGGCAGTCTCGGCCTCGTGCACCAGGCGCCCCGAGAGCAGAGTGAACAGGGTCGCGCCGACCGCCCACACGTCCGAGAGGGCGTCGACCTCGCGCGTGCGGCCGATCGCCTGTTCGGGCGGCATGAACGCGGGGGTGCCGAAGACGGCGCCCGTTCGCGTCTGCTGGGGCGACGCCTCCCGCAGGCGCGCCACCCCGAAGTCGAGGACCTTGAGCGCGCCATCACGCGTGAGGAAGACGTTCTCCGGCTTGATGTCGCGATGCACGATGCCTTTGCCGTGCGCGGCGTGCAGCACCACGAGAAGCTGCCGCCCGATCGACACGACCTCGGGCGCCGGGAGGGAGTGACCGCAGCGCGCGCAGCGCGCCGCGAGCGTCTCGCCCTCGAGCAGCTCCATGACCAGAAAGACGCTGCCATCCTCGGCGCGGTCATCGTCGAGCACGCGCACGGTGCCGGGGTGCCCGACGCTGTTCGCCGCGTAGCCCTCTCGCAGGAATCGCGAGCGAAGGACGGGGTCGACCGAGATCTCGGGGCGCAGCACCTTCACCGCGACGCGGTTCGCGTTGCGCAGGTGCTTGGCCGCGTAGACCGAGGCCATGCCGCCCACGCCGATGAGCGCGACGAGCTGGTACTTTCCGCACAGGACGGCCCCGACGCGCGCCCTGGCGCGAGCGATGAGATCGTCCTCCTCCACCATGCCGAAACCATCTTCGACCCACGGCGAGGGGGGCGCAAGCGCCGGGCGAGTAGGAGTCGACGCGTCCCGTCTCGAGGTCCTGCTTCGAGAGCGCCTCGAAGAGCTCCTCGCGGCTGCTCTCGACGTAGTACGCGAAGCGGCGCGGCGGCACCGTCCAGTTCCCCGTCGCCGTGGCGTACTTCTCACGAGGGGACTGGTGCGGGACACGCGCCCCCTCAAATGCACCTCGTGCCCTTGCAGCCGCCGCCGCCGCTGCCGCCCGCCTTGCTGCACGTGGCGGCCGTCAGGCACGTGTTCGTGACGGGGCACAGCGGCGTGGTCGGCGGGCACGTGGGCGGCGGCGCGTTGGACTCGCACCGCTGCATGTCGGCGCTCCACGTCCACCCGTCCGGGCAGCAGTGACCGCTCATGCACGTGTTGCCGGTCGCGCACGAGCCGCAGTCGACCGTCTGGCCGCATCCGGCGCTCCACGCCCCGCATGCCGTCGGGTCGCCGCACGCCTCGGAGGCGGGGCTCGGCGTGCACGCGAGCACCTGGACCGGGACGTCGGCGGTCTCCGTGGTGCCGCTGGCCTCGTCGGTGGCCTGCACCCGGACGGTGTAGGAGCCGGGCGGCGTCGTCATGGTCGTCGAGACCATCATCTCCACCATGCCCGTGCTGCCGGAGCTCACGCCCGGGTACAACGTGATCGTCGAGCCCGGCATGGGGTTGCTCACGACGCTGGCGGTGGCGTTCGCGCCGTGATCGGCCTGGACCCAGGAGCCGGCCAGGATGAGGTTCGCCGCGTCGCTTCCGCCTTGTTCGACCTCGAACGGGGTGTCGTTCTGGTCCAGGTAGAGCGGACCGCAGCTCGAACCGCTGCATGCCGTCGGGGGCGGCGGCGGCTGTAGGACGGTGGCGGCCGTCCACTGGGAGTTGCTCGGCGTGACGGTGCAGTTGGCGAGGTCGCAAGGCGGCCCGTTCCACGTGATCGTCTCGATCTGGTGCGCGGAGTTCACGTAGAAGGCCTGGAGCGTGTAGCTCGTGGGCGCGACCAGCGAGACGGCTCCGCGGCCCAGCGTCGAGGAGCTGATTCCCGCGGCGTTCGCGACAGGCATCGTCTGCGTCGTTCCCGTGGTCGCGTCGATGAAGGTCCACATCAACCCGTTCCGGGCGCCGCCGTACACGACGTCGACGGCCGCGGGCTGGGGCGAGACGGCGGAAATGGGACCGCCCGGCTGTCCCGTACCCGCCGTTCCGTCGACCTCCGAGGTGGAGAAGCTGCCCGGCGCCGTCACGGGGGCGGCATCGGCCCACATCGAGTGCCAGATCTCGCCGTGGTTGGCGACGAAGAACACGTCCATGGCGTGCGCCGAGCGCGCGGTCGCGGTGATCACCGCCCCGGCGGGCGCGATCGCCTGCGTGTGCGCCGAAGTCGATGGCCCATAGAGCGCCTGCGTCGTCCAGGCGCCGTTCGCGAGGGTACTGTTCCAGAGGCCGCCGTCGGTCCCGACGTAGAAGACGTCGAGAGTGTCCGGCGTGCGTGCCACTGCGGCCACCCCGCCGCCCGGCGATGCGCTACCCGCGCAGGGCGCCGTCGCGTTCATGCAGCTGCCCGACGACGTGACGGCCGCGTCGGTCCAGTTCGGCTGTCCCTGGGCGTTCAGCCCGCTGCTGCTGTCCCACGACGCGTCGTGAACGTTGCCGTCCCTGGCGACGTAGAACACATCCATGTTCCCTGGCGCCCGGGCGACCGGCGTCACGATCGCGTCGTGCGGCACGTTGCTCCACAGCACGCGGTGCGTTGTCCCGAACTGGACCGGCACGTCGGGAGCGAGGATGTTCTCCTCGTTCCACACGTAATCGGGGGCGGCCTGATACGCCGTGTAGAGGCCTCCCGTCGAGCCGGACCAGAAGGCGTCGACGTTCGACGTCGTGCGGCTGATGACCGCGGGCAGCATCGAAAGCGACACCCTGGACGCGTCGGCGTAGACGTTCTCGCCCTTGAATCCGCTGCCGCTGCCGAAGTAGTGCACGATCTGGCCCGGGTTCGACGCGTCGACGGCGATGGCGTCGATCGTGCCCTGGTCGCGCACGACGGCCATGTCGCCGGACTTGGCGGATGCGGCGGGGCCGGTGCGGCCCCAGAGGCGCGAGATGGTGATGTCGATCGTCACGCTGGAAGCGCAGCCAACCATCATCAGGGGCTGCGAGGTGGCCAACGCGCACCCGAAGGAGTTCAGGGTGCCGCGGGCCAGGACCGCGCACCCGGGCGGCGCGGCCGGCTTCCACCCAGTCATGTCGTAGCTCGGGGTGAACCGCAGGGTGAGCGGACCGGCGGCCGTGAGCTCCAGCAGGCGCTCGGCCGTGAGGTCCACGGGGTTGCCCGTCGTCGGATCGACCACGGTCGGATCGCCGATGCGCAGCGTGTCCGGGGCGGCCTGAGTGAAGTAACACGCTCCCCCGCCACAGTCGTCGGTGATCACTCCAGACGGCGGCCCCATCAACCCTCCGACGCAGGAGGATGCGAAGCTGGCCTCCTCCCACAGATTGCACGCACCCGCGCCGCTCAAGGCGAGATCGTCACCGGCGACCGACAATCCAGCCCCAACGAGACCGATGGCCGTACCGCCGACGCCTGCGCCGGCGACCGAAAACAACGAACCCGCCAGCTTGACGAGATCTCCGTAGTCCTTGAGGTCGGTGCTCAGCGAGTTGCTGACGGAAGACGTCATCGCGCTCACCTGGTCCTGCTCCGCGTCGTCCATCGAGAGCGCCAGCCGGACGCTGTCCAGTGGATTCATGGAGAAGTTGATCGTGAGCTCGTTGCTCGGATCGAGCGCGGTGCCGAGCGCGGTTCCCGTGCAGTAGCCTCCCTGCGAGCTTGCCGGGAAGACCTTTCCCGCGGGCGCGCTGCCCATGGAGCACGCCGTCGCCCAGACGTTGCCGCCGTTGAACGGACCGGCGGCGCTGTGCGAGACGACCTGCAACCCGAGCTGCCCGACGTCGACGAAGCCGGTGTCGGGCGTCCAGTAATTGGCGTACGGGGTGCCATCACTGCTGGTCTGGCAGTTCTCCCCCTGCTGAATGCCGAGGCCCGCTTGGTCAGGCTCCTGGGCCACGTTGACCTGGAGCCGACTCAACGTGACGTTGTACCAGACCGGCTCGAGCACCTGATTGGGATCGAGCGCCGCCGACGTCTTCGCGACGGCTTCGTTTGCCGGGCGATCGGGCGCGCTCGAGCACGCGACGACCGGAGCGCCGCCGAGGAGAAGGAGGGCCAGGAGCCGCGCGTGGCGCCTCCAGGACCGGCGGACGGAACTACGGAGCGAGGGGGGCGTCATGCGAGTCTCCTCGAGCCGGCGAAAGGGAACGGTCCTGGCCAGCTTTCACTCGGGACTACGCCGCGGGCCGGTCGGATCTGACAGGGCCCGAACGGCGAGGCCGACGCGCTGAAGACCCGCTCGCCTTCTCCTTGGCGTCCGGGGTCTCGGCGGCTCTCGCCGAGTCAGTTCGCGGGGACGGTGGTGCCGGTGGCGGCCGGGTCGAGCAGGCTGCCGATGTTGCCGACGGTCGGGTCGGTGTCACGCCCGCCGAGCTGGCCGGTGCCGCCCAGCCAGTTCCACTCGATGAACTTCACGATCGACGAGTGCTCCATGGTGACGTGGCTGACCGTGCCCTTCCTGGCGAACGGGCCGATGGCCAGCAGCGGCACGCGCGCGCCGTAGGGCTGACCGTCGATGGCGCTGTCGGGCGGGGGCGAGACGTGGTCGAAGTAGCCGCCGCTCTCGTCCCACGTGAGGAGCACGAGCGTCGAGCTCGCGTACTTCGACTTCTCGATCGTGCTCACGACGTTCTGCACGAACGAGATGCCCGCGCTGATCGTGTCGCCGAGCGAGGGATGCTCGGTGTGATAGCCGAGCCCCTTGACGAACGAGACGCTCGGCAGGCTGCCCTGCTTCAGATCCGACGCGAGCCGCGAGTAGTCGCGCATGTGCGCCGGCTGGTCTGCCGTCGACGCGAAGTACGCCTGCGGGATGTCGCTGGGGTCGTAGACGCACGGGTAGATCGGCAGGTGAAGCGGGCAGTCGGACGGCGGAAGGGGGCAGAGCCAGGCGCTCTTCATCGCGTCGTAGCCTTCCGCGTACCAGGACCACGTCACGCCTGCGGCGTCGAGCAGATCGCCGAGGCTCGTGCTCGTGAACGAGACGACGTTCGTGTTCGTCGAGCAGCTCTTGCCGATGGCGTCCGGCTCGTCGGCGTTGTCGAGGAACATGAACTTCGTCGTGGCGAAGTACATGTCGTTGGACGACGAGGCGCCCGAGACGGGCTGGAAGTAGCGGTCGGCGAGCGCGTAGTTGCCCGCCCACGTGCGGTACTGCGCGACGAGCGATCCGGGCGACTGCGCGAAGTTCTGCATGCTGCCGCAGGACGCGGTGACGTACGCGTCCATCTTGCCGCCATCCATCTCCGGGTTCTCGCAGCTCTGGTTGTGGTTCGGGCTGTAGAGCGCGTTCTCGATGTCGGTGAGCGGCCACGGCCAGACGCCCGAGCCGGGGTCGCGCGAAGGCGCCGCCTCGCAGCAGGAGGGCCCGCTCGTGCACGTGGGGTTCGAGCCGGTGGGGGCGGTGCACCAGGTGCCGAAGTAGTCGTCGAACGACTTGTTCTCCTGGACGATGACGACCACGTGCTGGATCGCCGATGCGGGGCCGAGCGCCTCGGCGGTCTGCCCCGCCGACTCGGGCGAGGACGCGGCGCTGCACGCGGCCACGGTGAAAGAGAGGATGGCGAGGCCTGCGAACCTGCTCGGTTTGCGCATGGGGGACCACACGTTTTGAACGACGAACTCGTGGTCGTCAAACGGTCGCCTCGCTGACCACCGTGCCGACCCGGCCGCGCGCTCGTCGGCGCAGGGGACCCGCATTCCAGACTCGAGATCCATAGGCCCGTGCACGCCAGCTCGTCGCCGAGCCCGGCTTCGTCGGCGGATCGTCACGGCACGGCTCGGCAGTGCTACTCGTCGTGCCATGCACACGTTCGAGGGCTAGGCGCGCGTCCGCCGATTCAGGGCGACGAGCGCGATCAGCCCGACGCCGGCGTGGAACAGCATGCCGAAACGAGCCGACGTCGCCGGGCCCATCGCGCAGTTCCCGCGGTCGAGCGACCGGAGCGTCGACCGCGCAGGATGGTAGCCTCGTCTCGTACCCATGCTGCGGCGCCTCGTCTCGTGCTCCGTCGTTGGCGTCCTCGCGGCCGCGTGCGCCGCCAGGGAGCACGCTCCGAACGACTCGACGGAGGTGATCATCCCTCCGGCAGCGTCGTCCGCGTCTTCGCAGCAAGCGACGGACGGCTCGCGCGCAGCGTCGCCGTCCGCCTCCGCATCCGCGACCACGTCACCCGTCGCTCCTCCGGGCGGCTCGGCGGCCGCACCCGCGGCCCGCTGCCCCCCGACGTTCGCGCAGGCCTACGATGCCCGCTGCTCGATCGGCGACGCGCCGTGCACCTACCCCGAGGGGTCGTGCGAGTGCGGCGGCCTTCCCCACTGCGGCGGCGCCCCCGTCCGCACCGAGCCGCCGGGCGGGCCAGGCCACCGGCACTGCACGGCCAGCGATCCGGGCTGGCGGAGGGCCGACGGCTGCACCGACGGCGCGCCGAAGGACGGCGCGCGCTGCAGCAAGCCGGGTCAGGTCTGCAAGTACGGGCCGTGCGCGTGGAGCGCGATCACGGCGACCTGCCGGGGCGGCGCCTGGCACCTCACGCAGTACCGCGGACCGCCGCCGCCCTGAGCATTCAGCGTGATCCGCCGGGTCTTCCCCGGCCTGGCCGCGTCACCCAGCCGCTCGTTGACCCTCGGGCTGAGCCGCCGCAGGCCCTCCATGCTCCAGGCGCAGACGGCGAAGGCGGTCGGCGGCGGGAGCAGCCAGCCGCGCGGCCGGATGGCCGCCGAGCCGCCGACCCGCCGGGGACAAGCGTGCACAAGACTTCGTGAGCGGCGCACGACACTTCGTGAGCCGCGCACAAGACCTGGTGACCGGCGCTCAAGACTTGGTGACCCGCGCTCAAGACTTCGTGACCGGCGGACAAGACTTCGTGATGCGAGGTCACGTCCGGTGATGAGCGCCCTGCGGGCTCGGAATCTACGCTGAGGGCTGCAGGCCGCAGGGCCGTCTCGCCGCAAGTCAGCGGGATCGTTGCAGACTGCCCTCGGCCTCTCCCGTGCTTACGGCGCGCCTGACCATGCGTCGCTCCACGGACCGAAATATCCGCCGCCGCGGCCTGCAGGCCGCGCTCGTGACCACGCTGCTGCTGCTGGCGGTCGTGTCGTTCGCGTCGCGCAGCGTGAGCGCGGAGCCGGTCGCGAGGACCGTCGTCAGGACTTCCGTCGTCCGTCTCGGGCGGATCGTCCACGCGTCGCCCTGCCCGAGGGAGATGGCGCTCGTCGGCCACACGTGCGTGGACAGGTGGGAGGGCTCGCTCGTCGAAGTGCATCCGGATGGCACCGAGACCGCCTTCAGCGCCGACGAGGCGCCGAACGGGCACGACGTGCGCGCGGTGTCGCGTCCCGGCGTCGCGCCGCAGGCGCACATCTCGATGATCGAGGCGCAGCGCGCGTGCAAGGCGTCGGGCAAGCGCCTCTGCCGCGCGAAGGAGTGGAAGGCGGCGTGCCGCGGCCCCGAGGACACGACCTACCCGTACGGCGCGTCGCGCCTCGCCGACGTGTGCGTGGACACGCACCGCACCTCGCCGATGGCGATCCTCCACCACGGCGAGCACACCAGCCGCACGATGAACGACCCCCTCGCCAACGAGCTGCCCAACACCGTCGAGCGCACCGGCGCCGCGGCTCGGTGCACCAACGCGTACGGCGTCTACGACATGGTCGGGAACGTCCACGAGTGGACGGACGACGGTCACTTCCGCGGCGGCTACTATCTCGACACGAAGCTCAACGGCCCGGGGTGCGAGTACGTCACGACCGCGCACGCGAGGAGCTACTACGACTACTCGACGGGCTTTCGCTGCTGCGCCGACGAGGGGGCGCTGACAATCGACGAGGGCGACGGCGACGGCGAGTAGGGCGCGAGCGCTCGGCGTCACGCGTCGGGCGCGGGCACCGCGGCGAAGGGGCTCAGCTTGAGCCACTTCGGGAGCTCGGCGATCCACTTTCGGTCGCCGGACACGCGCAGCTCCTTCGATCGGATCGCCGCCTTCAGCGTCTGGCGCCCGAGCCACACGCGGATCATCGTCACGACGCTCGACTCCACCTCCAGATCGACGTCGAAGCCCGGATGGGTGAGGCAGAGATCGACCTCGGCCCGCTTCAGGTGAAGCCAGAAGCGGGTGCGGCCACGGCCTGCGTCGGGGAAGAAGAACTGGACGAGCAGATCCCGGTCGGGCAGCGCCTCGAGGTCGATGTTCCGCCGCACGTCCCACATCAAGAGGGTCGCGTCCGCCTCCTCGAGGGTCGGATCGCGCCGCAGCCAGCGGGAAGCCCAGACGCCGCACGCCTCCACGACGGCCCTGAGCTCCTCACCGCTGCGCGTCAGCACGTACTCGGGCCCCCCGCTCCCCGGGCGCTCGCGCCGCTCCACGATGCCGGAGGACTCGAGCGACTTCAGGCGCTGCGAGAGCATCGTCCGCCCGATGAGCGGTACGCCGCGGGACAGCTCGTTGAAGCGGCGGCTGCCGCTCCGCCGGGGCGGTCCACTTTCCTTACTGGAGGACGCCGGTCACCCGGGCTCATTCTCGCCGACGAGGAGGAGCCCTCATGAAACGTGGATACGAGAGCCTCGGGCGTCTTGCTCTGGTCATGGGAGGATCGCTGGCCGTTCCGCTCGCGCTCTTCGCCAGCTGCTCGCAGGGGTCAGGCAACTCCTCGGCCGGCGACGCGGGCGCCGACGCGACGACGGACGTCGCCGCCGAGGGCGGCGGTGACGCGCCCGTCCCAGCCGTGGGCGATCGCCAGCGGTCGCAACGCGCCGCTCGACATGGCCATCGACGCGAACGACGTCTACTGGACCGAGAACAACACCGGCGGCGTCTACCAGGTCGGGAAGAGCGGCGGCAGCGTGGTCACGATCAAGGCCGCCGACAACGTGGTCAACAGCTCGTGGGCGGTGGCGACCGACTCGACCGGGGGCGGCACGCTGGTCTTCTGGGCCGACCGCGCGCACGGCCGCGTCGGCGCCGCTCCCGTCGGCGGCGGCGCGACTCCCTGGTACTTCGACAGCCCCAACGGCAGCGGCGCAGGCACCTACGGGATCGCCCAGGACTACGACAAGACCGTCGACCGCGTCTTCGCGTCCGATTTCAGCACGGGCGGCGTCTGGACGTTCGGCGCGAACCACTCGGGCGGCACGGGCCTCGTCGATTACTCCGCCACCGGCCCGACCGGCCTCTTCGCCCTCGGCGGCAACAACGTGCTCGTCACGCTCTACGCGTCGGGCAGCGTGCAGAACGACGCGACGATGATCGCGACCGGCAAGAACGACGACGCGCGCTACGTCACCTCCGACGGTACGACTGCGTTCTGGACGGCGAGCGACGGCAACCAGGTGTGGGCAGCGCCCATCAACGGCAACGGCACCACGCCGGTGCTCGTTTCGGGCAGCGAGTCCCAACCCTGGGGCATCGCGACCGACGGCACCAGCAGCATCTACTGGGTCAACAAGACGAGCGGCACCGTCGTCCACGGCTCGCTGTCGGCAACAGCTGGACGACGAAGGTGATCGCGATCGGGACCGGGCCGACGGACATCCGCGTCGACGCCACGGCGGTCTACTGGGCCGACAACGGCAGCGGCAGCATCATGCGCGTGAACGAGTGACTCAGCGCCGCACCCGCATCCACTGCATCGCGATCGCGAAGCCGAAGCCGGCGGCGGCGAAGTACCACCACGAGGGGCCGTGGGTCGCCACGTTGACGATCACCATGCCCGCCGTCAGCAGCGCGTAGACGACCGCGATGCGCGCCATGCGCCGTCGCGCGAGCGCGCGCGGGCTCCTCGCGCCGGTGCTCGGCGAGTCGGGGGTCGTGGAGGCCGCGTCCTCGTTCAACCGACCCTCGTGCCGCCCACGGTGATGGCCGAGATCTTGATCGTGGGGCAACCCACGCCCACCGGCACGCTCTGGCCGTCCTTGCCGCACGTCCAGATGCCGTCGGACACCTGCACGTCGTTGCCGAGCATCTCCACGCGCCGGAGCACGTCGGGCCCGTTGCCGATGAGGTTCACGCCCTTGAGCGGGGCGGTGATCTTGCCGTCCTCGACGAGGTAGCTCTCGGTCAGCGAGAACACGAAATCGCCGTTGGCGATGTCGACCTGGCCGCCGCCGAACTTCTTGGCGTAGACGCCCCGCTTGACCGTCTTCAGGATCTCCTGCGGGTCGTGCGGCCCGGCGAGCAGGATCGTGTTGGTCATGCGCGGCATCGGCGCGCACGCGAAGCTCTCGCGCCGCCCGTTGCCGCTCGGGCGCAGGCCGTAGTGCCTGGCGCTCAGGCGGTCGTGCATGTAGCCGACGAGCTTCCCCTTCTCGATGAGCGTCGTGCTGCGCGGCTCGTTGCCCTCGTCGTCGACGTTGATCGTGCCGCGGCTCTGGAGCAGGCTCGCGTCGTCGACCACGGTGCACAGATCGCTGGCGACCGGCTCGCCGACCTTGCCCGAGTAGTTGCTCGTCCCCTTGCGGTTGAAGTCCGCCTCGAGGCCGTGGCCCACCGCCTCGTGCAAGAGGATGCCGCTGTCGCCCGGCGCGAGCACCACCTCCATCTGGCCGGCGGGCGCCTCCTGCGCGTCGAGCATCGCCACGGCCTGGCGAGCGGCCTCGCGCGCGTGCCACTCCGGGCTCTTGCCCTCGAAATAGCCGAGGCTCGTGCGACCACCGCCGCCGCTCGACCCCTCCTGGCGGCGACCGTCCTTCTCGGCGATGACGCGCACGCCGAAGCGCAGGAGCGGCTGCGTGTCGCGCGCCATCGTCCCGTCGCTCGTGACGACGAGGATCTCGCGGATCTCCTCGGACAGGCTCGCCTCGACCTTGACGACGCGCGCGTCGAACGCGTGGGCGGCCGCCGCGGCGCGCTCGAGCAGCTGGCGCTTCTCCATGCCGGGCACGTCGAGCGTCACGCGCTCGAGCTCGTAGCGCCGCGGCAGCTCGACGGGCTGCGCCGTGACGGGCGACCTGGCCCCGCCGCCGCTCGCGATCTGCGCCGCCGTCTCGGCCGCGCGCTTCATCGCGTCCCAGTCGAGCCGCTCCACGTACGCGTAGCCGGTCGCGTCCCCCTTCTGCACGCGCACGCCCAGGCCCATCGACACGCCGCGCGAGGCGCTCTTGAGGATGCCCTCGTCGAACACCAGCCCCCCCGCGGCGCGGTACTCGAAGAACAGGTCGGCGTAGTCGCCGCCTCGACCGAGCGCGATGCCGAGCAGCTTCTCGGCGAGCGCCGCGTCGACCGCGGCCGAGCCGCCCGGACCGAAGGGGGCGCGGTAAAGGGAGGATTGTGTGGTCATGGGCTCGTGCGAACGTACGTGCTGCGCCCAGAACGGCAAGCGCCAGCGGCTCGCCCCATCGCCTACATCGGCCCCGTCCATCTCCCTCCGTGGCGGAGAGAACCGCCAAGGCGCCAAGAACGCCAAGGGGTGGGGCGGGGCGAGCGCAACCTCTGGCCTTCCACCTTGGCGTCTTGGCGCCTTGGCGCCTTGGCGGCTCTCCCTTTGGAGGACCCGGCTCAAGTGAGCGAGATTTCAGGGCGGTGCGGTCGCCGAGCGCTTCCGCGGGAAGTATGCAGTGGGGCCAAAAGGGGGCTATTCTTACGGTTGTCCTTCCGTCCGTGCCCCGAGCTCGCCCGTTCTTCGTTATGTTGTCGCCGTCGTCCGCGCCGTTCGCCGGCGCACGCATGGGCCTCTATGCGTCGCCTCGGGGATCATCAATTAACGTGACGCTTTCTTCGACGAAGCACCCGCGCATCGAGGAGCTCCGCAGCCGTGGCGATTGACCGCGAAAAGGTGCTCGCCGCCGCCCAGAAATACGTCGAGAAGAAGAAGTACGACCGGGCGGTCATCGAGTACCAGAAGGTCATCCAGGAAGATCCGAACGACGCGCGGACCCTCCTGAAGATCGGCGACCTCCAGTCGAAGATGGAGGCGTACGCCGACGCCGTCGTCACCTACGAGCGCGTCGGCAAGTACTACGCGAGCCAGGGCTTCGCGCTGAAGGCGATCGCCGTCTACAAGCAGATCCGCGAGATCATCGCCAAGCACGTCCCGCAGCTCGAGGACAAGTACGGGCACATCGCGCCCAAGCTCGCGGAGCTCTACCAGCAGCTCGGCCTCACGAGCGACGCGCTCGCCGCGCTCGACGAGGTGGCCACGCGCCTGCAGCGGCAGAGCCGCGACCAGGAGGCCATCGAGGTCTTCCGCAAGATCGTCGACCTCGATCCCACCAACCCGCTGCCGCACCTGCGCCTGGCGGAGGCGCTTTCGCGCGCCAAGGACTCCGAGGGCGCGGTCGGCGAGTTCGGCGTCGCCGCCGGGCAGCTCGCGAAGCTCGGTCGCCGCGACGACGCGATCAAGGTCCTCGAGCGGCTGCTGAACCACAAGGCGGATCCGACCCACGCGCGCGTCGCCGCGGAGCTGTACCTCGCGCGCGGCGGCGCGAACGACGGGATGCAGGCGCTGGCCAAGCTGCAGCTCTGCTTCCAGGCCAACCCGCGCGACCTCGACACGCTCGGCCTGCTCGCCCGCGCGTTCAACCAGATCGGCCAGGCCGCCAAGGCGATCGAGGTCCACAAGGAGATGGCGCGCATCGCGCGCGACGCGGGTCGGCTCGACCTCTTTCACGAGCTCCTCGCGAAGCTGCAGAAGCTCGCGCCCAACGACGAGGTGGTGCGGCAGCTCGCGGCCGGATCGACGGCGCCTCCGCCGCCGGCGCCGTCCGCCCCCGCGCCCGCGGCCCCCCGCGACGCCGCGCCGACGGCCTCCGCCCCCGCAGCGCAGCACCTGCGCGACGACGACTACGAGGACGTCGGCGACGGCGAGATCGAGGAGGAGCCGCTCGAGCTCTCGCGCCGCAGCCGCCACCCGACCGACGACGGCGAGGTCGTCGTCGAGAGCAACATCGACGTGGTCGAGGAGGTCGGCGAGGCGCCGACGGCCGCCGGCCGCGATCAGCTCGCGCGCGTGCTGGCCGACGCGGCGTCGTTCCGCCGCGCGGGCTTCGTCGACAAGGCGATCGAGACGCTGCGCATCGCCACCGAGATGGCGCCGCGGTCGATCGACGCGCACGAGCTGCTGCGCGACGTGCTCGTCGAGGCGGGGCGCGCCGACGACGCGGTGGCGGTGATGCTCGCGCTGGCGGGCCTGCAGGTCGACGTGCTCGACGGCGACGCGGCCGCGCGCACGCTGCAGGACCTGATGGCGATCGACCCGAGCAACGCGCGCGCCGCCGAGATGCTGCGCGAGCTCGGCTACGAGCTGGTCGAGGAGCCGGAGCCGTCGGTCCCCACGGCGACGGGCGTCGACCCGATGCCCCCCATGCGCGGCGAGCTGTCGAGCTACGACCCGGAGGCGCCGCTGCCGTCGTACGACCTCGAGGAGATCGGCCCCGCGGACGTGGCGATGCGTTCGTACTCGGAGCCGAGCATCCGCGCGACCTCCGCGGCGTCGCCGGGGCAGGCGCGCGGACGTGCGGGCGCGGCGCGCGGGCTCGAGGACATCGACGATCCGTTCGCCGCCGAGGCGCCGCTGCCGAGCTTCCCGCTCGAGCCACCGCCCGAGAGCGCGGCGGCCTTCGAGCTGGTGGCCGCCGCCGAGGCGAGCGGCGGCTTCGGGGCGCAGCCCGCCGCGGCCGCGCCTCCGCCGCAGGGGACGCCCGAGCTCGAGGAGGCGCTCGAGGAGGCCGAGTTCTTCGCCTCGCGAGGCCTGTACGACGACGCGCGCACGATCCTCGAGGAGCAGATCGCGCGCCTGCCCAACCATCCGCTCCTGCTCGAGCGACTGGCGGAGCTCGACCAGCAGGAGCGCGGCATCCAGGGCGGCTCCGGCACGCGGCCGTCGCCCTCGGCGGTCGCCGGCGCCAGCGCGGTCGCGGCCGAGATGGAGGATCGCTCGTTCGACATCGCCGAGTCGCTGGGCGCGCTCGACCAGCTCGATCGGCCGAGCGGCGTCGGCCCGGGCCCGGCCTTCGCGGCGCCGACCGAGCAGGTCGACGTCGAGGAGGTGTTCGCCAAGTTCAAGGAGGGCGTCGCCAAGCAGATCGGCGCCGACGACGCGCAGAGCCACTACGACCTCGGCGTGGCCTACAAGGAGATGCAGCTGCTCGACGACGCGATCCGCGAGTTCGAGACCGCCGCGCACGACCCCAAGCGCGCGTGCATCTGCTTCTCGATGATCGGCACGATCCACCTCGAGCGCGGCAACCTCAACGAGGCCATCGACGCGTTCATGCACGGCCTGCAGGCGCCCGAGCGCAGCAAGGAGCAGGAGGCGGCGCTCGCGTACGAGATCGGGGCCGCATACGAGGTCAAGAAGATGGCCAAGCAGGCGCTCGACTACTTCCAGCGCACCGCGCGGCTCAGCCCCGCGTTCCGCGACGTGCAGGAGCGCATCCGGCGGCTGCAGAAGGCCGAGCCGAAGCAGCCCGTGCGCGCGGTCGCCGTCGGCGCCGACGACGAGTTCGATCGCGCCTTCGACGACATCCTGGGCGACGGCAAGCTGCCCTGAGGCGTCGCCGGACCGGAGGTCGATCGCCGGCACGCGCGCTGCCTCCCCCGGTGCACACCAGGAGGGAGGCGACCGATGCGCAACGGACGCAAGCACGGGATCGCTGTGTCGTTCGGGGGGCTGGCCGGCGGCCTGCTCGGCACGGCGACCATCCAGAAGGCGATGGGCCTCAGCCAGAAGCTCCCCGAGCCGCTGCGCATGCCCGAGATGCGCGCCGACCCGGGCGAGCTCGCGGTCAAGCGCATCGAGGAGGTGCGCGGCGGACCGCTGACGCCGAAGGTCCACGTGCGCGCGGCGCACGCCATCCACTGGCTGTACGGCCTGGCGTGGGCCGGCGCGCTCGCGCCGCTGGCCTCGCGGCTCAGGATGCATCGCCTCGGCAACGCGCTCGCCGCGGGCGCCGCGATGGGGGCGCTATCGTGGGCGGCGGGCTACGCCGGCTGGCTGCCGGCCGCGGGGGTGACGCGGCCGATCGCGCGCGAGAAGGCGAGCAAGACCGCGATATCCCTGGCGACGCACCTCCTCTACGGCGTGGTGGCGGCCGTTCCGCTGTATGCGGTCGAGCGGCTGTTCCGTCCGCGCCGGATTCCGTTGCGGTGGTTCTGAGTCGCGGCGCCGCCGCGGAGCGTCGGCTTGGAACCGAGTCGAGGCGCCGCCGATTTCGTGGACACACACGGCTCGTAAGAATGAATCAAGGTTGAAACGGACCAGCCGCTCGGTCACCATTCGTGTGACGAAAGGGGTACCGCATGCGGTCCGCTCTCTATTTCCTGCCGTGCGCTCTGCTGACGGCAGCGATCGCGTTTTCCTGCGGGGGAACCAACGGCAGCTCGGACTTCAGGGATGGGGGCAGCAACGGCGGCGGCGACGCGACGACGGACGACGGCGGCCCGGGTCTCGGTGACGACGGCCCCACGTTCGGCAGCGACACCGGCGGCCCGAAGCCGCAGTGCCAGGGCCTCGAGTGCCAGTGGGTCGACTGCGCGAGCATGGGCAAGCCGGAGACGGTGCTCTCCGGCACCGTGTACGACCCGGCCGGCAACCTGCCGCTCTACAACGTCTACGTCTACGTGCCGAACACGACGCCGCTGCCGATCGGCGCCGGCAACCCGACGTGCACGGCGTGCGAGGCGCCCGCCAGCGGCAGCCCGATCATCGGCGCGCTGACCGATCCGCAGGGCCACTTCAGCATCCAGTACAAGGCGGGCGGCCAGTACAACTTCGGCGTCCCGGCGGGCCAGGACATTCCGCTGGTCATCCAGGTCGGCAAGTGGCGCAAGCAGCTGAAGATCCCGAGCGTCACGGCCTGCCAGACCAACGACCTCGACGGCGTGTTCAACAGCGGCAGCGGCAAGGCGCGGCAGATGCGCCTGCCGGGCAACGGCAGCGAGGGCGACATGCCGCTCATCGCGTTCACCAGCGGCTGCGATCCGGCCGAGTGCTTCCTGCGCCACGTCGGCATCGACGACAGCGAGTTCGCGCCCCCGGGCACCGCCGGCAAGCACGTGCACTTCTACACGGGCTGGGACGGGCCGACCGGCAGCTCGCCGGCGAGCGCCGTCTCGGGCGGCAACACGCCGCAGCAGACGTACCAGTGGTGGTCGAATGCGAGCAACCTGCTCAAGTACGACATCGTCTTCGACGCGTGCGAGTGCGTGCCGAACGATCGCGGCGCCAGCGCCTACGCGGCGATGCAGCAGTACCTCGACAACGGCGGCCGCCTGTTCACGACGCACTTCTATTACAACTGGTTCACGCAGCCGGGCGTGGCCGAGTACGCCAACGTCGCCGCGTGGGCGGCCAATTCGGCGAACGGCTACAGCACGTACTGGATCGACACGAGCTTCCCCAAGGGGCAGGCGTACGGCGCGTGGCTGCTCGCCAACGGCATCGCCACCGGATCGATGCAGGCGGGCATCAGCATCGCCGTGACCGACACGCGCAACGACGTGAACCAGGCCGGGCTGCCGACGTACCCCGACTCGACGCGCTGGATCTACAACGCCGACAGCGCCGGCAGCATGGGCGCGCCGCCCTCGGCGTACAGCACCGAGTACGTCAGCTTCAACACGCCGGTGACCCCCAAGCCCGCGCCCGACGGAGGGGCGGGCCTGCAGTGCGGGCGCGCCGTGTTCAGCGACGTGCACCTGTCGGGCAACAGCGACAACTCGACGTTCCCGAACGAATGCGCCAACGCCGACCCGGGCGGCCAGCACACCGTCAACGAGAAGGCGCTCGAGTTCCTCTTCTTCGACCTGTCGTCGTGCATCCAGAACGACACGCAGCCGCCGCCTCCGCCGCCGCCGCAGTGAACCGAGGCCGCGTGGCGGTCGACTCGCCCCCCTCCCGCGCCGCGTGCGCCGGAGGGGGCGCGCGTTTTGTGGGGCGGCGGGCTAGCCGCCCGCGCGCACGCGCTCGAGCAGCCTCCGCACCCACGGGTCCGCGTCGCCTTCGAGCTCCCTCAGCGCCTCCGCTCGCATGCTCCCCGACAGCCACAGCTTGCGCACCGCGCGCGACAGCGCCCTCACGCTCTCCTCGGGGACGCCGCGCCGGCGCAGGCCCACGACGTTCGCGCCGCGCACGCGCGCGCGGTTGCCCTGCACGACGACGAACGGCGGCACCTCGCGCTCGCACGCGGTCATCGCCGCGACGAACGCGCTCTCGCCGACGCGCACGAACTGCGTGACGCCGCTCAGGCCCCCGAAGGTCACGTGGTCCTCGAGCACCGCGTGGCCGGCGAGCTGCACGCCGTTGGCGAGCACGCACCCGGAGCCGACGACCACGTCGTGCGCCACGTGCGCGCCCACCATGAAGAGGTTCCCGCTGCCGATGCGCGTCGTGCGCCCCGCCGTGCCGCCGTGCACCGTCACGTGCTCGCGGAAGACGTTCCCGTCCCCCGCCTCGACGCGCGCCGGCCCGCCCTCGTGCCGCTTGGCCTGCGGCTCGCCGCCGATCACCGCGAACGGGTGCACGACGTTGCGCGGCCCGAGCACCGCCGGACCCCGCACCACCGCGTGCGCGTGCAGCACGCACCCTTCGGCCAGCACCACCCCCGCCTCGACCACCGCGTACGGCCCCACCACCACGTCGCCCGCCAGCTCCGCGCGCGCATCGACGATCGCGGTGGGATGCACCCTAGCCATCGGCGCACCCAGTCTTCGCGTTGGTTTGGTTTACAGGAAGACGGGAAGACGGGAAGGGTTGGTGGGTTGCGGCGTACACCCCAAATCCTTCCCGTCTTCCCGTCTTCCTGTTCAATCCAACCCCAGCGCGCACAGTGCGTTTCACCCCGCGCGATCGACGACGCTGGCCAGGAGCTCCGCGCTCGCGCACAGCGTGCCGTCGACCGACGCTTCACCGTGGAATTTCCACACGTTGGTGCGGTGGTGCAGGATGCGCACCTCGAGATCGAGGCGGTCGCCCGGGATGACGGGGCGGCGGAACTTCGCCTTGTCGATGCCGAGGAAGTACATGAGGGAGCTCGAGGCGTCGAACGGCTCGCTCGCGTAGGCGAGGATGCCGCCGATCTGCGCGAGCGCCTCGAGCACGAGGACGCCGGGCATGATGGGGCGCGCCGGGAAGTGCCCCTGGAACCAGGGCTCGGCCATCGTCACGGACTTGTGGCCGACGATGCGCTCCTTGGGCACCACCTCCGTAACGCGGTCGACCAGCACGAACGGCCAGCGGTGCGGCAGGATCTGCAGGATGCGGTCGATCTCGAGGCTGGTGCTGATTCTCACGCGTCAACCTCTCGTGCCGGCGCGGCCGATGCCGCGATAAGCCCGGGCCAGCGCGCGCAGCCAGCGCGCGCGCGGCACCGCCGGATATCCTGCCACGACGGCCCCCGGCGGTACATCGCCGATGACGCCGCTCTTGGCGGCGATGCGCGCGCCGTCGCCCACGGTCACGTGGTCGGCGATGCCCACCTGCCCACCCACCAGCACCCCGCGGCCGACGGTGACCGATCCGGCGAAGCCGCACTGCGCGGCGACGATCGTGCCCTCGCCGACGTCGCCGTTGTGGCCGACGTGCACGTGCGCGTCGAGCTTTGCGCCGGCGCGGATGCGCGTCGGCGAGAGCGTGCCTGCGTCGATCGTGCAGAGCGGGCCGATGGACACGTCGTCCTCGAGGACGACCCCGCCGAGCTGCGGCACCGGGCGCACGCGGCCGTCGGGGCCCGTCGCCCAGCCGAAGCCCGGGTGGCCGACGACCGCGCCCGGGCCGACCGTCACGCGCGCGCCGAGCACGACCCGCGGGCCGAGGACGGCGCTCGGCGCGATCGAGCACCCGGGGCCGACCACCGGCGGGGTGTCCGGGACGACGGCGCCGTCGAGCAGCTCGGCCATCGCCCACCCCGCGTGCGGGTGCACCCAGAGCGCCGGCGCCGCCTCGCGCACCGCGTCCGCAAGGCTCGCGTCGACCAGCAGCGCTGCCCCGCGCGCGGCCGCCTCGAGCGCGGCGCCGAGGTACCGCGACGCGAAAAGGGGCGCGAGATCGCCGGCGGACGCCGTCGCGAGCGGCACGATGCGTCCGGGGGCGCATCCCCCTCCGCGCACGACGGTCCCGCCGTGCCTCGCGGCCAGCGCGTCGAGGCTCTCTTCCGGCAGACGGACGGCGGCCTCCCGTGCGTCCGCTCCCGTTCGGGGCGTGCGGACGCGGCCGTCGCCGCTCACGGCCTGGCGGCGGATCCGGACGACGACGACTTGGGGCCGGTCGTCGCGGGCGGCGCCGACGGCGGGGGCGCCGAGCTGCCGTTCGTCCCGTTGGCGATCTGGATGACGCGATCGGTGAGATCGAGGTCGCTGCGCGAGAAGGCCACCGTCGCCCGGTCGACGATGAGGTCGTAGCCGTCGGTTCCGGCGAGGCGCTTGATGGCCGCGATCACGCGCTCGAAGATCGGATCGGTGAGCTCCTTCTGCTTCTTCTCGAGCTCCTTGTTGTACTCGACGAAGGTGGTCTGGAGCTCCACCATCTGCTTCTGCCACTCGTCGACCTTCTTCTGGAGGGCCGCCTGCGAGAGGACGCGCGACTGCTTGTCGATGTCCGCCTTCTGCTTCTGCAGATCGTTCTGGCGCTTGTTGAGCTCCTGCTGGCGGCTGTCGAACAGCTTCTTCAGCGTCGCCTGGGCGCGCAGACCGTCCTCGGTCTGCATGACGGCGCGCTGCACGTCGACGACGGCGACCTTCATCGACTGGGCCGCGGCGGGCTTGCCGATGAGCGAAACCAGGATCGCGACGGCGGCCGCGAGCGCGAGGCGAAGGGGCGTACGCATGGTGCGCACGGCGTACTCAAAGGCTGCCGGCCGGTCAAGCGGGCGAAGAGCCCGCCGTCGGCGGCTCGTCAGGGCCTTGGAGCGCCGCGACGATCTTGACCAAGCCTTCGAGGAATGCGTCCTGCTCCGCTGACGACAGGGTGCCGACGGCGCCGAGGACGAAGGGCCGCCAGCGGGCCGTCGCATTCGCTTCGTAACGGCCGGCCGGCGTGAGAGACAGCTTCCGGGCACGCGTGTCGTTGGTATCCAGGTCCCTCGTGACCAGCCCCTTCCGGACGCACACGCGCACGGAATCGCTGATGGTGGGCACGCTCAGCCCGAGACGATCCGCGAGATCGCTGGCGCGCATCGAGCCATGGACGCTCAGAATCGTGAGCATCCGCGCTTGCGTCGCCGATAGACCGCGACGGTCCGCGGTGTTGGCGAACTGGCGCTCGACGGCCTGCGACACGTCGCTCAGCGCCTCCGCGATCCGCTCCGCGGTCGTCCCGCTGCGCTTTCCGGGAACTGTCCCCTTACGCATGGCGCCAAGATAGTTAGGACTCCTAACTATCTCACGCTACCGCGCCGTGCTGCCCCTGGCCCGCCCACGCTCAGGGAGACGGCGGGGCGCCGCAGTCGCTCGTGCCCACCTCCACCTGCACGGTCACGTACTCGACCTGCAGGACCTCGCGGATGCGCTCGGAGAGGCGCTGGCCGAGGTGGGGGTCGTTCGAGTCGCTGCGGACGTGCACCGTCACCGCGTCGTGGCCGGCGCCCAGCGTCCAGACGTGCAGGTCGTGCACGCCGCAGACGCCCGGGAACGCGGCGACCACCTGGCGGATGGCGGCGACGGGCAGGTGGGCCGGGGCCGCCTCGAGCAGCACGTGCAGCGCGTCGCGCAGGAGGCGCAGCGAACCGACGAGGAGGATGGCGGCCACGATGAAGCTGGCGATCGGATCGGCGGCCGGGTTCCCACCGAAGCGGATGAAGACCGCCGCGCCGATCGCGGCGACGGCCCCGAGCGTGTCGCCGAGCAGGTGAAGCCACGCGCCGCGCAGGTTGAGGGTGTGGCCGTGGACCTTGGGGTGTGCGGGCCCGGGTGCGTGCGCGTGCTGGTGCGCGTGCTCGTGCGCGTGGTCGTGCCCATGATCGTCCGGGTTGTCCGGGTCGTGCGCGTGGCCGTGGCCGATGGCGTCGTGCAGGAGCCACGCGCTCAGGCCGTTGACGAAGAGCGCCATCACGGCCACGACCAGCATGATGCCGGCATCGGGCGGCCTGTGCCCGCGCAGCGCTCCGATCCCCTCGACGACGATCCCGACGGTCGTCAGCAGCACGAGCAGCGCGCTGAACACGCCCGCCACCGGCTCGGCGCGGCGCAGCCCGTAGGTGAAACGCGGCGTCGGCCGGCGCACCGCCAGGCGCATCGCCAGCAGGCTGACGGCCAGCGCCAGCACGTCCATCAAGAGGTGGAGCGCGTCCGCCTGCAGCACCACGCTGTCGGCGACGATCGCGCCACCCAGCTCGAGCACGAAGAAGCCGCCGACCAGCGCGATGACCATCCCCAGCCGCCGCGCCTGCCGCGCCTCGTTGGGCGTGAAGGCGCCCTGCACGACGCGCGTGCCGGAGGCAGGCCGGGGCGCTTCGTGGTGGTGGTCGTGCGCGGGCGCGTGCTCGTGCTCGTGCTCGTGCTCGGCGTGGTCGTGCGCGTGACCGTCGGCGGCGTCGGGATGAGGCATCACAAGAGCACGTAGTCGTCTGCCACGGCGGCGGGGGCCGAGTCCAGCGCGCGCGTCGTCTCGTCGTCGCGTCGCACCGCCGTCATGTACAGGCCGTGCAGGATGGCGGGGTGATCCTGCACGAGCGAGAGGAAGTCCTCCCGCGGGAGAAACAGCGTCACCGTCGGGTGCACCGCGATGACGTCGGCGTTCGCGCGCCGGCGCAGCACGAGCGCCACCTCGCCCACCGTCTCCCCGGCCGGCAGCGTCGCGAGCACGACCGGCTCGCCGCCGTCGTGCGCCACGACCGCGACCTCGCCGGAGGCCACCAGGTGCAGCCCCTGCGCCTCCTCCCCTTCGGTCACGAGCTTGTCGCTCTTCTCGAAGATGCGCGTCTCGAAGCGCTCGACGAGCATCGCCCGCTGGCCCGACGGGACGTTGACCAGCACGGGCGAGGTGCGCGTGAGGTTCGCGACCATGCGCCGCCGGCAGTGCGCCGCCAGCTCGCTGCCGACCTCGGGCCGCTGATCGGCGACCGCCTCGAGCGCCTCGCGCCTGGCCACGAGCAGGATCGACGGGCGCGTCGCCACGACGCTGGCCGCGCGCGGCGCGCGCGACAGGAGCGCCATCTCGCCGAACAGCGCGCCGCTGACCAGGCGCGCGAGCACGATGCGCGCCGCCTCCTCGTCCGCGCCGCCGGGGCCGTGGCGGAAGACCTCGAGCTCGCCGCGCGCGACGATATACGCCTCCGAGCCCTCCTCCCCTTCCCGGATGACCGGGTGCCCGGCGGGCACGGTGATCATCTCGAAGGCCTCGACGAGCGCCCGCAGCGCGTCCTTGGAGAGCGCGCTGAAGAGCGGTAGCGGCGAGATGAGCGGCAGCTCGGCGCCGGCCGACGCCTCCTCGTACGAGCGCGTGGCGGCGTGGATGATCTGCGTGGCCTTCGACGTGAGCGCCGGTCCGGTGAGAAAGGAGCTGAGCGGCTGAAACCCCTCGAGGTGCGGCAGCGGTGGCGGCGGGGCCGCGGTCTCCTGCAGCCGCTGCGATCCGGCGCAGAAGGCGGCGGCGACCTGGTCGAGCAGACCGCCGAGGTCCGCGCCGAGCGCGCGCAGATCGCCCACGGCGGCGATGGCCAGCGGCAGGTTGCCGGCGTCGATGGCGCGGCGCACGGCGAGCTCGAAGCCCTCCCGGGCCGCCTCGGGGCGCCCCAGCTGTTCGAGCAGGCGGCTGGTGATGACGAGCGCGCTCGGGGCCGAGGCGTCGCGCTCGACGGCGGCCGCGCTCCACCGCAGCGCCGCCTCCGTCTCGTCGGCCAGCAGCAGCGTCAGCGCGCGGTCGATCGGTGAATCGGTCGTCTGGGCGCCGGGCAGGTCCGGCGGGGCGGCTCGCATGGCGCCGCCATCGTATCACTCCTCCTCGGACTGCCTCTTGCCACCTTCGGCGCGTTCCATGAACTCGCTCATCGCGTCGGCCGTGGCCGCCACGAGCGGCAGCACGCGCGGGTAGTCCATGCGCGTCGGCCCGATGATGCCGATCGTGCCCGCGGCGCGCCCGTGCGACGAGTACGCGGCGCCGACGATGGCGAGCTGGCCGCCCCCGAGCTCCCCGACCTCCTCGCCCACGACCACGTGGCCGCCCTTGTTCTGCATGGCCAGGTCGAGCAGCTCGACGAGCTTCTCGCGCGCGTCGAGCGCGGTCACCAGCTGGCGCACCGTGCCGGCGTCGTGGAACTCGGGCTGCCCGAGCAGCTTCTCCTGCCCCTCGATGACCAGGTCCTTCTCGCCCGACGTCGCCCCCTCGAGCGCCGCCCCGCCGAGCTCGAAGGCGCGGCGGCGGAGCTCGTCGCTCTGCACGCGCTCGGTCTGCAGCCGCCGGTCGAACAGCTCGCGCACGTCGCCGAGCGTGCGCCCCTCGACCACGTCGTCGAGGAGGTTGTGGATGCGCTGCAGATCGGCCTCGCTCACGCTCACCGACAGGAAGCGGTTCTGGACGCTGCCGTTCTTCATGACGAGCACCGCCAGCACCTCGTCCGGGCCCGTGCGCAGGAAGCGCAGCTGCTTGAGCACCAGCGCCTCGGCGCGCGGCGCCACGACGACGGCGGCCGTCCCGGTGAGCTCCGAGAGCAGCTTGCCCGTCTCGCGCATCACGTTCTTGCCCGGGTCGAGCGACGAGAAGCGCTCGCGGATGCTGTCCTCCTCCTCGTTCGTGAGGTCGCGCACCTGCATCAGCGCGTCGATGAACAGGCGGAAGGCGCGGTCGGTGGGCACGCGCCCGGCGCTCGTGTGCGGCTGGCGCAGGTAGCCCATCTCCTCGAGGTCGGAGAGGACGTTGCGGATGCTGGCGGGCGACAGATCGAGCCCGGACTTCTTGGCGAGCGTGCGCGACCCGACGGGCTCGCCCGTGGCGACGTACTCCGTCACGCAGTGATAGAGGACCTGGCGTGCGCGGGCGCTGAGGTCGGTCATCTCGCTCTTCCCATCTTAACACCGCCCGGGGCGCCGCACATTTGGCACGGTCGAGCTCGGGCGCTACCCTCCCGGCCCATGGGCGGAAGCCTCGCCCGCGCCCTCGGCGCGCTCCCCACGCTCGCCACGCTCGCCACGCTCGCCGCCGTCACCGCGGCGCCTCCCGCCGCGGCGGGGCTGTTCCTGCCGCCGGTGCTGCGGCCGGTGCCCGCGTCGCTCGGGCGCGAGGCCGATCCGCCGGCCCAGCGCTACGCGCGGCTCGACCGCGTCGCCTGCGAGGCGGAGCTCGGCCGCCGGGGCATCCCGTTCGAGCGGGTCGACGAGGCGCGCGGGGTGCTCGCGCCCGTGCGTCTCGAGGGGCCACTGCACGGCGTCACGTTCACCTCCGGGCTGTCCGAGGCCCGGCGCGCCACCTCCCCGTGGGAGATCGCCGACTGCCGCCTGGTGCTCGCGCTCGACGACTTCGCCGCGCAGCTCGCGGCGCACGGCATCGTGAAGGTCGTACACTACTCGATGTACCGCCCGCCCCCGTCGCGGTGGCCCGAGGGCCGGCTCGCCTCGCGTCACCCCGGCGGGCTCGCCATCGACGCCGCGGTGTTCGTCAAGGGCGACGGCTCCAGGCTCGACGTGCTGAAGGACTTCCACGGCCGCATCGGCGCGCACACCTGCGGCCCGGGCACCGGGCCCCGCCCGGCGACGCCGCAGGCGCTCGAGCTGCGGCGCATCGTCTGCGACGCCGCCGCGGCGCACATCTTCAACGTGGAGCTGACGCCCGACTACAACTGGAAGCACCGCAATCACTTCCACCTGGAGGTGGCGGCGGGGGTGCGCTGGTTCTTCGTGCACTAGTCGCTGGAAGCAGCGGGGTTGAACAGGAAGACGGGAAGACGGGAAGGATCTGGGGGGGCCGTCACATGCCGGAGGCGACGAGGTTGAATGTATCGTCGGCGCTCGGCCCGGGCGCGCCGCCGTCGGCGTTGTCGGTCCACTCGTAGACGTACCAGCGGTCCTTGTACGTCGCGCGGTTGGGGACCATCTGCGTGCTCGCCCAGAAGGCGGCGGCGCTCGTGCCCGGCGCGAAGAAGCCGTACGCGATGAAGCACAGGGTGCCGCTCGTCGGCTCGACCGCGAGCTGCACGACGAAGTAGTCGTGGGCGGCGGTGAGGTTCGACATCGGCGCGGTGACGAGCGCCGTTTTGCTCGAGCGCTGGACGAACGACGCGGTCATCGCGTTCCCGTCGACGGTCACGTACACGGGCGTGAGCGACTGATTGTTCATGTACGCGACGCCGAGCTGGCCGAACGCGCCGCCGCCGGCGACGAACGTGTCGCCCACCCCCGTGATGGGACGGTTGGTGGCCGGATCGAGCACGCCGCCGGCGTCCTGCCCGAGCGCGGCGACGACGACGGCGGGCGTGCAGCTCGCGGCGAGCGCCGCGCCGATGGTCGAGCCGGCGTCCTCGTCGGCGGCGAGCCCGTCGAGGACGACCGTGGCGTGGGCGTTGGCGCACACCTCGTCGACGACCATGTCGGTGCAGGCGGCGCCCGTGCAGAACTGGGCCGTCGTGCACACGGTGCCGCAGCTGCCGCAGTTGTTCGGGTCCCGGGTCGGGTCGACGCACTGGCCCGAGCAGCAGGTGAGGCCTCCGTCGCAGGCGAGGCCCGCATCGGGAGCGCACTCGGGGCCGGCCTCGCTCGCGTCCCCGCCGGCATCGGCGCCCGTGTCGGCGGCGTCGGAGCCGCTGTCGGCGGCGCCATCGGTCCCCGCGTCGGCGGCGTCGGCCGCGGCGGAGTCGCCGGCCGCGTCGGGCGATGGCTCCTCCGGAGCATCGGGCGCGGTCTGGTCGCCCGTCGCGTCCGGCGTGGTCGAGTCGGAGCCGCCGTCCGTCGGCGGCGCAGGGCCGTTGCCCCCGCCGCACGCGACGAAGGCCCCGGCGGCGCTCGCCGCGAGCAGCACCAGGCACGCGGCGGCAGCGCGAGGGGGCCGAAGCGTCGATCGCACCATGGTGGACCATGTTAACAGAGGAGGCGCGCTGACGCGCAGCCGTCTTGCTGGTACAAGGCGCGCGGTGACCGCCGCCGCTGCCGAACCGTCCGTCGCCACCGCCACCTCGGCGCGCCCGCGCGAGCTGTTCGGTCACCCCATCGGCCTCTCCGTCCTGTTCTTCACGGAGATGTGGGAGCGCTTCTGTTACTACGGCATGCGCGCGCTGCTCGTGCTGTACGTGGCCCAGCACCTGGCGCAGCCGGGCGTGGCGCCGCACATCCCCGGCTTCTTCGCCATCCGCCACGGCCTCGAGGCGGTCTTCGGCCACCTCGACGACGAGCAGTTCGCCGATCAGATCTACGGCCTTTACACGGCCTTCGTGTACCTGACGCCGGTGTTCGGCGGCATCCTCGCCGACCGCGTCCTCGGCCAGCGCAAGTCGGTCATCATCGGCGGCGTCGTCATGGCGGTGGGCGAGTTCATGCTGATGCGCGACTCGCTCTTCTTCGCCGGGCTGCTGACGCTCATCGTCGGCAACGGCTTCTTCAAGTCGAACGTCTCGACCCAGGTGGGCGCGCTCTACGAGCAGGGCGACGAGCGCCGCGACCGCGCCTTCAACGTCTTCTACGTCGGCATCAACCTCGGCGCGTGGCTGTCGCCGTTCGTCTGCGGCACCCTGGGGCAGACCGTCGGCTGGAAGTGGGGCTTCGGCTCGGCGGGCGTGGGGATGATCGTCGGCCTCGGCATCTACCTCTGGGGCCAGAAGTACCTCGCGCCCGACCAGATCATGCGAGCCGCGTCCGCCGCCGAGCAGGCCGGGAAGGCCAAGCCGCGGCCGTTCACGCGCGGCGAGTGGGCGCGGATCATCGCGCTCGTCGTGCTCTGCGCGCTCAACATCTCGTGGTGGGGCGTCTACGAGCAGCAGGGCAACTCGCTGCAGTTCTGGGCCGACAGCAAGGCCGACCTGCACGTCCTGCGCTGGCTCGGCAGCGACTGGCAGATGCCCTCGACCTGGTTCCAGTCGATCAACCCGGCGTTCATCTTCCTGCTGACGCTCGTCGTCAACCCGTTCTGGGCGTGGCTCGCCCGGCGCGGCAAGGACCCGTCGAGCGTCATGAAGATGGCCATCGCGTGCTTCCTGCTCGGGCTGTCGTTCCTCATCATGATCGGCGGCGGGCGCGTGGTCGACTCCGGCCACAAGGCGAGCTTCGGGTGGCTCGTCGGCTGCTCGGCGCTGCTCACGCTCGGCGAGATCTACCTGTCCCCGGTCGGGCTCTCGCTCGTGACCAAGATCGCGCCGGTGCGCATCGTCTCGATGATGATGGGCATGTGGTTTCTCTCGAGCTTCTTCGGCGACTACCTGTCCGGGTACCTCGCCACGTTCGCCAACCGCATGTCCTCGAGCGCCTTCTTCCTGCTGCTGGCGTCGATCTCGCTCGCGACGGGCGTGCTCATGATCGTCCTGTACCTGCCGCTCAAGAAGGCGATCGGCGACGAGAACGCGGCCCGGAGCTGACGCCACCGCAGACGAACCGTGGTGTCCCCCGTCCTCGAGAACATGGTTCGGACTCCGAACCATCTCGCGGTCGGCGAGAGAGGCCCCCTGGGCCACGGTGGCCTCGTTCCGCTGGCCCCTCCGGGCTGCGCCGTGGGCCGGTCGGTTCGGCGCGTCGGCGGCCGCGGCGAGCCCATTTCCCGAAGCGTTCCGGTCATCGTCATCGCCGCAATGTCTCGAGCACCGCGCGCATGTCCTCGGGCATCGGCTGTTCCCAGCGCATCGCGCGCTCCGTCGCGGGGTGCACGAAGCCGAGCTCCGCCGCGTGCAGCATCAGCCGCGGCGCCTCGATGAGCGGCCCCGGAAAGCGGCGCACGTAGACGCGCTCGCCGACGAGCGGGTGGCCCGCCTCGCTCAGGTGGATGCGGATCTGGTGGGTGCGCCCGGTCTCGAGGCGGCAGGCGACGAGCGTCGCGCCGCGCAGCGCCTCGAGGCGCTCCACGTGCGTGATGGCCTCGCGCGCGCCGTGCGGCGGGGTGCCGCGCGCCGACCCGCGCAGGCCGTCGCCGCGGTTCTCGACGAAGAAGCTGCGCAGGGTGCCCGCCCGCACGTCGCCGTGCGCGATGGCGAGGTAGCGCCGGTGCACGGTGTGCCCGCGGAACTGCCCCGCCAGGCTCTGCTTGGCGAGCCAGGTGCGCGTGAAGACGACCAGGCCGCTCGTCTCCTTGTCGAGGCGGTGGACCACCCCCAGGTTCGGCCGGCCTCCCCGCACCTTGCCGCGCGCCTCGAGCCACGCGCGCACGCGGGCGTCGAGCGTGTCGGTGTCCTGGGGGTCGTACGGGATGGTGCTGATGCCGGGGGGCTTGCGGACGACGACCACATGGGGGTCGAGGTACGCCACGTCCTCGTCGGCGAGCCTCGCCCGCCCCGGCCGCGGCGCCCGCTCGTCGATCGCGATCTCGGTCCCGGCACGCACGCGCGTCGTGGGGTCGGTCACGACGACGCCGCCTGCGCTCACCTTTCCTCTCGCGATCCAGTCGCGCGCCTTGCCCCAGCTCGTGGCGAAGGCGACGCGCACGGCGCGGTCGAGCGGCCCCTCGAGCTCGGGCGTCACCTTCTTGCGCGTGGAAGCCACCGCCTGCTGCCTTCTAGCACCCCCTCGCAACCGGCTCTCCTTGCTTGACACTGTGTGCTCCGGGTCCGCACAATCGGGCCAGACTGCGGTTTTCCGCGGAGCGGAGAAGCCACGTGCCCAAGACCCTGCTCGCCGTCGACGACAGCGCCACGATGCGCAAAGTGCTCGAGATCACGTTCGCGGGCGAGGACTTCCGCGTGCTCGCCGTCGACGGTACGGCGAAGGCGCTCGCGCAGCTCGGCGAGGGACCGGTGGCCGCGGTCATCGACACGTCGCTCGAGGGCGACGACGGCTACGCGCTCGCCAAGGAGCTTCGCTCGCGCGACCCGCGCATGGCCATCGTACTGATGGCGAGCCGCTACAACCCGTACGACGCCAACCGCGGACGCGACGCCGGGGCCGACGATTACGTCGACAAGCCGTTCGACACGCAGGCGCTCATCGACAAGCTGAAGAAGGCGATCGGCACGCGCGAGGCCGGCAAGGGCGCGGTCGCGGCGCCCCCGGCGCCCGCTCCCGCACCGCCGGCCCCCGCGCCCGCCCCTCCCGCCCCGCCCCCTGCGCCGTTCGCAGCCCCGGTTCGCCCGCCCGTCGTCACCCCGGCGACCGGCGCGCGCCCGCTCATCACGACGCAGCGCACCCACACGCTGTCGTTCGAGGGCAACCAGGCCTCCCCTCCGGCGCCTCCCGCCGTCGTGTCGAGCCCGTTCGCGCGCACCGCGCCCTCGGGCGTGCCCATCGTGCAGGCGCCGCAGCCGCTCGCCCCCGCATCGGCCGGTCACGCGCACCCCATCGTTCCCGTCGCTCCTGCCGCCCCCCCGCCGCCTGCACCGCCGCCGGCGCGCGTCGAGGCCGGCCCGGTCGCCGCGGCCGTGAACGGACAGCTCGCCGGCAAGCTCGGGGAGCTCGGCCTGACGCCGCAGCAGGCGGAGGCCGTGCTCGCGCTGTCGCGCGACGTCGTCGAGCGCGTCGTGTGGGAGGTCGTCCCGCAGCTCGCCGAGGTGATGATCAAGGAAGAGATCGCGCGGCTCACGCGCGACGGCTGACCTGCGCTCGACCGGCGCTCCGTGGCACATTGATCGCGGATGCCCGACGACGACGAGGCCCTGAAGTCCCTGGCCCGCGCCATCCAGCGCGTCGAGGAGCTGCTCGACCGGCTCCCGCTCGCGACGGGCAGGGATCTGCGCGAGCGCATCGCGGTCCTGCGCACGGTGATGCTCGAGAAGCGCCCACCGGCGCTCGTGCTCGTCGGGCGGCGGGGCGCCGGCAAGTCGTCGCTCGTCAACGCGCTGTTCGGCGCGAAGATGGCCGAGCTCGGGCACGTCACGGCGCAGACCGGGCGGGGGCGCTGGTACGACTACGAGCGCTCCGGCGGCTCGATGTCGATCCTCGACACGCGCGGGCTGCAGGAGGGCTCCGCCCCGGCCGAGGACGACGCCGCGCCGACGGCGCTCGAGTCGATCGCTCTGGAGCTGCGCGTCAAGGCGCCGGACGTCGTGGTGTTCGTCATCAAGGCCAGCGACGTCGACGCCGCCGTCGATGCCGACCTCGACGCCCTCGAGCACGTCTACGACGAGGTGCGGCGCGCCCACCGCGGCGAGCCTCCGCTCGTGTGCGTCGTCACCCACTGCGACCTGCTCGAGCCGAAGGCGACGCGCCTGCACCGCGCCGCCGAGGAGCCGGTCGACGACGTCGCGGAGAAGAAGCGGCACGTGACGGCCGCCGAGCACGCGATCGCCCGCAAGATCGACGCGCGCGCCAGGCTGCGCGACCGCCACGTCGCCACGCTCGGCGTCTCGTCGTACATGTCCTGGCGCGACGGCGGCGAGCGGCGCGCCGACGAGCGCTGGCGCATCGACGAGCTGGCGGTCACGCTCTTCCGCCACCTGCCGGACGCCGGCCGCGCGGAGCTGGCGCGCGCCACGCAGGCCCGCGCCGTGCAGGAGGAGCTGGCGGCGACCCTCACGAAGGCGACCGCCGCGGTCTGCGCAGGGATCGCCGCCGCCCCCATCCCGGTGGCCGACGTCGTCCCGCTGACGACGCTGCAGGCCGGCCTGGTCGCCGGCATCGCGTGGATCGGCGGCCGCTCGGTCGACAAGCGCGGCGCCACCGAGTTCCTGACGGGCCTGGGGGCCAACGTGGGGGTGGCCTACGCGCTGCGCGAAGCCTTCCGCGCGCTGATGAAGATCGTCGCGCCCGGCGGCGGACCGATCGTGTCGGCGACGATCGCCTTCAGCGGGACGATGGCCATCGGCGCCGGCGCGCGCGCGTACTACATCGGCGGGCTGTCGCTCGAGCAGGCGCGCCGCGTCTTCGCGCGACGGCGGGCGCGGGGCGAGGACGGCGGCGGAGGCGACGACGGCGGCGCGAGCGACCGCGACGCGTGACGTGCTAATCAGCACCATTCCGATGACGGACGCCCGCTCCCCCGCCGCTGCCGCCGCGACCGCCGACGCCGCGCCCGCGCTCGATCAGCCCTACGATCCGGCCAAGGTCGAGCCGCGCTGGTACGAGTTCTGGGAGAAGCACGGCGTCTTCGCCGCGACCGACGCGCCGGGCGACGCGCGGCCCGTCTACGTCGTGCCGATGCCGCCGCCCAACGTCACCGGCAGCCTGCACATGGGCCACGCCCAGCGCTGCACGCTCGAGGACACGCTGGTGCGCTGGCACCGCATGCGCGGCTACAACGCGCTCTGGCAGCCGGGGACCGACCACGCGGGCATCGCCACGCAGCTCGTCGTCGAGCGCACGCTCGCGCGCGAGGGCAAGAGCCGCCACGACCTCGGCCGCGACGCCTTCGTGGCGCGCGTGTGGCAGTGGCGTCGCGAGACGGGCGACCGCATCCTGCTCCAGCAGCGGATCCTGGGCGCGAGCGCCGACTGGTCGCGCGCCAAGTTCACGATGGACCCGGACATGAGCCGCGCCGTGACGGAGGCGTTCGTGCGCCTCTACGAGCAGGGGCTGATGTACCGGGCGACGCGCCTCATCAACTGGTGCCCCGAGTGCCGCACGTCGCTGTCGGACCTGGAGGTCGAGAACGAGGAGGGGGCGAACGGGGAGCTGTTCGAGTTCGCCTACGAGATCGAGGGTGGCGGCGAGATCGTCGTGGCGACGACGCGCCCCGAGACGATGCTGGGCGACACCGCGGTCGCCGTCCACCCGGACGACCCGCGGTACACGGCCTTCCACGGAAAGCGCGTCAAGCATCCCTTCGTCGACCGCACCTTCCCCATCATCACCGACGCCATCCTGGTCGACCCGAAGTTCGGCACCGGCGCCGTGAAGGTCACCCCGGCGCACGACTTCAACGACTTCGCGACGGGCAAGCGCCACGGGCTCGAGGAGATCGGCATCCTGAACCCCGACGGGACGCTCAACGAGAACGCCGGCCGCTTCGAGGGCATGGACCGCAAGGAGGCGCGGCGCGCGGTCAAGAAGGCGCTCGAGGAGAAGGGCCTGGCGCGCGGGAGCAAGCCGCACACGCTGACCTTGCCGCGCTGCCAGCGGTCGGGCGGCGTCGTCGAGCCGATGATCTCGACGCAGTGGTTTCTCAAGATGAAGTCGATGGCCGACCAGGCCCTCGAGGCGGTGCACTCGGGCAAGACGGAGATCGTCCCGGCCGAGTGGGTCAAGACCTACGACCACTTCATGGAGAACATCCAGGACTGGTGCGTGTCGCGCCAGCTCTGGTGGGGGCACCAGATCCCCGCGTGGCACGGGCCGGGCGGGCAGATCGTCGTCGCGCGCGAGCGGCCGAAGGAGCTCGGTCCCGAGTGGACGCAGGATCCGGACGTGCTCGACACCTGGTTCTCGAGCGCGCTCTGGCCGTTCTCGACGCAGGGCTGGCCGGGCGAGACGCCGGCCTTGAAGAAGTTCTACCCCGCGAGCGATCTCGAGACGGGCTACGACATCCTCTTCTTCTGGGTCGCGCGCATGATGATGTTCGGGCTGCACTTCATGGGCGAGGTGCCGTTCCGGCGCGTGCTGCTCTCGGGTCTCATCGTCGACGAGACGGGCGACAAGATGAGCAAGGTCAAGGGCAACGTCATCGACCCGCTCGATCTGGTGCACGGCACGACGTTCGCCGAGATGGTCAAGAAGACGCTCCCGGGCGCGCCCGAGGGCGAGGCGATGGCCAAGTTCAAGAAGGCCTACCCGTCGGCGGCGGCGATGGGCAGCGGCTTCCCGGCGTTCGGCGCGGACGCCGTGCGCTTCACGCTGGCGACGTACCCGCCGAGCAACAAGCGCATCGCGCTCGCCCCCAAGCGCATCGAGGGCAATCGCCACTTCCTCAACAAGATCTGGAACGCCACGCGCCTCGCGCTCGACCTGCTCGGCGACTACCGCTGGTCGGAGGACGAGGCGGGCGTCGTGCCCCCAAACGTGGACGCCGCCGAGCCCCGGTCGCCCGCCGCGGTGCGCGCGGCGCCCAGGGGCTTCTACAACCAGTGGATCCGCTCGCGCTTCGCCGCGACGTGCGAGGTGGTGCACGCGGGCCTCGACGCCTTCCGCGTCGACGAGGCGGCGCACGCGGTCTACCGCTTCTTCTGGAACGAGCTCTGCGACTGGTATCTCGAGCTCGCCAAGCCGATCCTGCGCAAGCAGACCGACGGCACGTTCCCGCGCCCCGATCGAGTCGTCGGATGGGGCCCCGACCCCATCCAGGTGCCCGAGACGCAGGAGACGCTCGCGTACGTGCTCGAGGGATCGCTGCGCCTCATGCACCCGCTGATGCCGTTCCTCACCGAGGAGCTTTGGCAGCGCGTGCCGCGGCCGCGATCGCGCAAGACGAGCATCGCCCTGGGGCCGTACCCCACGCCGGACCGCGAGAAGGGGGCGCGCGATCCCGAGGTCGAGGCGCGGATGGAGACGCTCCAGCAGGTGATCTCGGCGGCCCGCACCGTGCGGAGCGAGCACGAGGTGCACCCGGCGGCCGAGATCCCGCTGCGGCTGCGGTCGGGCAGCCCGGAGGTCGTCGCGTTCCTCCGGGGCCACGTCGAGGCGATCCGCGGCCTGGTCAAGACGAAGGGCGATCCGGCGTTCGAGGCGACCGGCGGCCCGCGCGAGGCGGGGACCACGGTCAGCGTCGTGCCGAGCGCGCTGGGGCCGATCGAGGTGCTGGTAGGCCTCAAGGGGCTGGTCACGCGCGATCAGGAGAAGGTGCGCGTCGAGCGGGAGCTCAAGCGCATCGAGAAAGACGTCGCCGCCATCGAGAAGAAGCTGGCGTCGCCTGGCTTCGTCGACCGCGCGCCCAGGGAAGTGGTCGACGACGCGCAGCGCCAGCGCGTCACGCTCCTCGAATCGAAGGAGCGCCTCGAGGAGGCGAGGAAGCTCGCCGACGAGCTGTGACGCACGTCGGGGCCGCGAGGGCGCGTCCGACGCGTCAATCGTACGAGCAGTAGTTCGGCTCGTTGGTGCCCTGGACGCAGTGCGACGGCGACGGGCAGAGCCCCTGCACGCACGCCCCCGTGTTGCAGTTGCTCTCCGAGCAGTGGTACGGCGTCGTGTCGATCGCGCAGCAGCCGCTCCAGCACTCGCTGTTCGCGTTGCAGTCGACGCACTGATAGTGCCCGCCGAGCAGCTGACAGTTCTGCGCCTTCGTGACGCCGGCGGTCCTGCACTGCACGCCGCAGACGCCGCAGTTGGCGTTCGTGCTGGTCAGGACGGGCAGACCGCCGCAGCACCGCGCGATGTCGACGCCCGCTTCCCAGTTGAAGCCCTGGGGGCACGCCGTGGTGTCGGCGCACGCGCCGCTGCCGTTGCAGTACCCGCACTGGCACGCCCCCAGGTACGCGCAGAAGGTGCCCGCCTCCAGCGGGTGCCGGTCGCAGTGGCCGGCGCGGCACGTCGGCCGCGCGTTGCACGGGTCCGCGTCGCCGCACGACGCGTCGTCGGGGAGCGTGGCGCACGGATCGGCGGGCGCTTCGGCGCCGGCATCCACCGGCGCGTCGCCGGCTCCGTCGACGACGTCGACCGCGTCCTCCGTCACGTCGAGGCACCCTCCGTCGGCGCACGGATCGACCGCCGCGTCGTCGAAATGCACGAGGAGCGAGCAGCCGGCGAGGAGGGCCGCACCGGCCGCGCTCAGGGCGAGCTTGCGCCGGGTCATCCGCACGCGAAGCAGCCTAGCACTTGCGGCGCTCTCGAACCGTTCAGGAGCGCGGACGCAGGGGGTGTCCCCGGTCCTCGAAAATGGTTCGGACTCCTAACTATCTCGCGGTCGGCGCCAGCGGCCCCCTGCGCCGGCTTCGAGCGAACGCACCCCGAAGGCCCACCCCGGTCGAGCTTCTCGCCCCTGCATATCGCGCTACGCTCGCCTCTCCCGATGGCCTTCCCGACCGACGACGCCCTCGACGCCGCGCTGCGCGCCACGGTGGAGTGGCTGCGCAGGCAACCCGACGTGCGCTACGGCGAGGTTCGCTTCGTCGAGGACCGCGGCGAGCGCCTGCGCGTGCGCGACGGACGACCCGAGCAGGTGACGACCGAGGCCTCGCGCGGCGTCGGCGTCCGCGTGCTCGGCGCGCGCACCTGGGGCTTCGCGTGCACCGCCGACACGAGCGAAGGTGGCTTACTCGCCGCCGCCCGGCGGGCGCTGGCCATCGCGCGCGCCTCGGCCGCCGTCGCCCGCGCGCCGGTCGTCCTCCCCGAGCAGCCGCCGCAGCGCGGGAGCTACCGGACACCGCTCGCCGTCGACCCGTTCACCGTCCCGGTGGAGGACAAGCTGGCCGCGCTCGACGGGCCCGTGCGCGCGCTGCGCACCGGCGACGCGCGCCTCAAGAGCGCCGAGGCGTGGATGGACTGGACGCGCCAGAGCAAGCGCCTGCTCACCACCGAGGGGACCGACCTCGCGCAGGCGTTCACCTACGGCGCCTGCGGCATGCACGTCTTCGCCCTCGGCGACGACGGCACCTCGCAGCGCCGCAGCTACCCGACCTGGCAGGGCGGCGACGGCTTCCAGGCCGGCTGGGAGCGCGTGCAGGCGCTCGACCTGACGGGCCAGACCGACCGCATGAAGGACGAGGCGCTCGCGCTGCTCGTCGCGCCCGCCTGCCCGGCCGACACGCGCACGCTGCTGCTCGAGTCGTCGCAGGTCGCGCTGCAGATCCACGAGTCGTGCGGCCACCCGACCGAGCTCGATCGCGCGCTCGGGACCGAGATCTCGCTCGCCGGCGGCTCGTTCATGCAGCCGACGATGCTCGGGCGGCTGCGCTACGGCTCGCCCCTCGTGACGATCGTGGCCGACTCCACGACCGAGGGGGGCAACGGCACCTTCGGCTGGGACGACGAGGGGGTCCCCGCCGGCAAGCGCGCCCTCGTCGAGCAGGGCCTGTTCGTCGATTACCTGTCGAGCCGCGAGACGGCCGCCGCGCTCGGGCGCGCCTCGACCGGCACGATGCGCGCGGAAGGCTGGAACCGCAGCCCGCTCATCCGCATGGTCAACGTCTCGCTCGACCCGGGCGCCTGCGGCGGGCTCGACGACCTGGTGGCCGACACCGACGACGGGGTGCTGATGGCCACCGACAAGAGCTGGAGCATCGACGACATCCGCCTGAACTTCCAGTTCTCGTGCGAGATCGCCTGGGAGGTGAAGCGCGGCAGGCGCACGCGCATCCTTCGCGACCCGTTCTACACCGGCATCACCCCGCGGTTCTGGGGTTCGTGCGACGCGGTCTGCGGCCCGGCCGAGTGGAGGCTGTGGGGCGTGACCACGTGCGGCAAGGGCGATCCGGTGCAGACGATGCACGTCGGCCACGGCGCCAGCCCCGCGCGCTTCCGCGACGTGCGGGTCGGGAGCGCGTCGTGAGCGCGAACGCCGGCGCGGACGCGCCCGCGGGCGCGGACGCGGGCGCAGGCGCGAACGGCGAGGAGCTTCTGGGGCTCTGCCGCGAGGTGCTCGCCGCGGCGGGCGAGGCCGAGGTCGAGATCTACGCGCGCCTGGCCGAGCGCGGGTGCGCGCGCTTCGCCATCGGCGAGCTCGGCCAGCACATGGAGCTCGTCGAGCCGCAGGCGGTCGTGCGCGTCGCCCACGGCCGGCGCGTCGCCGAGACCGTGACCAGCCGCCTCGATCGAGCGCACCTCGTCGACGTCGTGCGCGACACCGCCCGGTCGGCGCGCCTCGTCCCCGAGGTGGAGGGCTTCGCCGGGTTCGCGCGCGCCGGCGACGGCGACGGACCCCCGCCGGCCGTGCCCCCGCGGTTCGTCGACGCGACCGCGCGCGCCACCCCCGAGGAGCGCGTCGAGCGGCTCGCCCCCGTGCTCGCCACCATCCGCGACGCGGGGCTGGTCAGCGCGGGCATGCTCGAGACCACCCGCTCGGCCCACGCGGTGGCGACGACCGGAGGCTGCGCCCGCGCGCACGACGCGACCTTCGCCGCGTTCCGCGTCTGGGCGCTCGAGACCCCCGGCGCCGGCGGCGCGGCCGGCTACGGCGGCCACGTACACCGCGACGTGCGCGCGCTGCGGCTCGCCGAGGAGACGGCGCGCGCCATCCGCGTGTGCGCGAGCTCGCGCGAGCCCGCGTCGCTCGACGAGGGGACGTACGACGTCGTGATGGAGCCGGAGGCCGTGACCGAGCTGATGGAATGGCTCGCCGGCATCGCGTTCGCCGCGCCCGAGGTCGAGCAGGGCTCGAGCCCCCTGACGGGGCGGCTGGGCGAGCGCATCACCGGCGAGCGCATCACGATCGCCGAGGATCCGCTCGACGCCTCCGAGCTCGGCTTCGGCGTCCCGTTCGACCGCGAGGGGACCTGGCGCAGGCGCGTGCCGCTCGTCGAGCGCGGCGTCGCCCGCGCGGTGCTCTACGACCGCACGTACGCCGCCCGCGCCGGCACCACCTCGACCGGAAGCGCCGTGCTGCCCGTGTTCGGCTCGGCGGGCGGGGTGGGCGCCTCGTCGCTCGCCCTCGCGGCCGGCGACGCGGCCGGCGTGGACGAGCTGCTCGCGGGCGTCGAGCGCGGCCTCTACGTGTGCCGGCTGCACTACGTCAACGGCTTCCTCGAGCCGCGGCGCGCCGTCATGACCGGGCTGACGCGCGACGGGTGCTTTCTGGTCGAGAAGGGCAGGATCGCGCGCGCGGTCGGCAACATGCGCTTCACCGACAGCTTCCTCGAGGGGCTCGCGCGCTGCGACGCGATGACGCGCGAGCGGCGGGCGGTGCCCACCTCCTGGACCGACGCGGGGGCCTTCGTGGCCCCGGCCCTGCGCATCCGCGGCTGGCGGTTCAACGGACGCAGCCAGGAGCGCGCGATCCCGGTCCCCTGACCGGGCGACCGATATGTCCGGGCGCCTCGGCCCGATCGGGGCCTGGATGAGGATGAGCCTCGGAATGCGCCAGGCGCTAGTCCGGCGAGCCCAAAGTTGCTAATGCCTCCCGCGCAGCCCATGAGCGAAACGAGAGCGACCCTCCCGCTGGCCAACGCCCGGCGCGGCCTGACCATCGGCGGCATCGCCCTCGTGGCCGTCAACCTCGTGCTGACCATGGCGGGGCCGGGCGCGCACGGGTCGATGCTGCCGGCCCTCCTCTGGGGCGGCGCGGCGCTCTGCTTTCTGGCGTCGTTCGTGGTCTACATGATGGAGCCGGCCGACCGCCGCGTTCAGGGCGAGGGCGGCAAGGCCGAGGGCCCCAGGGCCGACGGGGGCGAGGACAAGGCGGACGCGAGCGAGGGCAGCGAGGGCGCGGACAAGGAGACGGCGCCGCTGTTCCGCCGCGGCAACCCGCTGCGCATCACGCGCGGGGGCACGACGGCGCTCGTGGGCGCGTTCTTCGCGCTGCTGCTCATGGGCAGCCCCACCCAGCTGCGCTTCGGGGTGCCGCTCGGCGCGATCTTCGTCGCGATCGCGTCGTGGGGCATCATGGACCTGCTCGGCACGTTCGACGACGGCGACGACCGGCTCGCCTCGTCGACGACGCTGGGCGCGCTCGCCGCCCCGCTCATCGGCTTCGTGTCCGCCACGCTGCTCTTCGTCGCGGCGCTCACGTTCGCCCAGGCCGGCCGGGTCCTGCCGCAGCACGTGTGGGGCGTCGTCGTCGCGATCACGTTCGCCCTCGGCGTCGCCGCGCTCTACGAGGTGGGGCGGCGGCTCGGCCCGTGGGCGAAGGACGAGACGGGCGCCGAGCGCCCGCTCTGGAAGCACCATGGCTTCTGGGTCGTCGTCATCGGCGCCGCCCTCCTGTTCCCGTGCATGGGCACCTACAGCCTGTGGGACCCGTGGGAGACCCACTACGGCGAGGTGTCGCGCGAGATCCTGGCGCGCAACGACTGGATCAGCCTCTGGTGGGCGCAGGACGGCTGGTTCTTCTCCAAGCCGGTCGCCGACATGTGGATGCAGGCCCTCTCGATGGCCACCCTGGGCGTCCACTACCAGCCCGACAAGATGCTCATCGGCAACGGGCAGACGCCGGTGATGCACCCCGAGTGGGCGACGCGCACGCCCGTCGTGCTCGTGGCCATCATCGCCCTGTACCTGCTCTACAAGGGCGTGTCGAAGACCTTCGGCCGCCGCGCGGCGCTGCTCGGCGCCCTCGTCCTGGCGACGATGCCGGACTGGTACTTCATCGGCCACCAGACGATGACCGACATGCCCTTCGTGGGCACGATGACCGCGTGCATGGGGCTCGTGCTCATCGGGCTGCGCACGCCGGAGGACGCCGAGGCGCGCGCCTACGAGGTGAAGATCGGCTCGGTGCGCCTGCGGCTGACCGGCTGGCACCTCGTCTTCGGCCTCATCCTCGTCTGCGCCCTGCCGCAGATCCTGTATCTCCTCTCGCGCAACTTCGAGTTCCTCTGGCGGCCGGGCGCGCACGGCTTCCGCCCGCACTGGGACGAGTTCCGCAGCGGCTCGGGCATGGGCAACTGCGGCCTGCCGGGCAACGAGGAGTGCCGCACGACGCTGCCGGCGAGCATTCCGCGCTCGACCGGGCCGAACCCCGATTCGATCGGCGGGATGATCTGGCGCACCATCGGCGCGTTCGAGCCGTCGCTGCAGGCGCTGCTCTGGGCGGTGCTGCTCGGCACGCTGCTCTACATGAACTGGGGGGAGAGGCGGGTGCGCCGCCTCTACTACTCGGCGGCGTGGCTCTTCGCGGCGGTGTCGACGCTCGCCAAGGGGCCGGCGGGCTTCGGGTTGCCGGTGCTGGTGACCCTCGCGTACCTGGCCGCGTCGCGGCCGGGCGAGGAGCTCTTCGCGCGCCTGCAGCGCGTCGTGCGCGAGCTCACGCAGTTCGAGATCGTCGGCGGGCTGATCGTCATCCTGGTCGTCGGAATCCCGTGGTGGGTCGCGATGTACGTGCGCCACGGCAGCCCGTTCACCGATCGGCTCATCTTCCACGACATGTTCAACCGCGCGTTCCACCACGTTCACGACACGAACGAGGGGGACGACACGAGCTTCCGCTTCTACGTCTGGCAGCTCGGCTACGCGTTCTTCCCGTGGACGGGCCTCGCCCCGGTGGGGCTGCTCTGGTGGCTGCGGCGCGGCGTGTCGGGCGCAGCGGCGCCCGCCATCACGAGTGTCGGCGGGCGCGCCCCCATCCAGGCGACGGCCGCCAGCGTCCAGGACGACGACGTGCGCGCAGACACCTCGGTGCTGCTGTGCATGTGGTTCGTCTTCGCCTTCGCCCTGTTCTCGTTCATGGGGACGAAGTTCCACCACTACATCTTCCCGGCGGTGCCGCCGGTCGCGATGCTCATCGGCGTCGTGCTCGACGACATGATCGGCCGGCGCTCGATGGCCGACGCCCAACGAAAGCGCGCGCTGCCGGCCTACCTGCTCGGCATCGCGGGCGGCGTGGCGCTGACGGTGCTCGGCATCGCGCGCACGCAGGCCGGATCGTTCTTCGGCGCCAAGCCCGACGGGCACCTGGCCGATCCGTCGCCGGTGATGGGGATCGTCCTCGCGGCGGCCGGCGTCACGATGGTGGCGTTCTTCGTGTGGCGCTTCCGCTGCAAGACGCAGCCGGCGGAGGCCCTCGAGCCCGACGACGAGCCGCGCGCGCACGGCTCGCGCATGCTCGCGGCCGCGGGCGTCATGGGGGCGCTGCTGCTCGTCCTGGTCGCGCGCGATCTCATCATCAAGCCGCAGAGCTCCGACCAGCCGGGCGCGATCCGGCTGCTGCAGCTCTTCACGTACAACTACCGCCGCCCCTGGCCCGACTCGCTCGACTTCTCCGCGGCGCTCACCGGCTTCGGCGTCGTGGCGGTGGTGCTGTCGCTGGCGCTGGCGGTGCGGGCGGTGCGGCGGCACGCGGTCGCCGCGATGTGCGCGTTCGCGTTCGTCTGGGGCCTCTGGGGCCTGGACGTCTACATGCAGAAGACGGCGCAGCACTGGGGCCAGCACGAGGTCATCGCCGCGTACTACGCGAACCGCGCCTCGCCCGACGAGCTGCTGGTCGCCTACCAGATGAACTGGAAGGGCGAGAACTTCTACACCGGCAACCACATCCCGGCGTTCGTCTCGACGGGCGCCACCTTCACGAGCTGGCTCAAGAGGAAGCGCGAGGAGGGCGTGAAGGTGATGTACTTCGTCACCGAGCACGGCCGCATCGGGGGCCTCAAGAGCGAGGTCGGCGCCAAGAGCTTCCGCGAGGTCACCGACAAGACGCTCTGCAACAAGTTCGTCCTGGTCCGCGCGGAGCTGTAGTCACTCGAACTCGTTTTGGGTTGGATGAACAGGAAGACGGGAAGACGGGAAGGTTTGGGTTAGGGTGAGGCGTCTGAGGCCTGCGCTGAGGATGTTTTCGCGGAAGTTCACCAGCAGGCCAACGCCGTACCCCGTCAAGCGCAGGTAGGTGAGGAGCTGCGCCTTGTGGATGGGCAGGAGCTGGTCGACCGCTTTGATCTCGACCACGATCGCATCCTCGACGACGAGATCCAGCCGGTACACGCAGTCCAGCTGAATGCCCTTGTATTCGAGCGGCACGGCACGCTGCCGCTCGAAGCGAAGGCGTCGCATGCCTAGCTCGTGCGCGACGCACTCTTCGTACGCCGATTCGAGCAGCCCCGGGCCCAGCGTGCGGTGCACCTCGATGCACGCGCCAATGACGCCATCGGAGCAATCCCCAAACCTTCCCGTCTTCCCGTCTTCCTGTTCCATACCCACCCATCGGGCGCAGCTGGGCCGTTGTTGCGTGGACGGGGTGGTCCCTCTGGCGTACGCCGCGCTGCGGCACTACACTGAATGGCGGTTCATTCAGGAGGCCGCCGCCCGTGTCCAAGCCCATCCAAGCCATCAACCGCTACAAGGCCGATCTGCGCGAGCTGCAGTTTCTGCTGTTCGAGCAGTTTCGCATCGGGGAGCTGCTCGGGAAGCCTCCCTTCGACGGGTGGGGGCCCGAGGAGATCAAGAGCACGCTGACCGAGTGCTACCGCTGGGTGCGCGAGGTCATCGGGCCGCTCAACGCCGCGGCCGACCACGAGGGGTGCCGCGTCGAGGACGGCAAGGTGTTCACCCCGCGCGGCTTCAAGGAGGCCTGGAAGAGCCTCTACGAGGCGGGGTGGAAGCAGATCTCGGTCGACCCGGAGTGGGGCGGCGCCGGCGCGCCGCACGCGCTGCAGGTCCTGATCGAGGAGATGATCAGCGGCGCGAACACGGCGTTCGCGATGTACCCGGGCCTGGCCTTCGGCGCCGCGGAGGTCATCGAATCGTTCGGCACCCCGGAGCAGAAGCACCTCTACTGCCCGAAGATGTTCGGCGGCCAGTGGGGCGGCACGATGTGCCTCACCGAGCCGCAGGCCGGCAGCGACGTCGGGAGCGCCAAGACGAGCGCCTCGCGCAACGCGGACGGCAGCTACACCATCCGCGGCACCAAGATCTTCATCTCCGGCGGCGACCACGACCTGGCCGAGAACGTCGTGCACCTCGTGCTCGCCCGCGTCGACGGCGCGCCGGCCGGCACCAAGGGGCTGACGCTCTTCATCGTCCCCAAGATCCGCCCGACCGCGGACGGATCGCCCGGCCAGGCGAACGACGTGTACGTCGCCAACATCGAGCACAAGATGGGGATCAACGGCTCGGCGACGTGCATCCTCAACTTCGGCGACGCCGGCACGTGCATCGGCTGGCCCGTCGGCGGCGACGGCAAGCTCAATCAGGGCATGCCGCAGATGTTCAAGCTGATGAACAGCGCGCGCATCGCCGTCGGCGTGCAGGGCATCAGCGTCGCGTCGAGCGCGTTCCTCAACGCGCTCGAGTACGCGAAGGAGCGCAAGCAGGGCGCGAGCATCACGCACTGGAAGGACCCCACGGCCCCGCGCGTGTCCATCCTCGAGCACGCCGACGTGCGCCGCATGCTGCTCGACATGAAGTCGCGCGTGGAGGGCATCCGCGCGCTGGCCGTCAAGCTGGCGATGCACCAGGACCATGTGCGCGCGCTGCAGGGCAAGGACGAGCAGAAGACCGTTTACCACCAGGGGCAGGTCGACCTGCTCGTGCCGCTCGTCAAGGCGTACGGCAGCGACCAGGGCTTCCGCGTCTGCGAGACCGCGATCCAGACCTACGGCGGCGTCGGCTACACCAAGGACTTCCCCGTCGAGCAGTACTGCCGCGACGCGAAGATCTTCAGCATCTACGAGGGGACCAACCACATCCAGGCGATGGACCTCGTCGGTCGCAAGCTCGGCCAGGCCGGCGGCGCCAACCTGCAGGCGTACCTCGCCGACGTGCAGCAGTTCGTTCAGAAGCACGCGGGCGACACGACGCTGGGCGCCGCGGTCAAGACGCTGTCGCTCGCGCAGGAGGCCCTCGGCGGCAGCGCGATGCGCCTGCTGATGTGGTTCCAGACCGGCAACATCGGGATGGTGCCGCTGCACGCCAACCGCTTCCTCGAGATGATGGCCGAGACGACCGTCGCCTGGCAGCTGCTCGAGGGCGCGGCCATCGCGCTCGAGAAGAAGAAGGGCGTCGCCGCCGGGCACCCGGACGCGGCGTTCTACGACGGCAAGGTCGCCGCGGCGCTCTACTACGCGCGCAACGTCCTGCCCGCGGTCGAGCTCAAGGCCAAGCTGATGGCCGAGGAAGACAAGACGCCGCTCGACATCTCGGACGCGGCGTTCGCCACTTTGTAGGCTGGGGGAATGAACAGGAAGACGGGAAGACGGGAAGGGTTGGGTGGCCAGCGCCTATTCCGTCTCCCCTCCCCCCTTCCTCTTCCCTTCCCGGCTTCCCGTCTTCCTGTGATCTTTTTCTTTTCGCTGGCGCTGGCGGGTTGCCGGTCGCGGGTCGCGAGGCTGCGCGCCGCGCTGCAAGACGACGACGTCGCGCAGGCCGATTCGCTCGCGCCCGGCCCGCGCTGCGAGGACGACAGGTGCGTCGACGCGCTCGCGCGCGCCTTCGGCTCGAAGCGCGGCTTCGATCTGCACGACCCCGACCAGGCCTCCGCCGCCGCCGTCGCCGTGCTGCTCGTGCGCGACCGGCGCGGCGACCTCGCGGGCGACGCCGACCGCTGGATCGCCGCGCTGAACATCGCCCGCGGCGAGGGGGCCGACGCGCTGCGCCTGGCCGTCGCCCACGGCATGGCGGAGCTCGCGCCGCGCATCGGCAAGCACATCGACGACGACGCCGAGGCGACCGCGCTGGTGCACGACGTCGCCGGCGCGCTGCCGGGCGCGTGCCCGAGCTACCGCCTGCTCGCGTCGACCCCCGTCGACAAGATGCCCCCCGAGCAGCGGCCGGACCACGATCCGTGCGTGCAGCGCGACCTCGAACGCAAGGACGGCCCCGGCGCGCGCTACGGCTTCGGCGTGTGGCGGGCGGCGGCGGGCGTCGTCGCGCTGTGGAAGGACGAGGCGCGGGCGCTCCGCGCGGGCCTCGGCAATGCGGGCGAGGGCGCGCGCGCCGAGGTCGAGAAGAAGCTCGCCGTCATCGAGCCGGCGACGGCGAAGATCGACCTGAAGAAGGTCGACGCGCCGTGGAACGCGCTCATCCGGCAGATGGTGCACCCGTAGCGTCGTTGTCACCTCGGGCAGCTCGGCCCCGTTGCCACGAGATGCCGCGTGATATCCTCGAGGCATGCGCCCGCTCACGACCGACATGCGCGATCGCGACCGGCGGCCCTACTTTCTCTGGGACGAGGACGTCTCGGTCGCCGAGCTGCACGCGCTGCTGCACGAGCGCCCCGAGGAGGACCCGAACCGGCTGCGTCTCCTCGGCAAGATGCTGCGCGAGGCGCGCGACATCGACGTGTGGGCGTTCGTCACGCCGCAGGAGGTCGCGCGAGCCCTCCCGAAGCTCGGCCGGCGTGTCGGCCGTCGTCGAGCGTTCTGGGAGTTTCTCATCGGAGGGTGGCGGGAGGACGGCCTCTTGCCCGCCGCGTAACGCGATGGCGGACCTGAGCGCGCTGCAGCGCGAGGTGCTCGACGCGTTCTTCGCCTTGGAGCGAGGCTTCTTTCTCACCGGAGGCGCTGCCCTCACCGGCTTCTACCTGCATCACCGCGCGACCGACGATCTGGACCTGTTCACGGATCGCGCCGACGCCTTCGAGCGGGGAGCGCCGGCCATGGGGGCCGTCGCCGCCTCCCTCGGCGCGAAGCTCGAAGTGCGCTTGGACGCGCCGGACTTCAGGCGCTACGCGCTCGCGCGCGGGTCGGAGTCGATCGTCGTCGACCTCGTTCACGATCGCGTCCCCCAGCTCGTCGCCGACAAGCCCGAGATAGGAGGCGTGCGCCTCGATCCCGTGCACGAGATCCTGGCCAACAAGCTCACGGCTCTGGTGGGCCGGCAAGAGGAGCGCGACCTCGTCGACGTGTACTTCCTCGAGCAGGCGGGGCACCGGGTGGAGGACGCGCTGGAGGCGGCGCTCGCGAAGGACGGCGGGTGCACCCCCGCGAACCTCGCCTGGCTGCTGTCGCAGGTGCACATCCCGGACGAGATCGCGCTGCCCGCCCCGCTCACGCGGGAGCGATTGCGGGAGTACGTCGCCGAGCTGGTGAGACGCCTCCGACGCGCCGCGCTTCCGCGCGGTGCGTGAGGTTCGCTACCGCGTAGACCGCCTCCTCGACGCGGCGAGCCAGCGGCCGTACGTTTGTCGCGATGGCGCAGCTTCGCCTTCCCGCCCCGTCGCCGACGCCCCCCGAGGTGCGGCACCTACGTGCGCCACAGCCCATCCACTTCCCCGAGGAGGCCGAGGTGCCCGAGGGCAAGACCCACCTCATCCTGCGGACCTTCCTGTTCGCCCTCCTCCGCTTCGCGCTCGGGCCCGAGCATAGTGTCGGCTCCGATCAGTTCGTCTACTGGAATGCGCGCGATCCACGGCGCTGCCTGTCGCCGGATCTCTTCGTGAAGGTCGGCGTGCCGGACACCTCCTTCGGAAGCTGGAAGGCCTGGGAGCGCGGCGGGCCTCCCGAGCTGGGCGTCGAGATCATCAGCCCCAACGAAGGCGACGGGATCGACTGGGACGAGAGGCTCGCGCGCTACCACGAGCTGGGCGTGAAGGAGCTGCTGCGGTTCGACCCGGCGGAGGCGGAGGGGCGTCGACTCCGCGCGTGGGATCGCGTCCGGGACGACCTCGTCGAGCGGCAGGTCTCGGGCGATCGGACGCCGTGCATCACGCTCGGCCTGACGTGGATCATCTGCCCCGTCGAGGGGGAGCCCGTCGGCCTGCGACTCGCGGACGACGCGGGCCGCCTGCTCGAGACGCGCGAGGAGCGCCGCGTTCGCGAGCTGGAGGAGCAGCTCGCGCGGCGCGGGTGAGAAACGCTCGGTCGTACGGCGCCGAGCGTGACCCTCCGGATGCGTCACTCGGACGGCTTCCTCTCGATCCCGTACTTGCGCATCAACCGATGGAGCGCGTTGCGCGACATGCCCAGCGCCTTCGCGGCGTGCGAGATGTTGCCGCGCGTGCGTTCGAGGCAGGCGACCACCTCCTCCTTCGGTGCGGGGCCCAGGGCGACCGGTCCGCGCGGCGTGGCCGGCGGCGGGAGCAGCGAACGTCCCGTCGAACGCGCGTCCGCCGGAGCGAGCGTCAGCTTGTCGCCCCCGCTCGCCTCGATCGCTCGCACCAGGACGGCGTGGAGCTCGCGGGTGTTGCCGGACAGCGGATGGCGCACGAGGTGATCGACCAGGCGCGCGCTGATCCGCGGCTCGAGCCGCCCGTCGGGTCCCTCCCGCAGGAAGCGCTCGATCTGCGGCATCTCCTTTGCCTCCGAGAGCAGATGGTGCCGGATGAGGAGCGGGACGTCCTCGCGCCGCTCGCGCACCGGCGGGACCCGCACGCGCACGAGAAAGCGCCTGAGGAAGTCGTCGCGGCCGAAGTCGTCGTCGCGGTGGGTGGCCCCGATGACGCGCAGGTCGGCGCGGCGCACGGTCGACTCGCCGACGGCCTGGTACTCGCCGTGGTCCATGACGCGCAGCAGCTGCACCTGCACGTCCTTCGGGCAGTCGCCGATCTCGTCGAGGAAGAGCGTCCCGCCGTCGGCCTCGCCGACGAGCCCCTTGCGGGCGGGGCCGGGGTTCGGGTAGTTCGCCGGGTTGCCGAACAGCTCCGAGGCCACGAGCCCCGCAGCGAAGGTGGACGCGTTGCGCGCTACGAACCGGCCCTTCGCGCGGCGCGACAGCAGGTGCACCGCGGCGGCCGTGAGCTCCTTTCCTGCGCCGGTCTCGCCCTGGATGAGGACGTGGTGGAGCGTGCCGGCGGCGAACGCGATCTGCTGGCGCAGGAGCCAGATGGCGGGCGATTCGCCGACGATGCCGACCAGGTCGGGCTCGCCGAAGGGGTGAAGGGCGCGCTCCGGCGGACCCGCGAGCGCCATGGCCCGCCGCACGCAAAGAAGCAGCGCCCCCTGCTCGAGCAGCACGGTGTCGCCGGGCTGGAGAGTGGCGCGCTTGCGCAGCTCGCCGTTGACGTACGTCGGGCAGCCCCCCACCTGCTCCATCTCGAGCGCGACGCCGCTGGACTGCAGGAGGAGCTGCTCGCGCGAGATCTTGCCGCCGCGCAGCGGGCCCTCGCGAGGGTCGACCGCGAACGTCTCACCGGGGCGCTGGGGGGCGAAGAGCGCGAGCTTCCCGGTCCCGGCGCCCCCGCGGCCGACGAGGAGCGGCTCGCCGAACGGGAAGAACGCGACCCAGCCCAGGCGCTGCGGCTGCGAGTCGTTCCACACTTCCACGAGCGCCAGGCAGTCGGCGACGCCGGCGGCTTGCCCCGTGCCGGGCCCCACGGGGATGGTCGTTTCACCGGACCTGGCCACGCGATCGCCTCCTCGAATCAGCTGCACGTGCTCGTGCAGTACAGAGTGCCGCACGCGAACAGCGCGTTGTAGAGCGCCTGCGTCGCGCCGGACGCGGCCTTCCTGCACCGCTGGCGGCAACCCTCGTCGTCGCCCCGGCACGTCTCCATGCACTCACGCAGCGCGTCGCACGCGGGATCGGACAGGCACTGCTCGAGCGGCCCCGGACAGTTCGCCTGCCGGCAATTGTCGCAAGCCCCGGACCCCGCGCCGCCGCCGCACGGGCCGGCGCAGCGGACGTCGGCGCACGCCAGGTAGGGCGCGGCGATGGCGTGGCCCGCCGCGTGACTCTGCATGCACGCGAGCTTGCACGACGGCGTCTCGCATGCGTTGAAGCAGTCGAGGTACTCGCCGCACGCGCTCGAGTCGTGGCACGCCACGTACTGCGCGCAGCAGCTCTGGTCGCGGCACTCGTGGCAGGCGTTGCCCTTGTCGGCTTCGAGCGGGCAGACGGGCGGCGCGGCGCTCGTCCGCGACGAGGCGGTCGATCGCGTGTAGGCGATCGCCGCGACGGCCAGCATCGCGCCCGCGCCGACGAGGGCCGCGGTCGCCCGGCGGCGGCGTGGACGCGCCTGGCTCGCGCCCGTCGGCGCGGTCCGCACGGGGGACGTGGCGACCCTCGCCGAGGGCGATCCGGCTGGCTCGATCGCCGAAGACGGCGGGCCGTCGGCGATCGTGGCCTCGAGCGCGCCGGCGTCGGGCGGAAGCGCGCTCGCCGCGATGCGCGCGATCCGCTCTCGAGACGCGCGCGCCGCGTCTGATCCGAACGGCGCGACGCGGGCGGCGAACGCTTCGACGCTGGGCAGCCGCGCTTGCCGGTCGTGCGCGAGCGCCTCGGCGATGGTCTCGTCGAGCGCGGCCGGGATCTCCGGACGACGCTCGGACGGCCTGGCGTACGTCCCGCGGAAATGCTCCGTCGCCACCTCCGCGATCGACTCGCCGGGGAACGGCGCCCTGCCGGTCAGCATCTCGTAGAGGATGACGCCCAGCGCCCAGACGTCGGTCCGCGCGTCGACGGTCTTGCTCGACCTGAGCTGCTCGGGCGACATGTAGCGCGGCGAGCCGATGACCGCGGCGCTCTCGGTGGCCGACGGATCGTCGGCGGCCGTCACCGTCGACTTCGAGATCCCGAAGTCGAGCACCTTGACCAGCGGCGCTCCGCCCGCCTTCGTCGTGACGAACAGGTTCGCCGGCTTGAGGTCGCGATGGACGATGCCGAGGTGGTGCGCCTCGGCGACGGCCTCGCACGCTTGAAGGAGGAGATCGACCGCCTCGGCGACCGGCAGCGGACCGCGCCGGCGCAGCACGCGCGCCAGGTCCTCGCCCGTCAGGTACTCCATGACGAGAAACGGCGTGCCGTCTACCGTTCCGACGTCGTACACGCGCGCGACGTGCTCGTCCTTGATGCGGATGGCGGTGCGCGCCTCGCGGGAGAATCGAGCGCAGCTCGCGCGCTCGGCGGCGAAGGCGGGCAGCAGGAACTTGAGGGCCACGAGCTGGTCGAGCTCGCGGTGGCGCGCGGCCACGACCAGGCCCATGCCGCCCTTTCCGAGCACGCGCGTGATCTCGTACTTGCCGAGGATCACGCTGCCGACGTCGAAGCTTGCCACCGCTGTCCCCCGGGAGATCGGGGCTTCGTATAGCAGGGTCGGGCGGCCGCAGAGCGGGGCGGCGTGGAAAATTCCGTTTTGAACACTGGTGTACGCCCCGAACTGTTCGCGAACAGTCGTGTACACCTGTTGTCGACGCAGTTTCGCGCACTTGCGCGCGTGACCGGCTGGCACCGCGGTTGCTCTAGGGCCCTGCACGCAAGGCGCTGAGGTCCTCCGGAGGGAGGCGCGCCGCGCGCAAACCGAGCCGAACGCGCTCCGTCCGGGAGCGCCGCGGGCTCGCCCTGTCCTCACCCCTGCCCCCGCGCCTGCGGGGGCCATCGCCGGAGATCCGCGTCATGCCCGTGAACCACGAGACCAAGCGAGCCATTCGTTCTTTCGACGACGCCGCGCCCGAGCTGGCGCCGGTCGTTCGCCACATCCTCGACGCCGTCGTCCGCCGCGCCGCTCGCGGGGAGCGCAAAGCCATCGCCCGGCTCGCGCGCAGCTTCCGCGCGCGGATGGTCGATCACGCCGAGTTCCACCTGGCGCGCTTCGACGCCGACGCCGAGGACGTCGTGCAGGAGGTGCTCATCGCGCTGCTCGAGCGAGCCCTGGTGGAGCCGCGGCGCGACGAGTGCGCGGTCAGCTGGCTGCTCGATCGCGTCGCCCTGTTCGCCCAGCCCAATCTCGCCGCCTGAAAGGAGCCCGGAGAGAGCCATGAACCGCAGCCAGAACCCCTCCAAGAAGCTCCCCTACGACTTCATCCAGCGTCACTACCGCGAGCCGGCGACCGACGATCCGATCCGCCGCTGGCTCCCCCACCCCCAGGTCGCGCGAGCCATCTGCGGCGCGCTCCTGGCCGGCGGCATCCCCGACGGCGAGATCGAGGACGCCCTGCAAGACGTCTACGTCAAGTCGCTCCGCGCCTTCCGGAAGAAGGACGCGCAGGTGCCCGCCGATCTGCACGCCATGAAGGCGTTCTGCGCCACGGTCGCGAAGAACTACGCGATCGACACGCGCAAGGCCGCCGACAAGCGCGAACGCGACTTCGTCGGCCTCTGCGACGACCCCGACGAGTACTCGCCGCTCGAGTACGGCGCCGAGCAGCGCGACCCGGTCGACGCCGGCAGGCAGCTCGCGGTGCTCGCGCAGCTGTTCCGCGAGGGGCGCATGCCCGAGGACGGCGTGGACATCCTCGAGGGCATCGCTTCGGGGTGCACGCACGAGGAGATCGCGCTGGAGCTGGAGATCACGACCGACACGGTCGAGGGTCGCGTGCGAAGGATGCGCGAGAGATTCCGCAGGCGCCTCGCGAAGCTGGGGATGCTTCCGGGCATGTGGCCCCTCGAGCTCGTCGTCTCGACGCCGGCGGCCATCGAGACGCTCCGGAGGGCGGCCTGACGCTGGACGGAGAGCTCGTCCTGCCATCCCTGCCATCCACAAAAACCATGACGGCGATTTCCGAGTTTGTCGTCTTAACCTCGATTTCGCTCGCCCCCGTGGTTTGAGCGCAGCCGCGTGAGGCGGTGCACGTCGGCGTGACCGCGACGGCGATAACCGGCGACAACATCGAGTTTCGAACACACTGCCCCCTTTCCCCACTGTGCGTTCGAGCTGCTCTCGGCTCACGACAGCATCGGTCGCGG